>Ga0194048_10000769_pt1 | contig 15698 bp, 15 predicted proteins | sample JunL225m_MetaG_FD_161685 | JGI IMG/M metagenome (GOLD analysis project Ga0194048, IMG submission 161685) | Anoxic zone freshwater microbial communities from boreal shield lake in IISD Experimental Lakes Area, Ontario, Canada - Jun2016-L222-5m | ecosystem: Environmental > Aquatic > Freshwater >...
GTGGATTTTCCTTCATATACTTCTGTATCCCTCCTAATGCACTTTGATAACCAGCCAATGCTGACTTTAGATGCTCTATCACAAATGGCTTACTGTTGATGTCACGTGATAGATTTTGCTCGACATATCCCCTAGTTACCATCATAAGGTGATCATACTCAAGCAAGCGACTTTGTTCCTTTGGTGTGGCCATTTCTTAAAAATCTCAAAAACTTATGCAGGGTATACATATGAAAAAAAATTTCTCACGTTGTTGCCCATTGCACCACATCGCCTGGCTTCATTCCCATGATCGTAACGCCGTTAATACATATGTGATTACGACCTGTAATTGCAATATCTTGCGCTTGACGCATTGGCTCAACTCGGTTAGGAACCCCAGCGCCGTGCTGTATTAAGTCCATTTCACCGAGGTTTGAACCAATATCACTCATATCGTCGCTATCATGTCGATGACGGCGATGTTTCTTTTTTTTCTTCTCAGGGTTCTCAACCAAATCTAGATCAAAAGTGATCTTCTCCGGGATACCCTTATCAAGATCCTTCATTTCTATCGGTTCTCCGCTAGCATCTTGAGCAGATTCAGGCTTTAGCTCAGTAGAATAAGGCCACTTGGTGAGACCACGATCATAAGCAAGTTGAAGAAGTTGAGACTTTTTCAGACCATCCACATCTTTCTCAGTCAATACTGCAGCTCCTTCAACTTTAGAAGGAGTATCAATTAGGAATTTCTTCCAGTACACAATGCTACGTTTGTCGTTAACAAGCTCTTCAGGGGTCTTAGGGTTTTTAGACTTTTTCCCGGCCATTATTTTGCTCGAAAATTATACTCGTATATAAAATACCAAAAATTTAGAATAAAAAAAATATAATTTATGCTCTCGATCCTATCTGCTCGTGATAGCAGCGTGCTCGTAAATACTCTTTCAGTACAAGATCATCATTTATCTTTGACGCGTGAGGTGTTAGATGCTTATAGAGCATGTCATAAACTGGCGTACCTTCAAGAAAGTGCTTAACGAAATAAACGCAGTACATTCCACATCGCTTACTGTTGACAGATTGGTATTGTATATGGTTGGCATGGTGACGTGGTGATAGCTTGATTATCTCCTCTGGTGCTGGCAGCCCAAAAGGATCGATATAAAAGCCCAGACCATCATTCAACATACATACCCAGTGACTTCCACCCTTCGACGAAGGCTCGATATTGGTAATGAAGGCATCTCCTAGTTTCCACTTCTTCGGAATCGTATCAATAGAGAACACACCCAAGAATTTTTTATAACACGCTAGACGCGCTTCAAGATCGTGGTTTGATGTAGTCATTATGAAATAAAACCTATATAATGAATATTTTTTTAAAAATTAATTATTAACGCTCGTGGTACATGGAAGATAGCTGCTCGCGCGTGTATCCCTTTCCACCATACTTCTTCATGAACTCAATCCATGGATTTCCACCACCTCCGCCATGCTTTACCATCTTTGTGCTATGCGAGCGATGACGACGCATACCACCGCCATAGCTATCATTTTGATAATTGGCGGAGAATCCAGAAACTGGAGCACCATCCATCACTGCTGCGAAGGAATAGCCAGGCTGAATCCCAGTACCTTGAAGAGTATATGGCAACGAAGGGATACTCCGAAGATGACGGCCGCTAGTTATACGACCACCCTTGTGACTCTTCTTGTGCTTTTTGGTAGAACCACCATGAGCAAAGAAGGAGCTACCCGATCCCTTCTTCGAACGACGAGAATGCTTCTTATGCTTACGGCGGCGCATTCCACTGCCTGTAGCTGCATCAGCAGCAGCTTGACCGATATTCTTCAGATGACCAAGGGCATCTTTCTTAAGACCCGGAAGAATTGCGTCGCCGGTAGCACGCAGACGATCACTAATAGATCCCTTAGAGTCAAGGAAGGTACTCAGCGCAGCCTTACCATGAGTCTTCAATAAATCACTAGCCGCACTCTTTGCCAATGGGGCAACAGCGGATACAACTTTTTTAAAAATGGGTACCAAGGAGGAGAAGAACCCCTTACCGTGAATAGTTTCCAAGTGCTTAGCATGCTTTTTCATAAGATGCTGGCCTTTGCGGGTCATCAGATGAGCCACTATAGCCTTAGTCTGATGCTTCGTAAGGGTATGCGAAGGCTTACGACCACATCCTGAACAATGAATGGTGTGCTTAAACCGCTTACCCTTGGTAAGTTTCACATTTCCTCCACAAATGGGAGTTTTACAATGCTTACACTTGACGCCATGGCCAGTCAAGGCTGGAATAAGAGTACCAAGAATATTACCGAGAATAGGAAGGAACGACATAGCACTCCAGCAACGATAGACGTTGCGAACTTCAATCAGATTGAAGTGGGTGCTCTCATACAAAATTGTTACGCTATACTATGTATTAAAAAAATATTGCGATTTATTCTCTGTTATCTCCATCTCATCTCATACTATACACGAAGGTGGAGGCCACAAAGGGGCATACACCGCGAGTGCCGCGTGAACGCGCAGCCACGAAGTGGCGTGAGGGTTCAGACTATGGCACGATAGGTAGTCTTGCGATTTGCCAGCAAGCATTCCATCTCTCCCAGTCCCTCCTGAATAAAGTACAAGTTCCATGATGCAGGATAATTGTTAACGGTAGTAGCAGTCTGCTTAAGTGTAGCATTGAACTGTATCGATGTGCCAGTAGGAAGTTGACGACCCTCATTACCAGTCATATCAAAAGCCGTGATATAGTAGTTCTGTAGGAACTGCTGGTAAGTGAAGCAAAGACCTTCACCACGTTCCCAGTTCTTCCCAGCACATTGCTGAAGAGTTTCCCAGATACGTACAGCATCAGAGTTCCATTTACCATACTCTTGAGCAGGATAAGAATAGTCGCCGATATCCAAGAAACACTGTGTGTAAGGAAGTCCAAAGGTACCAGAATTACCAACTGAGTTAAGAGCAAGAACTGAACCATATGTAACTTGATTAGTGGCAAAGGCTCCAACAGTTGGAGCAGGAAAAGAGAAAGGATTAGCTGCCTGATACTGTGCGCTATTATTATAGATAGCGATATCTTGGAAAAGTTGGTAAATGCGCTGAGGGTTAGGAACGTTAGTATTGAACTGTGCTGTGACAGTTGAACCACCAGCAACGTTCTTTACCGTACAATCCCAAGCACGGCGAGGATAGCGAACAGCAGTGTTGCTAGTAAGCATCTTCATGATGGGCTCAAGTGCCTGAGGAGAAGGCTCATAATATGGAACAACAAGATCCATATTGGTAACGAAGAGCTCAGCCTTAACTGTAGACGCAGGAGCACCAACACTCGTGGCATTGTAAAAGAAGGAGTTGAAGGAGGTGCTATTCAAATACAGAACAAGGCACTGGTTATGGCCGAACTGACCAACCTTGTGATCCTCAAGCTCAGGAATGATATCACGAAGACGGAAGCGCAAGTTAAGCCAAAGCTGGCCAGCTGAGGAAGTAGCCGTCGGGTTAGTAAGTGCTTGACGAGTCCAGAAAGCATGGTTATTAGTGGTCGCTGAAACCATAGTTGATCCAGCAGCAATTGAGACGTTTGTTCCGCGTGTGAGCGTCTGCGCAGCAGCAGTAAATGTAAGTACATGGTCTGCTCCGGTAGCAGTAGCTGATGATTGAACTGTAGTCGCAGCTGAAGCAGTATGGAGTGTTACTGCTCCTTCAGTTGCTTGACTAGCTGAAACATTAGATGTCGCAGCAGTGAAAACAGGCTGAGTGATACCAGCCGCTGTGATAGTGTACTGAGAAACACCAGGAGAACCATTATAATTCTGAGTTTGACCAGCAGGATCCAAAACGAATGCGTCAAACGCACCATCGGAATTCGCCGCATAGTAGGAATAAGAGTATTTAAGAAGATTACGGACAAAGTTCAAGTAGTTGACATTTTGTGGCTGGCTAATCTTTTGATCACCATAGGTATAAGTATAACGATTGAAAAGTGAAGCAAAAGCCATCGGATTGATCGCAATAGCTGCACTAGCTGCAGGCCATGTACCACCTTGATAACCTATGTAGCCAAGAATCTGGAGCTCAGCATTCAGAATGTCAGTGAATGCCTTCTCAGTGTTCAAGTTAAATGTAATTTGCGTCTGTGAAGACAGAGCAGATCCAGTGCTTCCAACTTGGAAGTCAGACGGAATATAACGCTGGCAAGCTTTGGAGGTAGTACCAACATCGAGCTCAGATTGCTTCATTAGGTTCCAAAAGGGACCAGCAACCTGCTCAATAGGGATTACACGGGCAGGCAGGCTACCCCCGATATCACCCATGCTCTCGATGGCACCTCCACGCATATGGTGGACGCCATGTTGTTTCTTGGTACCCTTGCGATGCTCCGGCATTTTCACGTTCTTTTTACTGACTAACGAGGTGGATTGCGTAATGTGTACGCAGTTTCAAAGCTATACGAACAAAAGTAAAAAAAAAATAAAATACTGCAATATCCTCAAAAGTGTACGACTTTTTTCAAGCTAACTCTGGCTCAAGAATAAACGGACGTACTATGAACTCCATGGCAGATATATTATTTTGATAGTTTCCAGATTGACCAAAGTCGATCTGTGAGTTCGCTTGATTCGTTATTTTGATAGGTATAGTACTAATTGAATCAACATTGAGTGGAATCCATACCAAGTTTTGGATAGTATCTACTTGTTGTATACCAGGACCCGCAATATATGTAGTTGTGTAGATAACATCACTTGTTGTAATTGCATTCTGGTTGGAAGCACGAATGGATGTGTTATCAATGTTATCACTCATGTGGAATTGGATTTGGTTAATACCAGCAGTGATATTAGCCTGAACACCTGGATTGTTAAATACCACAGTTCCGCTCAATGGTTGATAGATATCCTGCTCCAAACCCAAAAGATCATACATACTACCAGTTGTGAGATCGATAGTGTAAGGGTAAGTGATTGTTAGGTCAGTACCAAAAGTACTAGCATTATATGTGATCACCGCTTTAGTTGGATCATTGCCATTAAAAGCTACTTGATTTGCAAAGTATGAACCAATAGCTGTAACGTCATAGTTACCTTGAGGCACTGTAATAGTTTGCGTTGTAGTACCGTCGACTGTGTACTTTATAATGTTGTTGCCAAGTGCTACTGATACATTGGGAGTTGTGTTAAAGAAGAACACTTTTTGCACGGCTAGGCCCCAACGTAGTTTACGACCATCACGTAAAGTCTTCCTTGGAACTAGCATAGCAGGAATAGTACATATGTAGTTGGCAGCATCTTGACCAACAGAGCCACTATTAACACCGAAGTATCGGTCCATATCGCCCTCACGCACCTTCGGTGCTGCGCGCGAGCCACGGCGTTCACGGTATGAACCACTTCGTGGTCCCTACCTTCACGAGAAATTAAAAGAGGTATACTATAGTAGGAAAAAAATTAGAAAAGTTCACGAAGGTGGAGGTCCCAAAGGGGGGCATACACCGTGAGTGCCGCGTGAACGCGCAGCCACGAAGTGGCGTGAGGATTTAATGCTTCTTAGACCTCTTAGACCTCTTAGAGCTATGCTTAGATTTATGTTTTCTTGGCTTGCCTAGACCAATACCATGTTTCGATCCAAGATGGGCACCACTACGCCAAAATGGTTTGGCCATACCTGAACCTTGCTCCTCATCAATAACATCATCATCGTATAGGGTACCTTCTGGTATTACTGAATCAAATCGAATACCTGAACCAGTCTTAGGTAGAAGAGGCTCGTCATCTTCTTCTTCATCCTCGGAGACTTCTGGAGATGGGGAGGAAGGCATCATCTTCATAGATTTTAATTCGCTTAGAAATTCCGAACGTGGTGTTACAGTCGGAACAAATGCGCTTGATGGTCGTGTTTGTGTTTGACGTAGGCCACGTAGTCCTGATCTTATATCTTCGGCTTGTACAAATGATCCAAAAGAGCGATCTGATCTGATTGTTTGAGCAGACCTGACAGAGGCCGGTGCTGATCGAGTCTCTCTAATCGGAACACTAGCAGGTTCATAGTTATGTCTCATCAATCGAAGAGGAAGTGAATAAGCTTCATACTCATCATCAAATCTCTCACCTATAGGAGGAGTACTTTGGAATACACCTGGATCAATATCTGTTAGGCCAATAGCATTGAAATTGATACCAGTATTCGCATTGGCAAGTTTGTTAGTCTCGCTTAAAGTATTTCGGATAAGGAGATAATCACGCTGCTCGTCAACTGGTGGTTCAATGCCACGTTTGACATATGATGCCATTATCACTCTCTGGTGCTTAAGAAGATCAATCAGCTCATTACGAGACAACTTTTCAGCTAGCACTTCAGTACCATTTTGACCAATACGAGTTCTATAACTCTTCTCAAGATTCGACTTAAGGTTGATATTGCGAGATCCTGATGGAAGAGAAGAACGGCCTTTACGACCATAGACTTGATCAAGTATAACATAGTTACGCTTATTGGGTTCAGAGCGTCCAGTAGCCAGAGAAATGGAATCACCACGAAAAGGATTAGAAAACTCGTTCAAAATAGACATTTTAGTGTACGTCACAATGAGGTATCGAGAAACCTCTTATATATAGATAATTTTTTAAAAAATAAATAAATAAATATATACCGTAAAAATGGCTAAGGGACATAGGAAACATCGTCGTAAACACCATAAAACTCGATATCAACGGGGATGTGGTGGACCTCGTCTTATTGATCAAACTCCAGGACAGATTATTGGTGAGCTAGCAAATGAAGCCGTTAACTTCGGCCAAGCTGTAGCTCAAGGACCATTAGGTGTTATTCTCTATGGCGCTCAGAAAGTCTTTGAAGTTGTGGGTGATGTCTATCACTCTATGCAAGATCGCGAAAAGGCCAAGTCATCAGCGGCAAATGCGATATATAATAGTAGACCTGACGTCATTGCAATGAAACAACGTAATGCTGAAGCTCAAGATAATCGAGCTGAACAAGCACGTGTTCAAGCAGAACAAGACAAGATGGTAATCTCTGACATAGGCACTAAAGGTCTATTCTGGTGGAAACATAATAAGGAACGTCACCCTAATGAGTCCTATGCTGAGTTTGTCTCCCGTTACAAAAAAGAAAAGATGGGAGGAGGTTTACGTTTCGTATAAATATTCACGAAGGTGGAGGCCCCAAAGGGGCATACACCGCGAGTGCCGCGTGAACGCGCAGCTGCGAAGCAGCGTGAGGGTTCATTGAATAAGCTTGTTCTTGAGTTTGGTTGGATCCAAAAACCAATGGAACTGGTAACGATAGCGTTCGTGTATCGTCGGTGCCTTAGTATCAATGTAAAGAAAATCTCCTTGTTTACGCGTGCATTCGTTATACATCTCAAGGAACTGCTTAAAACTAAGATCAGCTGAGCAGTGTGTTTCATAGATTTCCTTCAACGCCTTACGGTTCACTTTTTTGAAGAGGAGGAAGTGAGATGCTTGATCACGAGATGTTGGATCAATAGCACGTTGCAGACCGTGAATAATATTAATCACAGATGCACCACCCTTACGACCAGCAACAAAGTAATCACCTATCGTTTCACGTTTCTCCTTATCGCCTACCTTAGTCATGTCGTCAAAGATAAACATATTACGTGCCTTTGGATCCAATTCACTCACCTTTGGTACATTATCCAACTTATTATCCCAAAGACTACACTTGCCATATTTTTTCTCACGTTCACGACATAACTCCTTTAACTCATCGTAATCAGGTGTTGTTTCGTGGTTTTTGGCAAATACGTATAGGAAGTGGAAGTGCAACATACGCAATAACATGTGCAACACCGACGTAGTCTTACCTTGATTAGTACCACCAAGGACAATCATGCCGAATGGCCATCCTGGAGCGCACATATGAACACGATAAGGATCCTCAAGAGGAGCATGATGCACAACTTTGATCCTCACGGCCATTGAACCCTCACGCCACTTCGTGGCTGCGCGTTCACGCGGTACTCACGGTGTATGCCTCTTCGAGGCCTCCACCTTCGTAAGAGGTGGTAGAACACTAGGAAAAAACTTGGTGTATACTATACTCAGAAAAAAATTAGAAAAGTTCACGAAGGTGGAGGCCCCAGAGGGGCATACACCGTGAGTGCCGCGTTGACGCGCAGCCACGAAGTGGCGTGAGGGTCATGCGTGAATGATATAGGTATAGCCTGATGATCCAGATGGACCAGTTCCTCCTCCTGATGCACCACCTGCTGCTGAAACTGTAGGCCACGTAGAAAGTGAAGAAGTAATTACTATAACACAACCACCTCCACCTCCACCAGAAGTATTTGGTACAAGACCGGCACCACCCACTGCGGAGATGACAGAAGAGGTAGTGATGTTATAGGCTGCGACATAGCAAATTCCACCAGCTCCTCCATTAAACTCAGGTCCGACTCCAGCAGTTCCTCCATAAAGGATTTGACCAGTAAGTGTACGTCCTGAGAAAATGCACGGAGCTGAATAGAAAGCATTCATATAACCATTAACAAAACCATCTGTGACGCCTGGAAGTGTTGGTGTAGTATTACCTCCGCCAGCTCCGCCAAGACCTAAACCAATGGGTGAATTAGTTCCTCCACCAACAGTTCCAGTTGGAGCATTAGCACCACCATCAACGCCATCAACACCGTTATTAGTGATGGATGAACCTGAGTCCATCGATAGTACGTTACGTACAAAGAGTCGAAATCCAGCAGTTTTGATATGAGAGTTGGTAATAGTGAGGTTGTCATAGAACATATCCCTTACAAGCGTGGTATCTGTAGAAGCTATTGTAACGTTGCTATCACTGCCATTGCCATAAATGATGCTACTAGAGAGAAATTCACCTGTTACATTGACGTTTGAGACAGTTACCAATTTGTTGGATGTATCAGCTAATATGAGATTAACATGATCTTGATCAGTAACCGAGAATTTTACAGGGTTGTTAGGACCATAGAGTGCAAGAGTATCAGCATCACTATTACAATTGATTTGCATGAAGGCGTTACCATCGACATCTGTGAAAATTTCATTGACGTTGCTAAAGTTGATCTCACCAACGCCTGCTTTGTTGGGTTCGTAAATGATAAAACTAGTTGGTGTATCGACACTATCGCCAAAAGCAAAGAGATTTGCTTGAATGACGGCCGCGACGCCAGTAAAGGCACCGAGTGTTTGGTAGCCGAGTTTCATGACATAGTCCATTAATGAAGTATTCCAACCAAATGTCGAGACACCAACAGAAGTATCATTGGTAATGTATGGATTTCCAAAGGAGTCCAATACGCTAGCGGCCTGCGCGCTATCAGTAGTTGGTTGGATGGTAATGCCATTGGTATCCGCTGAAATCTTTATGTTGGCTGTGGATGTGCCATTGATATTATCGGTTGCAACTGCTAGATTACCAGCGGTCATTCCAGAGAAATTACTGCCTGAACCACCAGCAGGACCAATGAGGCTAGTAGGAGACCCCCAAGAGCCAGCAGTCTTTGGGCCATATGAATCATAAGTCGGTACATTAAGATACATATCTCCATTATTACCAGTACCAGAGGAAGGAACACCTGTTCCAATAATCCAACCATTTCCCTGCGCTCCAGTGTCTCCCTTTGCACCTTTAAGCACGGTAGCACTACCCCATCCGGCATTGGATTTAGGTCCATAGATGGCTGGGCCACCTGTATTATCGATGTAATAATCTCCGATAACTCCGAGACCATCAGATGGAGCTCCGTTTCCATTAATAACGCCGGTTCCCGGGGCACCAGGTGGGCCAGGAAGACCAGAAGGTCCAGCACCAGAAATATAGATACCAACACCCCTACTCATTTCTGCCCTCACGCTACTTCGTAGCTGCGCGCAGGCCGCGGTGTTCACGGTGTAGGTCCCTTTGGAACCTCCACCTTCACAAGAATTTATGGTAGTCCGGAAAGGACTGAGTATACAAGTGGAAGAAAAAAAAAAACTTATATTGTTTCCTTGGTTAGCGACGTGAGCGAGAAGACCCTGCGCTATGAGAAGAAAAGAACTTATAGACTTTCTTATGCTCTGTCTGGTCTATAATCTTATGTTGTAGAAGGAGGTCATTGATTTGCTTACCCTCACTACAGAGATCTTGCGAGTAATTTCCAGCATTGACCATACCAATGATAAGATTCATACGCTTTGTGAGTTCCTTAGGATTCTTATAGGCGAATACGTCTACTTCTCCGCCTTCTTGGTCAGAATCTGATTCACTATCCGAACCTGATTCAGATTCTGACTCCGAACATGAATCCGAGTCTGATTCATATCCAGATTCAGATCCAGATTCCGAATCCGTAGTTTCATAATCTGAATCACTATCGTCGACATGTTTGCTACGGTGTGACATTGTCTCTGTTTTTTCTGACTTTGGCGGTGATGTATCAGGAGGAGGTACGTCACCGTTCTTAATAGCCAAATGCTTGATAAGTTTCTTATAATCGTCCTCCTTCTTCAACTCTACGAACATATATGGTCCTTTACAGGCCATCACGAATATATATATATTTATAAAAAAAAAATATATTATATAGAACCCTCTCGCTGCTTCGCAGCTGCGCGTTCACGCGGCACTCACGGCGTAAGCCTCTTCGAGGCTTCCACCTTCGTGAACAATTTCTGAGAAAGTTGAGAAGAAGATGATTCCCGTGAATCACAAGCTATTCGTTACAAAGCCTATTGGTCCTCGCATTACTCAACCAATTCCTATTCCTAGAATTCAGAGTAAGGGGGTATCGATCGAACGTATTGGCATCGAGAATGACGTGATCGGTAAGGCTATTATGGAAGCTATACCTCCACCTAGTCTAATACCCATTATCGTGGAACCGATCGTTTCAGATCCTAAGCTAGTCGATATCGACTGGGAAGTATTGGGCGATGAGGATAAATCTACTTAGTCTCGTACTTTGGTGGTTTGTACTGAACTGTGCGCATTACTGTGGAATATTCTTCTGAACCACGTAACTGTTCAAAGCGATTGGTATGAACGTATGATATTTTTTTGGTAATGGCTTTGCCAAGGGAAAGTTGCATCACAGTGGCGTATTTCTCAGATTTATCAGTTATTTCGACACCAGAGAGAGTTGCATCAGACCATGTAGGATTATCTATAGGGCCATTCCACAAAGCATACTGATTGATTCCATGGAACATTCCATTCTCAGCATACTGAAGTCGCCCGTTTGTATCATCGGCAATGACATTCTTAAGCTGACCAAGACCTGTCCCAAACTTTTCTGGCATTATCTCTTTAAGACAAAGATCAGTGGTGAAGCCATCGGTGTTGTTATTGAATATTCTGCCACCATTAAGCTCAGTCTCGACCAAAATCTCATAAAGATCCATGCGTGCGTATTCGGTTATACACATCGCTATCTGAATGTTTGTATCACAACCCTTGATATCTTCCTTGACTGAGAGAAGCATTACATCGTCGTTGAGCTCATTCTTATAGAGTAGTTGATCATGGATGAGATATGGCATAAAGCTACGTTCCTCATTAGAGACAAGTTTGTAACTCTTTTTGTCATAGACATCAATAGCAAGGCCGCCCCAGATACTATTGCCTTTTGTTTTTTGACATATGGTGAAGGGATGAGTTTTACCGTGTTTCTCTTTGAGCTCAGCACGACGATCGAATTGTTTAATGGCATGATCCTTAAAGATCGTTGCTGCTTTAAACACAAGTGTTGGATAAGAAGCGTATTCACGACCCCAGGCTTCTGCTTGGATTGTGTTGACCGTGCGGAACTGATAACCCCAATAGATCATCTTAGCAATTACGAATGATGGAATGCAAATCTGGATGTACTCATTGATATAGTCGTAGACTACTATGCAGCTCTTCTTGATTCCATAGTATGGCTCGGAAGGATACATTCCGTGATCCTTAAAGAACTGCGATTTTTTTGCGTCATCGATAGTAAGACGAATACGACACGTAACAAATCCTATGAATCCACGATCTGGTGAAATATCATGGAGTAGTGTTTCCATAGAACGAAAACTTCTGAATATTGGCTTTTCATATGGGAGATAACGCGTGAGTTGATATAAGTAGAAACTATTGTAATCATTGGAATAGACCTTACCCTTATAGTGGCCGTTATAGCGATTTTCGATACGCCCCCATAACTGAGCATTCTTACGAAGTTCACGATCACGATCAGGATAAACCTTGTAGAGTGGATACTTCTCGTGATCAAGCCCATTAATGAATAAATCGCGCTTGGCGTAAGCTGACATTGATACACAGTCTGTGAGATTAACACGATCAGTATCGTAGACATGACGCGACAGCTTACAAAAGGCATCGTAAACATTTTTCTCAGTACCTGTGAATGTCTTACGATCCATTTCGAAGATGGCATTGATATCTCGGAAAGTGATCTTCGTACCTTTGATGTTGAAACTCAAAGATAAGAACTTACTCTCTGTGATGATTGATTTACCTATGCTAAACGAGGGATGACGTGATTGAACAGCACCTTGAGCCACCAAAAGATCAATATAGTAGGATTTTTCAGAGAATGAGTAGAAGACGTGCTGCCCAAAGAAGTGAATGTTCTTTTCAATCTCGTCCATGAAGACATCGAGAGAAGGAAATTCGATTTCTTGCGTCTCATTATTGAGTGAGTAGTAGAGCTTAACAGAACCAATGCGATGCTTTCTCTCGGAAATGATATAATCGCTATATGCTGGAGTAGAGACTTCATCTTCAATGATGGTTGGTTCCCAGTACACGTAGTCTTTGTTGTAGAGTTTAATCTTTCTCTCTTTGATGAGAGTATTGCGATACTTCTTCTCCTCATCAACTGGATCATATTTCGGTAGTATCGGTTTTAGCTCCTTAGTGTCATCGTTTTCTAGATTGGTTTGAGGTATGAGAGCTATTGCGTGATTAGTCGTTATGAGAATATCAAGGTATGGATAGTTAGGGTTATTGACAATAGTGTCGTAATGAGTGAATATGGCATCGTAAAGGTTGACATTGTATTTCATATAGGCGGCCATATCCTTAATTCTTTCACGACCCTCAGCAATGGTCTTACTTCTTGCTTTAATCTTACTAGCGTGATCACGTATGCGTTTAATGTCGTCTGGCTGTGGTCCATTAGGCATATCGTGATTTTTGAAGTAAATGGCTGCAGCTATGGAAAGATTAGTACAGTTTACATCAGTGGCCAAATCAAAGGTACGCCATTTAGTAGAAGCTGCTTTGAGTGAGTTCATCGCTCCAAAGATATAATCGCTTGTATCTTTAAGGATGGAGATCTCTACCGATGTAATTGGGAGTTTCTTATATCGTATGAGGGTATCAATCATACCAGGTACGACTTCTTGAATAGCTAATGCCATTTTGCTCTTATAACCAGAAGAAATTGTGTGTGTCGAAGCAGCTTTGAACGTACCATGTGTAACGTTGCCATTCTCATCTTCACCATCTACTTTTTCAATCTTTGAGTATATGAACGAGATGTTGACTGAATAGTTACTAGGCCTACCTGCTAACATCTCTAGTTTGTGGAATATCTTATTCTGATCTATACCTTCTTCTATGAGCTTTGTTGCGTATTTACTGTTATTTTCCTTGATGACCTGCACATCTGGCTGTATGATATAGAACTCATGATCATAGTTACTAGGTAAGTCGTAAATACCTCCATGAAACGGAGAATCGTGTTCTTTGAGTATTAGCTTCTGGCTGTGGTCCCCAGTCTTCAACGTAAGTAGCGGAATGATATAGTACTTCATAAAGTAGAAGAGATTCGTTGTGCCTACCATTTTGGTAGGTGGTGTCGGTGGATTGTACTTAAGAGTAATCATTCCTGGGAAATCGCTATCACGTATGTTACCATCGTTGATAGCGTACTTATTAAGAATACTTGGTAAAGTTTCAGGAGAGTAGACATAGTCGACCTGGTTATACTTTCTATTGCGTATGCCTTCTTCCTGATCCTTGGCTCCATAAAGAGAATACATAGTAAGTTCGTGGACTTTCTCAGGTCTGGGTGGATCTCTGCCATTATTCCTTCCATAATCGTACGAATCACGCCAAGTTCTATAGATCTTAGTAGCTAGGTTGATATATGGGATGTTCTGGCTCATGTCAACGCCATCTACCTGGAAGGCGATATCAAGCAATTCAGATAGTGGGTAGAAGAGATTAGCTTCATCTATTGCTTCTTGAAGAAGATTTTGCTTAGCTGCCTCTTCACGCTCCTTACGCTCCTTAAGGATACGTTCAGTATCTCTCTTCTCTTCTTCAACGGCTTTACGTCCTTCATTGATAAGTTTAGTAGTAAAGCGGTCTAGTGGAATATTGAGCTTTTTAGAGATACTAGCTATCGTTTCGCCAGCTTGAATGCGGCTATAGATATCTTTCTTCTGGCTTATGTAAATAGGGCTTTTACGTGTGCCTTCACCGAAATAATCGTTGTGCGGAGGCATTTTATAGTGGTATATGGGAGCAGTCGGACAGATTTCTGTCTATATACTCTAAAGATAAAAAATAAAAATTAAATATTTAATTATTTTTTATTATTCTATAATTATATAGATAGAAATCTGTCCGACTGCCTCAGTCTAAACCTAATTACCTCAACCAAGGGAAAGAATGACGTATCACAAGACATTGAGTGGTGTTGAGATTGCTATTATCCTTAATAAACGCTCTATCAAGATACCCGATGCTCAGATATGCCGTGATCATAAGATAAGCGTTAACCGTCTAAAGCGTCTAGCTGACAACTATATAGTGCAGGAGAATTGGAATTCTAATTGGCCAGTTCCTGTATTCGGTCCTTCTAATGCACCCACTTACTATCCGGTTCCACCTGAATGGAATAAGAACATAGTTCCAGGGATACCTCAGGGGCTGTATGGGAAGCAGTGAATTTTATTTTTTCGTACACTATATACACTTTAATAAACGAAAATGCATATTCCTCTTGATGTTGCTAGAACTGCGCAATATGGTCTTGAATTATCTAATAATGGCTTTGGTGGAGGCACTGAAGTGGGACTAGAGCGGGCTAGACAACTATCTGCTGGCGGAAAAATTCATATTGAAGATATACGAAACATAAGGAACTTTTTAGCTAGGCATCACCCCGTCAGTAGGCCTACGTACATCGCTTGGAAGGAAGGAGGATATAAAAGAAGCAGTGAGTGGAAGAAAAGACATGGTATAGTGGCATGGATGATATGGGGTGGAGATGAAGCATTGAAGTGGGTGAATAGCGCCGAAGTACGAGGATTATTGGAGAAGGAATATGGAAAAAAATACGAAGTAATCGGAGCTAATCACTTTATGGGGTAATAAATAAAAATAATTTATTTTTGTGTACGAGTATATACACTTTTGGGAAATGGCGCCAAAGTACTATGATGTGTTGAGCGAACAGCAAATCGCCGAGATATTGCGTAAACTTAATGAGGATGTAAAGCGTAATCGTATATGTAAGGACTATAAGATATCGCCTGCACGATTGAGGCGATTGATAGCTAAGCATCAATAGGTCTTAAGGTCTTTTCATACAACAATGGATTCATCTGCATTTTCTCCATCTTCAATTTATTTCTGCGGGCTGCCCACTTTCAATATGTTTTTTAGAAGTCGTACACTTTTATGTATATTC
>Ga0194048_10000771_pt1 | contig 15688 bp, 14 predicted proteins | sample JunL225m_MetaG_FD_161685 | JGI IMG/M metagenome (GOLD analysis project Ga0194048, IMG submission 161685) | Anoxic zone freshwater microbial communities from boreal shield lake in IISD Experimental Lakes Area, Ontario, Canada - Jun2016-L222-5m | ecosystem: Environmental > Aquatic > Freshwater >...
GAAATTGCCTATGCTGGTGTGCTACAAGATGGCACCCTTGTCATATGCAATCATTTCGCGAATGTTGAAAGTGCCATATTTTTCCTTGCCCAATTTGCTGGCGGGTGAAAAGCTGGTAGATGAACTGGTGCAGGAGCAAGTACAAAGTGCAGTGCTGGCGGACAAAATGCACGCACTGTTGGCCGGCGCTGACAACAGTCGCTTGCAAGCGCGCTATCTGGTCATTCATCAGTCATTGCGGCGGGATGCCAGCTCACGTGCTGCCGAGGCCGTACTGAAACTTCTATGATACAACCGCAACTCTTGTTTGCATTTTCCACGCAGCCACTGCGACTGGTCGCCGGGGTGGATGAAGTAGGGCGGGGACCACTGGCGGGTGATGTGGTCGCTGCGGCAGTCATCCTGGATCCGGAACGACCGATCGGCGGCCTCGCCGATTCCAAGCAACTCACAGAAGCGCAACGGGAACGGCTGTACCCGCTAATCATTGCCAATGCGCTTGCCTGGGCTGTGGCCAGAGCCTCGGTCGAAGAAATTGACCGCATCAATATCCTGCAGGCTTCGTTGCTGGCGATGACACGGGCGGTGATGGCATTGGCAACCCAGCCTGATTTTGTTTATGTCGATGGCAACCGCTGTCCGCAATGGCGCTATCCCAGCGAGGCAATTGTCAAAGGGGACAGTCGCATTGCCGAGATTGCGGCTGCTTCCATTATTGCCAAGGTTACACGTGACCGGGAACTGGTGGAGCTGGATGCTGTCTATCCCGGCTACGGTCTGGCCCGCCACAAAGGCTATCCCACCCGGGAGCATATCCAGGCCCTGCAGCAACTGGGGGTGACGCCCATCCACCGACGCAGTTTTGCGCCCGTGGCGCAAGCACTGGATGGGAAAGAACCGCCCCAATTATGAGTTTGTTGGCTTGCTTCTGGCCATGCCTGCAGGTACTTTGCTGACCTGATTGTTTCACTTTTCCCCAGACATAATCCGGAATTCCATGAGCAGCAAACCCGGCTTTGTCCACCTCAGACTCCACTCGGAATATTCGATTGTGGACAGTCTGATTCGCATCAAGCCGCTGGCTGCACGCGTGGCCGAATTAAAAATGCCGGCAGTAGCCATTACTGACCAGGTCAATTTCTACGCACTGATCAAGTTTTATATTGCAGCCAACAACAAGGGCGTCAAACCCGTTTGCGGCTGCGATTTGTTCATAGTCGAGGATGACAACCCTGACCAGCTGTCCGTGCTGGTAGTGCTGGTAAAAAACCTCAAGGGCTATCGCAATCTGGTGCAGTTGATTTCGCGTGCGCATCTCGAAGGGCAGGCGCGCGGCAATATCACGGTGCGGCGCAGCTGGCTGCAGGGCAATACCGAAGGTCTCATTGCCTTGTCCGGAGCTGGCAAGGGCGATGTAGGCCAGGCTTTGCTCGCCAATGACATGGGGCTGGCCACCAGGTTGCTGCAGGCATGGCTGCATTTGTTTCCCGACAATTTCTATCTGGAATTGCATCGCACCGGCCGTCCCGGCGAGGCCGAGCATGTAACCCGCGCAGTAACATTGGCGCTCGCCACCGCCACTCCGGTAGTGGCTACCAATGATGTGCGTTTTCTCAGGCAGCAGGATTTTGAAGCCCATGAAATAAGAGTCTGCATCAATGAGCGCCGCACTATTGATGACCCGCGCCGGCCACGGACCTATTCCGAACAGCAGTATTTGCGCAGTACTGAAGAAATGCAGGAGTTGTTCAGTGATTTGCCGGAAGCGCTGGAAAACTCGGTTGAAATAGCCAAGCGCTGTAATCTGGAACTGCAACTGGGCAAGCCATTCCTGCCCAATTATCCGGTTCCGCCCGGTCTCACACTGGCGGATTTTTTCCGGCTGGAATGTACCAATGGTCTTGAGCTGCGTTTGCAAAAACTTTTCGATACCAGTCGCAGCGATTTCACAACCATCAAACAGCGCTATCTGGACCGGCTGGAATTCGAGCTTGGCATCATCAACCAGATGGGCTTTGCCGGTTACTTCCTCATCGTGATGGAGTTTATCCAGTGGTCGCGTGACAACGATATTCCGGTGGGGCCGGGCAGGGGCTCAGGTGCCGGCTCGCTGGTAGCCTATTCCCTGCGCATCACTGATCTGGATCCACTGGCCTATGACTTGCTGTTCGAGCGCTTTCTCAATCCCGAGCGTGTGTCGATGCCGGATTTTGATGTGGATTTTTGCATGGATGGCCGTGATCGCGTGATTGAACATGTGGCCGATCTCTATGGTCACGATGCGGTGTCGCAGATCATCACATTCGGAACCATGGCGGCCAAAGCCGTGATTCGCGATGTCGGCAGGGTGCAGGGCAAGCCCTATTCGCTGGCGGACAAACTGTCGAAGCTGATTCCGTTTGAAGTTGGCATAACGCTGGAAAAAGCCCGCAAAGATGAGCCGCAACTGGTCGAGTTCCTGGCTTCGGATGCCGATGCACAGGAAATCATGGAAATGGCCGAGCAACTTGAAGGCTTGGTGCGCAATGTCGGCAAGCATGCCGGGGGCGTGGTAATTGCTCCCACCAAGCTGACCGATTTCACCCCGCTGTACTGTGATGAAAGCGGTGGCAACCTGGTGACCCAGTTCGACAAGAACGATGTCGAGAGCGCTGGTCTGGTCAAATTCGACTTCCTGGGGCTGCGCACGCTGACCATCATCGACTGGGCGGTGCGCATGATTGCCGAGGCCCATCCGGACCAGCCGCGTGTGAATATATCCACACTGCCTCTCAACGATCCCAAAATCTTTGCGATGCTTGAGAAAGGCGAAGCTTCCGCGGTATTCCAGCTGGAATCACGCGGCATGAAGGATCTGATGAAGCGGCTCAAGCCGAGTAATTTTGAAGACATCATCGCGCTGGTGGCACTGTTCCGGCCCGGACCACTGGGGTCGGGCATGGTAGATGACTTCATTGATCGCAAACACGGTCGCAAGGAAGTGAGCTATCCGCATCCGGATCTGGAGCCGGTGCTTAAAAACACCTACGGCGTCATCCTGTACCAGGAACAGGTAATGAAAATCGCGCAAGTGCTGGCCAATTACACATTGGGCGGTGCCGACATGCTGCGTCGCGCGATGGGCAAGAAAAAGCCGGAAGAAATGCACAAGCAGCGCGTAATCTTTCTCGCAGGTGCTGCCGCCCGCCACATCAATGCCGATCAGGCCAGTGCCATCTTTGATTTGATGGAAAAATTCGCCGACTACGGCTTCAACAAATCCCACTCGGCTGCCTATGCGCTGGTGTCGTACCAGACCGCCTGGCTCAAATGCTATTACCCGGCTTTTTTCATGGCGGCCGTGTTGTCGGCAGATATGCAGCACACTGACAAAATCGTGGTAATGGTGGAAGAAAGCCGCCGCATGGGTTTGCGGGTGCAACCGCCAGACATCAATCAAGGCAATTTTGCTTTTGTCGGCGACAAAAGCGGCCAGATCGTCTATGGGCTGGGCGCTATCAAGGGTTTGGGTGAGGGTCCGGTACACAACCTGATCCAGGTACGAGAGCAATCGGGCCCGTTCTCTGACCTGTTTGATTTCTGCAAGCGGGTCGATCTGGCGCTGGTCAACAAGCGCGCTATTGAGGCGCTGATCAGGGCTGGTGCTTGTGACAGTTTCGGTGCCGATCGCGCCGTGCTGCTGGCCAGCATGCCGGAAGCGGTACAGACCGCAGAGCAGAATTCTATGATGCAGCAAAGTGGTGTCGGCGATCTGTTTGGCGAGAGCATTACTGCTGTGACCACCGGCGACGTCTACGCCAATTTTCGTCAAATCCGGCCGTGGAGCGAGCATCGCCGCCTGCAGGAAGAGAAGGAAACCCTGGGCCTGTATTTGTCAGGCCATCCGATTTCCGCTTGCCTGCCGGAGTTGTCACGCTTCGTGCGTCACAATATCAACAACCTCAAGGCCGAAAAGGGTCAACAATTGGTCGCTGGTCTGGTGCATGAGGTGCGCTTGATCAAGAGCAAGAAAGGCGATGCCATGGCAGTGGTAACCCTCGATGACCGCAGTGGGCGCATTGAGGCAACCTTGTTTCCTGATAATTATCAGCAATATCGGGAGATTTTGAAGGTGGATACCGTGGTGGTGGTGGAAGGCTCGGTAGCGATGGATGATTTCAATGGCAACAGCAAGCTCAAGGTAACTGCCCGCCGCGTGATGAGACTGGAAGAGGCCCGCCGTGAATATGCCAGGACCCTCAGCCTAACCTTGCAAGCCCATCAATTGCAGGTAGAATCGCTGGCCGCTCTGGAGGCGCTGCTGGGCTCGTTCCGGCTTGATGCTATGCCCCAATCACCGCCGAGGCCGCCACCGTCCCGCCCGGCCCGGGAGGGGCGCCACAATGGCGCAGCCGAGGCTGAGGCCAGAGAGCCCGGGTGCACGATCTTGCTGCATCTGGAAAAAGCCGGTGCGGCCGGTGGTGTAAAAGGAATAATCAGTCTGGGGCCAAAGTGGCGTGTGCAACCGGACGATGAATTGCTCGTACGCTTGCGAGAGCGTTTTGGTAGTGCCAGTGTGGTGCTAAATTACCAGTAGTGTGACTGTAACGTAACTTATGAACCCTGATTATCTGGATTTCGAACAACCGATTGCCGACCTTGAGATAAAAATCAATGAGCTGCGGCTGGTTGGTTCCGACAACAAACTCAACATCAGCGATGAAATCAGCAAGCTGCAGGACAAGAGCCGCAAACTCACCGAGAAAATTTTCGGCGCGCTGACACCCTGGCAGATTTCCATGCTGGCGCGCCATCCGCTGCGCCCCTATACCGAAGATTACATCCGCTTCATTTTAAATGATTTTGATGAGTTGCATGGTGATCGTTATTTTGCTGATGATCCGGCGCTGATCGGCGGTGTTGCCTATCTGGAACAGACACCGGTCATGCTGATAGGTCACCAGAAAGGCCGTGGCACTACCGAAAAAGTGAGGCGCAATTTCGGCATGCCCAAACCCGAGGGATACCGCAAGGCGCGTCGACTGATGTTGCTGGCCGAACGTTACCGGATGCCAGTGCTAACTTTTATCGATACGCCAGGAGCTTATCCCGGTGTGGATTCTGAAGCGCGCGGCATCAACGAAGCCATTGCCGAAAACCTGGCCGTGATGTCGCGCTTGCGAACCCCCATCATTGCCACGGTTACCGGAGAAGGCAATTCCGGCGGAGCCATTGCCATCGGCGTCTGTGATCATCTCAACATGCTGCAATATTCCACCTATTTCGTTATTTCACCGGAAGGCTGTGCCACTATTTTGTGGAAATCATCTGATCACAAAGCCTCGGCCGCCGAGGCCATGGGTGTCACTTCTACCCGTCTGGAAGAGCTGGGGATTGTTGATCAGACCATTGCCGAACCACTGGGTGGCGCCCATCGTGACATGGAGGTGATGGCGGAGCGGTTAAAAGGCCAGTTGATTGAGCAGGTAGACCGCTTCAGCAAAATGAATATGGAAGAACTGCTGGAACGTCGCTATCGCCGCCTGATGAGCCATGGCGCCCAGCGCGCCCGCTGATCCGGCCGAGGCAGGCGATTTACAGCCCCCGGGGCTGCTCTCGCTGTGTCCTGCGTTATCGTCTGCCCAAGCTCTGTGCGTGGCTGTTAGCGGCGGTCTTGATTCCACCGTGTTGTTGCACTTGCTCTGGCAGCTGCGAGCAGCAGGCCTGCTCACGGCGCCACTGCGGGCACTGCATATCAATCATGGTCTGCAAGCCGCTGCCGATAGCTGGCTTGAGCATTGTCGCCAACAATGCCGGCAGTGGGATATTGCCTTTACCGGCAAGCACGTCAATGCCAGTGCCAGCAGCGGTGAAAGCCCGGAAGCAGCAGCACGTGAGGCACGCTATCAGGCTTATGCGACAGAATTGCAGGCAGGGGAGGTGCTGGTATTGGCCCATCATGGTGATGACCAGGCCGAGACCCTGTTGCTGAGGTTGATGCGTGGCAGTGGGGTAGCAGGGCTCGCTGGTATGCCGCAGGCCCGGCTATTGGCCGCAGGCAGCCTGCTGCGGCCGCTGCTGGGGCTGCGCAGACGCCAGCTGGAGCATTATGCGCAGGCGCATGGTTTGCAGTTTGTGGAAGACCCCAGTAATGCGGATCATCGCTTCGACCGTAATTTCGTCCGCGCAGAAATCCTGCCACGGCTGCAGCACCGCTGGCCTTCAGCCGCAGCGTCGTTGCTGCGATCTGCAGAACTCTTGCATGAGGCCGATACACTGCTGCAGGAACTGGCAGCGCTGGATTTGCTGGCGGCGGTTCAGCATTTCCCCAACCGCTTGTCACTGCCAGTATTACGCCAGCTGAGTCCGGCGCGGCAACGCAATTTGTTGCGTTACTGGTGCGAACAGCAGCCAGTCGAGCTGGCCGGCCCGGCCCTGTCTTACCAGCTGCTGCATCGCTGTGTGCGTGATTTGATCAGGCCGGCTTCAGCTGAATATCTGATGATGGCATGGGGCAAAGGCAGCCAGGCCCGACAATTGCATCGCTATCGGGATACGCTCTATTTGCTGCGACCTTTGCAGTCAGTGCCCGCTGCCTGCAGCTGGAATCCACAGACCCCCCTGCAGCTGCCTACTCCGCTGGGATCCTTGCACTGGGACATATCAAACATTACCGGCACGGCGTCATTGTTGCCGCTAAACGTGAAATTCCGCGGTGGCAGTGAGCGTGTAACCAAAGCCGATGGACACCACCAATCTCTTAAACATTATTGGCAAGCTCGTGGCATTCCGCCCTGGCTGCGCGGCCATGTGCCGTTGCTTTATCACGGATCGGTGCTGATTGCGGTTGGCGAAGAAATAATGCCTGATACAATACTGGCTCACGTGGTAAAAAATGTGAGTCCTTTGTATTGGCAAAGATCACATTTGCTTTGCGGATGGTAAGTCCATCTGCTAATCTGGCCTCCCATCACGTACCTTGCCAAGTCTGATGGGCTGTTGATGACGAATTATATTTTTATTACCGGTGGTGTAGTTTCTTCTCTTGGCAAAGGCATCACTTCTGCCTCCCTTGCCGCAATCCTTGAAGCCCGTGGTCTTACCGTGACCATGCTCAAACTTGACCCTTATATCAACGTCGATCCTGGCACGATGAGCCCGTTCCAGCATGGAGAAGTCTATGTCACTGATGACGGCGGCGAGACAGACCTTGATCTTGGTCATTATGAGCGCTTCATCCACACCACCATGTCCAAGCGCAACAATTTCACCGCCGGTCGCATCTACGAAGAAGTGATCAAGAAAGAGCGCCGTGGCGATTATCTGGGCGCGACCATCCAGGTCATTCCGCACATCACCGACGAGATCAAGGCGCGTATCACCGAGGGCGCTGACGGTGCCGATGTGGCGCTGGTGGAAATCGGAGGCACCGTGGGTGACATTGAATCCCAGCCATTCCTGGAGGCAGTGCGCCAGATGAAGGTGGAGCTTGGCTCAAACCGGGCCTTGTTTCTGCATCTGACGCTGGTACCCTACATAGCCACTGCCGGTGAAACCAAAACCAAACCCACCCAGCATTCCGTGCGTGATCTGCGCTCCATCGGTATCCAGCCGGATATCCTGGTGTGCCGCTCCGATCACGAAATTCCTGAAGCTTCTTTGCGCAAGATATCGCTGTTCACCAACGTCGAACTGCAAGCAGTGGTGCCACTGCCGGATACCGCTACCATCTACTCGGCGCCGCTGTTGCTGCATGCTACCGGTCTCGATGAAGTGATCGTCAAACGCTTTGGTCTGCAGTGCAAGCCTGCCAATCTGGATGAATGGCAACGCGTGGTAGATGCAGTGCTCAAACCTGAGCGTGAAGTGACAGTGGCAATGGTTGGCAAATACATGGAGCTGCTGGATGCCTACAAGTCATTGATTGAATCGATGAAGCATGCCGGCATCCAGACCAAGACCCGCGTGAAGCTGCGTTACATTGATTCCAGTACCCTGGAAACCGAAGGGACCGACGTGCTCAATGGTGTGGATGCCATTGTAGTACCCGGAGGATTTGGCGAGCGCGGCATCAACGGCATGATCCTCACTGCCGAATATGCCCGGGTAAATAAAATTCCGTATCTGGGCATCTGCCTGGGCCTGCATATTGCAGTGATCGAATTCGCGCGTAATGTGCTGGGACGCGCACTGGCTCACAGTACCGAGTTCGACCGTAACACCCCGGACCCGGTGATTGCGCTGATAACCGAATGGACCAATGCTACCGGCGGTACTGAACTTCGCAGTGAGAGTTCCGATCTGGGTGGCACCATGCGGCTGGGTGGTCAGCAATGCCGCCTGCTCGAAAATTCTATAGTGAAGGATTGCTACCAGAAAGATGTGATTGTCGAACGGCATCGCCATCGTTACGAGCTGAATAACAATTACATCGAAATCCTTGAGCGCAACGGCCTGCGTATTACCGGCAAATCCATCGACGGCAATCTGATGGAAGTCATCGAGATTACTGATCATCCCTGGTTTCTTGCCTGTCAGTTCCATCCGGAATTCACCTCGACTCCGCGCGGCGGACATCCGTTGTTTACCGGCTTCGTGAAGGCGGCAATAAAACAGCATGCGTTGCTGGAACAACGAGCGGAATCGTAAGTGGTGACAGACTCTCCTGCACAGATTGCGTTGCAACTCGGGAATATCCCCATCGCCAATCACTTGCCGATGCTGTTGATTGGTGGCATGAACGTACTGGAATCGGAAGAGCTGGCGTTGGAAGTGGCAAGCGAGTTCAAGCGCGTCTGCAACAAGCTCGGCATCCCATATGTGTTCAAGGCCTCCTTCGACAAGGCCAACCGTTCCTCGATACATTCATACCGGGGACCTGGTTTGGAGAAAGGTCTGCAGATACTTGATCGTATCAAACAGCAATTGCAGGTGCCGTTGCTGACGGATGTGCATGAACCTCAGCAGGCACAAGCCGTGGCGCAGGTGGTGGATATCCTGCAATTGCCGGCTTTTCTTTCACGCCAGACTGATCTGGTGCTGGCGCTGGCAAAGACCGGTGCGATGATCAATATCAAGAAGGCCCAGTTTCTGTCCCCACGCGAAATGAGCCACATTCTCCGCAAATTCGAAGAGGCGGGTAACAGCAAACTCATGCTGTGTGAGCGCGGCTCCAGTTTTGGTTATAACAATCTGGTGGTCGACATGCTGGGTTTTCCCATCATGAAAAAATTCGGCTATCCGGTGCTGTTCGACGTGACCCATTCCTTGCAGATGCCGGGAGGGCGCAGTGACAGCGCCGATGGTCGCCGTCAGGATGTGCTGGCACTGGCGCGGGCCGGCATCTCGCAAGGTATTGCCGGATTGTTTCTGGAAGCGCATCCTGATCCGGACAAGGCCAGGTGCGATGGTCCCTGCGCATTGTCGCTGGCGGTGCTGGAGCCGTTTTTGCAGCAGTTGCAGGCGCTGGATAACCTGGTCAAAAGCCAGTCTGAACTCGTGATCCGCTGACCCTGACGGAAGCACCGGATTTGTATAAGCGGTATTGGTAAAGAGGTAAATGAACGTGAGTGAACCAACAACCCGGATTGCCAAAGTTATAGCACGTGAAATACTGGATTCGCGCGGCAATCCTACTGTGCAGGCTGATGTGATCCTTGCTGGTGGAGCCAAGGGGACCGCTTGCGCACCTTCCGGAGCCTCCACGGGTTCGCGCGAAGCACTGGAACTGCGTGACAAGAACCCGGCTCGCTACATGGGTAAAGGAGTACTCAAAGCTGTAGCGGCAATTAACAATGACATTGCGGCTGCCTTGCACGGCATGAGCGCATTGGATCAGGCTGCGCTGGATGCCTGCATGATCAACCTGGATGGCACCGAAAACAAAGCGCGTTTTGGCGCCAATGCCATCTTGGCTGTCTCGCTGGCTGCAGCCCGCGCTGCCGCCACCGCCACTCACAAACCCTTGTATGCCTATCTGGCCGAAATGAATGGCTCTGCCGGCATTTTCAGCATGCCGGTACCGATGATGAACATCATTAACGGTGGTGAGCATGCCGACAACAACGTCGATATCCAGGAATTCATGGTACAGCCGGTGGGTGCTCCCGATTTCCGTGAAGCCTTGCGCTATGGAGCCGAGATTTTCCATTCCCTGAAATCTGTGCTGAAAAAGCAGGGGCTGAATACTGCAGTGGGTGACGAAGGCGGTTTTGCTCCCAATCTGCCATCCAATGCCGCCGCGCTTGATGCGATCATGGAAGCGATAGCCAGTGCGGGTTTTACCGCTGGCAAGGACATATGTCTGGCGCTCGACTGTGCGGCTTCCGAGTTTTACGTTGATGGCAAATATGTACTCGCGGGGGAAGGGAAAAGTTTCACCAGCGAACAATTCGCGGATTACCTGGCCGGACTTGCCCAACAGTACCCGATCCTGTCGATCGAAGATGGCATGCATGAAAGTGACTGGGACGGCTGGGCCGTGCTCACCCGCAAGCTGGGCGATAAAATCCAGCTGGTCGGGGATGATTTGTTTGTAACCAATACGGCAATACTGGAGCGGGGCATCAAGTCGCACATTGCCAACTCGATCCTGATCAAGTTCAACCAGATTGGTTCGCTTACCGAAACCTTGGCAGCCATCCGAATGGCGCGTGCAGCCGGCTACACGGCGGTGATTTCACATCGTTCGGGTGAAACTGAAGACACCACGCTGGCAGACTTGGCGGTGGGCACTGCAGCAGGCCAGATCAAGACCGGATCCTTGTGCCGCTCTGACCGGGTTGCCAAATACAACAGATTGCTGGTGATCGAAGAAGAGTTGATGGGCAAGGCACCTTTCCGTGGTATGGCTGAGTTCAAACGTGGCTGACACTTACAGTCTGCAGGGTTGAATTATGAAAATCGTCCTGGCAATCCTGATTGTGGTCCTGGTGGCGCTGCAGATTCGTCTGTGGCGCGGCGAGGGCAGTCTGTCGGATATCGAACGGCTTGAACATGAGATCGCCAGCCAGACCGCCACCAATGCCGGTCTAGACCAGCGCAACAAAAGGTTGTTGCAGCAAGTCAGCGATCTGAAGACCGGACTGGATTCAGTGGAAGAGCATGCAAGAAGCGAGATGGGACTCATCAAAAAGGGTGAAACCTACTATCTGATCGTCGACAAGAATCAGACACGCAGTGCGATGGCAGTCGGGCCCACGGCTCAATGAGCACATGAACGATACGGTGTCAGCGGGCACAAGGTTCCATCTGGTGCTGCCTGCTGCGGGCAGTGGCGAGCGCATGGGTAGTACTCGCCCCAAACAATATCTGGAACTTGGTGGTCGCTCCTTGTTGCAGCATACGCTGGAACGCCTGGGTACCATGGATTGCTTCAGCAGCATTGTGCTGGTGCTGGCTGCTGATGACCCCTGGTGGCCGGCAATCAAGACCGGACTGGCTTTGGCCCTGCAGAAAAAAATAGTGGTAGTGACCGGCGGTCAGGAGCGTTGTGACTCGGTTCGCTGTGGTTTGCTGGCGCTGCAGGACAGTGTTGACTCCCATGATTTTGTGCTGGTACACGATGTAGTGCGTCCATGCGTGCGTCAGAGTGATGTCCGGTTATTGATGGATGTGCTGGGCAATGAAGTGGCTGGGGGCTTATTGGCTACTCCGTTACGCGATACGCTCAAGCGTGCCGATGCTGCGGGCAGGGTTGCCATGACCATTGACCGTTCCCGGCTGTGGTGTGCAGCGACACCGCAAATGTTTCGATATCACATTTTAAAGCAGGCGCTCGAACTCATGGCTGATACACAACGTAAAGTGACGGATGAAGCCGAGGCCGTAGAGGCATTGGGCTACAAGGTAAAACTTGTGCAAGGTCACGCCGACAATATCAAAATAACCTATTCGGATGACTTGCCGCTGGCGGCATTGATTCTGGCAGCGGCGGACTGAATGCAATTGCGTATCGGTAATGGTTATGACGTGCATCGGTTCGCTGAAACCGAAGAGCCGGGTGCCAACATCACTATTGGGGGAGTATCGATTGCCAGCAAGCGACGTTTGCTGGCGCACTCCGATGGCGACGTGCTAGTGCATGCCTTGTGCGATGCCTTGCTGGGTGCGTTGGCGCTGGGAGATATCGGGCGGCATTTCCCTGATACCGATCCTCAATACCGGGGTATCCGCAGTTTGTTGCTGCTGCAGCTGGTAATGAAGCAAGTGCGTGATTTGGGTTGGGATATGGTCAATGCCGATATCACCCTGGTTGCGCAGGAGCCGCGTTTTGCTCCGCATGAATTGGCGATTCGTCAAAGTTTGGCTACTACACTGGGAGTTGAAATCGACCAGATCAGTGTGAAGGCCACTACCACGGAAGGGTTGGGCTTTGCCGGCCGTAAAGAAGGCATTGCTTGCCAGGCAGTGGCGTTGCTGCAAAGGCAAGCGCGCGCATGAATTGGCAAAACGAACTTGCCGGCTTGCGTCATGCACATGGAGAACCGGTTTTACGAGGAGTGTTCAAGCAGTTTCCCGAAGATTTTCAGGTGGAAGAAGAACTGGGTTTTCAGCCGGATGGCGCCGGCGAGCACGAATTCCTGTTCATCGAAAAAGCCGGCCTGACCACGACCCAGGTGCAGATGGAGTTGGCGCGTTGTTATCGCTTGCCGGTTCAGCGCGTCAGTTTTTCCGGGATGAAAGACAAGCAGGCGCTCACAAGGCAATGGTTCAGTGTGCATGAAGGCACCAGCAAGCCAGCTATGCCGGTCGAGGTTGCAGTGGCTGGAGTAAAAGTATTGCAGCGATGCCGCAACAGTCGCAAATTGCAGCGAGGTTCACACAAGTCAAACCGGTTTGTGGTGACTGTGCGTGAATGTGTTGAATTGGCAAGCGGCAGCTGGCAACAACGTATGCAGCTGATAGGCCGGCGAGGTGTGCCGAACTATTTCGGACCGCAACGTTTCGGCCGGGGTGCAGATAATCTTGAGCAGGCTGAGCGGTGGTTCGCAGGGGATGCGCCGCCGCCGCTGTCCAGGACCCGCCGCAGCATGCTGCTGTCGTCGGCACGCAGCCTGGTTTTCAATGCAGTACTGTCGGAACGGGTTGCTGATGAAAGCTGGGACAAGATACTGCCAGGCGAGTTGGTGGCGCTCAGTGGCAGCTCCAGCACCTTTGCTGCCAGTCAGGCGACGCCGCCCGAATTACAGCAACGCCTGGAGGAATTTGATATTCATCCTACCGGGCCACTGTGGGGTGCGGGCGCTACGCGTACTGGTGGGCAAGTGGCAGAATTGGAAACGGCGGTGACGAGCCGGTTTGCCGGATTTACTGGCGCACTGGTACGGCTTGGCCTGCAGCAGGAGCGCCGCGCCTTGCGCTTGCAGGTACAGGAACTGCAGGCGGAGTTAAGCGACGGTGTTTTGGTCATGTCATTCAGGCTGACGCGAGGCGCTTATGCGACGGCCGTTTTACGCGAATTTTTACATTTGGAGAGTCAATGAGTTTGCTAGTGTCCAATGATGATGGTGTGCATGCCCCGGGCTTGCAGGCCTTGGCCCAGGCGCTTGCCGCTGCCGGCCTGGTATTCACTGTAGTAGCGCCTGATCGTGATCGTTCCGGAGTGAGTAACTGTCTTACCCTTGATCGTCCGCTGCAGGCTGTGCGCCTGGACAATCGTCATATTGCAGTGGATGGAACCCCCACCGACTGCATCCATCTGGGAACTTCCGGCTTGTTTCTGCCTGAACCTGAGCGGGTGTTGTCTGGCATAAATTTTGGGGCCAATCTTGGCGATGATGTGCTGTATTCCGGGACGGTGGCAGCTGCAATGGAAGGGCGTTTTTTGGCCAAGCCGGCACTGGCAGTTTCACTTGCGGTTACTGATTACGAAGGTGCGGTCGTTCAGCGCTTTCTGGCTGCGGCCACCATTACGTTGTGGCTGTTGCAGCAAGTTGATAATTTGCCGTTACCACCCCGTACGGTGCTGAATATCAATATACCGGATTTGCCATTATCCGCTATCAAGGGCATCAGACTTACCAGGCTGGGTCAACGTCTCAAAGGCGAGAATCCCATCGCAACCTCCAATCCGCGCGGCAAGACCTTGTACTGGATCGGCCGGGCCGGCGGTCCGGTAGCACGCGAGCCGGGCTCGGATTTTCATGCAGTGGAAGCAGGTTTTGTTTCTGTGACCCCTATTCATGCTGACATGCATAGTGCTGAAGCGATGCAGATGGCAGCGGCAGCCTTTGACTCACTCAGCCAATCATTTGGCAATGGGCGCTCATGAGCAGCAGGCCTCATCAAGGTATAGGCATGACTTCCCAGCGCACCAAAGAGCGCATGGTGCAACGCTTGGGAGATCAGGGGATTGCCAATCTGCGGGTCATGGAAGCCATGCTGCATGTGCCGCGTCATTTGTTTGTGGATGAGGCCTTTGCCCAACGCGCCTATGAAGATGCCGCGTTACCGATAGCCTTCAACCAGACCATTTCCCAGCCCTTGATCGTGGCCAGAATGACCGAGATTCTGGTTAATGCATTGCCCGACCAAAGCCCCAGAATCCTGGAAATCGGAACCGGCTGTGGTTACCAGACTGCGATACTTGCCCGCTTGTTCGATCATGTATACAGCATTGAGCGCATTGCGGGTTTGCTGGAAAAAACCCGGGTCAGGTTGTCGGGGCTGGGCATTGCCAATCTGTCCTTGAAATGCGCAGATGGCAGTTTTGGCTGGTCTCAGCATTCACCATTTGACGGCATTCTCATAACAGCGGCTGCTCCGGAAGTGCCACCGGCGCTGGTCAAGCAGCTGTCTGATGGGGGGGTGTTGGTGGTGCCGGAGGGTACCAATCAGCAGGTGTTGCGGGTTTATCGCAAGAATGGCAACTCCTTGGAAGTGCAAAATCTTGAACCGGTCCGGTTTGTGCCGTTACTGGGAGGGGTGGAACGTTGATGGCTAAGCGCGGGCAAAAGCCTCCAAGGCCAAATTTGATGGCAAATCAAACAGTTCCACTGCCTGCCATGCAAATAGATTTTGACAGTAAGGGGATCGATCTCTATCATGCGCGCCCATGTTGTCGGCCCAATTCCCAGAACGTGTAGATGCAGCCAAGTTGTTCGCACGCTTTGGACGCATTGATGCAGCTATAACTCTCACGAGATTCACTCGGCTTGTGCCCTATCTGGCTGGCTCAGAGGGTGAGGTGCAAGTGAATTTGCAATTCGGTCTGGATGCAGAAGGGCGCAAATTGCTGACGGGTTCGATTGCTGCAAGTCTGGAGCTGGTTTGTCAGCGCTGTCTGAAAGGCATGCAACAGTCAGTAGTCAGTGAGCTTTCGGTGTTGGTTTTTGCCAACCAGGCTGAACTGGAACAGCAAATGAGTGCGCAGGCGCAGGAAAGTCTGGAGCAGGATGTACTTTTGCTGGATGAAATACAGTCATCCGAAGCGGCTTCCACCAAGTCGCCGGACAAGACTCCGGAAAAGAGCGATCAGGAACTGGACGTGATTGCGGTGGTCGAAGATGAGCTGATACTCAGTTTGCCCTTGGCGCCGATGCATGAAGACATTGACTGCAGCAAGGTCTGGACACAAATTCGTGACCAGGAGCCGCAGGAAGACGGGCAAGGTTTGGATAGCGTTGGTAACAGTCCGTTTGCTATGCTGGCCAAATTGAAAAAAGATAACACCTAGCGGCTGCATGCAGCTGGTAGTTAAGGAACGACG
>Ga0194048_10000773_pt1 | contig 15658 bp, 11 predicted proteins | sample JunL225m_MetaG_FD_161685 | JGI IMG/M metagenome (GOLD analysis project Ga0194048, IMG submission 161685) | Anoxic zone freshwater microbial communities from boreal shield lake in IISD Experimental Lakes Area, Ontario, Canada - Jun2016-L222-5m | ecosystem: Environmental > Aquatic > Freshwater >...
TTCCAGGGCAGTTGAAGTCCCATGTAAGAACTACCTTGTAGGCTCCAGCTGCAAATGTAGTTGCAGATGGCGCAACGGTTACATAGTTACCAGACGCCTTTAGCGCCTTAATGAACTCCAAACCTTTTGACATGTCATCAAAAGTACCGCCAGCTGCCTTGTTAATTGCAAATACAGAAATCAATGCTTCTTGAGCCGAGGTTGGATCACCCATTGCGAATGCACCTTTAAAAGCAGGATCTTTGAGATCAGCAATTGAGGTTGGAGCTTTTGTTAAAGATTTTGGGTATAAAAATGCAATTGCTCCAGCATAACTTCCAACCCAACGTCCATCTGGGTTCTTATATTCCGGAGTGATGTCTTTCCATGTTGCTGGCTTGTACGATGCAAACAAATTCTCATTTTGTTGACCGTATGTGATTCCAATATCAGTTTGATCTGGCACCTTTTTAGCGGGCGCAGTCTTGATTGTCTGGATTTCATATCCTGAAGATCCATCTGGATTATCGTCGATAATTTTAATTCCAAATGCCTTGCTGAATGTATCCATTGCTTCGCCGTAATTTGCCCATGTGCGTGGCAAAGTGATGGCATTGAGAGTTCCTTCTTTTTGTGCTGCCTTTACTAGCGCATCCATTCCTCCGCAAGACTTAAGGTCTGTGCAAGTTGAATAATTAATTGATGCTGCTTGAGACGTTGTTGTAAGTGCCACCATCGAAGTTGCAGCCACTGCAGCTGCTAAAACTCCGGTTAGTAAATGCTTGCGCATATATCCCCCTTATGAGATTGGTAGACGCAGTAAAGTCCCGTAAGTTAACAAGGGGGTAATCTAAAAGGTTTTATTAAGCGACAACTTGGTTAATAATTAGCGTTAAAACAAATTAAAGGTTAACAATTGTTAACAACTCAGTTGCGCTACTAAAAATATGAGTTGCTCCGGCAGACTTCAGCTGGTCTACATCATGAGCACCAGAAGTAACTCCGACAACATATCTGGCGCCAGCCAGTACGCCACTCTGCATATCCGATGCAGTGTCGCCCACTACAATGACGTTGTTTGGCTCAATCTCTTCGTTTGAAAGATTGCGGTAGAGATCAATTGAACGCATAATCATGTCTGGCGCTGGGCGACCAGCAGCTACTTCATCGGAGGCAACGCTGAGGTCAATTCTGTCTCTCCACTCAAGATCATTTAAAATCGCAGATAGCAATTGACGCGGGAAGCCAGTCGTAATTGCAACGCCAATATTATTCGCTCGTAGAGTTGCAAAAAGCTGCGAAATACCGTCAAATTCGGCTAATTCTCCACTTGATACGAGGGTGTTGTACTGCTCAATGAAGTTTTCATGCGTCTCTTCAGCTGCGCTTACATCGCCGTTGCAAAGGTGCATAAATACATCCATCTTCCGTTGCCCCATTGTCTCTTCAACGTAGGCAACCATCCTCTCCAGTTCTTCAGAGTTTCGCGTGGCACCCTGCTCAATCATTGCTTCAGTGAAAGCTTTAACGACCAGACCATCGTCGGTTGCTGTGGTTCCAGCTACATCGAACACTACGAGTTTTATAGCTCCCATGAGTTGATTGTCTCCTCTGCGATTGCTGGTGAAAGTGTGTTACCCCGGCCTCCGCCGCCAGTCACGATGACAGCGCCGGGCGCAATTTCTTTGCGGAAATAAATGTCGGAGCTAGTTGACTGGCTATAAACCCCACTCCAGCGTTTTCCAATCTTGAATTCACGGCCAAAGATATTGGTAATTACTTGCGTTAAGTGCTCGTAAGGCTCCTCAAGAATCTCGTGAGAGAAGGGCTCTTGGTAAATATGTGTATCACCTATGGTGAATGAGCCATCGAATCGTGGTGCCAGTAGTAATTGCATGTGATGTTCGGAAGCAATCTTTGCCTGTGGCGGAAGCGTATCTATTGAGCAATCTTTGAATCCCGGGTAGTAACGCATGGAATCGGCATCAGCAATCGAATGTCCTAATTTTTCTTCGATCGGAATGGTTGCCCCCATTTGAAGAAAAACTTTACGGATCGGGGCCGCCACGAAATACTCTGAAAGGAACCCAGCATGTGCGGCACCTGGACATAGAACTAAGTAGTCACCAGAAATAGTCTTACCGGTTACATCCGAAATATGGTTTCCGCCTTCGTTGTGAGTGAAACTTGCTACATCAAAATTAGGCATCCATTCATAATGTTCGCTTAGCTGTAAATGTTCTCTGAGCCCGGATAACAAGAGGCTTGGTTCGACTACAGCATCGGTCGTGCAGCGTAGAGCTCCTACATATTGACCAGCAAGGAGTGGTTCTAATTCTTGAACTTCGCGCTTGTGCAGAATTTCAAAGCCGCGTTCGAGTGCATCTGGCATTGAAGCTGCTTCTTGCATAACCGAAAACTCTGCATCATTCTGTGCAATAGTGAGAGAGCTGTTCGCCCTAAATCCAATCGACGCCGTTGCTCCAATGTCTGCCCATAATTCCCGTGCCCGGAGCGCCAATTCCAATTCTTTCCCCGCTGCCCGGCCACTTACCCAAATGAGGCCGAAATTTCGCACTGATGCCGAACTGGGCACTGAATCACGCTCCACCTGAGTTACATGGAAGCCCGCTTTTAGGGCAAGGTAGGCGTGCATGGAGCCGATGATTCCGCCGCCAACCACTAAAACCCGCTTCATGGTGAGGGATTTAACGCGCAAATTATTAAAGCCAGAGGCGATGTAGTGTGGTTTTAGGTGATGATTAGGTGAACACTTGATGACAAGAGAAGGGAATAATGTGGAGCCGTTAAAGACTGATCCAACTTTGGACGAAACTTCACTTGTTTCTACGGAAAAAGCATGCGAGCTCATTGAATCTTCGGAGAAGCTGCGTACCCGAAATGAGAAGGCTAATCGGAAACGGTTTGCTCGGCTATTCAAAGATCCAAAAGCTATCGAAGTCACTATTACGTTGACCGATGAGGTCATGCGCATTCACTCAATGCGCGAAGCGATTACTATTTTTAGCAACGCGGCAAGGAAAGCTTCCATTAAGGGATTTGGACCCTTCAATGGGCTTGGTTTGAAGCTCAGTAGATTTATTGCTGTTGGAGCTCCTAGTGTTGTTATACGACTTGTTCATCAACGCGTTCGCGCATTATCCAAAGATCTCATCCTTCCAGCTGAACAAGATCGTCTCTCTAAACATATTGGAGCCCGAAAAGAAGAAGGTATTCGCCTTAACATCAACGTGCTCGGTGAAGCTGTACTTGGTCGAGCCGAAGCTGAAGAACGTTTTAAGCGACTTATTGAAATGATTCATCGCCCAGAAGTTGATTATATTTCAGTAAAGCTCTCGGCGGTTGTAGCACAGATAATCACAATCGATCATCAAGGTTCACTAGAAAAAGTATGTGAGAAGCTTCGTATAATTTATCGAGATGCGGACGCTCATGGAACCTTCATTAACTTGGATATGGAAGAGTTCCGTGATTTAGCATTGACAGTTGATGCTTTTAAGCGCGTGCTTTCTGAATCAGAATTTCTACATATTCATGCAGGTATTGTCTTACAGGCATACTTACCTGAATCACACGAGGCGTTCGCAGACCTTGTCACTTTTGCAGTAGAGCGAAACAAAGCAAAAAGTGGAACGATAAAAATTCGATTAGTAAAAGGTGCCAACCTAGCAATGGAGCGGGCCGAAGGTGAACTACACGGCTATATCCCAGCTCCCTATGGATCAAAATCCGATGTTGATGCTAGCTATTCTCGCTTAATTGATGTCGCTCTTCGCCCAGAGCACGCACATGCTGTGCGCATCGGTATTGCCTCTCATAACCTATTCCACCTGACCTGGGCTCTGGAAGTTGCACGTACGCGAAATGTTTTACATCAATTAGATATCGAAATGCTCGAAGGTATGGCAAATGCCGAAGCACTTGCTATCACGCGTTTAGGTCACCATGTACTTTTCTATACACCAGTAACGAATAAAGATGATTTTGCATCAGCAGTTGCCTATTTAGTTCGCCGGTTAGATGAAAATACATCAGATGAGAATTACCTTAAGGCAGCATTTGAAATTGCAAGCAACCCAACTAAATTTACTGAACAAAAGGAGCGCTTCCAGAAGTCAGTCGAGCAGCGCCATACAATTTCTACACTTTCTCGCCGTCATCAGCCAGACCCGATGAACTACGAAACTTTCCACAACCAAGCTTCAGGTGATCCAACAAATCCAAACTATTTAAAATCTATCTCAAATGAAATTACTCGGGTTCGATTACACGACATGGTAATTCCACTTGTTATAGATGGTAATGAAATAACTACCGAGGAATGCGTGGACGGAACAGACCCTGGCGATAATTCACACGTTTGGTATTCATATTGCGTTGCAGATAAGAAATTAATTAATCAGGCAATTGCCGTCTCTCGCGCCGGACTTTCCCCGTGGAGCTCAAAGAGTGTTGCCGAACGTCGAGAAATTCTTTTTAACGTTGCCAACGTGATGCAATCTCAGCGAGCTAGAACGATTGCCGTGATGTCGCGCGATGCTGGTAAGACTGTTTCAGAAAGTGATCCAGAAGTTAACGAAGCAATTGATTTTGCCCGTTACTACGCCGAGCAAGGGGTGGATAACAGCGATTCAACGGCTATGGGAGTCGTTCTGGTTGTGCCACCGTGGAATTTTCCTTACGCAATTCCTGCAGGTGGGGTTTGCGCCGCGCTAGCTGCTGGTAATACCGTAATTTTGAAGCCTGCACCCGAGACTGTGGCAACTGCTTGGTTATTGGCACAACAGTTGTGGGAAGGCGGCGTTCCAACGGATGCATTGCAGTTTGTTCCGACTCGAGATGACGACTGCGGCAAGCACCTTGTTATGCACGAAGGTATCGAAGCCCTCATTCTTACTGGCGCATTTGAAACAGCAAAGATGTTCGTTGGCTGGAAACCTGAGCTCAATCTGTTGGCCGAAACTAGCGGTAAAAACTCATTAGTTATTTCTGCATGCGCAGATATCGACGCGGCTGTGAAAGATCTTGTGCAATCTGCGTTCGGCCATGCTGGTCAAAAGTGCAGCGCCGCTTCCCTGGGAATTATCGTCGAAAGCATTTATAACGATCCATCATTTATCCGCCAGCTTGTTGATGATGTCACTACTCTCAAAGTGGGAGCAGGGTGGGACTTAAGTACTTCAGTCGGCCCAATCATTCATCAACCAGAAGGAGCTTTACTACGCGCGCTAACAACTTTAGATGAGGGTGAGTCATGGCTAGTAGAGCCACAACAACTCGATGATGCAGGGCAGCTGTGGAGTCCTGGCGTAAAAGTAGGAATTAAGCCTGGCTCGTGGAGCCATCAAAACGAATGGTTTGGCCCAGTTCTGGGATTGATGGTTGCGCCAGATTTAAAGAGTGCAATTGAATTGCAGAACGCCACTGAATTTGGATTAACGGCAGGAATTCATTCACTAGACGCCGATGAATGCTCGCTCTGGATGGATAGCGTTGAAGCAGGAAATCTTTATATAAACCGTGGAATTACTGGAGCAGTTGTTCAGCGCCAGCCATTTGGTGGTTGGAAGCGTTCAAGTGTTGGAGCTAACGCTAAGGCTGGTGGACCTAATTACATTAACGCGCTGCGAAATTGGAAGCCGTTACAAGAACCCCGCGCTGCAAAGTGGTCGGTTGATGAATGGTGGAAAAAAGTTGGCGGCCTAGCAATTGATGCAACTGGTCTCACTGTTGAAAAAAACTATCAGCGTTACCGAAAACCGCTTACTCCTATCCTTGTCCGCATTGATGACTCGACCTCGAACGAGGACCTGACATTGATTAAATATATTGCGCAAGTAACAGGAACGGATATTCATTGGTCCACGGCAACTGCCGAAAGTTTCGAGGAATTTATTGAACGCGCCACATATAAAGTTCGCTGGCTTTCAAGTGAGAAGGCACCGCGGGAAGAGTTGATCGCGAAAGGAGTTTCACTTGACCCTCGCCCAGTTGCTCAACGTGGTGATATCGAAGCACCTCGCTGGTTATTAGAACAGTCAGTTGCGATAACGCATCACCGCTACGGAAACGTTAATGGAGGGCCAAAGCCCATCTGCAGTGGGTTGGCCCACTTGTAAGCGTTTCTAAATCTTAAGAGTTCGTTCACGTGAGGCCTACTAACCGTTCACTTAACTGAACGTGTCATACTCCAAGATTCCTCTAGGCGGTGCTTTATCCGACCATTAACATCAAGGAGGAATACATTGTTTAACATGACAACCAAGAAGGCTGTTGCAGTTTCTGCAGCAATCGCTCTTGCACTTGGAGTAAGCACTTCTGCTTCTCATGCTGCAATGGCAAAAGTTCAGACCATCCAGGTTTATATTTCTGCTGACACAAATATTCAAGATCTTTGGGTTAAGACCCTTGTTCCCGCTTTTAAAGCTGCAAATCCTGGTTACGACGTGAACGTAACTTTTGACCTTCACGGCGACCACGACGCGCAGGAGACCGCAAAATTAACTGCTGCTGCAACACTTGGCAAAGATGCAGGTGTAGATCTTATTGATGGTGGATTCGTAACAACACTTGGCGCCGCTGGTCTCCTATTTAGGCCAACAGTTGGAATTATTCCAAACCTGATTGATGTCAATAAGACTGTTCTAAAAGCTGGAAAGGGTGGAATTCCATACCGCGGCTCATCAGTTCTTCTTGCATACAACACAAAGAACGTCCCAACTCCACCAAAGACTCTCGATGAATTGTTAACTTGGATTAAAAATAATCCAGGCAAGTTCACATACAACGCTCCAAACGGTGGTGGAAGTGGATATTCATTCGTACAGACAGTTGTTGATAAGTATCTTTCAGATGCTGATCGCAAAGCTTTAGTTGCAGGCGCTGCTCCAGAGCTTGAAGCAAAGTGGGCAAAAGGACTTGAAACTCTTCGTCAACTTAACAAGTACACATACGGACAGAATGGTACTTATCCAGCAAACAACGCTGAAACTTTGAAGGATCTTGCGACCGGCCTTGTAGATATGGGAACCGTTTGGTCAGATCAATTTGCATCAGCAGTCAAGGCTGGAACAATGCCTTCATATATCAAGGTTGCACAAATTTCTAACCCAACTTTGACAGGTGGAGCTTCATACCTTGGAATTCCAGCAACTTCGGCAAACCGTAATAAGGGTGCTCGCGTTCTCGCTAACTGGGTTCTTTCACCAGCCGCACAGAACTTGATTGTCAGCGGAACACTAAATGGCTTCCCAGTCATTCCATTGGCCAAGCTTGATCCAACAGCAACAGGTACATTTGCTGGCGTAGATATTCAAAACTTACGCGCTGGATACCTCAGTGCAAATGCCAACGACTTGAAGAGTAAGTGGGCTTCAACCGTTCCAGGTAAGTAAGGGCTGTTCTCAGCATCTACGTGAGATCACTTCTCAGTAAAACTGGCAAGGAGGGTTCGCTAGCCAACAATGGCAGCGCACTCTCCTTGTTGGGCTTTGCACTTTCACTTCCTCCATTTTTACTAGTACTTGGTTTCGTCGGCATTCCAATTCTTATCGGATTTACTTTTAGTTTGGGATTTACAAGAGGCCCAAATCGCGTCATCTCTATTATTGGTCAACAAATTCACCCTAAGACACATTGGTGGGGAACTCTCGCTGCTTACTCGGATGTCTTTCATGATTCACGATTCGTTGGAGACTTAGTACTTACGCTGGCTGTCACCGCAATATCTACTGTGCTAGTCATTCTTATTGCGCTAGCAATTGCTCTGCACCAAAGGTTAGTCGGTGGCCGCACAGCATCAGTTCTAGCAACACTCTCAATCGTTCCACTATTTGTTCCAGTCGTTATTTCAGCATGGGCGATCCATACTTTTTATGGTGGTGATGGATTTATGCGAAGTTTCTTTGCAAACATTGGCATTAACTTTCCAACTCTTACTTCTACATCTACCGCAATTGTTATTGGCTCAGTCTGGACCTCGCTACCGTTTTCAATATTGATGATTAGCTCAGGCGTACAGGCGGTTCCTGATGCCCTCATCGAGTCCGCAAAAGACTGTGGAGCTTCGACTTTAAAGGTCATATCCACAGTGGTTGTTCCTCTCGCCCAAACACCAATCATTATTGCTGGATCATTTACGGCAATTGGAATAATGGGTTCCTTCACCATTCCGCTTTTTCTCGGACCAAATCAGCCAACAATGCTTGGGGTAGAAATCTCAAACTTCTTCGGCGCTTACAACAGGCCACAACAATCCCTCGTAATGGCATTTATTGTCTTCTTAGCTGCCTCAGGCATTGCCGTCCTCTACATCTGGTCCAACGTCAAGAGTGCCAAAGAGAGTGGCCGAATCTGATGCGTCGTTATTTCAACCCCGCTAAGGTCGCTTTGAACCTATCCGTTTTTCTGTTGGCACTTTTTATTCTTGGTCCAATTTTATGGTTAGGCGTCCATGCTTTTGTGACAGATTGGAAATACCCCCACCTCTACCCTTCAGGGTTAACTTTGAATTGGTGGTCCAAGGTATTTCTCGACTCGGCACTTAAAACTGCAATCAGGAACTCGCTCATTATTAGCCCGATTGTGGTTGTTCTGTCGATGGTTATTTGTCTGCCTGCAGCGTACGCAGCTGGACGAAAGAACTATTGGGGACGCAAGACCTTCATGATCACCTTGTTTTCCGCAAACTCGTTTCCAAAAATCGGACTCTTCGCGGCAATCGCGACTCTTTATTACACGTTGAATTTGATGGGCACTTTCTTAGGAGTTGTCATCATTCAGCTTCTGGGAACGATTATTTACATGACTTGGATTCCTGCTGCTGCTTTTGCGTCAGTTCCGAGGTATCTCGAAGAAGCTGCACGAGATGCCGGAGCTAATAAATTTACCGTATTTAGAACAATTACGTTGCGCATGGCTATGCCAGGAATTCTTGTTGCGATTGTTATGTCTTTCCTTGCCTCATTTGATGAGGCTCAGGGTTCTTACTTAGTCGGCGCACCAACGATCTACACCATGCCTACTGAAATGTATTCGCTGGTTCAAAACTATCCAATTCAGGTTGCAGCCGTCTTCTCAATTTTGTTAGCGATTCCATCAGTCTTACTGCTTGGTCTTGCGCGTAAACACATCATGGGCGGCCAGCTAGCGGAAGGATTCCAAATCAAATGAAGAATGTTGAGGAAAACATGGGACTCGAACTACGTGGCTTAAAGAAGATTCTTGGCGGTCGCGTCATTATCGAAAATCTGGATTTATCCGTAGCAAAGGGCGAAATGATTTCGTTGCTCGGACCATCGGGTTGTGGAAAGACGACAACTCTTCGAATGATTGCGGGATTTCTCATTCCAGATGCTGGCACCGTAACGGTTGCTGGAAGGGATGTAACAAACTTTGGTCCAGAAAAGCGACCAAGCGCAATGGTCTTTCAAAATTATGCCTTATGGCCTCATATGACGGTTTCTAAGAACGTTGCTTATCCGCTCAAAATTAAAGGCCTCGGCAAAATAGAAATAGCTGAAAAAGTGGAAGCTGCCTTGGGATTAGTAAATCTTTTACATCACAAAGATTCGCGTCCTGGTCGCATATCTGGGGGTGAGCAACAACGCGTTGCTCTGGCCAGGGCACTAATTCAAGAGCCTGATGTGCTTTTGCTTGATGAACCTCTTTCAAACCTTGACGCGAAACTACGCGAGAAAGTTCGCGAAGATATACGCGAGCTACAACGCCGACTTGGCATCACTACAGTTATTGTGACTCACGACCAGGAAGAGGCACTTTCCATTTCAGACAGAGTGGCCGTGATGAATTCGGGGAAGATTGAACAGTTCTCTAATCCACAAGATCTTTATCGTCATCCCGCCACCGAATACGTGGCAACATTTATCGGCGCTCTCAATCGTTTTGAAGGCAATCTTGTTGAGGGTCGTATAGTTTCAGGAAGTGATGTAATTGGCATCCGGCCAGAAGACTTAATTTTGAGCAGCCAACCAAAAGATGGTGCCTTTTTGGGTGCCGTTGAACTCGTAATTCCAAGAGGCCACTTCTTTGAGGTCGTGATTCGTAGAGAAGACGGCATTTTCAAAGCGTTTACAAACGAATTCATCCCTGCGGTCGGGGAAAATGTATTTGTGAAAATTAAGAAGTCTCTGCGTTACCAAAATGGAAAGCTCGTCGCTTAATGGAAAATTCTCCTTTATTGGCCACAGCCCACCGCGGCGATTCATCTAGATTTCGTGAAAACACAATTGTGGCGATTCAATCAGCCATAGATTCTGGCGCCCAAATTGTTGAAATTGATATCCGCCAGTCTAAAGATGGACACATTATTGTTTTACATGATTCCAACTTGGAGCGGTTATGGGGATTCCCAGCTGAAGCTTCATCACTTAACCTTGATGAAATTTCACAAATTGGTTTCGCCCAATTTCGCATTCCAACTCTTGTAAGTGTTCTAGAACTTTTTCAGCAGACTAAGTGTTCGATAATGATTGATATGGATACGCCAAATCACGCGGTAAATGCTCTCAATCTCGTGGAGGCATCAGGGTTAGATGTGACCAGGGTGATTTGGTGCGGCAACGTTGAGGCTATGCGTTTGATTCGCCAGAACTCATCAACTTCGCGAATCTGGGCACCCTGGAATGAAAATAAATCAGTAGACATAGAATTGGTTAAGGAACTTTCGCCAGAATTCATAAATTCTCACTTCTCATTTTGGACAACAGGCCGAATCGCCGAAGTGCACGCTCTTGGTTTGAAGGCATCCGCCTGGACTATCGATGACGCACCAACGATGCGATGGGCTAAATCCATAGGAATTGATTCTGTTACGACCAATAATTTAGAACTGCTTCAGAAAGTCATTGCGGATGACTCTGGGGCAGATCCGCTGGACATCGACCGAGCCATCGAATTGGCGCAAAGCATTGGAAGCTGGGCAATTCAAGTTTGTAATTGGATGGTTCCGGGAGATATTCAAACCAAGGCCAATCCTGCTGACCTCGTGACTGAAGTAGACCTCTTTATTGAAAGTCACGCACGTGAAATGATCCAAGCCACCTTCCCGACACACAATATTGTTGGCGAGGAGTTTGGTGGAGAGTTCGATCCAGTTACTCCCTGTTGGTACATCGACCCAGTCGATGGCACAACAAATTTTGCAAACAGAACCCCGTGGAGTTCGTTTTCACTCTCGCTAGCAGTAGGAACAGAGCCGCTCGTAGGTGTCACTATAGATCCCTGGCGAAACAAACTTTTTCAAGCTGCCAAGGGTCGTGGTGCAACCGTGAATGGCTTGCCACTAGTGGTGCCTGAGCCAATCGATGCTTCCACCACCACCCCACTTGCAGGCAGAGTTGTACTCACAGAACTGGCAGGATCAGAACCTTGGCATGGCTTTCAAAACTTTATAGAAGGACTTCACAAAAGTTATTGCACCATGCGAGTTATGGGAGCGGGAACTCTAACTTTGACAGCAACGGCAGCCAATTACGGAATTGGTTCTGTTGTCCATCGCTTTAGCCCTATTGATCACTTAGCGGCTGCTTTGATTGCTAAAGAAGCAGGATGCATGGTCCTAAACGAGCAAGGCGAAGAAGATCTTTTCCCAACAAAGGGCGGGATGTTAATTGTGCAACCAGATGCCGCTGAAGCACTCTTTAAGCTTTGGTCAGCAGCAATTGCTTAATTAATTTCCGTCCCACTTTTCCATCTCGCGGCGAAGGGGATCAAGTCCCATAGGTCCAATCGCAAGCGCGTAGCTATGGAATTTTTTGATATCAAACTTTGCACCTAGGCGTTTCTTTGCATCCTCACGAATCTCCATCCAAACGCGTTCTCCCACTTTGTATGAGATTGCTTGGCCCGGCCATCCTAGGTAGCGCTCGATTTCACTTTTTGCAAAATCGGGAGCCATCAGCGCACGTTCCACCAGCAAGTTATATGCCGAATCTGCATTCCAAACATTTCCATCAAAATCTTTATATCCAAGGTGCATTCCAATATCTACAACTACGCGAGCCGCGCGAAGTGCTTGTCCTGCCAAATAACCAAGTTCTAGTGATGGCTCATTAAATGCGCCAAGTTCATCCATAAAGCGCTCGGCGTACAACGCCCAACCTTCACCGTATCCGCTAATCCATGCATCGGTCCGTTGGAAACGACTGAGGCGATCCTTCTCTAAGTTGGCGGTTGCAAACTGTAAGTGATGCCCAGGTACTGCTTCGTGATACCAGGTCGATGCAATGTGCCAGAAATTAAAAGTGGTGTGGCCAAGGGTTGGATACCAGGTCGTTCCGGGCCTTGATAAATCTTCGCTGGGAGGCATGTAATAAGGCGCCGCAGCCGAACCTTCTGGAGCAATACGGGCGTCACAGAATGCAATCGATGGATCAATGTCGAAATACTTTCCATTCAGTGCCGCTACTGCCTCTTGTGTGAAATCTTTCAACTTCTGCAGCAATGCATCGGTACCTTCAATGCGATGGAGTTCAGCGTTTTCGCAATAATCTGCAACCTCAGCAAGCGTTTTTCCTTTTAAGCCAAGCTTTTCAGCTGCGGCATACATGCGATCGTTGATACGTTGAAGGTCCTCAACGCCCCATTCATACGTGGCGCGCAAATCTAAATTCGCACCGGTGAAATACCTAGCCCATGGTGCATAACGGGCCTCACCAACTGCATCAACTTCCGTAGAACGAGGTGCGTGAACTTCGGACATCCACTTTGACATTTTTATACATGCAGCTTCAGCATTCTTAGCTGCTTCGTGAAGTGAAGGATACTTACCTGCTGGATCAATTTCTTTAGCGAAGCCTTGATAGTTACCAGTTCCATGAGTTTCAAGCTGTTCTGCAATAACAGATACTTGGCGACGAGCTGTGCCTAGTCCTTTTGCATGCATCTCTTCAATAGTGGATTGCCACGAATCAAGTGCCGCGCCAACTGCGTTTAACCTAGAAGTTATGTTGGCGATTGCTGCTTCACCCTCGGTTGGCATAATCGTGAAAATTGAGCGGATATTTGAAGCGGGATTTACGATTGGACTATAGGCAATAAATCTTTCATTAGATTCGTAAACGATAAGGCCAGATTCAAGGCGCTCAATTAAAACTTCCTTCGCGATTCGATCAATATCATCAATTGGATCAAGAGCTTTGGCCTTTGCTAAAACTTGACGAGCATACGCAGCTTCCTTCGCTCCTTGCGCTGTCGAAAAATCGTCTAACAGGTGGTCATGCCCTGGGATTCCAAGACTGGTAGCAGCCATGGGACTCATTCGCGCTGCGGTATCGATGTATTCATCTGAGAGCGCAAAAATCTCTGAGCGATGTTTAACTGCGGATTGGTTTGCAAAAGAATTCGTCATTGGGCTTTTATAACAGGAATTCTAATAAAATGGAGCCCCCCGTCAGGATTGAACTGACGACCTTCCGCTTACAAGGCGGGCGCTCTACCACTGAGCTAGGGAGGCTTGCTTCGATTCACACATCTGAACCAGCGGCTTATTATGCCACGAGAAACCAGATGGTTCTAACGCACAAGATTTGGCCTGCTACTAGTAGGTTCGCCTCGTGCGATTGGGAGTACTTGATGTCGGTTCAAATACCGTCCACCTACAGGTGGTGGATACCCATGTCGGCGCCCGCCCCAATCCGACCTTCAATTACAAAGAAGAGCTTCGATTAACTGATTTTCTTCAATCAGATAACACAATTTCTAAAGAAGGAATAGGTGCGCTGGAGGCAACTCTTCGCAGAGCTATCGCAGAAGCACACTCTGTACAAGTAGAGGAATTGCTCCCATTCGCAACTTCAGCACTTCGTGAAGCAGCAAACGGTGAGCTCATTATTAATAAGCTCAACAAAGATCTTGAGATTGACCTACAAGTACTTACCGGCGAAGAAGAGGCGAAGCTAACTTTTCTCGCTGCGCGTCGATGGTTTGGTTGGTCTAGCGGACGCTTGCTCGTTATTGATATCGGTGGAGGTTCACTTGAAATTGCTGCGGGAAATGATGAAGCTCCGGAAGTTGCTGTATCACTTCCACTAGGAGCAGGGCGCTTAACGAAGAATCATTTACTAGGTGATCCATACTCTGAAAAAAGCGTTCGTAACCTTCGAGACCATATTGAAAATCAACTTGAATCTATTCTGCCCGCACTTGTCCATCATCAAGAGACAGATCGCGCAATTGCAACAAGTAAGACTCTTCGCACTTTAGCGAGATTGGGCGGCGACTGGTTTGACGGTAATGGTAAATCAATCAGAATTGATCACATTCGTAAAATGTGCTCGAAGCTTGCTGAAATGACGCATCAAGAGCGAACGAAGTTGCCTGGCGTATCTGGAAACCGAGCCGGACAAATTGTCGCTGGCGCCTTCGTTACCGAAAGCGTTATGCGAAATCTTGATCTACGCGAGCTTGAGATCTGTCCATGGGCGCTTCGTGAAGGAGTTGTACTTAAGTGGATGGATTGGACTGAAAAGTAAACTCAGGTAGTTGGCGCTTCAAGCCGATCAATTTGGAGTACTTCCTTCTTCTTGTGGTGAATAATCCACGCCTCACCTGGCTGTAATTTATTATCTGGATAGTCAAAATCAATCTTTTTTGTCAATTTCTCAAGCATTCGAGGTAGTACTGGGTTATGACTACAAACTAAAATTGTTCGTTCATCCTTGATAATCTCTTTTGCAAATTCGATGGCTAATTCTTTATCCCTTTTCCAACTCTGTTCACTAATATCTTTTTCTACTTTTAGTTTTAAATCGAGGGCTTTTGTTAGCGGTTCAACGGTGTCATAACACCGAATCGCATCGGAAGTTATAACTTTCTCAATATTAAAAGCTTGATAGATAGAAATCATTCGTTTGGCCTGTAGTGAGCCACGTTGATCAAGTGGGCGATCCTCATCTCCGCCAAGCCATTCCTCGCGCGCAAGCGCTTTACCGTGTCTCAGCATGATGAGGGCTTGCGAATCAAATGGAGATTTAAAAAATACAGAGAGCACTTCTTTATCACTTTCGCGAGTAGCTAGCTCAATTGCTTCTTCAATTGTCAGCCAGCGACCCTCATCAGCTTCGGCGTTTGCAACAAAATTATCATTTGGATCATAAGCATGCGCAGCCCAATAAGAGACCCGCTTGAGGCCATCAGCTACGTAATATTCAGTTTCGGTAATGAAAGGACCAAATGAAACTTTCAGATGCGTCTCTTCGATTACTTCTCGATACGCACAAGCGATGAGTTGCTCACCTTCATCTAATTTTCCTTTGGGAATAGACCAGTCGTCGTAGCGAGGGCGATGAATCAGGAGAACATGAACGTTGCCCTCACCGTCATAGCGCCAGACAACAGCTCCTGCGGCAATAACTGTTGGATTCACGCGCGATTCCGATACCACTCAATTGCTTTCATCTGGAAATCTTCCAATCTCTCGCCGTCAACCGAACGATTGACTCTCTCCCAATGACCATCACTATGCATATGCCAACTAGAAGTCGTATCAGCCAAATATCCATCTAGCGCCCTGTTTAGAGTTCGCTTTTGATCTGGTTGAATAATTTGCACCAGACTCTCAACCCGGCGATCTAAATTACGATGCATCAAATCTGCGCTGCCAATCCAATGCTCATCGCTACCGTTGTTGGCAAAATGA
>Ga0194048_10000775_pt1 | contig 15652 bp, 19 predicted proteins | sample JunL225m_MetaG_FD_161685 | JGI IMG/M metagenome (GOLD analysis project Ga0194048, IMG submission 161685) | Anoxic zone freshwater microbial communities from boreal shield lake in IISD Experimental Lakes Area, Ontario, Canada - Jun2016-L222-5m | ecosystem: Environmental > Aquatic > Freshwater >...
CTGCTGATCTTCCGCAGCTTCTCGAAGGCCTGGGGCCTGGCCGGGCTGCGCTGCGGCTACGCGATCGGCGGGCCGGGAAGCGAAGCGCTACTGACCGCGATCGGGCCACCGCTGGGAATCGGCGAGCTGACGCAGGCCGGGGTACTCGAGGCGCTGCGCCACGCCAGCGGTGTGATCGCTGAGCGGACCGCGACCGTCGCCGAGCAGCGGCTGCGGCTGCGCCGTGAGCTGGCCGAATTGCCGCTCGAGCTTGGGCCTCCGAGCGAAGCGAATCTGCTGTGGCTGGCAGCCGAAGGCGTCGACGGGGCCGAACTCTCTGGGCGCCTTGCGAAAGCCGGCGTGATCGTCCGCGCCGGCGGAACGCTCGGCGACGCGCAGCGAATCCGCGTGGCGATTCAGGACAGCGCCGCTAGCGACCGGCTGCTACGCGCGCTCAGCGGCGCTCTCTAGCTGCGGCTGGCGGCGCGGCGTGGCGCGGCCTTAGTGGCTGGCGGCATTGCGATCTCATCGATCGTCTCGTCGGCCGACTGGCGCAGCAGAGTGCTTGTTGTCTGCTCGAGAATCCGGCGCCAAGCGCGCGTCTTCTCTTGCTCGCGCGTGACGTGCTTGACGACCTTCTTGACGCGGTCTGCCGAGATTTCGATCCCATGGCGGCCGAAGATCTCCTTGTACTCCGCGTAGTGCTCGGCGAGCTTCACGGTCACCGACTGGAAGCCGTGGCGGGCGATCTCAATCCGCTTGCTGAAATCCATGATCGAGGTCTGGAACATCAGCATGTCGTCGGCCTCAGGTTCGATCAGAATGATGTCAACGTCGGGGTACTTCTGCTCCCACTGATCGACCATCTCGTGCAGGCGCTGATAGGCGAGCAGCTTGAAGGTCTGGTAGCCGATCTGAGCGATCCCCATGTCGCTGACGTGGCTGGCGCGCTCGCCGAGCTCGTGATCAGGCTCAGCTTCCTGATCGATAATCAGCGGCACGACCGGGTTGACGACGACGACCATCGTTGCCCCGGCAGCAACCGCAATATCAACGTTTGTAGTCGAGATGATCCCACCATCGACAAGTTCGCGGCCCTTCACCTTGACCGGCTTAAAGACCATCGGCAGCGCAGCCGAGGCGCGCACAGCGCGCGAGATCGGCACGTCGTCCCATCCCTCTTCGCCAAAGACAATCCGCTCGCACGAATCGAGGTCGGTCGCCGTCAGGTACAGCTCGCAGCCAAGCGCGCGGATGTCATCGGTCCGCTCGGGGTCGCTGAGAACTTCCTTGAGGTACTTCTCTAGCCCGGACCCGCTGTAGATACCGGAGGGAAGATCTTCGCTGAGGCCAAGCAGCAGATCCATCGCTGAGAGGTGACGCCAGCGCGGCGCTAGGTCGCGGGCTAGCCTTCCAAGGCGGAGCGGAAGAAGAGCACCGGTTCGGGCGTATTCGAGCAGATTAGGCCGCAGCATCGTGCTGGGGCTGATGTCGCGAAAAGAGCCTACTTTTTGGCCGTTGACGACGCGCATCATCTCTTCAGGCGTGACGCCATTGGCGGCCAGAGCCGCGACGAAGGCCCCCGCGCTGGTGCCGACGTAAATATCGAACTCATTGACGTTGCGATTGACGGCCGTCAGATCCAGCGCGCGCAGCGCACCAATCTCATACACGGCGCCTGTCATGCCGCCGCCGCCAAGAACCAGCGCCGTCTTCTCAGGCCGATTCTTCTTGCCACCGCGGGGTGGTTTGCGGTTGGCGCTGGAGAGCTTCACGACATCTGCCATTAACATTCATTCTAGGGGTTGGGGCAGGTCGAAGGTCTGCCACTAGCTGCGCAGGCGAACCTGCGCAGCCGGTCCTGTGTGCCCGCTACCGTTCACTCTTGTGACGTGGATTAAGCGCTTTGCGCTGCTCTGCGCAGTTCTTGCTGCCGTGGGCTCAGCGAGCCCCGCGACGCCAGCGCTAGCGTTCTCAAAAGCTGAAGTTCAGGAGCGGATCGCCTCGGCGCTGCTTCACTCCGGCGCGAGCAGCGGCGCGCTCGTGACGGACTTAACTGCGGCCGAAACGCTCTACGCGGCCCGCGCCGACCTCGCCCGCGTCCCGGCATCGAACGAGAAGCTCTACACGACAGCGACAGCGCTCGGCCGCTTTGGGCCGTCGGCGCGGCTAAGCACCGAGCTACTAATCAGCGGAACGATTGATGCGAGCGGCCTTCTGAGCGGCGATCTGATCCTCCGCGGTGGAGGCGACCCGACCTTCAGCAGTGAGGACATTGACTCGCTCGGGCGTGCCGTCCAGCACGCTGGCGTCGAGAAGATCACGGGCGGCGTCGTTGGCGACGAGTCGCGCTTCGACACGCGGCGCGGCGGGCCAGCAAGCGGTTGGAGCGTCGATGGCTACATTGGCGGCTCGCTCGGCGCACTGGTCTTAAACCGTGGCGCTGGCGACTACGGCAACCCCGGGCTGGCGGCGGCAAGCGCTCTCTCACACAAGCTGCGCAGCCTCAAGATTGCGCGCGGCGTGGCGGCCCGCACCGGCACGGCGCCAAACGGCGCGAAACGGATCTCGCTGCTGCGATCACCAACGGTTGGCGACCTGATCGCATTGACGAACATTCCCTCCGACAACTTCCTCGCCGAGATGCTTACGAAGAACCTCGGCGCCCGCTTTGGCGGCGCCGGAACGACAAGCGCTGGCGCCGCAGTAATGAGGGCCTTCCTGGCGCGCCTTGGCCTCAGGCCGCAGATCAGCGACGGCTCCGGCCTCTCGCGCGGAAACCGCACCTCACCGCGACAGGTCGTCGCGCTGCTGACAGCGATGCACAACGACCCCCAGCATCAAACGTTTGAAAACTCGCTCGCGGTCGCCGGGCGCAGCGGCACCCTTGCCGGTCGGATGAACGGCAGCGCCGCCGCCGGAGTCTGCCGGGGAAAGACCGGAACGCTTAGCGACGTAAGTGGCCTATCGGGCCTTTGCATGGCGAAGAACGGCCACGTGATCGTCTTCTCAATGCTTATGAACAGCGTCTCGCCCGACCGTGCACGCGGGTTGCAGGACAGCGCCGTCAAGGCAATTGCCAGCTACAGCGGTTAACCCGCAGCTCAGTCGGCAGGCAGAAGTGCCAGCAGCGCTGCTTCGTCAAGCACCGTCACCTCAAGCCGCTCGGCCTTCTCGAGCTTTGAGCCGGCCGCTTCGCCAGCGACGAGATAATCGGTCTTCTTTGAAACTGAGGTAGTGACGCGGCCGCCCGCGGCGAGGATCCTCTCGCTGGCCTGCTCACGGGTTAGCGTCGGCAGCGTGCCGGTCAGGACGAATGTCTTCTCCGCCAATGGCCCCTCGCCGGGCGGCGGGCCTTCCTGCTCGAACTGCAGTCCAGCCGCCTGAAGCTCAGTGATCAGTTTGCGCATCTGCGCGTCTGCCAGCTGCGTCGTGATCAACTCGCCGACGATCGGCCCCACTCCTGGCGTCTGCGAAATCTCTTCCACGTCGGCTGCCAGCAGCGCCTCAATTGTGCGCAGCCGCTGCGCGAGGCTGCGGCCGGTTACCTCTCCGACCCCTTCAATTCCGAGCGCGAAGAGGACGCTGGCGAAGGGACGCGCCTTCGAAGCCTCGAGCGAATCAACGATCCCCTGCGCTGAAAGCTCGCCCATTCCGTCGAGCTGCGCAAGCTGCGGAACGCTGAGCGCATAGAGGTCGGCGGCGTTCTCAATCAGCCCCTTCTCGAGCAGCATTACGACGAGCTTCTCACCGAGCCCATCAACGTCCATCGCCCCGCGCGAGACGAAGTGCGTAAGCAGCGCCTCGCGCCTTCCTTCACAGTCGCGGTTAGGGCATTTCGTGAAGACCGAGTTCTCAGGCTTGAGCGTTGCCACGCCGCAGACAGGGCACTTCTTCGGCGCGCCAACCGGCCCGGTGCGGCCTTTGCGCTCAGCGGCATGCGGCGCTGGCGAGACAACCTGGGGAATCACATCACCTGCGCGAAGGATGATCACCTCATCGTCAGGACGCACGTCCTTGCGGATCAGATCCTCCTCGTTGTGGAGCGTCGCGTGCTGCACGACCACCCCGCCCACTTCAACCGGCTCGAGCACGGCAAACGGATGGAGATCGCCAAACTTGCCGACGCTCCACTCAATCTGCCTCAGTTGCGTGATCTTCGTTGTCGGCGGGAACTTCCAAGCGACCGCCCAGCGCGGGTCACGCCCGACCACTCCCAGCCGCCTCTGCTGCTCGGCGTCATCGACTTTGATCACGACGCCATCGATCTCGAAGCTGAGTGCGCCACGCCGCTGCTGCCACTGCAAGCAGCGCTCGATCGCCTCTTGCTCGCTGCCGAGCCGCTCAATGTCACCGTTGACCGGGAAGCCGCGTTCACGCAGCCACTCCAGCGTCTCCCACTGCGAGCTAAAGCTGATCCCCTCGCAAGCGCCGACGCCGTAAGCCCAGAGCGAGAGTGGCCTCTCGGCGGCGAGGCGCGGATCGAGCTGGCGCAGCGTGCCTGCGGCGGCATTGCGTGGGTTCATGAAGGTTGGCTTGCCATCACTGGCGCGTCGCTCGTTGAGGCTCTGAAAGCCCTCCAGCGACATGTAAACCTCGCCGCGCACCTCGATCATTGGTGGTGCGTCCTCAATGCTGAGCGGAACCGTTGGAATCGTGCGCAGATTGTGGGTTACGTCCTCGCCGACTTCACCGTTGCCGCGGGTTGCTCCACGCTCCAGCACGCCGTCGCGGTAGACAATCGAAATCGCGAGCCCATCCACCTTCGGCTCGCAGACATACTGGAAGGCGGCATCCTCGATCCCTTCGCGCGCGAGATGGTTGCGCATCCGCAGCACCCAGGCGTCAAACTCCTCCGGGCTGCGGGCGTTGGCGAGCGAGAACATTGCCTGAGGATGAGTTACTTTCTCGAGCGCGCTTACCGGCTCGGCTCCAACCCGCTGCGTCGGCGAATCAGCCGTTACGAGCTCGGGATTGTCCCGCTCGAGCTCGCGCAGCTCGTCAAGCAGCGCGTCGTACTGATCGTCACCGATCGAAGGATCGTCCTGCACGTAGTAGCGCTCGTTGTGGCCGCGCAGCTCGGCCCGGAGCTGCTCGGCGCGGTCGGCGGCAGCGCTCACTTCGCTCCTGTCGCGCCAGCTTCCAGCAGCTGACTTAAGTCGCGCGCGCCGAGCGCTTTAATCCCGGGCTCGTATGTCAAGTCGAAGTGCAGCGGCGTAACGGCAATCTTCCCCGCGGCCACCGCAGCGAGATCCGTTCCCGCTTCGTCCTTGAAGCCATGATCTTCGCCGTAGATAGAGAAGCGGCGGCGACCGGGCTCGCCTTGCTCTTGCAGCTTCAGTTCGTCGCGGTAGATCCGCTTGCCGAGCCGGGTCACTTCGACGCCAGTCGGGCTGTCCCCAGGGACGTTGACGTTGATCAGCGTCCCCTCCGGCAGCGGCGTGTCGCCAAGGTGCTGCGCCAGCCGCGCTACAAACGCGGCGCCGGCAGCGAAATCGAAGTGGCGCCCCCAGCGGAAGTCCATCTCGCGGCTCGTCGACTGCTGCGAAACAGCGATCGCCGGAATCCCGAGCAGAACGCCTTCAAGCGCTGCTGCGACCGTGCCTGAGTAGGTCACGTCGTCGCCGAGGTTGGCCCCGTGGTTGATGCCCGAAACGATCAGCTCGGGGTAGAAGCCCTCGACTAGGCCAAGCGTCGCGAAGCGAACACAATCGACGGGCGTTCCTTCGGTTGCGAAGCCAGCGCTGCCATCATCGAACGGGATCTCTTCGATCCAAAGCGGTTTGTGAGTCGTGATCTTGCGCGCAAAGGCCGAGCGATTTCCGTCGGGGGCGATCGTCACCAGCTCAACGTCGGGCAGCGCTGCCAGCGCAGCGCGCAGAGCCTGCAGCCCCTCGGCCTCAATACCGTCGTCGTTAGTGAGAAGAACCTTCATCGCGCGCTCAAACCGAGCATAGAGCGCGGTGCTGGCGGCACGGACGCTGAACCTACGCGGGGCGACTCAGACCAGTTCGAGATAGACCATCTCGGTCGAGTCGCTGCGCCGCGGCCCAAGCTTAAGGATCCGTGTGTAGCCGCCGGGGCGCTCTGTGTAGCGAGGAGCGACCTCGGTGAAAAGCTTGTGCACAGCGGTCGCGTCCTGCCCTAGCGCTGAGAGTGCCTGACGGCGGGCGTGAAGATCGCCACGTTTGGCCAGCGTGATCAGCTGCTCAACCTCTGGCTTGACGGCCTTGGCCTTCGCCTCGGTCGTCTTAATCCGCTCGTGCTCAATGATCTCCTTGCAGAGGTTGCGCATCATCGCCTTGCGATGAGAAGGGCTGCGGCTTAGCTTGTGGCGGGTTTTCTGGTGGCGCATGGTTTCGGTCCTCAGTCGTCGCGGAGCGCGAGACCGCGCGCGGCGAGCGTTTCGATTACCTCATCGATTGACTTCTTGCCGAAGTTCGGAATCGCGTTGAGCTCAGCCTCGGACTTCGAGAGCAGATCACCGATCGTCTGAATGCCGGCGCGCTTAAGGCAGTTGTACGAACGAACGCCAAGCTCCAGCTCCTCGATCAGAATGTCATCGAGCGGGCCACCAGCGGCGAGCGGTGCGGCGCCAGGGATTACCCCGATGCCTGCCGAGTCAAGCTGGTTTACAGGGCCGGCGCGGAGCTCTTCGATCCGGTCCTCGTCGGTGAAGATCGCCAGCTGCGAGATCAGAATCTCTGATGCCTCGCGCAGAGCGGTCTGCGGGTCTAGCGAGCCGTCGGTCTCGATGTCGATTGTCAGCTTGTCGAAGTCGGTCCGCTGACCAACGCGAGCCTGCTCAACGGCGTAAGCGACGCGCTGCACCGGCGAGAAGAGTGAGTCGATCGGGATAACGCCGATCGGCTGGTCGTCGGTCTTATTGTCCTCAGCGACTCGGTATCCACGGCCGCGGCCAATCGTCAAATAGATCTCAAGCTTCGTCTTCGCTTCGAGCGTGGCGATGTGGATGTTCGGGTTGAGGATCTCGACGCCGGCAGGCAGGTCGATGTCCTTCGCCTTGATCTCACCTGGGCCGGTGACTACGAGCGGCGCTTCAACCTCGCTCGCGTCGGAGTGCATCCGGCAGACGATTCCCTTGAGATTGAGAATGATGTCGGTGACATCCTCAGTTACGCCCTCGATCGATGAGAACTCATGACGCACACCCTCAATACGGACGCTCGTCACAGCAGCGCCGGAGAGCGAGCTGAGCAGCACGCGGCGCAGCGAGTTGCCGAAGGTGTAGCCGAAGCCACGGTCGAGCGGTTCGATTACGAACGATCCGCTGTTCTCGTCGCTGGTGTCACTTGTAATGCGAGGAATCTGAAAGTCGAGCATCTTGGCGATTTATCCTGTGGTTGTAATCGGTGCGGCGCCTAACTTCAGGCGACCGCCGGGCGCGCCGCCTCCAGCCATCGGAGGCAAACGCAAAACAGTTCTTCTACTTCGAATACAGCTCGACGATGAGCTGTTCCTGCACCGGCGTCGTGATCTCCCGACGCTCGGGGGCACGCAGAATCTTTGCTGTCAACGACTCGTGGTCGGCCTGCAACCAGGCCGGCACCTGTGCCGTTAGCTCCGTAGCCCCACGGACGACCGGCTCAGCCGGACTTCCGCCCTTGAGCGCGATGATGTCGCCCTCGTGGACCTGGAAGCTTGGGATGTCAACGCGGCGGCCGTTGACTGTCCAGTGGCCGTGGCGGACCATCTGGCGGGCCTGGCGGCGCGAACCGGCGAAGCCGAGGCGGACGATGACGTTGTCGAGACGGCGCTCAAGCATCTGCAGCAGGTTCTCGCCGGTGATTCCGTCCTGACGGCTGGCGCGGTCGTAGTAGAGGCGGAACTGCGTCTCGAGCACGCCGTAGTAGCGGCGGGCCTTCTGCTTCTCACGCAGCTGAACGCGGTACTCGCTCTGCTTCTGACGTCCACGGCCATGGTCGCCTGGCGGGTATGCGCGGCGTTCGAATGAGCACTTATCGGTGAGGCAGCGCTCGCCCTTGAGGAAGAGCTTCTCGCCTTCGCGGCGGCACTGCTTGCACTGAGGTGAAGTATCGCGAGCCATTATTCAGTCGCCCCCTATACGCGGCGGCGCTTGCGCGGCCGGCATCCGTTGTGGGCTTGCGGGGTTACGTCGCGGACGCTAATCACTTCAAGCCCTGCGGCCTGAAGCGAGCGGATCGCAGTCTCGCGGCCGGAGCCCGAGCCCTTGACGTAAACGTCAACCTTCTGAAGTCCCTGTTCCATTCCCTTGCGCGCCGCTGAGTCGGCCGTTACCTGAGCGGCGAACGGGGTCGACTTGCGCGAACCCTTGAAGCCTGCGCCACCGGCCGATTCCCAGGCGATCACGTTGCCTTGGAGGTCGGTAAGCGAGACGATCGTGTTGTTGAACGACGTCTTGATGTGAGCCTGACCGACAGGGATGTTCTTCTTGACCTTGCGGCGGCCACGGGCTGGGCGTTTGGGAGCGGGCACTTAGTTCCTCATGTCTTGGTTGCGGCTTTCTTGCCGGCGACCTGCATCCGCTTCGGTCCCTTGCGGGTACGGGCGTTGGTCTTGGTCTTCTGACCGCGGACCGGAAGGCCGCGGCGGTGGCGGATGCCGCGGTAGCAGCCGATCTCGCCAAGTCGCTTGATGTTCTGTGAGCGCTCGCGGCGGAGGTCACCCTCGACGAGGATGTCGCCGTCAACCGCGGTGCGCAGCTTCGCGACCTCGTCCTCGGTTAGGTCGCGCACGTAAGTATCTGGGTTGATTCCGGCCTCTTTGAGCATCGCGTTGGAGGTCGAGCGACCGATCCCATAGATGTAGGTGAGGCCAATCTCAACGCGCTTGTTGAGTGGAATATTGATTCCTGCAATACGAGCCATTTAGATATTTATCCTTGACGCTGCTTGTGTCGCGGGTTCGGGCAGATGACAAAGACAACGCCTTTGCGCCTGATCACGTTGCATTTTTCGCACATCGGCTTGACCGACGGTCGTACCTTCATAATTCCTTCTTCGTCGATGGGCCGGAAAGAGGCTCTGGCGACCGCAGGGGCGCGCCGCTACCACTCGCGGACAAACACGCACCCTCGCGGGAACGCACACGAGCTCATAAGGTAGCAAAACGCGGCAAATTTTCGCTCTTCGCCCCTTCATTCCGCGGTTCCGAGCAGCAGATGCCAGGGAGTGAGGATTCTGGGGCCGTCGGCAGTGACAGCGACCGTGAACTCAAAATGGGCTGAAAGTGAGCCATCTACGGTGAAAATCGACCATCCGTCGGGGGCAATTCGGACCGCATGGCCGCCGGCCGTGATCATCGGTTCGATCGCCAGCACCATCCCTTCTTCGAGCTTTGGGCCGCGACCGGCCGGGCCGAAATTCGGAATCTGCGGGTCCTCGTGCATAGATTGGCCGACGCCATGGCCGACGAGAGTTCGGACAACACCGAAGCCATCAGCCTCAGCACAAATCTGGACAGCATGCGAGATGTCGCCGATTCGGCCACCAACTTGAACTTGATCGACGGCGGCAAAGAGCGAGGCTTCGGTCACTGCCATCAGCGACTCAGCCTCGACCGTGACTTCGCCAACCGGGAAGGTGCAGGCCGCGTCGGCAACCCAGCCGTCAAGCGTGACTCCGATATCGACGGAGAGAATGTCACCGTCGGCGAGCGTGTACGAACCAGGAATGCCGTGCACGACCATTGAGTTCGGTGAGGCGCAGATAGAGCCGGTGAAGCCGTTGTAGCCCTTGAACGAAGGCTCGGCCCCCTGCGAGCGGATGAAGCGCTCGACCATCTCGTCAATCTCAGCGGTCGTTACACCGGCCGCGATCTTGCCTGCGACTAGCTGCATCGCGCGGGCGTGAATCTCTCCGGCAGCAGCGATCTTCTCGATCTCTTCAGGGGTCTTCTTGATGATCACAGTGCTACGCGAACCGCTCAGATCGTCTCTTCAAGCTTCAGCGTCGCGATCGTCGCGCGAATGTGGCTGAAGACCTCAGAGGGAGCGGCCGAACCGTCGAAGCGGTGGAGCAGGCCGAGCTGCTCGTAGTAGTCGGCTAGCGGCGCCGTCTGCTCGTGGTAGACGGCGAGGCGGTTGCGGACCGTCTCCGGCTGGTCATCCTCACGCTGGACCAGCGGCGTTCCATCAACGTCGTCGATCCCCTCGACCTTTGGCGGGTCAAAATCAACGTGGTAGACGCGGCCAGAGACAGGATTGACTCGGCGCCCTGAGATCCGCTGCACGATCTCCTCATCGTCAACTTCGATCATCAGAACGGCTGTCAACTTGCGGCCAAGCTTCTCTAGGTCTGTGCCGAGCGCCTCGGCCTGCGGGATCGTGCGCGGGAAGCCGTCGAGCAGGAAGCCATCGCGTGCGTCGGGGCGGCCGACTGCCTCGAGTAGGACGCCGATGATCACATCGTCGGGAACAAGGTTGCCGGCGTCCATGTAGCTGGCTGCTAGCTCGCCAAGCTCGGTCTTCTCGGCGACGGCCTGGCGCAAAATGTCACCGGTCGCGATGTGCGGCAGCTCGAACTCAGTGCGCAGCTGCTCAGCCTGAGTTCCCTTACCGGCACCGGGAGGTCCCAGCAGAATCAGGTTCAGCTCAGCCATCTCTACTTGAGGAATCCTTCGTAGTTGCGCATCATCAGCTGAGCTTCAAGCTGCTTCATCGTGTCGAGCGCGACGCCGACGACAATCAGCAGCGAGGTGCCGCCAAAGAAGAAGTTGGCAGCCGTTTGGTTAATCAGAATCGTTGGTAGAGCAGCGATCGCGGCGAGGTAGAGCGCGCCGGGGAAGGTGAGCCGGGCGAGGATGCGATCGAGGAACTCGGCCGTCGGCCGACCGGGTCTGACGCCTGGAATGAAGCCGCCATACTTCTTAAGGTTCTCCGCCTGATCGACCGGGTTGAAGGTAATCGCGGTGTAGAAGTAGGTGAAGATGATGATGAAGAGCGTCTCGCCGACAAGATATGCGGCGCCGGAGGGACTGAAGAAGTTTGAGAGATCCTTCGCCCAAGGCGTGCCGATCAGCTGGCCGACCGTTGGCGGGAAGGCCATGATTGAGGCCGCGAAAATGACTGGAATCACGCCGGCCATGTTGACGCGCAACGGCAGATAGGTCTGGCCACCGCCACTCATCCGGCGCCCAATGACGCGCTTCGCGTACTGGACTGGAATTCTCCGCTGGCCCTCCTGAATGAAGACGACTGCGGCGATCACTGCCAGCGCGAGGAACGGCATCATCACCTTGAAGACGGCGTCCGGGCTGCTCCACCAAGCGGTAATTCCATTTGGCAGGCGCGAGACGATTGAAGCGAAGATCATCAGCGAGATTCCGTTACCGATTCCTCGCTGCGTGATCAGCTCACCCATCCACATCACGACGACACAGCCGGCCGTGAGTGTGAGCACGATCAGGAAGAGTGTGCCGATGTTGAAGTTGTTGATCACCGGCTGACCGGCTGAGGCCTCTTGGCTTTTGAATAGGTAGACGTAGCCGATCGACTGAGCAAAGGCCAAGCCGACGGTCAGATAGCGCGTGTACTGCGTGATCTTCGCCTGCCCTACTTCGCCCTCCTTCGAGAGCTTCTCGAGCGACGGGAGGACGACAGTCAGCAGCTGCAGGATGATCGAGGCCGTGATGTACGGCATAATCCCGAGCGCAAAGATCGCCATCCTCGAGAGGCCGCCACCGCTGAAGGTGTTGAGCAGGTTGAGAATCCCGCCGCCGCCGAACTGCTTTTGAATATCAGCGATTGCTTGGACGTTTACGCCCGGTACCGGCAGATGGGCGCCGAGCCGGTAGAGAGCGAGCAGCAGCGCCGTGAACGCAAGTTTCTTGCGGATCTCGGGGACCGTGAAGGCGCTGACAATCGTTGCGATCATGGCGCTGGAGTGCTGGGCGCCTCACTTCCGACCATCACGCAGGTGCCTCCTGCAGCTTCAATTGCTGCGCGCGCTGATGCGCTGAAGCCATGAGCGTGAACGGTCAGCGGCTTGCTGATCTCACCCTTCGCGAGCACCTTTACGGGAACGTTCTTGCGCGTCCCGAGGCCGTGAGCCACGAGCGACTCGATCGTCACCTCAGCGCCTGAATCGAAGCGCGCCTCTAGATCCTGCAGGTTGACGGCTTGGGTGTGCGTACGGAAAGGCTCGAAAGGCATCGACTTCTTCATGTTCGGGCCGCGCAGCTTGCGCATCCGAACCTGAATCGGCATCTGGCCGCCCTCGAAGCGCGCGCGGTCCTTCGAACCTGAACGCGAGCCGTAGCCCTTGTGCCCGCGACCCGACGTCTTACCGTGGCCGGAACCGTGACCGCGACCTACGCGGCGGCGCGGCTTGCGACTACCCGGGGCTGGCGAAAGGCTGTGCAGGCCGAAACGTTCGCTCTCTGAGTTCTCCTCCGAGGCGACCTTCTTGGCAGCCGTCGGTGCTGGCTTAGTGGCGGCTTCAGTCTTGGCTGGAGTCTTCTTCTCGGCGGCTGGCTTCGCGGCCGCGGCTGGCTTCTTAGCCGCCGCAGGCTTCGCCGCGGCTGGCTTCTTTTCTGCCGCAGGCTTGGCGGCGGCTGGCTTCTTCGCTGCTGCCGGCTTCTTGGCGGCAGGCTTCTTTGGCTCGGGGCTCATCAGGAGTCCTCTCCATCAACGCGTACAAGGTGGCGAACGGTGTGAATCATTCCGCGCGTCGGCGGATTGTCGGCTACTTCGACGCTGTGGCCGATGCGGCGCAGGCCGAGTGAGCGCAGCGTCGCGAGCTGCGAAGCCTGGCTACCGTTGCTTGAGCGGATCTGAGTTACGCGAAGCTCGCTCATGCCGGCGGCTCCTCTGCGGCCTCAGTCTCTTCGACCACTTCAACGACCTCAGCGGCTTCAACAGCCTCAGCGACCTCAGCCTCTTCGACGGCCACGGCGACCTCCTCGACCTCAACAGCCTCAACTGCCTCAACTGCCGAGACAGGCTCAACAGCTACTGCTACGGCACCCTCTTCTTCGGCAGCTGGAGCAGCCGTGGCAGGCGCGAGGCCAAGAACCTCGTTGATTGAAAGTCCGCGCAGCTCAGCGACTTCGGCAGGCGTGCGCAGGCTGCGCAGCCCTTCGACCGTCGCCTTGACGAGGTTGATCGGGTTCTGCGAACCAAGACTCTTCGAGAGAATGTCGTGAATACCAGCCAGCTCAAGCACCGCGCGAACGCCGCCACCGGCGATTACTCCGGTACCTGGCGATGCCGGCTTCATGAAGACGCGGCCAGCACCGAAAATTCCGGTCGTCTGGTGCGGGATAGTTGCGCCATAACGCGGCACGCGGAAGAGGTTCTTCTTCGCCTGCTCAACGCCCTTCTGGATTGCCACAGGGACCTCGTTGGCCTTGCCGTAGCCGACGCCGACGACGTCCTTCTCATCGCCAACGACGACGAGTGCCGTGAACGAGAATCGGCGGCCGCCCTTGACGACCTTGGCGACGCGGTTGATTTCAACGACGCGTTCTTGAAGATCAAGCCCTGAGGCGCTGACTGTGCGATCAATTTCCATGGCTTAGCTCAATTCCTTGCTCATACGCTCAGTCCACCCTCGCGCAGTCCTTCAGCGAAAGCCTTTACTCGGCCGTGGTAGCGGTAGCCACCGCGGTCGAAGACAACGGTTGATGCGCCGGCAGCCTTGGCCCGCTCGGCGAGTAGCTGACCGAGCTTTTCGGCCTGCTCCATCGGCGCGATCGAGCGCATCTGCGGCTCCGACCAGCTGACAGCAGCCAGCGTCTGGCCCTTTGAATCGTCGATCAGTTGTGCGCTGATGCCGCGGTTCGAGCGGAAGACCGAAACGCGCGGACGATCGGGAGTACCGATCACCTTGGCGCGCACACGGCGCTGGCGACGAAGACGGCCCTTTGCACGCGTAGCTTTGCTCATGCGCGCTTACCTACCTTGCGAATCACGTGCTCACCCTCGTAGCGGATTCCCTTGCCCTTGTAAGGCTCAGGCGGACGGCTCTTGCGGATCTTCGCGGCAGTCTCACCGACGAGCTGCTTTGAGATTCCTTTGACGATCACGCTTGTTGGCTGCGGCACGTCGAAGCTGATTCCGTCTGGAGCTGGAATCTCAACCGGGTGCGAGTAACCGAGCGCCAGCGTCAGGTCTGAACCCTTCAGCGCGGCGCGGTAACCAACTCCCTGGATTTCGAGCGTCTTCTCAAAGCCATCGGTGACGCCTTCGACCATGTTGGCGACGAGCGAGCGCGTGAGGCCGTGCAGCGAGCGATGCTCACCGCGGTCGGTTGGGCGAGTGACAATTAGCTCTTCGCCTTCCTGCGCGACGGTGATGTCGCGTGGGATGCGCTCGCTCAGCTCGCCCTTCGGGCCTTTAACGGTCACCAGTTCAGGCTCGATCTGAATCTCGACGCCGGATGGGACTGGGATTGGTTTTCTTCCGATTCGCGACATAGGGCTACCAGACGAAGGCCACAACCTCGCCGCCGACACCCGCTGCGCGGGCCTCGTGGCCGGTCATGACTCCCCTTGAGGTGGAGACAATTGTTGTACCCATTCCGCCTTGAACCTTCGGAATGCTTCCGTGGTCTACGTAGTAGCGCTGGCCTGGGCGTGATGCACGCTTAAGGCCCGTAATCGCGCTGCGGCGATCGTCGGCGTACTTGAGCTCAACGGCGAGCACGTCGCCGGGGTGCTCAGCGTCATGCTCGCGCATCTCGTAGCCGGCGATGTAGCCCTGCTCCTTGAGGATGCGGGCCATCTCGCGCTTCAGCTTCGATGCCGGAATCTCAACGATGTCGTGCTGGGCAACGATGCCGTTGCGCACACGGGTGAGGAAATCGGCGATTGGATCTGTCATCGACATTGGTTGCTCGTCTCCCCTACCAGCTGCTCTTCGTCATTCCGGGGATGTAGCCGTTGTGAGCGAGCTCACGCAGGCAGATGCGGCAGACGCCGAACTTGCGATAGACAGCGCGCGAGCGGCCGCAGCGGCTGCAACGGCTGTAGCCGCGGGTTGGGTACTTGGGTGTGCGCGCCTGCTTGACGCGCTGGGAAGTCTTGGCCATTACTGATCGGTCTCCTCGGCGGGTTCATCGGCAGCCTCTTCGACCGCCTCTTCAGCTGCCTCGTCGGCGGCTCCTTCTTCTGCCTCTTCGGCGCTCTCATCCTCGGCGCCCGCTTCTTCACCATCGTCGCCCTCTTCGGCGTCCCCGGCTGGCTGCTCGCTCTCCTGCTCAGCCTTTGCAGCCTCCAAGGCAGCCTTCGATTCGGCAGCGGCTTCGGCCTTCTTGGCCTCTTCGGCAGCGACCTCTTCTGGGTTTGGCTTGTTGATGAAAGGCATTCCGAAGAGCGAGAGCAGCGCGTAGCCCTCCTCGTCGGTCGCGGCGCTGGTCGTGATCGCGATGTCCAGCCCGCGGATCTGGTCGACTGCGTCGTAGTCGATCTCGGGGAAGATGATTTGCTCGCGGACGCCGATCGTGTAGTTGCCACGGCCGTCGAAGTTTGCTGGCAGGCCGCGGAAGTCGCGGATACGCGGAATCGCAATCGACATCAGGCGGTCAAGGAATTCATAGGCCCGGTCGCCACGAAGCGTCACGGCAAGGCCAACCGGCATTCCCTCGCGGAGCTTGAAGTTTGCGATCGACTTGCGCGCAAGACGAACGTTCGGAGCCTGGCCAGTGATCTGTGCCAGCTGCCCGGCAGCCGC
>Ga0194048_10000776_pt1 | contig 15650 bp, 4 predicted proteins | sample JunL225m_MetaG_FD_161685 | JGI IMG/M metagenome (GOLD analysis project Ga0194048, IMG submission 161685) | Anoxic zone freshwater microbial communities from boreal shield lake in IISD Experimental Lakes Area, Ontario, Canada - Jun2016-L222-5m | ecosystem: Environmental > Aquatic > Freshwater >...
GTTCCAGTTACTGCACCGCCTCCAGCTCCAGAACCACCAGTTGCGCCATCACCACCACCACCACCACCGCCTCCTCCAACAAGAAGATAGGAAATAGAATTAATTCCTCCAGTCCAAATATACAAATCGCCATTGGTAAGTGTATAAGCATCGCCTGCTGCTCCAGTATAACCAGCAGGTATATCCCCATATACGTTCACTGTTCCAACGATATTGGTGGCTAGTCCTCTTGATCCAGTATATCCAACTGCGGTGCTTGCTGATCCAGTATATCCAGCTCCAGCAGATCCAGTATATCCATTTGAACCTGTGTAGCCAACAAATGTAGATCTTAGTTGCCATCCCTTACCGTTCCATAGCCATGTCCTACCATTTACAGTATATGTAGTAACATTTGCAGTTAAACCAGTAGTGGGAAATCCTAATGACATGTATTATATTACCTTTTTTAGAAAATGTATATGTATTTACCTTAGACGTATTCCAGTTCTTGGATATAAGATACCAGAACTAGGTCTATTCATGCTATTTTGTTTCGGATACATTTCTCCATTTGTAGGTCTTTCCTGTGGCAGATATAGATATCTGTTACTAGAACCTTGTAAGCTAGTAGTATCAGATGTCCACGACGGGCTAGTACCTCCAGTGTCGGTTAATTGAGCAGTTTTAGCATAGCCTGTTATATATGATAGTGCTGTAGCAGGAGTCATATTTGGATATATTTCTAATAAACAGGCTAATATACCAGTTACTTGGGGTGCTGCCATACTAGTTCCAATTTCTCTACCTATATAATAACTGCTATTTCTACTATCAGGAGAAGTATATCCATTACCCCATCCGCCAGTTGATGTAGATAATGAACTTACTATCCATGTTCCAGGAGCATAAATGTCAACTCTAGGACCAGTATTGCTGTAAAATGCTTTCTTTTCTGTCGCAGTCGAATCGATGGCACCTACACATATAACACCAGCAGTTGATGATATAGCACATCCTTTATGTTGGTTCCATAGATAGAATGATGTGGCTGTTCCGTATGCTGCTATAAACCAATTAGCATAATCGGGTCCCGTTGATTTATCTATGAAAAAGCTACTATTTCCAGCAGCCGCTACTATTATTATACCATCATTAATTGCTTGTGTTATATCGGCTGATTCGGCTGCTAGGAACCATGGAACATTAGTATATACTGTACCAGCCGTTGTAGTATTATACATTCCAACAGCATTTAATTGTGACGAGGTAAATGGAGTATAAGGGCTAGAACCAAATGGCCCACTAGTAGTGCCTCTTCGATTGGCTTGGACGACCGAATATAAGGTTAAACTAGGAGTAGGAAATGTGAGAGTAGTTTCGTAACTACAATTACAGATAGTAGGATTACGCCTACCTGTAGCCGGATTGATAGGCTTGTTCCTATGGAACGCCCTAACATAGTCCCAGATAATAGTAGAACCAATTCCCTGTTGTCCTAACGGACCTAATTGATAGATATTAGCATCTCTCGCCCATCCGCACGTATTTCCAGCTACTGTACCTGTAATGTGTGCTCCATGGTTAGCGTCGCTAGCACTATCTCCAGAGTATGAATAAGATCCTGATAAAAGTGTAGCAGTATCGTCATCTAACGAAGTGGCTATAGCGTTTAATTGGTACCAATCGTATTGTACATATCTACTCCCACCTGATCCGTCGGCATTAACAGCAAATTCTGGATGATTTGGTACTCCACATATTCCGTCCATACCGATAAAATCGACATTTTTTCCTGTTGGTCCAATGGTGATAGTGGCAGTTTGATCTTTAGTACTATCTGATCCCCATCCTGAGCGCTGCGCACCTTCTATACATCGTAGCAATGCCCAATTTCTATAACTAGGATCCATAGCATCAGTATATGGACTTTTGCTAAATGTACCAGTTTGTGTATATGAGCATAATTTCCTACTTGAATCTATTAATTTAACAGGTTTAACATCTAATACCCTAAGATCTTGAGATAATGCTAACGCCTCTTCTTCTGTAAGCATATAATGTGTGTTTTGACTTAATGGTCTACGTCGATATACTGGAACTATTCTATCTGGAATAGCTTCATTTCCACCAATTGTTTCTAGATCATTATATAATGAATCTAAATCTTCCATAGATACGCAAGTAACAACATATTCTTCCGGTTCAGTCATATCATAATTCCATTTGTATCATAGTCAATGTTACGGTAACTGCTTGTGCGCTGGCGTTATAGTTAGTGACAGATAGGTATATGTTTGTGCTAGGTGTACCATCATTATTAAACCCAAATATTCCTGGAGTAATTAACTGTGTTAAGTATCCAGTTGTTGTTAATACTTCGGCAATAACACCTGATCCTGGAAGTGGATCAGTTCCAATTGATCTAGAAGCATCTGATGTCCTTGAAGTACTATCTGTATAAATCCTAACCCAAGCCTCACATGATGTTACTATCTTGAATAACACATATGATTTATATCCAGTCGCTGTAACATTTCCAGTAGCAAGATTTGCTAGAGATGCGGTTGTTGCTGTTACTGTATTTCTAGCAACACCACTTGTACCATTGGATCCATAATATCCTACAGAACCAGCATAGCCAACGGATCCCCAATATCCTTGTGAACCAGCATATCCTACCGATCCATAATATCCCCAGGATCCTGTATAACCAACAAATGTTCCTCCGTCGATAAATCCATTGACATTTCCACCTGCTGATGAGGCTGTATAGATCCAAATATGACCGGTTGATGTTATTACATATGCGTCACCTAATGTTTGTCCTGTAGATGGCAGGCTAGCAGTAGTAGCAAAGCTTCCTTTAATTGTAATCGAAGTACCATCGTTGCCCTTAGAACCAGCATAACCAACTGAACCATAATATCCCCAAGATCCAGTATAGCCAACTGATCCATAATATCCCCATGAACCAGCATAGCCGACTGAACCCCAATATCCAGTACCGATTGATCCAGTATACCCAACTGATCCATAATATCCCCAAGATCCAGTATAGCCGACTGAACCCCAATATCCAGTATTGCCAACTGATCCAGCATACCCAGTTGATCCAAAGTATCCCCAACTACCTGTGTATCCAACTGAACCAGTAAATCCTATTGATCCAGTATATCCAGTTGATCCCCAGTAACCATTTGCTGGACCTATACTTCCGGTATATCCGTTATAGCCAATAATTCCGTCTGCACCTTTAGATCCAGTATATCCGGTTGGACCAGCGATGCCTGCGTTACCAAATTCTACCCATTCGTATGTTGATCCGTCGTTAATATAGAGATATTCTATACCTGTAGTATCGTCGATCCATAAATCACCAACTGTTGGGCTAGTTGGAACAGTACTACTAATAGTAGTTTGTACAACACCTTTAGATCCTGAATATCCGTTAGATCCCGAATATCCATTAGATCCTAAATACCCAGTTGATCCGGTATATCCAATTGATCCGGTATATCCAATTGATCCTGAATATCCATTAGATCCGTTAGATCCTGAATATCCTGTATCACCTGTCCTAATAAAATTAACAGCAAGTGGCTGTCCGTTTGATGGTCTTGAAGTACCATTTAAGTACGTTACGTTTATTGTATAAAAATTAATACCTGCTTGGATACTTGTTATATTAAAAATACCAACAAAACTAGCATCGTCGCTTTTAGATATACTTAACTGGCCTTTAATGGTATTTGTACTGTTACTCCATGTAGCAATAAATGCCGAAACATTAGTACCTGCTACTATATAATTAGACAGATAAATGACAGTAACACTTGATAGTGTAGCATTATTAAATCTTATATCACCTGTACCAAGCCCTGGATCAGTTTGATCAGCAGCCAATGTAGTAGGGAAACTACGACCAGTACCCCAAATAACTCTTACAGCACCTGATCCACCACTGCCGCTACCATTCTGACCACCGCCGCTACCGCCACCGTAAGCGCCGCCTACACCACCTCGACCTGTACCATTTAGACCACCATATGGAGCAATACTACCTGTTGAGATACCACCAGTTGCTCCGCCCGACCCACCTATACCACCTTGACCAGTTGATATATAACCAGTAGAATCAGCCGCAGCACCGGAACCATCCGTGCCTTTACCTAATATACCAACACCACCACCGCCACCTGCATATGAATAGCCGTAAGGATGATCTATACCATTTGAACCACCACCACCAGCGCCGCTGCTAGTTGTTGGATTTCCACCAGCTAAAGCAACATCATATGTACCAGCTGCACCAGCACCGCCAGTGCCGGCATATCCACCAGCACCTCCACCAGCTCCGGACATACTACCGTTAGCTACACCACCAACTCCACCTGCACCGCCGCCATCGCCTGTATAAGTGCCACCGGCGCCGCCGGCGGCGCCGCTTCCTCCAGATATGCCACCTCCACCCCCGCCACCTTTTACAGTAGAAGTACTAATGAAATAACTATCTCCACCTGGGTTAACTGAACCAGATGTATTTTCGGAACCACCTGCACCAACAACAACAGTATAAGAGGTACCGGGAACAACTGTGATATTATTTTTATATCCTAAACCACCACCAGCGCCGCCAGCACCGGCGCCATTTCCCCCAGCGCCACCACCGCCAACAGCAACAACATTAATACTTGTTATTAGAGATGGTGCTATCCAACTATATGTACCACCTGTAGTATATGCTTGTTGTCCAATAGGTAATGGAGTTGTAGTAGTTGTGAGGAAATTATATCTAAGTCCGCTATATCCTGCATTACCCGTCCTTGTGTAATTAACAGATAAACTTAGATTATTAGTTGGCAATGATCCACTACTATACGAAACAGTTAATATATAATAGCTAGACGCAGCAGATATACTTGTTATATTAAATATGCAGAGTAATTCTCCAGTAGTACTATTGTTTATAACTAACTGTCCTTTGATAGCAGATGTACTATCTCCCCAAGTTGATATAAATGAAGAAATGTCAGTTCCTGTAACATTAATATTAGCAATATATATTGCAGTAACACTTGCAATAGTTCCACTATTAAATCTCAAATCACCATTCGTAACATTTGATTGATTTGTTGTTAATGTTGAAGGGAAACTACGACCAGCACCCCATATAATTCGAACAGCGCCGCCGCCACTACCCCATGGTCCGTTATAAAACTGGGAGGTACCACCACCATATGAAGTACCATCACCTATATTAGTACTTCCATTACCACTACCAGCAGTACCGTCGTTACCTTTACCATATATTCCAACACCGCCACCTGCACCAGTTGAGTATAATACTTGTATATCACCGTTACCACCACCACCACCACCGCTTCCAGCAGTCGCTGCGGTTGATGTAGTATATCCACCATTACCTCCACTACCTACGTAGCCGCCAGCACCACCGCCGCCGCCACCGCCAGCACCACTATAACCATGCCCTGGCTCACTACTAGCACCTCCTTGACCACCTCCATCACCTACATAAGTACCGCCCGGTTGATAATTAGTTCCACCGCCGCCACCGCCCTTTACGGTAGTGGTATTAATAAAATAACTATCATTACCTGGACCATCGGACCAAAGCCCTGACCCAGCAGCAACAACTACTGTATATGAACTTCCAGCAACAACAGTGATGTTATTTTTCCAGCCAAGACCACCACCTGCCATGCCACCTGAACCAACAGCAACAGCACTAACACTTGTTACGCCTGCGGGTGCTATCCAACTATAAGATCCAGGTGTAGTATACGCTTGTTGACCAACTGCTGCTACTTGAGTAGTTGTTGTGCTGAAAGTATATCCAAATCCTGTAGATCCTCCTCGTGATCCAGTATAACCACCAGCTGGTCCCTGTGATCCAGCATAGCCAACTGATCCAAAGTATCCCCAACTACCAGTGTATCCAGATGATCCACTATAACCAACTGATCCCCAATACCCTGTGCCAACTGATCCAGTATAACCGCCAGCAGGCCCTTGTGATCCCCAATATCCTTGACTTCCTGCATACCCAGCAGCCGGAGTGATTGATCCAGTATATCCAATTTCACCTTGTGATCCAGTATATCCGCCTCCTCCGCCGCCCCCACCACCTTTAATAAATTGTACCGATAGGTTTTGTATATTAGATGGTAGTACTCCACTTACATAAGTAACAGTTAATCCGGAATATTCAGTATAAGATGATACGCCTGTTACATTAAATACATTTATTAATGACCCACTGTTGCTATTATCAGTTATAATTATCTGCCCTGATGTCCAAGTAGATATGTAACTTGATATATCAATTCCTGATGACGGAATTGATGAGGTTATTACAGAATTGGAAATATATATGGTGCTAACACTAGATATTGTGCTATTATTATATCTTATCTCACCAATACCAATTAAACTAGAGCCACTTAGATCAGTTGTATATAAACTTGGGAAGCTACGACCATTGCCCCATATGATTCGTAATCCGCCTGATCCTGCTCCCCATGGTCCGTCATAATATCCAGAACTACCGCCACCATATGTATCTGCGATACTGCCTACATATCCATTGAATGTACTACCATTTCCACCAGTTTGCCCCATAGTGGTAGTACCGGTTCCGTCTTCACCTTTACCATATAATCCAGTACCACCACCAGCACCGGCATTATAATTTGATTGTTTTGCTCCTTTACCGCCACCGCCACCACCGCTGTTACGTTGCGCTGGCTGTCCTACACCGTCCCAACCACCAGCACCGCCGTTTCCGGTATATCCACCAGCTCCACCAGCTCCGCCACCGCCTAGTGCTGGTGTATCATATCCATGATTTGGTTCACTACTAGCACCGCCATTACCACCACCGTCACCTACATAAGTTCCACCAGGTAGATATCCCCAAGTACTACCGCCACCTCCTTTTACAGTTGATGTATCAATAAAATAACTATCTTCACCTGGACCAGCAGACCAAATTCCGCCACCATTGCCAACAACTACTGTATATGAACTTCCAGCAACAACAGTGATGTTATTTTTCCAACCAAGACCACCACCAGCCATGCCACCTGAACCAATAGCAACAACACTAACACTTGTTACGCCAGTAGGTGCTACCCAACTATAAGTGCCTCCAGTTGTATATGCTTGTTGTCCATTTGGTACTGATCCAACGTACCCTAATGTGCTAAAGTTATATCTAAGTCCTCCCTTGTCACCTTGTGATCCAGTTGGACCCATAGTGCCAGTATATCCTATTTCTCCTTGGCTTCCAGTAAACCCTATACTTCCAGTATAGCCAAGATCACCGTTCCTAATAAATTGTACCGATAGGCTTTGTGTATTAGATGGTAAACTACCACTTACATACGTAACAGTCAAAGTGTAAAAATTAAAACCAATCGTTATTGCTGTTACATTGAAGCAGTTAATAAATCCACTATCACCGCTTATAATTATCTGACCTTTAATAACACTTGAGCTGTCGGCCCATCTTGATATATATTGACTAATATCAGTTCCGGCTACGATAAAGTTTGAGATATAAACAGCAGTAACATTACTAATTGTAGCATTATTATATCTTATCTGAGCAGAAGTTACTACATTCATAGTACTTCCTTGATCAATTACTTGACTTTGTGTAGATCCTACAGTTGGATAAGTTCTAATGTTAGGCCAAACGATCCTAACAGCACCAACAGCACCAGCACCGCCAGATCCACTAGTTGTTAAGTTGCCGCCAGCACCACCACCACCATATGTTCCTCCACTATTAGAAGCACCACTACCATTACCATTTGATCCACCGCCTGCGCTGAATCTTTCCCAGTAATGTGTTCCGTTTTCACCACGTGATCCACTATATCCTTGGCCTAATATTCCAACACCGCCACCGCCTTGTGGCTGCCCGCCATAAGCACCAGCAGCACCACCACCGCCACCGCCACCACTACCGTAGTATCCAGGAGAAAGCGCATTGTTGAAAGCACTTCCGTCACCGCCGTTACCGGAATAACCCGCCGCTCCACCACCACCACCTGCAGAATATGTTGAGTTAAGTGAACTACCACCAGTACCACCAGTGCCACCTAACACTCCGGATCCACTATATGTGCCACCAGCACCGCCTGTTATAGTTACTGCGCCTGTTTGACCAGCAGTTCTAGTTTGCCCACCTGCTCCACCAGTAGCCATGATAGTGCTAGTATTGATAAAATATGATGAGCTACCTGAATATCCAGATCCAGCAGCAGCACCTGCGCCAACTACTACTGTATAAGAACTTCCTGGGGTTACACTAATGCTATTTTTATAAGCAAGTCCACCGCCACCACCACCTGCGGAATATCCAGTTCCTTTTCCTCCACCAGCACCACCGCCACCAACAATAACAACGTTAACGCTTGTTATAGTTGCTGGCGCGACCCAACTATAGGAACCAGATGTAGTATAGGCTTGTTGTCCGCTTGTAACACTATCAGTGGTAGTTGTTGTACTAAATGTATATGAAAGACTACTACCACCGCTACCACCGGTTCCAGCAGAACCAGTATAACCAATAGATCCCCAATACCCAGCGCCAGCACTACCACTATACCCAACTGATCCCCAATATCCATTTGACCCAGTATATCCTGGATTTCCAATGCTTCCGCTGTATCCAACTGACCCAAAGTATCCATTTGATCCAGTATATCCAATGCCAACTGATCCAGTATATCCTGCTCCAATAGATCCAGTATAGCCAGTACCACCACTACCAGTATATCCTGCTCCAATAGATCCAGTATAGCCAGTACCACTACTACCAGTATAGCCCGTGCTACCACTACCGGTATATCCTGGATTTCCGATGCTTCCACTGTATCCGACTGACCCAAAGTATCCATTTGATCCAGTATATCCAATACCGACTGATCCAGTATATCCAACGGTAGCATTAACAGCCTGCCAGACAGTTCCGTCCCACTGCCAAGATAAATTGTTAGCAGTAAATGTATCATTTACATTTGGATTATTAGGAAAATTAATTGCTGCCATTAGTTACCTTTTTATTCTATATTTATTCTTTTTAATTTTATGTTGGGAACGGATATACGTTTACCATATCTGGCGAGCCAACTTTAGTTAATGCTAATTTATTATTAGAAGCGTCAAATAATGTGTTGTACTGAGCTGTTAATATCTGAGTTTGTGTAGTGATAGCCGTAATATTTGTTCCAGCAGATTGTGATATTCTCAAAGGAGATGTTGGAGGCGTAAAAGCTCCTGTGTACACTGCTAAACCGTTGACGATACGGAAATTTGAAATATATCCCCAGAAATTCCATTGCGTTTGACTAAAAATACCGCCAATTGTAAGAGCAGTTGTAGTTATACTATAATTAGTAGCGGTCCTGTTTGTAGCCAATACGCCATTGATGTAGCAAGTCCAAGTTGTTCCGCTTCTGCATATTGCTAAATGATACCAAGTGTTTTCTTGGAAATATCTACTACCATAAGTTCCGCCTGACGGAACAAATTGGAAATTGGTCGCATATCCTGGTCTAGCCCAACTTATCCCATCTAAATATAGATTTATACTCCATCCTGCGCTAGCACTAGAACCATTGCCGGCTATAGTAAATGCTCCTCCAACTGTTGCTCCTGTACCTGCAATAGTAGACCCGTCTAATGTTGGTGGTGAACCTAGAGTGTAATCCATATAGAACCAACATTCGACTGTAAAGTCACCAGAAAGGGCAGCAGGCTGCGTCGCGCTGACAGTTGTTACTGCTGAAGATGCTGGAAGGATTTTTAAACTATAGTTTTTTTGAGCATAGTTCACACCAGAAACGATGCCAGTAAAAATATCAGTGAGATAATTTTTCACAGAATTATTATTGGTTATCGCAAGTACACTTGTTGAATTATCGATATGTCCAGAAGATTGACAAGTTAATAGTATAGTTCCTGACACAGCAGTAAGTGGAGTTGTTGGAATAGTGAACGATGACCCTGAATAAATTGCTGTACCTTTTACGATACGAAGATTAGAAATATATCCATTATACCATTCAGCATTTAGATCATTATAAGCGCCAATAGCAACATTAACAGTTCCGTCTGTGTCACCTAAGCCAGATGATAATGTACCAGATCCTTCAGATACACCGTTAACATATATTGTAGCATTTGCATTAGAGCCATTATAAACTGCTGCTACATGATACCATTTATATGACGACAATGTAGTAGTGCCAGTTACAGCACTACCGTAGTTTCCTGTAAGTCTGACTATATTGCCGTATAGTGAAAATTGGAATGTCATTCCACCATTTCCCCAGCGAGTAACTATATTTTGACGAAGAGCATAATATGCTGTTGGACAAACCCATGCTTCAAATGTGCAGTTTACGCTACCCATTCCGTTGAATACTGTTGACGGCGGAATAGTTAACGCTTGATTGCTACCATTAAATGAAGCATAATAACTACCGAACGGATTTTGATTTATGGGTCTAGGTACAACGGCTGTTATTGAAGCATGATTTGTTGATGCGTCCATAATTTCAGAATATTGACATGTTAATAATGATGTGCCTGATATAGCTGTTAATGCTGATGTTGGTAGAGTAAAGCTTGAAGTATAAAGTGCCGTACCTTTAACAACACGGATATTTGACAAATATCCAGTGAAATATCCCCCCCAAGTTTCTGAGTAACCAATATATACTGAACGGTTCTCAGCTATGTTAGATGAGTTAGTACCAGTGGAATCAAGCACCCCATTCTTAAACCAACGAACAGTTGTCCCACTTCTTGTTACGGCCCAATGTTCCCATGTGTTTAAAGTCCACGAAGAAGTAGAAGTAACATCAATCTGTTGCGTTAGACGAATTGACATCCTATTTGTAGGATATGTGCTGTTATATGTAATTTGCCATCCATTGGTACTATCACTTTCTTTTTTTCCAATAATACCTGCGGCGTTGGGCATACTTATAGCATACATCCAAAATTCAACAGTAAAATCGCCTGTATCAAAATCAAGAGATGAACTATGTGGAACAACGTAATTAGAACCAGCGCCACTAGGAAAATATGTGCTGTAATTGCCAAATGGATTTTCCATCCTAACAACTGCTGTATTACCATTAGTTATTGAGAAAGAGTTTGATGAACTATCGGCGATAGACGATCCATTAACTAATATTGATGTACCAGATACAGCAGAAAGATTATCTGTTGGTGGATTAAAATTAGCTGTATATATCGCTGTACCTTTAACCATACGGAAATTTGAAATGTAACCATTTAAATAATTTCCAGTCGTAAAGTCAGAATCGGCACCTATAACTAATGGTTTTGTATTACTATTATAGTAGTAGATAGTATCTGAACCAATATTTCTTGTAGTAGCATCTGCAGAACCGTTTACATAAAATGTAAGAGTAGCACCATTTCTAACTACAGCAATATGACACCATTGATTAAGAGGTACAACCTTAGTAGTTCCGGTTGTTTGAATTGTGCTAATACCATACGGTATGTTAGTGTAATTAAATTCGATAAACCCAGAATTTGTTATCTGCCAATTCCAAGCACCTCCTCCGTTCCAATTATTAGCAATTCCTATTCTAGTTGAACCATAGTTAAATAGATATACCCAAGCTTCGATAGTAAAGTTTCCTGCGGCCGGAACAAATGCTGCATTTGCTGCAACTTGTAAATACTGACTATTTGCCGATTGGAATTTAACACTATATGCTTGTGTTGAAACGCTAGTATCTGCGACCGTAACTGTAGTTGATGTTCCTACGATCGTTCCTGATGTTGATACAGTACGGATCTGTATGATTATTGTTTCTGAACCTTCAGTATTTAAATCATTTTGTAATGTTTTAGTAAGTGTTCCGGAGTCAGCCGTGATGGCGATACTACCAGAGTTTAATCCGTCAGTAAAATCACTAGAACTAGTCGTGCCGCTGTTGGTGTAATACAGCGTGCCTGTGCCAAATCCAACAGCACTAATGGTCCATGTCACAGACGAACCTTCGTTTACAGATGAAGTGCTTGGAGTTATAGTTAATACAGACGTGTCATTAACTGTGCCAGATGGAGTTGATGCTACTATTGTTCCTGATATAGAACCGGTACGTAACTCAAACACGATAGTTTCTGCGCCTTCTGTAATAATGTCTGATGTTAAGGTACGTACTACAGTTGCGGTATTATTTGTCATAGTAATAGAACCAGATACAACACCATCGCTAAAGTCTGAAGAGGTTGTTGTGCCAGAAGTAGTCCAATAAAGTACAGTCCCGTCTAATACATATTGTGTTGTAATTGTATATGTAACTGCTGTACCTTCATTAATTGATGAGCTACTAGCTGAAACACTATATGTTGGCACCATTACTGCTGACACAACATTATAATTGCGAGCATTATAGTTTAATCTTGAAAACGGCTTAACTGTCATTATGAGATCTCAGATCCAAATAAGTTCCATGAAATAGAAGACCCAGCACTAGCATATACGGTAACAATATCAGTAGTGGCTAAAGTTAACCCTAACGATAATGCCACAGAATCATTTGCGGCAATAGCAAGATCATATGCGATATATTGTTTATTTGCGATAACTGCACCAGCCTGTCTTACAGCGATTCTTACGGATTTAGATCCACTGGTCCTATTACAAATATTAATTGATGATACAACTGCGGAAGTAGCAGCAGGAACCGTATAAAGTGTCTCTAACGTTGTCGCCGCAGATTCTAGTTGTCCTAATATTTTATATGCTGTTGCCATGATCTTCCTCTATTATAAACCAAGTAAGAATACTGATACAAAAGTATCAGAAATATTTACCGTACTGCCGCCACTACTTACTCCAGTACCACCAGCGATTGACGCAGTAATACCCACCCATTGGCTACTATCACCATCGTTATAGTATATATATAATTTACCTTCGTCTGACTTGTACCAGAACTGACCCGCTGATGGACTCACCGGTGCAGTTGTGGCTATAGTTACTGAAGCACCGCTACTTGAACTACCAGTATATCCTACTGATCCCCAATAACCTTGGCTTCCAGCGTAACCGGCAGCTGGAGTTGTTGATCCAGTATAACCTACTGATCCCCAATAGCCAGTTGATCCATAATATCCTACACTACCAGTATACCCTACTGAACCATAATATCCTAAAGAACCGCTATATCCAGCAGCAGTACTTGCTGATCCTGTATATCCTTTAATGTTACCTGCGAGAACCCAACTACCATTATTTGGTGTGATTGAACCAGATGATGTGAATGTTATTATCGTGTTACTGCCACTTGTAGTAACAGTTCCGTTAGATACTGTAGCCAAATAACTTGCTGTTGGAATAGAAAGTATACAAACGCCGCCGCCGCCGGATCCGCCAACACGTCCACCAGCAGCAACGCATCCTCCACCGCCACCGCCACCTAGACCGGCACTACCGGAATATCCTGATCCACCACCACCACCAGCACCACCTGCGCCGGCAGTATTGGCACCACCAGCACCACCGCCAGCGTAAGTTACTGATGATCCAGTTATAGATGATGCTGATCCAGCACCGCCAGCACCACCGGTTCCGCCTGGTGTATTGCCACCTACGGCTCCAGCACCACCGCCACCACCTGCACCGTTCGCACTATTACCTGTACCGCCTCTGTTACCTTGACCTGTTGTTCCGGCGCCATAAGAAGCAGTCCACGCACCACCTCCTGAACCACCAGCAGATCCAGCCACACTTGATCCACCACCAGCACCACCACCAACTGCTGTTAACCCATAAAACGTACTACTAGTACCATTTGTTCCTGTAGTTGAATTTAACGCACCACCTGGTCCACCACCGCCTACAGTAATTGTATAATTTGTTGTTCCACTTAGTGTAGCCGTTCCGGATAATAGGCCACCAGCACCACCACCACCACCGTCAAATGCCGATGCTTGCCCGCCGGAGCCACCACCACCACCAGCAACTAATAGATAACTAGCAGTAACATTACTTCCTACCCATACATATAAATCGCCATTACTAAGTGTATATCCATCGCCATTAACACCAGTATAAGTAGCAGGTAGATCAGCAAATAAATTAACCGTTCCTACTATATTAGTAGCCTGTCCACGTGAACCAATATATCCTGTTGATCCCCAATATCCAGCGCCAGCACTACCACTATAACCTACTGATCCCCAATATCCATATGAACCAGTATAACCTACAGATCCCCAGTAGCCAATTACAGTACTTGCGCTACCAGTATATCCGGTGCTGCCAAAATAACCCCAACTTCCTGTGTAACCATTTGATCCAGTGTAACCCCATAATGCATAATTAGTTGTTGTAAACTGCGTACCGTTATTAGTTGCAGTTCCAGGAACATTACTGGTATCAGTGACTACAGTTCCACTGCTTAATGAATTCATTAATAGCACTGTTTGGTTGCCAGTTATAGCTGATATATTAGTACCACTTGATTGTGTAACCGTAGGTTGTATTGCTGGTGTTGGAGTATAATTTCCAGTATAAACTTTTACACCATTAACTATTCTTACGTTTCCTATAACGCCATTAAAATACCCATATGTTCCACTTGAAAAGTCAGTTCCAAATCTAATATTATTAGTAGCAGCACTGGCACTATATACTCCAGTACCACCAGTACCCCCAGTGCCAGCAACGCCGTTAGTATAAAATGTGTAAGTTGATGTTGCACTATCAAATATTATTGCAAGATTGTAATAAGTTCCAACATTAATAGAAGTACCAGTAAAATATCTCATAGCAACTTGAGTATTAGAATTAAAAATATAAAGTATAAGACTTATTCCAGTAGTTCCTCCCTGTGCGTATAAATTAAATCCTGTACCATTATTAATATAACAATTACCAAAAATAGGTTCGAAGCTACTAACAGTATTTGGAGCAACATTAAATTTAATTAGAAATTCAATCGTCCAATCAGTGGTCCCTTTATGTATAAAATCTACGTTATTACTCATAGTAACGTATTGTGATGTGCCACTGAATAACATAGCACCTGTATATTGATTTGGAACGGACCCAGCATATCCAACACTACCAGTATATCCAACTGATCCCCAGTAACCGATTACTGTACTTGCTGAACCGGTGTATCCCGAACTACCAAAGTATCCCCATGATCCAGTATATCCAGTTGATCCCCAGTATCCAATTACTCCATTAGTCCCACTACTACCAGTATATCCAGTTGATCCCCAGTATCCTACAACTGTACTTGCACTACCAGTATATCCAGTTGATCCCCAGTATCCAATTACTCCATTAGTCCCAGTACTACCAGTATAACCAAGAGCAGCATAAGCACCACTTGATCCAGTATATCCTTTAATATTTCCTACAAGCACCCAACCTTGACCACTTGGGAATGTGATGCTGCCAGACGATGTAAACGTGTATATCTTATATCCAGCCGATGTTGTTAATGCACCAGTTGATGTTGAATTTGCGAGATTGTCTAGATAACGTATAATAACGATACCAGATCCACCATTTCCTCCATTATAGCCACCACCACCGCCACCGGTGTTTGTAGTGCCATTTACACTGGCATCAC
>Ga0194048_10000777_pt1 | contig 15643 bp, 27 predicted proteins | sample JunL225m_MetaG_FD_161685 | JGI IMG/M metagenome (GOLD analysis project Ga0194048, IMG submission 161685) | Anoxic zone freshwater microbial communities from boreal shield lake in IISD Experimental Lakes Area, Ontario, Canada - Jun2016-L222-5m | ecosystem: Environmental > Aquatic > Freshwater >...
ATATACATATTATAGCATACAATTTGGGCAGTTTAAAGTCATACCCAGGACTTCCGACTTACTTAATAGTAATAGTCTTAGGTTTCTTTTCCTCTGGAACATTGATAACTAAATCAATAGTCAGAATACCGTGCTTCAGTTCAGCCTTAGCGACCTCAGCATATTCTGGTAGAGTAAAAGAACGAGTGAACTTACGACCAGCAATACCCTTGTAAACATAACGGATATCCTCTGGTAGTTCCTTGTCTTCTTTTGTTTCACCAGCAACAATCAAAACGTTCTTATCTGTTGTGATTGTAACGTCATCTTTTTCAAATCCTGCTAGAGCGAATTCAAGATACCATTCGTTCTTTTCCTTTGAGTGGATTACGTTGTAGGGCGGATAGGTAGCCCTGGTTGGTTGTGCAAACATCTTATCAAATTCCTGACTAAGTGCTGCGAATGGGTCTGTATAGATTACCATTTATATCATCTCCTTTTAAGCGAGTTATTTTATACCCCCGATTGGCAGGTACATATTTATTATAGCAAAAAAGGACAAGTTTTGCAACCTGTCCCTTAATGCTTATTAAGATTACTTCTTTGTAGTTGTCTTCTTAACTGTTGTAGTCTTAGGTACTGGCTTCTTGGCAGCAGGTGCCTTGGTAACCTTTACATCCTTAAGAGCCTCTGCAACAATTTCAGCAGATGGAACGATACCAAATGCCTTGTCTTTTGGATTGACCGCTCTAGTTGCAACTGGTAGCAATGCAGCAACCAATGACCAAGCCAAGGTCTTTGGGTCTGTAACGCCAGCCAAGTATAGTGCGACTACAGCGGATAGGATGCTACGCAAATATGATGCAAGCAGTGCCTTTAGTTGAGTTGTACTCATTTTTATTTCTCCTTGTTTAATGCCTAATTATTAGGCGTTTCGGTATTCTCTGGCAATACTGATTTTAGTTTTTCGTATGCCATAGAAATTTCATTTAATACTTTACTATGTGTTCCACCATTGGTGACTATCCCATATGTTTTTGCCCACTCAAATTTATGAACAACTTCACTATCAAACTCTTTCAAAGCAGATTGAACTTCTTCGATATATTGAAAAGCCCAGTCACGAGATTGTGAAATAAACTTAATAAAACCATCTGATTCGGACAATTTTGCTATAGATAATTCATTAGATACTTCTTCTAATTTTTTTATAATTGAATATTTATCTAATTCACCTTGAATATACATTGCAGTAATATTCTTCTTTTGTACATTTGATTTTATGATTAAAAATAGCAATCCTAAAATAGTAAAGAATAATATCACAAAAGTAATTAGATTAACAATGTTCATTATTCTTCCAATGCTTTTCTTACAATATAAACTCTTGCATTAAGATTTTCAAGAGCAAGTTTTACATCATTAATATATTTAACGATGCTTTGCTTTCTATCTTCCGATAGGTCTAACAACTCTGTTGGTTCTATTTGAATTGTTATAAAATCTGGATTTTCCAGAATAACTACCCCAAAATTTTCTGGTGGTATGATTGCTTTAAATGCTGTTGCCATTTCTGGTGTATACATCAATACTCCTTATCTATTGTTAAATTTTGCCAAGTGTCAGCCCAGTCTTGCTTACTCTTGTGATTGTTAAATTCTCTTGAGACCTTACCCTTGTCCAAGTAAATGCCGCCCCAAACTCCATATGCTTTTTGTGAAACTCCAACTGCAAAACATATTCTAGCCATTGGACATATAGAACAAAGCGAATCAGTTTCTTTTCTAATTTCTACATCTTTTTCATATGAATCAAAAAATAAATTTACATCGTCACCATTACAGAGTGCTTTATCTTTCCAATTTTCATTCGCCATTCTTCTTTACCAAACTAGAAGGTATATTCCAACCACTCTCATCGACATCAAAACGATTAGCGGTATGCCATTCGTGCTTAATGAATTTAGCATTAGGTTTTAGCCATGCCATTGCAGACTTTCTCAGTTCTACAACTGTCCAGCCATCCCACGATAGAAACTTATTGTTTTCTACAATTGTTTCCATTTGTTCTAGTGATTTAATTAACATAATCACCCTTTCGTTAGTAACGATAAACCCCAACTGAAATATCTTTGGCTTCTGCCAAATCTACAAGTTCAGATACAGGTTCTTTTGGTTTGCTAAAATAAGCAAAGTATTTAATGTCATGGATATTACTTTTAATCCATGTAGGAGGAACCTTGATTAACTTAATCCTGATTCCACGAGCCTTTAGGCTACGTTCTGAAATGTTCACAAATTCCATTGCCATATTATTGATGTTCAATGGTCCAGCAGAAGCAATAAGGATTTCAGTATCATTTTCGGGTAGGCTTGATAAAGCCACCCCCATTGCTCTCAGGAATACATTGTAATCATTGAAAGTCTTACTTCCCTGGATTCCCACTATCATTCTTATTTCCTTCTGTTAATTTATCTACGATAAAAGTTATCTTATCTAATTCTACCTTATTTAGTGTATGTGTGTCAACCCTTTTCTTGGTAGATTCATCAATTTGTTTGTTAACTAATTTTGCTGTAACCAAAAATCCATTTTCAATCCAATAAACATTATTTTCCCAGAAAAAAGCCTTAAAAGAATTCTTCTTAACATGTTCTGTTGATTGTGTTTTTGGTTTTTCTTTTGCTTTAATAATTTCCTTAACATATTCTTTAACCAAATAGACAGCCCTACTTTGACTAAAAATTGGAGTAGGTCCTTTAACTTGTGTTGTTTTGTTTATCATTTTACTAAACACAAACAAACTTAACAAGGTTATAATTGAACCAAGAATATATTCCATAACATCAACTTCTTAATTTTTCACGTTCATCAATAACCTGATAAGCGAACTGGTTCATTGTTTTTTGTGCTTTCTCGTTATTCAGAATATCCTCGTAGTGATGGGCACAGAAAAGCAAATCGCCTGTTGTTCCTATTGTTTGAACAAGAGCCTGGGCACCGCAAACATCACAACGGTCTGCAACTGCCAGCACCCACTCTCTTTGTTCAATTGTATTACTTGTCATTTGAGTAAAATCCTCCACCATTAAATTTAATTGCTCCTACCGAATAAACTTTGTGCATAGGCACATTGCAAGATTCACACAAGAATTCTTTATCAGCATCTTCAAAAGTCCTCACATCTTGTGCTATCTTTTCACAATCTGGGCATTTAAAATTATATGTTGGCATAATTTACTTCTTGTCTAGAACCGCAAATAGGTCATTTAGTTTGCTAATGTCAGCAGATACTAAGTCCTGCACTATTCCATATGTGACATGGAGATGTGCCCCAGTACTGGCTGTACCGCTAGGCGTATCCTTACCGCCACCTACTTCGCCAATCACTGTCACTCCTGCAACAACTTCATCGCCAACCTTTAAAGGTGATGGCTTTGCAAGGTGTGCATAAAGAATGAAGTGCTTGTCATATGTAGACTGAATAACAATATTTCCAAGAACGTCTGTCCACTTTGTTACCATAACATGTCCGCCTGTGATTCCTTTAATTGGGCTGTGTGATGGAACTGACCAGTCAACACCACGATGTGGATGTGTACGATATGAAGCCATGTTCTTAAAACCATCTCCACGTTTTGCTTTTGGAAATGGTTCTTTATAAACTGCAACTTTTTCTGTCATTATAATACTTCCTTTCAAGATGTATTCTACGATTGCTCATAGTAATACTATTATAGCATTCATCAGAGCCACCTAACAGATTTGAACTGTTGACCTCCATATTACAAGTATGGCACTCTACCGCTGAGTTAAGGTGGCATGGCGACTCTGACCAGACTTGAACTGGCGGCTTCCACCGTGACAGGGTGGCACTCTAACCAACTGAGTTACAGAATCATGCGAGCGTATGACAGGAATCGAACCTGCACCTCTAACTTGGAAGGATAGGGCACTACCACTATGCAACATACGCTTGGCTGGGCATCCTGGGTTCGAACCAGGGACATTTCGATTAACAGTCGAACACTCTGCCAACTGAGTTAATGCCCATCACTATTTAATTATACAGTGTAACCACTGTTTGTTGCTCGCCATACAGACGGAGCATGATTTTCTTCAACAGCCAATTTGGTTGCTTCATCTTCATACAATCTAATCATATGAACACATGGGTCTGCACCTTGGTCAAAACCCCAATCTTCTTCTGCAGTAGTTGGCGTTCCATCGTGAATAACACAAACAGCAGGACCATTCCAGCCCTGTGATAAACCATACTGCAACCATTCGTCAAAAGTCATTGACATAGAAAAACCCCTTTCAGGTCTATATCTATTATAGGGCACCGAAAGGGGTTTGTCAAGTTATTTCTTTGATGTTTCTACATCTTCTTTTACATCTTTAAGAGCAACAGTCTGACGGAAAGCAGCATTAATCTCATTACGAGATAGTTTGCCATCTTCAAGGAATGCTAGGGCTAGGAGTTCTACAACTTTGGCTACCGCCAAAATACCACCCATAACAGCACTAAACCAAACTGGGATTTCAATTCCGCTTACACCGCTTGCAACAGTTCCTGCACCAACTACACCAAGTGCAGATGCAACAAAAGTAGCAACGATACGCATAAATACATTACCGAATAGTCTCATTATTCTTCCTCCTTGTCTTTAGGGTTTCTTGCTCTATAGGTAATAGCCCATAGAGTCAAACTTCCAAGAATACAATATCCAACTACTGTCTTGGCACTTCCTTCAAGCACTACCCAGGCTACAAACATACCTAGCAATGTCCAAAGTTGGTTTAACAAATCAACTAAGAATCCTTTCATTCTTTTCTCCTTCTGCCTGATGAGCCTTCTGATGAACTGCCAGAGGCATCCCCACCACCACTACCAGACGATGCAGCATTTGCTGCTGATGCAGCCGCTGCTGTAGCCGCATTTGTTGCAGCCATAGTAGCAGCCTGAGCCGCAATTTGTGTAACGATAATTGCAGAAACAACAACCTTCTGTGCTTTTTCACGAACAGCAGGGGGTAAGTCAGCACCAATGTTATTCAATGCATTAAATGCATCATTGAATCCACTGAATACTGCCCCCAATCCAGGAATATTTGAGATTGGATTTACCTCAAATTCCTTTGGGGGAATTATTTTGGGACAGGTACAAACGTAGGTCTAGGCATATACGCTCCATCTGCATAAGCACGAATAGTCTGTTTCTTATTTTTTCTTTGTGATTGAGCACTAGGCTTAGGAATGTTTGCTAAATCTACTTTTGCTTGAGCAAGTTGTGCTTCTAAAACATCTACTTGATTAGCAGCATTTTCAATAGCCTCAAATGTAGTTCCATACTGTGCTTTCAAATCACGAAGGTCAGCGTCTTTAATAGCCTTATCATCACTACAATCTTGCCAATTATTTTCATATATATTCATTACATCTTCTAATTGATTTAGTGTATATTTTTTGCCAGCCAAATCCTGACTAAACATCATATAGTTTAGATATTTACCATCATAATTATTTTCTGCATTTAAATAAATTTGATTAGCATTTTCTTCTGTTACTACCGCTGAAACATAAGCAGCAGTCTTATTGTTTAAAATAACTAGCAATGCAGGATTCTTAATCATAGTTACTACAGCATCTTGTGTGAAGAAAGATGATGGTGCCACTGACCAAGAACCAGATGTTCCAGGTCTATAAGTTAGACTAGAACAAGCCCCACCAGTCCACTCATAGAACCAAGCATCAATGGCATAGGACTTTCCGCCAGTAAATGAGAATAGACCTGTTGAGTTAGCCCCACAACCCTTTAGCGACCAGTCATTAATAACTGTTTGACCATTGATTGTCATATAAAAACCATCGTCAGCAGGAGCCTGAAAATAAACTTTAGTTGTTGTTGGATATGTAATGTAACCTTTGTAGTGAATCATAATGTATTCTGAACCACAACCAAGAATATCTCCGCCACCCCAGTTAGCATCAATATTGCTTACAGTAGTTGTTTTACATTTGGTATATGCAGTATCAGATTTTTGAGGAGGATTGCCATTACGACTAATGCCTGTATAAACATCTACCTTAAGACCAGGAGTATTGCCAGTACCACCAGCATTAATTAGTTGTGTATCATAATCAATCTGTGCTTGGTCCATTTGAACCTGGGCACTGTCAGCATTTGCTTGTGCAATAACATAGTCTTCATATGTACTATCTACAACATCAGCGGCATTATTCAATAAATCAATGGCATTTGATACCTTGCCTTCAGCAATCACAACCTCGTTGCTATACCAAGTATCGTAATCATTCTTTTTTAATGCATAGTTATTAGCGGCTACATCCAAAGCATCTTGTGCTTCAGTAGCGGCTGTTTGTGCATCATTAATTAGATTGGCTTGCTCATTAGAAGAGTTTTGCCAACTATCAAGATTAGTTTGGGCATTGTTCAATTGATTTTGTAGGTCATTGATTTTAGCCTGAGCAGCAGACACCTTTTGATTATACTCATCGGTTGTTACTGCAAATGCTGCTGGTGCAGCAAGCATGAATGATAGGGATGCTATTACGCCTACCACGATTTTTAGGGTTTTATTCATGGGGTTCTCCTCTGTCAGAAGTGCCTGACAAGAATATTATACCATTCTTAGTAGGATAAATTTTGATTTTGTTTATTAGGAGCCATGCGACTTTGGGTTTGATAACGAATAAGACTCATTTTTTTCTGACTACGCAATAGGTTTCTTGGTCTCCGCAAACGTAGATGTTCACTTTCCCGATGATGAAACGGTATTACGTTTTTAGTCATGGTTCTCCATGGTTCAATTATATCACTACATTATATTTATATTAAATTGTTTAAAGTATGCATCTAAATCTTTTTGCTCTGGTTTATTTTTTTCAATAATACTGCGTTTGTCAAACTCATGCATCTCTTCAGTCTTTTTCCTATCACGGAAAGTATGTATCTCAACCATTTGATTACTATCTTTTATAGTGTGGGAGATGGCACCAAATATAGCACCACATACAGCGTCTGCAAGGTCCTTAGAAGACTTTCTAGGGTGGTCTACACGATTACCCCTCATAATTTTTAACTCTGTAAGTTCTTCAAATAACAGTTCTATGGCTGGCATAGCAAGACGTTCTTCATAAACAAGCATAGCCATATCTTCATAGTGTTTCTTTGCAACAGATACAGTCTCAGTCTTTATACCAACAGACTTTAATTCATTTTGGATGTCAAATGATTGCCAGCGGTCAAAGGAAACCATACCCAAATCAAATCCTAGTCTGCGTAGATTCTGAATCCATTGTTTTACTTCAGAAAGGTTAACAGGACCTTCAACTTTTGGCTCCCAGTACACTACTGCATCTACTACTACGATAGGCATTACTTGTGCATAGTCTTTAACTACCTGCACATTTACCCACTTCTCAACGTGAGCAATAGCCACAGCACACTTGTCGTGCTTCTGTGCAAGGTCAGCATGAACAAAATATTTTTTGTCTGGGTCTGGTTTAAACGACTCCATAAATCTTTTATTAGAATCAATAGGGTTTACTATAGTCATGGTTGCACGAACTTTTTCCTGTTGTTTAAAGAAAGCATCTGAAGCATAGGTGGGGACACAGGCAAAACGCATCATGGCATCTCCAAGGTCTGTGTAGAATGCTAACTTAAAATCATCAATCTTACGAGTAGGGTTAACTACCCATGTAGGTCTTTTAATAGCAAACATTCCAGGAAATTTATATGCCAGAATATTATCTTCATCCCATTCAATTTCTAAAGTGTTTCCTTCTGTCTCTTCTGGCAAATCTGGATTCATAACAAACTTATGTTTCTTTGTTATAACTTCTTTGTCTGCAATTACTGCATCATATCTTTGAGAAATAAAGTCTCCAGGATAGCGAGGAAAAGATAGCAGGGCTACCTTCCCTAAGTCTGGGAAACGAGAATCTACGGAAGCACGGAAGGCTTTGTAGATGTTATCAGCAGTTTTGCCTTGGTCATTTCCATTAGTATTTTCACTAGCAAATCCAGAAATCTCATCTAGTACCGCAAGGATAAGGTTAAGACCTTCGTGAGACTCACGCTCAGAGTGACCAGAATAAACAGTAATAGCATTACCAAACTCGATGCTATCTACCTTTGCATAATACTTTCCAGCAAACCATGGTGAGCGTTCAATCTTGTTCTTAAAGCCTTTGAAAAAAACGTTCTTAGCCTGTTGTGCGTTAATCGCAATGTTGATAATATCAATAGCGTCACCAGTAGGCTTACCGAAATAACGAGCAGGGTCTTTAAGACAAAGTAATTTATAAACGATATAGCAGCAAGCAACGGTAGAAACAAAGTCCTTGCCAGAACCTTTACCTAGTTGTAGGATAACTTCATTCTTAGTATACTTATTGTAGTATCTACGACCTTCTGTATCCCCCAGGATTTCAATGACTTCTTCTAATTTGTAGATTTGGCTCATAGCCTCTACAATGTCATACTGAATTTGTGATAGCGGTGGTTGCTGGAGGTAGTCTTCTCCTTCAACAAATGTTTTAACATCTACTGGAACTTCTGCAAAGACATTGCTTTTAAGAACTTCAAAGAAATCATTGAACATTGACAATGGTTATAACCTCTTGCTCTTTCGATACCTGCGAAAGTCTACGCATAATTTCATCACGAATTTGTGGATATTCACTAGCAATATCTCTAAGTATTCCAACAAGAATATCTTGTTTGTGTTCAATATTTAGCATCTCTTCTGCGAGTTCTTTATTTTCAAGCAGACCAGCCTTTTGTAGCATGTCTATACGCTTGCTTTCAATATCCATAACAAGTTTAATTGCAGCAGTCTTGGCACCAAGATTAGCAACAGTGGTAGCATCATCCATAACTTCGTATGCTTTACTAATTAGTTTGTTATAGTGTGTGTCTGCACCAACCAAGGCTTCCTTTGCCCTAGCACGAATAGCGGCATTGTCAGAAGCCATCACACGCCACTGATTAATGTGGGCTACAACCTTTTGACGTGGTAGTGCAAGTGCTTTAGAAATTTGTGTAGGCTCTTCGCCTTGGAGATACTTCTCCACAACCTTGTTCATCTCATCTAGATGCTCAACTGTTAATTCTTCAATCGACATTTTTCTTTCGCTTTCCTCGCTTTGTTGGTATACGCTTTACTCTGTCTATAGAATAAGAACGGTAAGCACCCATAGACTTCTTGTGTACGTCAAAACAATCTACCCAGACCTTACCATTTTCGGTATTGGTTACAACAGCGTCAAACTTAAATTTGCCACCGTGTTCTCCCTCTATCTTAATGATATCACCTTGTGCAATAGTAAAGTTGCCAACTTGTAAGGCATATTCTCTACTAAACTTGGTTACCTCTGGTTTTACAGACTTTACCTTTTTCATCTCTTTGATTTCCTTAGTTTAAACTTGGCTAGATAAACATAGATTGTTTCTACGCTAGTACCACACTCTAAAGCAATCTGCTCTGGAGTCTTCTTGTCTACATGGTAACGTTTCTTTAACCATGCCTCATTTGTATAAAATTTATTAGCCATTAGTATCCAAACGCCTTATCCCAGTTCTTTAAAGCCCAGTGCCCAATAGCACAAGCATCTGCAACATCATCATCGTCTAAGTGCTTATCATAGTTTATATTAATAAAGTTAATTGTTCTTTGTTTGCGAACACTACGTTCCTCATTTTTAAACCAAGACACAGACTTACCTGGATTCTTCTTTTGAATCTCATGCTTTTCTTCTTTAGTTAGTTTCTTATTACCAATAAAGTTTTGCCATGTCATAGGTGACACAGAGCCAATCTTCTTTACCCCAGACATAGAAGCAGCCCCTAGCAACGCTCCCTGGACCATAGCCAGTTGAGCAGCAGTCTTGGGGCTGTTCATAAATACTGTGTGCTCAATAATGATAGTATCAAAATCAAACTTATCAAAGAAGGCTTTTGTTTTCTTAGCGGCATCCATAACCTTGTCATAGGTAGACACACCCTCAAACTTAATCTTGCCACAAGCAATGATTTTATTATCGTCAAAGATAGCAAATGCTAAACTGTTTGTACTAGCATCGATAGCACAGAATCTTTTTGGTTTTTTAGTCAAGTTTAGTTTTACCATTTAGGATATCCTTAATCTCTTTAAGAGTGTCTTTAACTTCATCTGGAACTACTTCACAAATTTGACAAATAGTTTCTTCTGTATACATTGATAATTGTTTGCTACATGATTTACAAAGTCTAATCTTACCAGCACGTTTTTTAACTTTATCTTTAAGATACTTCTCAGCAATCTTTTCTTTAGTTGCTTGCTCCCTACATTCAGGCGAGCAGTATATCTGATAAGATAATTTAGTTTGGAATTGCTTATCGCACCAACTACAATGTTTGTTCTTCATTTAAAGGCTCCAGAGATTTAATTTTTATCTCTCCAGAACCTGCAGAAGCACAAGCCGCTTGTATAGGGCATGTCTTGCATATCTTTGAATTAGAACGATAATTTTTCTCTGGCAGGGTTTTATCTTCCCAAGCCTTTCGAACATTCCTCATCCACTCAAAAGTGTTCTCTACCCACTCGTACATGTACTGATTTAATTCTACAGGAAAAATCAACAGTTCGTGATTGTTCTTGTTTTCATAAATCAGGATTGCTTTGCTTCTATTGAGAATCTTCATGTAGATAAGCAATTGGACCATGTGACCCAGTTTTGGCTTACCTGCATTTTTGCGATACTCAAATCCTTCATTTGGCATTGTCTTAATCTCACCAAGCAACTCTTGGTCTTCCCAATTAAGAATAACATCTCCATAGCCAAAGATTGGTGGGCTATCGTATGTTACTTTAAATTCTGAATCCACAAGCAGACCAGGAACATTTCCCATTGCTGTTTGAATTCTTTCGTGTGCCTTTGTACCAGCAGTCATGTTGGCACCGCCATAGGCATCAGCGTTGTCTGTAAAGTTTGCACCCTCAAAGGCTAGATACCAATAGCGTGGACATTCTCCATGAGAAAATGCAATTGTGCTTGGTGCAAATGTTTTCTTTGTTTGAAACTTATCTACACGATTGACCGTGTAGCCAGTATTAATCTTGTCAATTAGTGCTTGTTTGTCTAGGAATGATGGCTTAGAATTTGGATTAGAATCAATTTTCTTAAGCATTACCTGTTGTAATAAATTTTTTGCCATAGTATTCTTAGCGAGTAATATATTTAAGAGCCGATACAAGGTTATTAATAGCCTCAGCAGCGGTATAGTAAATATTCTTTTTCGCTCTGTCTCCTTTATCTACGTTAGTAAGCCATGTGGCTTTGAAGGACATCTTCGCAGCAATTGCTTGCAAACGAACGATTTCTATCTGTGCAACGTTAAGAGGAATATCTGGCTTAAGAATTACCTTAGCAATAAAGGTAAGAGCAGTAGTCAGTTCTTCATCATCCATGTAGTCAGCAATCTCTGTAAGACCATTGACCTGTTCAAGTGTTGTTAATTCCATTTTGTTTCCTTAATGTTATAGTTCTATTATACACTATCGGGTGGCAGTAGGTCAAGTATCATCTCTAATAAAGATAACTCAATGACTGCTAATCTTGTTTTAATTCCCTCTTCACCAAGGACAACTACGATTGCTGGATTATCGTTATTACGAATAGCATCTGTAGTTGCCTTAGCCCAAACATCTTTATTCAGGGTAAAGGATTTGCCAACTTCTTTAAAATCAACAGTAAACCCTTCCCAAGAAGCATCTCCTTTATGAGTACCCCTGCCAGAGTTCTTGTGCTGTTTAGCATTAATACGTTTACTCTCGCTTCTCTCGCTCATAATCTTTCTTCCTCTTAGTTTCTAAACTGACTTCATTTAAATGTTTTTCTGGACACATCCAAGTTAGTAATTTTTCTACTGCATACAATCTAACTGATTTAACTTCTACCCTGCAAGTGTGGCAAGGAAATTTTCCTTGGTAAATTGTATACTTACCCACGAACAACCCTAGCCTTGATGTCATCCTGTAGGTCTAGGTCTTCACGGACACGAGCAACAAACTTATCTCTACCCTGCAACTTGGTTCCATCTGGTAGGATATACCAAGCCCCTGTACGTTCTACAATCCCCATCATCTCGGCAGTATCAACCAAATCACCAATGCTGTCAATCCCAACATCACCTCGGAAATAAAAATCGTATTCTCCAGATTGGAATGCTGGCGATGTCTTGCTAAATTGAATCTCCCAACGAACTTTCCTACCAATCTTTTCTTCAATGAGTTTATCGCCAATTGCAATCTTGCCTTTAATTGCTTGATTGTCTGATTCGGAAGAGAATAACTTGATAACCGTTGATGAATAAAACTTAGTAGCCTGACCGCCTGAAGGCTGTTGACTAGTATACATAGCAGAAATATTGTTACGAGATTGCGAGATAAGAACCATAAGGGTTGGCTTAACTTTATTATTAGCATAATTAAGCATCTTCCAAGCGTTACTAAAATCTCTAGACTCCGCACCAATCTGTTTAGTGTTTTCCAATTGTTTAAGTTCATCAGTATCCTTTTCAAAATAGATAGCAGGTAGCAGTGATGTAATTGAATCAATTACAATCAAGTCTACCCCTGCATTCATTAGGTTAGTTCCCACATCAACCATCTCATTAATAGTTCTGGCTTGTGACACAATAAGTTTATCTGTGTCTACCCCAAGTCTTTTAGCCCAATCTTCAGAATAAGCCATCTCTGCATCAATCCAAGCACACAACTTGCCTTCTTCCTGAGCCAGAGCGACCATCTGTAGACAGAGTGAAGACTTAGCAGAAGACTTGCTTCCCCAAACCAATACTTGTCTGCCCATAGGTAGTCCACCATTAAGTGCACGGTTAAGTCCAAAACTAGGCGTAGCCTGATACTCTGTTTTAAAACCAACACCATTAGTCAAACGCTTACGAATGCGTGGGTCTAGTTGTGCCATTGCTTCTTCAAATGTAGTCATTAGAAACGAACCCCATGTCTTTCTGGTCTAGACTTATTGTAGCCAGTCTTCTTTTCAAAAGCATCATCAAGACTTCCATCGACATACTCAAACTTACGCAAACCTGCATACAGGTCAAGAGTGCGAATAACAATGTCTGCCATCTCGTCTGCAACTTCTTCTGGACCTTTGGACTTGCGAATTGCTTCCATAACCTCTACCGCTTCTGACACAATCATCATTAGTTGTTTAGTCATAAATATATCCAAGGATTCCTTGTCATCATTGTTATAGGCAATGCCCCAGAAACCTTTTTCTACTGCGGTTTCGTGCAGTTCTTTTGCTACTTCATCAAACATTTTCTACATCTTCCATAATTGTTGTTCCATCTTTAGTTTTACCTAAAGAGAATTTATATACATTTCCTTCATCAATCTTCATGTAAGCCCTTGGGAATGCTGTTGGAAATACTGTTACGCTGTGCATATCACGATTAGTGTCTGCCAGTACGAGAGAAGCCATTTTTTTGCCAGCCTTAGTTACCCTTGGCTTAAATGACACTACAAATAGTTCATCATCTTTGTATGGCAACTGACGATAGTTAAGAATCTTAATCAGCCCAGATAGATTACCTTTAGTCTCATCTGCTGGAATAGCGGTAACAATTCTATTATCACTTGCAAGAACTATATAAGTTTTACCTGCTTCAATAGTTGTATTTGCTTCGTCAAAGATTCCAGTGCTACCAGTTTTATCTAGCAGTTCAACTCTTGACCAGCCATCACCACGCTTGATATTCTTAATCATACCCATCAAAATGTATGCACCCTTTTCTTCGTACTCTTCCACGTCATTAATGAATGCGTGATAGTGTTGTGGAATTGATGTATTAAATTCTGGTAGGTTAAGATACTCGTAAAGGTTCTCACGAACTTCTTCATCGTTTCTAGGTTGGTCTTCAAAAGTAGCGGCTCCTACAAGGCGTAGAGCCTGTAATGCACGACTGTTAACACCATTGCCCTTACCAAATGTAAACTCTTCTAGTTCTTTGTAAGAACCAAAAGGTCTAGCGGCAAGATACTTATTAGCAATGTTATCACTAATAAACTTAATAGATGATAGTCCAAAACGAATTCCTTTACCCTCAATTTTAAAATCAACATCCGATTCGTTGATGTGTGGCAAGCGAACAGGAATACCCATACGTTTTGCTTCAATCAAATATTCAGTACGAGCATCTTTATCACTTTCATTCTTGAGCAATGAATACATAAACTCAATAGGATAATTGTGCTTTAACCATGCAGTCCAATAAGAAACTGTTGAATAAGCCACAGCGTGAGACTTGTTAAACGAGTATCCAGCGTGGGCTTCAAAGTCATGCCAAAGGTCTTGAGCAGCATTTGGAGTTAAGAATCTAGAAGCACCAGCAACGAACTTATCTTTAAAGACATCAAACTCTTTAGCATCTTTTTTCTTACCAATAATCTTACGAACTTTATCCGCTTCAGCCATTGTCATTCCACCAAGTTCCACACAGGCAAGCATAACTTGTTCCTGATATAGAATACATCCATAGGTTTCTTGTGTGAATGCTTTTAGCACTTCGTGTTTGTAATCAATATTTTGCTTACCATGTTTACGAGCAACATAATCTTTACCAATTGTATTCATAGCACCTGGACGAACCAAGGCGTTAGAAGCAGCAAGTTCTGAAAAGTTTTTGATACCCATCTTAACAAGCAAGTTAGTATACGGTGTTGCTTCACATTGGAATACGCCCTTAGTATAACCATCAGAAAGCATGCGATATACATTTGCATCTTTCATATCTAGTTTATATAAGTCAACATCAGTACCAGTACGCTCCTTGATGATAGCCAAAGTATCTTGAATAACAGATAAAGTTTTAAGACCCAAAGCATCAATCTTAATTAGACCAATGCGTTCTGCTTCTTCCATGTCTACTGCTACTACTGGAATACGTTCCTTGCTACCTGGAGTTGTTCTAGTCTCTAGTGGTGCGTATTTAAAAATAGGTTCCTTAGCAGTAACCACACCAGCAGCATGAATACCAGTACCACGAATACGACCACGCATTTGTTCACCATAAAGTTCAATCTCTGGATACTTCTCACGGAACTCCTGAGTAGACTTAGACCTTAAATAATCATCCCAGTCATCGACCAGTTTGAGAACCTTGTTCACATCTGGTAGTGGAATGTTTAACACACGAGCAATATCTCTAATCATACCTTTACCCTTGAACTCAAGGAATGTGGCAATAGAAGCAACGTGCCTATACTGTCTAACTAAATAATCTTTGACATCTTCACGTCTTGAATCTTGGATATCCGTATCAATATCTGGAAAGTCATTACGTTCTGGATTGATGAAACGGAAGAATAAAAGACCATGCTCTAGTGGGTCAATGTCAGTAATGCCTAATGCATAACATACTAGCGAGCCAGCAGATGAACCACGACCTGGACCAACCATAATGCCTTCTTTCTTAGCCCAGTTAATCATGTTGCGAACAACTAAGAAGTAAGGAGCAAAGTTTTTATCCTTGATGATTTGTAGTTCTTCTTCAGCCCTAATGTGATATGCAGGGTCAGCACCTACACCACGAGCAATCAGACCCTCCATAGCAAGTTCATAAAGT
>Ga0194048_10000778_pt1 | contig 15638 bp, 16 predicted proteins | sample JunL225m_MetaG_FD_161685 | JGI IMG/M metagenome (GOLD analysis project Ga0194048, IMG submission 161685) | Anoxic zone freshwater microbial communities from boreal shield lake in IISD Experimental Lakes Area, Ontario, Canada - Jun2016-L222-5m | ecosystem: Environmental > Aquatic > Freshwater >...
GACCGGTGAAGGCAAGACCCTGGTGTCTACCTTGCCGGCCTATCTCAACGGTCTCGGTGGTCAAGGCGTTCACCTCGTCACGGTGAACGATTACCTCGCTCGGCGTGACGCCGAGTGGATGGGTCGAGTCCACAAGTGGATGGGCCTCAAAGTGGGCCTCGTCATTCCTGGTTTCAAAGAGCGCCCAATCGAAAAGCGCGCTGCGTATGCGGCCGACATCACCTACGGCACCAACAACGAGTTCGGCTTCGATTATCTGCGCGACAACATGGCGCCCACGCTCGACGATAAGAGCCAGCGCGGCCACAACTTCGCCATCGTCGACGAAGTTGACTCGATCCTCATCGACGAAGCGCGTACGCCGCTCATCATCAGCGGTCGTCTGGCCGATGCCGCAAAGCTGTACTACCGATTTGCCTCGGTGGTTCGTTCGCTCAAGCGTGATGTCGATTACGAAGTCGAAGAAGATAAGCGCATCGTTGTGCCGCTCGAGGCTGGCATCGACAAGGTCGAGCTCGCCCTCGGCGTCGCGAACTTGTACGACGAAGTGCAGCAGAACTTGGTGCACCAGTTGCAGGTAGCGCTCAAGGCCAAAGAGCTATATAAGCGCGACAAGGACTACATCATTCAAAATGGTGAGGTCAAAATCGTCGATGAGTTCACCGGTCGAGTGCTCGATGGCCGTCGGTGGAGTGAAGGTATTCACCAAGCGATCGAGGCCAAAGAGGGCGTGAAGATCAAAGAGGAGAATCAGACCCTCGCCACGATCACCTTGCAGAACTATTTCCGTATGTACGAAAAGCTCGGCGGCATGACCGGTACGGCGTCTACCGAAGCTGCCGAACTGAAGAACACCTACGGCCTCGATGTTGTTCCGATTCCTACCAACAAGCCTGTTGGTCGCGTTGATCACGCCGACTTGATTTACAAGGGCGAGGCCGGCAAGTTCGATGCCGTCGTCGAAGACATCGCCGAGCGCTTCGAGCGCGGCCAGCCGGTGCTCGTGGGCACCATCAGCGTCGAGAAGAGCGAGCATCTTTCGCGTCTGCTCACCCAGCGCGGCGTTGACCACGAAGTGCTCAACGCCAAACAGCACACCCGTGAAGCACACATTGTCACCCAGGCTGGTCGACTGCATGCGGTTACCGTTGCTACCAACATGGCCGGCCGAGGCGTCGACATTTTGCTTGGCGGTAACCCAGAGGGCCTGGCCCGCGCTCAGGTGCTCAAGGAAGGCCATTCGGCCGACGTGATGGTCGACGACTTCGCGTTGTCGCTGCCCATCGACGAGATGCCCGAAGATTTCCAAGCGGCACGAACCGCAGCGTTTGCTCGCTACGACGAACTGCTTGCCGAGCTCACCAAGTCGTGCCGCGCCGAAGGCGACAAGGTGCGCGAGCTCGGTGGCCTCTACGTGCTGGGTACCGAGCGTCACGAGAGCCGCCGAATCGACAACCAGCTGCGTGGTCGTGCGGGCCGCCAGGGCGATCCCGGCGACAGCCGTTTCTACCTCAGCCTCGACGACGAGCTCATGCGCTTGTTCGCTACCGGTGCGCTCAGTTGGGTGATGGGTCGGGCGTTGCCCGACGACGAAGCCATCGAAGCCAAGATGGTCACCAAGGCCATCGAGCGTGCGCAGAGCACGGTCGAGCAACGCAACGGCGAAGTTCGTAAGAACGTGCTCAAGTACGACGAAGTAATGAACGAGCAGCGCAAGATCATTTACCAGCGCCGCGATCAGATCCTCGAAGGGGCCGACCTCAAAGCCGCTGCGCTCGAGTATCTCGCCGATGCGATCGACACGTTGGTCGACAGCCACTGCGTCAGCGAAGCCGACGATGAATGGGATATCGACGGCCTCGTCACCGAACTTCGTTCGTTCTGGTCCACCGAGATCACCGAAGCTCAGCTTGCGGGGTGTCGCGACACCGACGAGATGTACAAGCTCGTGATGGCCGACGCCTCTGCCTACTACGAACTACGCGAAGCCGAACTCACCCCCGAGGTCATGCGCGATGTTGAGCGTCAGGTGATGCTGCAGATCATCGACCAACGCTGGCGCGAGCACCTCGAGGAGATGGATTACCTCCAAGAGGGCATCAACTTGCGGGCAATGGGTCAAAAGGATCCGCTTACCGAATGGCAGCGCGAGGGCTTCGAGATGTTCGGCTCGCTCATGAAGGGCGTGGCCCAAGACTTCGTTCGCTATGTCATGCATGTGCAAGTGGTGCGCAACGACGAGCCAGCTCCGGTCGTTCAGAACGTGCAGCAGACATCGGCCGACAACGTGCAGACATCGGGTTTCCAAGTCGCTGCGCAGGTCGCTGCGGCCGACGGCGAGATTTCGCCCGAGCTTGCTGCTTCTGCGGCGCAGAGTGAGCAGAAGTCGATGCCAATCGTGAACGACGAATGGTCGAAGACCCCCCGAAATGCGCCGTGCCCATGCGGTTCCGGCAAGAAGTTCAAGGTGTGCCACGGCGCCACCGCCTAGGCATCGCACACCCACCACTCATGCGCGATTTCTCCGACGACATCAAGGACCTGCGACGCCGCCTCGGCGAGGCAGAGGCCTACCTCAAGATCAGTGACAAGCGTGCCCGCCTGGGCGAACTTGAGCTTGAGGTGTCGCGCCCCGATCTGTGGGACGACCAAGAGTTGGCCAAGAAGGTCAATGGTGAGTATTCGAATGTGAAGAGTGACATCGATACGTTCGATGGCCTCTCCAGCGACATCGCCGATACTGAGCTGCTGCACGAGATGGCCCGCGAGGTCGACGATGCCAGTCAAGAGCCCGAGCTGGTTGAAGCAATCGCCAAGACAGCGTCCACGTTGCAGCAACTCGAGATGCGCAGCTTGTTCACCGGCGAACACGACGAGCTCGATTGCATCGTGCAGATCAACGCCAAAGATGGCGGTGTCGATGCTCAGGACTGGAGCGAGATCCTGCTGCGCATGTATGGCCGTTGGGCCGAGCGGCACGGGTTCGGTTTCGAGATCGACGGCATCTCCGAGGGCACCGAGGCCGGCATTCTTTCAGCGGAGTTCACCCTCACGGGTCGCTACGCCTACGGGCTGATGACCAGCGAGCGTGGCACGCATCGCTTGGTTCGCATTAGCCCGTTCGATAACCAGGGCCGGCGCCAGACCAGCTTTGCGGCGGTTCAGGTGTGGCCAGTGCTCGAAGATCCCGACGTTGAGCTCAACGAATCTGACGTGCGCATGGAGGTGTTCCGGGCCAGTGGCGCGGGCGGCCAGCACGTGAACAAGACATCATCAGCGGTGCGGCTCATCCATGAGCCAACCGGTCTGGTGTCGAGCTCGCAAGAGGAGCGCAGCCAATTGCAGAACCGCGAAAAAGCGATGAACCGGTTGCGCACCATGCTCGCTGCTCGAGTTGAAGAAGAGCGCCAAGTCGAGATGGATCGCATCGCTGGGCGCCAGGCACAAGTTGGCTGGGGCAGCCAGATTCGTAGCTACGTGCTGCAGCCATACCAAATGGTGAAAGACCTCCGCACCGAGGTCGAGTCGGGCAACGTGGCGGCAGTGCTCGATGGCGATCTCGATGTGTTCATGGAGGGTTACCTCCAGCATCGCCGCCGTTCGCAAGAGTGACCTCCGTGGCCCGCCGGGCACTGCTAGGTTTTGCTGTCTGCGGGCGGCAGAAACGTACGTATTCCACTTCCGAGGAGCCAGGTTGATACGCCTCGAGAACGTCACCAAGATTTACAACTCAGAAGTCACCGCCCTGCGCGACGCCACCTTCGATGTTGCCAAGGGCGAATTCGTTTTCCTTGTTGGCCCATCAGGCTCGGGAAAGTCGACCTTGCTGCGGATGATGAACCGCCAAGAGAGCCCCGAGAAGGGTGCTGTCTGGGTGGCCGGACGCAACATCAACGAGATGCCCGATAGCAAGGTGCCGCATCTGCGGCGCAACATCGGCAACATCTTTCAGGACTACAAGTTGCTGCTCAACAAGACCGTTCACGAAAACGTGGCCTTCGCGCTCGAAGTGATTGGTCGCCCCAAGCACGTGATTCGCCAGCAGGTGCCGGCAGTGCTCGACCTCGTGGGGCTCACCGGAAAAGAAGACCGCTTTCCTCACCAACTGTCTGGCGGCGAGCAGCAGCGAGTTTCTATTGCTCGAGCCTTCGTGAACCGTCCGCTCATCTTGCTCGCCGACGAGCCCACCGGAAACCTTGACCCGGCTACTGGCGAGGGCATCATGCGCTTGCTTGATCGAATCAACAAGACCGGCACCACAGTGGTGATGGCCACGCACGACCAACGCATTGTGAACATGATGCGCAAACGCGTGATCCAGATGGACCGTGGCATCATCGTGCGCGACCAGGCCCGCGGGGTGTACGAATAATGCTGTCTCGTCTTGCCTATACGTTCCGTGAGACCGGCGCCAGCCTGCGCCGAAACATCACGCTCACCGTGGCGGCCATCCTCACCAGCGCGGTGTCGTTGTTCTTGGTTGGCGGCACGTTCTTGGTGCAGCGCGGCTTCGACAACCTGCTCTCGAAGTGGGCCGGTGGCGTACAGATGATCGTGTACGTGAGCCCAACGGCCACGCCCGATCAGGTCACCAATATCAAGAGCGCACTCGAGTCGAGTCCCACAGTTGTCGACGTTGGCAAACTCGAGTACCTCAACTTCGAGCAGTCGTTGGCCGAAGCCAAGCGCTTGCTGGCCGCCGACCCCACCACGTTCCGGTTGCTCAACGAAGCCAACCTACCCACCGAGTTCAAGGTGGTGCCCAAAGCCGGACAACTCAACGTGCTGGTGCAGCTCGCGAACGGATTCGCCGAGGTGCCCAAGGTGCAAAAGGTGGTCTTGGCGCGCGATCAGGTTGAACAGATCAGCAAGTTGCGCGACTTCGTGCAAACGGTCACGGTAGGTCTCTCCGTGCTCTTGTTGGTCGGCGCGCTGATCTTGATCTGGACCACAATTCGCACGGCGATGTTTGCCCGCCGACGCGAGATCGAGGTGATGAAGTTGGTCGGTGCCACCAACTGGTTCATCCGAATACCGTTCATGCTCGAAGGACTCATTCAGGGTCTGATCGGAGCGCTGATGTCGTGTGGCTTCCTGTTGTTCTTCAACCGTCTGTGGACCAACGGAGTCGTGAAACTCAAGGGCGATAACGGGTTTATTGCCCTGGTGGTGAGCAACAGCTTCTTGAATCTGGTGATGCTGCTCGTGGTGCTGTTCGGTATGGCCGCTGGCGCGATTGCGTCGGGCGTTGCTGCCAGCCGCTTCCTCGACGTCTAACCCGTCGCCAATTCGCATTCCGTCGACCATCCTCGGTTTGTTGAAGACTTTTGGTCGACCCTCGACCAAAAGTCTTCAACAAACGCTTTGGTGGCGGGGGATGAGGGTCGATGAGGGTGATGCGGGTCGATCGGGGCAGCGGGCGGCGCATGTTCTAGTTTCGGTGCCATGTACACCGAGATTCTCTACGACGTCGCCGACCACATCGCCACCATCACGCTGAACCGGCCCGACAAGCTCAATGCATTCACCAACACGATGATGCGCGAATTGATCGAGGCATTCGATCGCGTCGATGCCGACGACGATGTGCGCGTGGTCATCGTCACGGGTGCCGGCCGTGGATTTTGTGCGGGTGCCGACCTCTCGGGCGGGGGCGACACGTTTAAGGGCGGCGGCAGCGATGTGCAGACCCGGGTGGGTGTGCCGCGTGACGGCGGTGGCCTGGTGTCGCTACGTATCTTTGAGTGCACCAAGCCGGTGATCGGAGCGATCAACGGAGCTGCAGTTGGCGTCGGCGTCACGATGACCTTGCCGATGGATATTCGCTTGGCCTCCGACGCGGCTCGCTTCGGGTTTGTGTTTGCCCGCCGCGGCATCGTGCCTGAAGCGTGTTCTTCGTGGTTCCTGCCTCGACTCGTGGGCATCAGCCAAGCAGCCGAGTGGGTGTACACCGGTCGCGTCTTTGGCGCCAACGACGCCCTCGATGCGGGTCTCGTGCGCAGCGTGCATCCCGGCGACGAGTTGTTGGCGGCCGCCCGTGCGCTTGCCAGCGAGATCGCCGAGAACACGGCCCCTGTTTCGGTGGCCTTGTCGCGGCAGATGATGTGGCGGATGCTTGGTGCGTCGCACCCGATGGAAGCGCACCGAGTTGATTCGCGTGGCATCAAAGAGCGCGGCAAGAGCGCAGACAGCCGCGAAGGCGTGATGAGCTTCCTCGAGAAGCGTCCACCAGTGTGGGTTGACAAGGTGAGCGATGGTTTGCCGGAGATTTTTGCCGACTGGGAAGCCCCCGAATTTTCGTGATCACGGCGGCGTCAGCACTTTGTGACGCAGATCACAAAGTGCAGAAACTGAATGCAGCGCTCTGACTCGTCCATCGTCACAAGAGAACGCGAGACTCTTCCTCATAGCTGCGAGAGATAGAGGCAGCGTCTCAAGGAGAGACCGATGATCACACTGTTGAGCAACCGAATCGAATCTGGCGATGTCATCGAACTCGATCGCGACGGGCAGTGGATCTCGGCGATTGTGCTGTTGGCCAACGAAGAGGCGATCATTCTTGATGCCTGCGACGATTCGACGCCGTTCTTGATCCGCCCGATCGATCTCGTGCGGTATCGCCTGTTTCGTCCCGAAGCAGCCTGACGCCACGGCGTAGGCTGCCTGACGATGCCGAACGATGCCGACGCCGAAGCCGAATCCATTTCCGTGTTTGATGCCGTCGGCGGAATGGCCTTCTTCGAACGCCTCGTCGACCACTTTTACGACGGAGTCGAGACCGACGACGTACTTGCGCCGCTGTATCCCGAGGCCCCCGACTTTGCTGGGGCCCGTCACCGGCTCACATTGTTCTTGGCGCAGTATTGGGGCGGGCCCACCACCTACGCCGAAGAGCGCGGACACCCCAAGCTGCGCATGCGCCATTTCCCGTTTCCGGTTGGTCCGCTACAGCGCGACCATTGGATGTTGCACATGGCCAACGCCGTGAAGCTCAGCGGAGCCTCGCCCGAGATCGAGCACACGTTGATTGAGTACTTCGTGCGTGCAGCCGAGCACCTGCGCAACGACACGGGGTTACCGATTAGCAGCGCCGATTATCCACGCTGAGCGAACTCTTGGCGTCAGCGGCGCAACGCGTAACACGCCACCGCTGCCGCAGCCGCAGCATTGAGTGAGTCGACTCCAGGCGCCATCGCGATCGTGGCGCGAAGGCTGGCAGCGTCGAGCAGTTCGTCGCTGAGTCCGGTGCGCTCGGCGCCCAAGAGCAGCATCACCGGTTGATGCGCGGCTGGCAGCACGCAACTCAGGGGTGTGGCATCGTCGGCCAACGCAAGGGCCACCACGAGCGTGCCGCTGTCGCGGGCCGCTCGCACGGTGTCGACCAACGACTCGCTGCGGGCGAACGGCAGCACGAACGATGTACCCATCGAGACACGTAAGGCTCGTCGGGCCAATGGATCGGCGCTCGTGCGATCAAGCAGTAGCCCGTTCCAGCCGAGCGCCGAAGCGCTGCGCACGACAGTGCCGATGTTCACGGGATTGTCGACGGCCTCAAGCGCCACGATGCGGTGCCCGCCTGCAAGTGCGTTGGGATCGAGCGGTGACGGTCGTCGAAACAGCGCAACGATCGATAACGGCACGCCGAGGCCCATGCCAGCGCGGCGCACATCTTCGGTGCCCGCGTACTGCTCGACGTCGGGGCCGAAGCGATGGATAACAGGCGGGGGAGCGGCAACATCGAAGAACGCCATCACGGCCTCGTAGCCGGCGTCGAGCGCGCGGGCGACCACGAGGTCGCCCTCGGCAACAAAGAGCCCGGCGCCGGTTTGTTCACGCCGATCGGCGCGGGTGTTGATGCCGCGCTCGCGCATGCGGAACTGGGCGATGCGCCCGTCATCGGGATCATCGATGACGATCATGTAGTGGCCGTCAGAACAGCCACTTGTATGGGGACCAATCGGGGTCGCGCTTTTCGAGGAACGATTCGCGGCCCTCTTGGGCTTCGTCGGTCATGTAGGCCAAGCGTGTTGCCTCGCCCGCAAAGACTTGCTGGCCCACGAGTCCGTCGTCGATGAGGTTGAACGAGAACTTGAGCATGCGCTGCGCAGTGGGACTCTTTGCGTTGATTTTGCGGCCCCATTCGAGCGCCGTGGCTTCGAGTTCGTCGTGGGCTACAACGGCATTGACCATGCCCATGCGGTACGCGTCGTCGGCGGTGTATTCGTCGCCGAGGAAGAAGATCTCGCGGGCAAACTTTTGGCCGACTTGGCGTGCCAGATATGCCGAACCGAATCCGCCATCGAAGCTGGCGACATCGGCATCGGTTTGCTTGAACCGAGCGTGCTCGCGACTGGCGATGGTGAGATCGCTCACCACGTGCAAGCTGTGTCCGCCGCCGGCGGCCCAACCTGGCACCACCGAAATAACCACCTTGGGCATGAAGCGGATGAGGCGTTGCACCTCGAGGATGTGCAGTCGTCCGGCGCGGCCCGGCTCGATGGTTGAGGCGGTCTCACCAGCGGCACCGTCGGGGCCTTCGGGCAGGGTGTACTTGTAGCCATCGCGGCCGCGGATGCGTTGGTCGCCGCCGCTGCAAAATGCCCATCCGCCGTCTTTGGCCGATGGTCCGTTGCCGGTGAGCAGCACGCAGCCCACGTCGGTGCTCATGCGCGCGTGGTCGAGTGCGATGTAGAGCTCGTCGACTGTGTGTGGACGAAACGCGTTGCGCACCTCGGGCCGGTTGAACGCAATGCGCACGGTGCCGTGAGCCTTGGCTCGGTGATAGGTGATGTCGGTAAAGGAAAATTCCGGAACCGTGTGCCACGCCGTTGGATCGAAGATGTCGGAAATCACGGTCACATGTTGACCGCTTTATGACGTCAGCGCCACATTGTTGTGGCGGCGAGGCACTCATCGGCAAGACTCACGGGATGAGTGGTCTCGAAATCTTTGGTATTGGCGGCGTTGGAGAGATCGGGCCGGGCGCTGATCTCGCCGATATCAGCGCACGCGCCGCGAGCGATGCGGGCACTCCGTTGCAGAGCGGCGATGTGTTGATCGTGACGAGCAAGATCGTTTCGAAAGCTGAGGGCCGCACGGTCGAACTCGATGACATCACGCCGTCGCAGTTCGCGCTCGAGTGGTCGAAGCAGTGGGATAAGGACGCCGCCGTCACCGAGATTGTGTTGCGCGAAGCAAAGCGTGTGGTGCGTCAGATCGGACCCATCCTCATTACCGAAACCCATCACGGTTTCGTCTGCGCGAACTCCGGTGTTGATCAGTCGAGCAGCGGAGCCCATGGTCGCGCTGTGCTGCTGCCGCTCGACTCCGATGACAGTGCCCGCCGAATTCGCGCGGGCCTCTTGGCCATTGGCCTCGATGTGGCCGTGATCATCAGCGACACATTCGGCCGGGCGTGGCGCGAGGGACAAACCGACATCGCTATTGGCATTGCAGGCATGCAGCCAATTCTGAGCTACATCGGCCAGTTCGACCCGCACGGACACGAGTTCAAGGTGCAGGCGTTGTGCGTGGCCGACGAACTCACCGGCGCTGCCGAACTGGTGAAGGGCAACCTCAGTCGGGTGCCCCTGGCTGTGGTGCGTGGCTACCAATGGGAGCGCGACGACACGGCAACGATTGCTCCAGTACTTCGTGATCAGAGCCGGGACCTGTTCCGCTAAGGACTTTTGTAATTTCATCGGTCGGTGACTCGACCATCTACCTACCAGTAGGTAGGCTCCGTTTCGTGACCCCACAGACCTTCCTCGCTGAACTCGAACCGGTGGCCGGCAAGTTGCTCGACCGGCATCTCGCGACAGCGAAAGAATGGTTTCCGCACGAGTTGGTTCCCTACGACCGCGGCCACGACTTTCCACCCGGATACCAGTGGTCGCCTGCCGACTGCAATCTCGATGGCGCCGAGCTCCCCGAGGCCGCTCGCAGCGCATTGTTTGTGAACCTGCTCACCGAGGACAACCTGCCCTATTACTTCCGTGATATCGAGCGGATGTTCACGATGGACGGCGCCTTCGGAACATGGAACAGGCGTTGGACTGCCGAAGAGGGCCGACACTCAATCGTGATGCGCGATTACCTCACTGCCACTCGGGCGATCGATCCAGTGGCCCTCGAGCGCGGCCGAATGGCGCAAGTGTCGGCGGGCGAGGTACCCACTCCTTCGTCGCCGATCATCGGCGTGATCTATGTGAGCTTGCAAGAACTCGCTACGCGAATCGCGCATCGCAACACGGGCAAGATCATCGGCGATCGTCGCGGCTACGAAGTCATGGCTCGCGTAGCCGCCGACGAGAACCTGCACTATCTCTTCTACCGCGACCTCGCGACGGCAGCGTTTGAGCTCGATCCGTCAGAGATGGTCATCGCCACCGAAGAAGTGGTGCGCACATTTGCGATGCCCGGCACTGGCATTGTCGATTTCGATCGGCACAGCGCTGCAATCGCCCGCGCCGGTATCTACGACGCCACGATCTTCCATGAGCAGGTGCTGGTACCCGTGATCCTGAATCATTGGAAGGTCGAGCAATTGACCAACCTCACGGCCGCGGCAGAGCGGGCACGCGAGGCGTTGCTGAAGCGCATCGATCGTCTCGGCCAGCTGGCCAAAAACCTTGCGGCGCGCGCTGAGCGGCGCTTGGCTGTTCCTGCTTCACTCTGATTCGCTGAGCTGCCGATGCAGCGCATCGCGTGACCACCGCATGGCGGGGGAGCGGTATAGGGTCGGCGCTACTTCGCTTCGACCGAATTGGATCGCGCTATGACTCCCCGCAGTACCGCTCTTGTCCGTGGATCCGTTCTCGCTGCGAGCGGCATGGCTGGCTCGATCGTCATCTCCTGATGCTGCGCCGCTCGACCCGCCTTGGTGCCGCCATGTTGATGGCTGCCGCTGCACTGGCGATGCCGCAGTTGCCACAGCCGGCAGTGGCGGCCGCACCGTGCACCATCGGCGTCACGTTGCGCCAGGGCACTCGCGCAGCCGAGGTGTGGTGCCTTGAGACCACGCTGCGACTGCGGGGCTACACCGGCGTTGTGGGGCCGAACCCGTATTTCGGAGCGACAACCACCGTGGCGGTGCAGGCGTTCCAGCAGTCGGCCGGTCTCGTGGCCGACGGCATTGTTGGCCCGCAAACGGCCGCAGCTCTTGGTATCCGCCGCTCGGTTGGCACCCCGGTGCCAGCAAATGTTCTTGAGCAACGTGTCATCGGTACGTCGGTGCAAGGGCGCGACATCACCGCCTATCGCATGGGTACACCGGGCGGTCGCGTGGTGCTCGTCGTAGGCGTCATTCATGGCGACGAAAACAAGGGTGCACTTGTCGCGGCAGATCTTCGAACGATGCCCACCCCGGCAGGGATCGACCTGTGGATCGTCGACAGCATCAACCCCGATGGCCAAGCGATGAACACCCGTCAGAATGCCAACGGGGTCGACCTGAACCGCAACTTCGAATCGGGCTGGAGCTACATCGCGCGCGGAGCGCATGGTCAGTACAGCGGTGAGCAGCCAGCCGATCAGCCCGAGAGCCAAGCAATCGAGAACTTCATTCGGCTCGTGCAGCCCTCGATCGGCATCTGGTATCACCAAGACGCCCACGTGATCACCACCAGCGGGCGCCGTAAGGCGATACCGCTGCGGTACAGCACCTTGGTGGGTCTCGGCACGGGCGGTGTGCCGTGCACGCAGATGTGTACCGGCACGGCTACCAAGTTCGCGAACACAGCCGTGCCGCAGGCCACCAACTTCTTGGTGGAGCTACCAGGCTCAGATCAGGTGACCCCAGAGATGATGTTGATGCACGCTCGAGCGGTGCTCGACGTGATCACGATGTAGCTCAGCCGGGCACGAACGCCTTCACTGCTGCCACCGCTTCGCTGGGGCGGCTGCCGTTGAGCCCCTCGAGGCCCATCGCGAGCAGCTCGCTGTAGCCAGCGAGGTTCTCCCACTTGCCATCGTCGGGCCACACCCAAATCACGTAGCCGGATGCCTTGCTGAGCGCGATGCTTTCGGGGCTGAGCACATGCACGCCTGAGTAGTCGGGGGGCAGTTGCAAGATGCGCATGCCGGCTGGCAGCGGAGTCTTGTTGAGGATGAAGGCGGTCGCTAACGCGAGACCCGGAGTGACCTCGACGGTAGGTGCAAGCTCGTGGAAGGCAGTGACGATTTCATCGTGGAACGAGGTGACGACGGCATTCTTGAGACGATTCAACTCGGTGAGTTCGGCAGCGAGTTCTTTCGCAGCGGCAAGAGCCTTGTCGCCCACGCCTTTGATCTCAATGTTCAACGGCATCGAGGGGAAGCGCTCAACGATGTCGCGAAAGCGCGGAATGATGAAGTCGTCGGGGGTGTAGCCCGCCAAGGGTGGCACGGCGCCAGTGCGCATGCCGCGCAGGATGTAATCGGCTTCGGGCTTGTCGTGGCAGGTGCACTCTTTGGTGAACCAATATGCGTTGTCGAGCTTGGCGAGGTCGGCGTAGTTGGTGTCGGCAATGACGACGTTCACTTCGGTGTTCGCCCCGGTGTCTTCGTTGTGCTGAACCACAAGAACGCCATCTTTGGTGAGCTGCACATCGAAGTCGAGCATGTCGACGCCCGCCTTCACACTGTCGGCATAGGCATAGGGAGTGGAGTGCGGGTGCTCGTCGTTCCCGCCGGCGTGTGCAAGCACGATGGGGCGACCGATCGAGATGAGCTCATCGATGGTGAGCGGCTCTGCGGGTGGTGCCTCGGTGGGTGGCGTGGTGTCGGCCGGCAACGTAGTTGCAGATGCATCAATCGACGCCGATGTGGAACCAGAGGTTGATGACGAGCTTGAACTACATGCCATCAAGCTGATGGACAACACGGCTACGGCGCAGAGGGACTTCATGTGGGTCACCGTAGTTGGAGTATCGGCGGTGCCCCTAGGCGGCGCTCAAGGAATTCGTGACCTTGGCCTCTATCGCCGGCGAGAGGCCGTTTCGTACCATGTGCCTATGAGTGGTGTTGAGCCACGCCAGAGGTGAAAGCGATGATCATGCGACTGTCGATGAGATTCCTCGGAGCGATCACGATGCTTGGCGCCGTTGCGCTGGTGAGTCCAGCGTCTGTCGCCCATGCCAGCTTGAGCGGGCCGTGCGAGGCCACTGGAACGTTTCAGACCGGAACGAAATCAGACGGACCGTTCACCATCAACGCCAAGTCGCTTGGCTCAGCAACGGTGGTGATTCCTCGTGAGGACACCGTGAACTGGACAGGTGCAGTAGACGTACCAGCGCAGTCTCGATCGTATTCGGGTTCGATCACCGTGAAGCTGCCGCCTGGGTTCGGCAGTGTCACGATCGACTCGTGGAATTCGACAAGCGACAACGTGGCGAACGACGGCGTCGAGGAGTACAAGCTGCCATCGTTGGTGCCCGCAGGAGTCACGTTTGTGGTGAGCGGTCAGCATAAAGAGCCCGGCGCGACGTGTGCGGGCACGGTGCACGTACAGATCGAGGGTGGGGCGTTTGACTCGCCATTGGCGCCGGCGAGCCTGGTGTTGACCGGCCTTTCTGGAGCCGGATTCGTTGCGATCATTCGTCCGATGTTCAGGAGGATTGTGTGATGAAAGTTGGACGCATCATCAGCACTGCAGTGCTTGGATTCTTGCTGTTCTTGTTCGTCGGGATCGACCTCGTGCTGTTTGGAGTCGTTGCGCTCGACAGCATCGTGCTCACGCTGTTTCCGCTTCTGGGCTTGGCGGTGGGAACAGCGTTGGGCGTTGCTGCCTCGAAGCGCCACACCTCAACGACTTGAGAGCGCAACGGCCTGCTTGAGGGCTTCGATCATTGACCGTTCATCGGCAACGCCGGTGCCCGCAATGTCGAACGCGGTGCCGTGATCTACCGAGGTTCGAACCACGGGCAGACCGATGGTGATGTTGACGCCGGCTTCAAGGCCGAGCACTTTCACCGGACCGTGGCCCTGGTCGTGATACATCGCGACCACACAATCGAACTCGCCGCGGCGAGCGCGATAGAACAGCGTGTCGGCCGGTAGCGGACCGACGACATCGATGCCTTCAGATCGCAACTGGGTTACGGCTGGCACGATCTTGTCGGCCTCTTCGCCACGACCGAACAACCCGTTTTCGCCCGCATGCGGGTTGATGCCGCAGACCGCGAAACGTGGGACATCGATGCCAGCGCGTCGCAAGGTGCTGTGGGTACGGCGAACCGTGCGTTCGATGAGCGCCGGATTGATGCGATCGATGGCGTCGAGAATGCCGATGTGCGTTGTCACGTGAACGACGCGCAGTCCGGGGGCTTCGAGCATCATTGACACTTCGTCGGTGCCGGTGAGATGCGCGAGTAGTTCGGTGTGGCCTGGGAACTGATGGCCAGCGGCGTGGAGCGCTTCTTTGTTGAGCGGAGCGGTGCAGATGGCCTGCACGAGGCCAGCGATGGCCAACTGTGCTGCGATGGCCACATAGCGGTAAGCGGCTTCGCCCCCATCTGGGGAGACCACGCCCCACTCGAGAGTGGCGGGAACGACTTGGGGATCGATCACGTTGATGGTCGATGGGTCTGTGGCCGTTCTGAGTTCGGATGGCTCGGCGACCACGCGGATGAGGGGTGATACGCCGCACAGGTGAGCGGCGAGGGTCAGTCGGCGTGCATCGCCGATCACCAACGGTCGGCACATTGCCGCGACCTCTGGATGGTTCAACGCTTTAACGATGACCTCGGCGCCGACACCGGCGGGGTCGCCCATCGTGATCGCGATGATGGGACGGCTGGTCATTGGCACGACGTCATTATGACCGCGAGAGGAAGTCGGCGGCGCGTTGCAGCGCGAGCGTGTCGCCGAATCCGCCCGCCTTGGTGACCACCGTGATGTCTCCGGAACGGCCGCGTCCGGTAGACCACGCGATGCCGGGTTCGACCTCACCGCGAACATCGAGTGATCGCACCTCAAGGAGGTCGAGCACAATTCTGGCTGTAGCGCCGCCAGTGAGCACAAGGCCATCGGCGCCACGAGCGGCTTGATCGGCGCGGGCGCTGAATTGGGGATCGAGTGGATGCAAGGCAGCGATGTTTGTCGACGGGTTGAGCGCGTCGATTTGTTTGAGAGTGCCCGGGTGTTGCGAGCCAGCGATGACAACAACTCTCGAGCATGGTCGCCGCGCGGCTGCGATGGTTTCGCCGTCGCGCCGTGCCGCATCGTTCGCAGCGATGGACGCACCGACGTGACGGGCGAGCCCCGCCGAACCTACCCACAACGTGTTGCCGAGAGCAGAGCCCAGAGCAGAGCCGACAGCGATAGCGAGGTCGTGGTCGGTCTGCACGTCGGGGATTTCTACGCGGCCTTCGGTGCGTAACCCATCGAAGAGTTCGCACAGGTCGGCGCCGTCGAGCGGCACGCCGTGCACGTGCACGCGACCATTCACGACGGTTCGCCCAAGTTGCGGAAATGCGGGACAGATCAGAATTCGATCGGGCTCCCTCTTCAGCGCCGACAACGTCGACAGCGCGGCCTCAACGGTGGCGCGGACATTGCCGCGCAGCGTGGAGTCGATCTTGATGAAGAGCTCAGTAGGCGAGTGTCGGCTGATCGCTGCGGCCGTTACGGCGAATGCGTCGGAGGCGAGCATGTCGCGG
>Ga0194048_10000780_pt1 | contig 15621 bp, 14 predicted proteins | sample JunL225m_MetaG_FD_161685 | JGI IMG/M metagenome (GOLD analysis project Ga0194048, IMG submission 161685) | Anoxic zone freshwater microbial communities from boreal shield lake in IISD Experimental Lakes Area, Ontario, Canada - Jun2016-L222-5m | ecosystem: Environmental > Aquatic > Freshwater >...
AAGCCAGTGACCTGTTCCGATTGTGGCGGTGCTGGCCAAGTGCGCCGAGTGCGTCAAAGTTTGCTTGGTCAAATGGTGTCGGCATCTCCATGCCAGCGCTGCAGCGGCATTGGTCAAGTGGTGTCTACCCCGTGTACAGCATGCAAAGGCGAAGGCCGCATTGTTGAAAACGCTACATATCAAATTGATGTTCCTGGTGGCGTCGACACGGGTGCCACGTTGCGTCTCAACGGCCGCGGTGCAGTTGGCCCACGTGGTGGCGCTGCTGGCGACTTATATGTACATGTTCGCGTTGCGGCTCACGCCACTTTGCAGCGCGATGAATACGACCTCATTGCAGTGCAGAATTTAGGTATTGCAACAGCAAGCTTGGGCACAACAGTCACCATTGAAACGCTCGACGGCGCAGAGGAAATAAACATTCCTCACGGCACACAACATGGGCAAGAGTTTGTGTTGCGCGGACGCGGAGTAACGCATTTGAACTCAGGCGGAAAACGTCGTGGCGACCTCCGCATCATTGTGCAAATTGAAGTGCCCACCAAGTTGACCGAAGAAGAAGATGCGCTGTTGCGTAAATTCGCACAACTGCGTGGGGAAACCGTGAAAGACCCAGAAAAGGGTCTGAAGTCGAAATTGAAATCGGCATTTTCGTGAACCCACTGCTGCGCAACTCTGCTGCGCATCTTGTTCTCGACAACATCGACACCATTTCTCTCTCCGATACCGATACCCACCACCTTTTCCGTGTGCTTCGCCTGCGCGATGGCCAAAGCGTTACTGCTACCAATGGTGTGGGGTGTTGGAGAGAATGTCGCGTAGTGGGTCGAGATGCAATTGAAATTTCAGGCGACGTTGTGGCGGAGAATGCACAGAGTTCAACCATTGGTGTTGCCTTTGTTCCGGTGAAAGCAGAAAAACCAGAAACAACAGTTCGTCAACTTGTTGAAGTGGGTGTAGACATCATTGATGTATTGCTTCCTACTAAGCGCGCTGTTGCTGGCACACGTGACCGCTTGAATGACCGCATTCACACCATTGTTCGCGAGGCGTGCATGCAGAGCCGCCGAGTATTTGTTCCGCAGGTAAATACTGGCGTGGAACTTGGTGAAGTGCTGGGGCGCGAAGGCGTTGCCATCGCCGACCCCGAGGGTGGCGCATTGAGCGCTACTCACCGCTATGTGGTTGTTGGCCCTGAAGGCGGGTTTGACTCGTTAGAAGTGCCAGAAACGGTGGCAAAAGTGTCTATTGGCCCAGTGGTTATGCGTGCAGAAACCGCTGCATTGGTAGCAGGTGCACGTTTAGTGGCCCTGCACGAACGACAATAGAGACGTGACAAAGTCAGACGACGAAGAATTCAACACCGACGAGAGCCCGTACAACACCCTCGTCGGCGAACGTTTGCGCAATATCCGTAAACAAAAAAAGATGTCGTTGCAAGAAGTAGAAGCAACCTCAAACAATGAGTTCAAAGCATCAGTGCTTGGTGCATACGAGCGTGGCGAGCGCGCATTGTCGGTGCCACGTATGGAGCGCCTTGCACGTTTCTACGGTGTGTCTATAGATCAACTCTTGCCGCGCGATTCAATGCGGGTGGAAGGTCAACAACCCGGTGCTTCTGGCCCCACAAAAATTCGTATCGACGTTGCAAAGTTGTCGCAATTTCCTGAGCCCAAGTTTCAAATGCTCGAACGACTCTTGCGCATGATTCAGGTACAACGCCAAGACTTTAACGGGAAGGTCATTACCGTGCGTGCTCACGATACGCGAGCCATCTCGGTCATCCTCGACGTGAGTGTGGAAGAAGTGGGCGACCACTTAGCCGAACTTGGCCTCATCTTCATTCCGCCGAATCAATAGTTGAATTCTGCTTCCATGTTCGGTGCATACATTCACATTCCGTTTTGTTCCAAACGATGTGACTACTGCGCCTTTGCCACTTGGGACAACAAAGGCGACCTGCGCGATGCCTACATGCAGGCCTTGCTGCGAGAAGTAGAAGAAGCCTCTGCTAATGATCTTCCACTTCTCGACACAGTGTTCGTTGGGGGAGGCACGCCATCGCTCGTGCCGCCAGAGTCTTTGGCAAAAGTTATTCAAGCACTGCGCGTCAGCAGTGCTGCTGAAATAACCGTTGAGTGCAACCCCGACAATGTGACCGAGCAATTACTCACGGTCTACAAAGAGGCAGGCGTCAACCGCATCAGCTTGGGTGTGCAATCAATGGTGCCCCACGTTTTGCAATCACTCGGGCGTGAACATAACCCTGAAAACGTTGTGCGAGCCGTAGAAGCAATTCGCGCAGTAGGCTTCACTTCTTTCAACATGGATCTCATTTACGGAGCACATGGTGAATCGGTTGACGACTGGGTTCACACAGTGGAATCGGCTCTTGCTCTGCAGCCACCACACATTTCTGCATACGGGCTCACAGTGGAGCCAGGCACACCACTTGCTCAAGATGCATCTCGTCACCCTGACGACGATGACCAAGCCGACAAATACCCAATAGTTGACGACATGTTGGAACATGCAGGTTTGCACAACTATGAAATTTCCAACTGGGCACAGCTTGGCCATGAAAGCGCACACAACCGTTTGTATTGGTCGCAAAGTAATTACCGCGGTTTTGGCTGCGCAGCGCACTCTCATGAAAATGGACGCCGCTGGTGGAATGTGCGCACGCCCGAGCGCTACATCGAACTCGTCAGCGCGGGTGAATCTGTAGAAAATGCAAGTGAAACGCTTTCTGAAGTGCAGGTGAAAGAAGAGCGTGTGCAACTTGCCATTCGTCGTCGTGAAGGCGTTGCTTTGTCGGAGTTGCCACACGGAATACCCGATGAATTATCGGGATTAGTGAATGTGGTGGGCGAAAATGTGGTTCTCACTAAAGAGGGGCGACTTTTAGCAAATGAGGTAACCATTCGCCTTTTGTAGTGGAATATGCACATGACCATTTATCTAGTACGCCATGCAAAAGCAGGCAGTAGAAAAAACTGGGATGACGACGACACGCAGCGGCCTCTGGTTGATTCGGGTCGTGAACAAGCAAAGTTGCTGGTGCAGACATTTGCAGATGTTGAAGTAACACGACTCATTTCAAGCCCCTACGTGCGATGCCAACAAACGTTGCAGCCACTCGCCGAGGCTCGTGGCCTTGTTGTTGAGGTCGATCAGCGACTTGCTGAAAATACGAGCAGAGACATTGTTGCTGAGCTTCTCCACTCAGTAGATGAAGGAACTGTTTTGTGCAGCCATGGCGATGTGATTCCCGATGTACTGGGGCTATTCGAACGTCATGGAATGACGCTTTTGTCGTGGTGCGATTCACGCAAAGCAGCCACGGCTCGGTTAGAAAAAGTCGCCGGGGTTTTCATCACGGCAGATTTCTGGGCTCCGCCGTCGTTATAACTGCAGGCTCTTCACTTCCAAGAATTCCTCGAAACCGAATTCGCCAAGTTCGCGTCCAATACCCGACTGCTTGTAGCCGCCAAATGGAGCATTCGGATTAAACCGTCCGTTGTTGACAGTTACTTGTCCTGTACGAATGCGTCGTGCAATTGCGATGCCAGTTTCTTGATTGGCGGCATACACCGCACCGGCAAGACCGTAAGGGGAGTCGTTTGCAATATCAACTGCTTCGTCGATGCCGTCGTAAGGAATGAGAACTAATACGGGGCCAAAAATTTCTTCTTGCGCGATAGTCATTTTGTTATTGACTTCAGAGAAAACTGTCGCCTTGACGTAGTAGCCCTTCTCAAGCCCAGCAGGAGCCTCGGGGCCGCCTGCTATGAGTTTTGCCCCTTCGTCTATTCCTTTATTGATGTAGGAAACTACGCGATCGCGCTGTGCTGCAGATGCAAGTGGCCCAAGGTTGGTTCCCTCTGTAAATGGGTCGCCAACTTTCATGCTTCCTGCAACTGCTGCTGCGAGACCTTCAGCCTCTGAAAGACGCGCACGTGGCACCAGCATGCGGCTGAGCAATGAACATGTTTGGCCGCTGTTCAAAAATGCCTGGCCAGTTCCGCCCATCACCGCTTTTGCAAATGTCTCTGTATCAAGATCTTCACAAATGATGTTTGCGCTTTTGCCACCGAGCTCAAGTGCAACTTTCTTGACTGTTTCTGATCCGGTCTGCATCACAAGTTTTCCGGCGCGAGTAGAACCAGTAAATGAAATCATGTCAATGTCGGGGCTTGCCGAGATTGCTTCGCCAACAACAGGACCAGTTCCGGTGACAAGGTTGAATACACCTGCAGGAAGCTTTGCCTCATGAATGATTTCAGCAAGCATGAATGCGTCTATTGGCGCTACTTCACTTGGCTTTAACACCACAGTGCAACCTGACGCCAAAGCAAAAGCAACTTTGGCTGCAATTTGGTGAAGCGGGTAGTTCCACGGAGTGATGCATCCAACAACGCCGATGGGCTCACGCACGATCAGAGAGGTGCCAACTTGTTTTTCAAACTCAAACGACTCGGCAAGTATGGCTGCTTGTTTGAATGATCCAATGGGGAGACCCACTTGAATCATGTTCGACAACATCTTCGACATTCCGGTTTCACGGGAGATTGCCGAAGAAATTTCGTCCATGCGTGCGGCGAGGGCATCGCTGATTGCGTTCAGGTATTTTGCGCGCGTCGCAGGTGGGGTGATGCTCCAAGAGATAAACGCAGCCTTGGCAGCTTTTGCGGCTTTAGCCACATCGCTTGCAGTTCCCTCTGGAATTGTTGCCATGACTTCTTCATTCGTTGAGTCAAAGACCGACAAAGTCTTTGTTCCATCAGATGGGATCCACTGACCGTCAACATAAATGGCGTCGTAATTCTTCATGGTACCTACTTGTTGTTGGGGGGATTTATGAGTGGAACGCTAGATGAGTCTGCGACTGCATGACAAAGTAGGCCATCGTTTATAACAAAAATATGCCCTAATCATCAGCCAAAGTAAGTACTTGCTCTTAATTGAACAGTAGAGGTTGGTATATCGGTGCAATGATGGCTTGTTGAGAAAAAGCTGCTGGGGTCTACACCCCGCACCCCATACCCCACAACGCCGACCAGCATCTCTGTCCTGCAGGACCTACTATGAATTGACTTTCAGATTCAGGGGTTTCTCATGAACAGGTTCTTAACGAAGAAAATTATTGCCAGCATCGTCGCTCTTGCTCTGCTGGTCGGAGTTGGAGTACTCATCTCTTCTAGAGACACGTCGTCAACAACACGCAATGCAGCTCTTGTTGCGGGAACATCTTGCAAGAAGCCTGGTCAAGTCACCAAGGTGTCTAAACAATCAGTTGTCTGTGCTGCTCTGTCACCAAAAAACATTTGGTATCCAGTATTTCAGGAAAAGAATTGGGTCTGTGCAAAATTAGGAGGATCACGGAAACAATATGGCATCTTTTCTGTATGCGGTAAAAATAAATCATCAAAGAAGCGTTGGTTTTTGACAATGCCATTGGTGTCAAACAGTAACGCTGGGCTTCCAACAACCGATCAAGATGCTTTCATCAAGTTGACAACAAATCCTGAATTGATTGTCGAGACTTCCCCAACAACACCGATCGCTCTGGGAGTTACAAACGAAACAACTCTGACGCCAACAACTGAGATAACCCGCGCAACCAATGCCGTATCGGCAACAACCGCACCTACATCGGCAACAACCACACCTAGATCGACAACAACCGCACCTACATCGACAACAGGTGCAACAGGACCCAATATTGTGAGGATACCTATCGAAGTTGTACCAGCAATCAACTTTGGCCCTGCTACGCCGTATCCCGAAAGAGTTTTAGTGTCTCTCTACAAAACGGGTGAAGGTACCGAGTGTTCTACTGTCTCCTACACACTCGTAAACTCAGCAACTTCGGCGCGCATTGGTTCACAAGAAATTGCAATCTTCACCGATATCCCGAGTGGCACGTACTACGTAGCTATAGGCATGGGTTGCAATGCCGGAACTGTTGGTGACTTTGATCGTAGGAGCATCACGACTTACCAAGTTCTTATTGATGCTTCTCTGCCTTCTCAATTGACCACTCCAATTAGGCTGTCCAAAACAACTCGAAGTGTGACTGCGTCCGCATCTATCAGGGGTGCACAATCTGCAATTACATCAATGACTCTTTCTGGAGGTTTTCTCTCTGATGATTTGGACGGTGAAGCTACTGGTTCTGGTAGCTCAACGACTTATAGATTTTGGAGTGTGCCTCCCGGTGTCTACACACTGACAATGGTCCAATCTCCCTACCCAAACCGACTTGAACGGATAACAGTTGGTGACAGAAACTTGGTTACTCCGACATATGAGATGGGCGGAATGGTGGTCGTACCGACGACTCCCATTATGGAACTTGGATAGGTTGTTAGCTTGTACGTTTTGTGCCAGTCATCTTCAATGGAGTTGACAATATCAACGGGGTTTTCTAAAATTTCTTCAAGCGAACGTGGATGTATTTGTAGTACTTTCCGCCTATTTCTGGAGGAAATGTGAAATACCCAAAGCGTGCAGTCGTCATAACGGCACTAGCCATGATTGTTGCAAACGTGTTGTCGGCACCTGTTGCCAGTGCAGCAACTGCGCCAACACTTACTTGGAAAGTTACCTCGCTTTCACCATCAAGTTCCATTTCCACGTCAGCAATAGCTTCGTCCAATTCAACAGGTACGAAAACTTGGTCAGTGTCGGGATCGTGCACTCTGAAGAGCAGCAAAGTCACTACGAAAGCGACAGGCTATTGTACTGTGACTTTGTCGGTGAAGGCAAAGGGAAAATATGCTGCCAAAAAAGTGTCGAAAAAGTTCACCATTCAGGCGGCTTCTGCAACTAGTCCGTCAACCACTGCTGTCACGTATGCCACCCTCTGGGAAAAATACAAGTGGACCAAACCAGCAAGTTCCTTAGATTCGATCACTGCTGCAACAAGTAATTTCAATTCGTATGTTGCGACCACACGCAACACAGACACGGCAGCAACTGTGCGATCAGAGGGGGCTGTGACCTCAGGGTCTCAGCCAGGATCATCAACGTGGGAAAAAGTCATGAGCGATGCCATCAACCTAGGGGCAAGAGCTTTTACCTACCCCGCACAGACAAAACCTTTCTACGTGTATTTGGCAACAACTTCGGCTTGGTTGGGTTCAGCAATCAATGGCGATGGTTTCACCGATGGTTCTGGAATTGCAAACGTAATGAGCCAGGGAACCCCAGCCTCATCCGCTGAAGGTTATTTTTGGGCAAGCATCACATCTTCTCGAAGTTCTCTTGCAGCTAATCCATCTGGCACTTACCAAACTCCAGGCCATGAGTTCTTTCATTCGATCCAAAAATGGAATTGTAAATGTGTCGCTTATCCCGATGGTTCTATCGTCCCTCAGTGGTTCTGGGAAGGCGGTGCCACTTTCGTTGGTGAATTGACCGCCAACAATCTCGGTACGAATAGCTATGCGTCATCTGGGCGTGTTGAAAATGTTCGGTCCATCACTAGCAGTGCAGCCACGCGAGGGTCGCTGTTGTCGGAAGCAATTACCAACACGAATTCTTCATCTGTTGCGCGTCCATACGACATCGGTTCGATAGCAACTGAATTGCTTGTTGCCAATATTGGTATGGAGAAATACCTCAAGATCTACTCTGAAAAGGGAACAGGCAAGTCCTTTGATTCAGCATTCCTGACCGCAACTGGGGTCTCACTCACTGACTTCTATTCAATGTTTGAAGAAGTGCGTGCCACTCTCGGTATCGCTAAACAGTAGAACGCCATAGCCGTTCAACATGTTGTCTCAGCAAACTTTTCAAAGGTGCCGTAGAACAACTTCCATCTTGATTCGTGAGGGTTCCACGTTGAGTATTCACCCCCTTCAGCTATGAATCGCGGCTTATTGAACCGCATCCTTTTACTTCTGATAGTTTGTTAGCTGACAGATATCAACAGAAGAGGTTGCCGGCATAACAATGCTCAGAACCCTTATGGAGATTGAATTTCGGCACAGATTATTTTTTAAAAACACGGTACAATTTCAATGCCTTAGGGCGCGTAGCTCAGTTGGTTAGAGCGCTACCTTGACATGGTAGAGGTCCCGGGTTCGAGTCCCGTCGTGCCCACTAGTTGTGTGTGTCAGCGTGCGCTGTCGCCGTAGCGATACTCATGCGTTAAGACATCGAGTCGCTGTGTGAGTTCAGCGCTCAGTGGCGTACGAACCGCATTGACTGCATCAACAAGCTGCTCTGGCTTACTTGCTCCAATGATGGGTGAAGTAATGGTGGGGCGAGTGAACTGCCAGGCAATGGCAAGCTGAGCAACGGTCATGTCGGCTTCGGCCGCAATGCCACGTAGGGCATCGAGGGTGGCAAACATCTGGTCTTGCCAGTAGCGCTCTTGGTAACGCTCTGCAGTGCCGCCGCCAATGGTGAAGCGTGTGTCGGCTGTGGGGGCACCCTTTTGGTGCTTGCCGGTGAGGAAGCCGCCAGCAAGTGGGTTGTACGGAATAACTGCGAGACCTTGTTCGGCACAGAGTGGAAGAAGCTCACGCTCATTTTCGCGGAACAACATGTTGTAGCGCGGCTGCACGCTGGCAAAGCGTTCCCACTTGTTCACATCGCTGCGTCCAAGGGCGGTGGCAAGTTGATATGCCAAATAGTTCGAGCAGCCGATGTAACGCACTTTTCCTGAACGTACGAGGTCGTCTAACGCGCTGAGCGATTCATCGTGGCTCACGCGGTCGTCATAGAAGTGCAGTTGGTAGAGGTCGATGTAGTCGGTCTTTAAGCGACGGAGCGACTCTTCTGCGGCGCGAATGATGTTCTTACGCGAGTTGCCTTGATCCCATTTGTTGGGGCCTGTGGGGGCGTAGCACTTGGTGGCCAAAATGAAGTTGTCGCGTTGGCCAGTGAGCCAGCGGCCGAGAATTTCTTCAGTGGCTCCGTAGCCGCTGGTCATGTCGCCAATGGGGTAGACGTCGGCGGTGTCGATGAAGGTGAAGCCGTGGTCTTTGGCTGCGTTCAAGATGGCAACTGATTGTTCCTCATTGCACTGATATCCGAATGTCATTGTGCCGAGGCACAATTTCGACACTTGCATTCCTGTTTTGCCAAATCTCACATGTTCCATGGCTATGTACCGTAGCCTCGTTGACTGTGGCTGTCATCCTCGCACTCTTCACTGCTGTGGTTTATGGCATCGCCGACTACTCGGGAGGACGCGCTTCGCGCACCGCTTCGTCGGCCAGTGTGACACTGGTAGGGCAGAGCCTGAGCTTTGCCGTCATCATTTGCCTTGTTACCATTTTGGGTGACCCCATTGCAAGCACGCACGATTTATTGCTGAGTGCAGTGGGCGGCATTGCAGGTTCGCTGGGGTTGCTGGCTTTCTACAAGGCAATGTCATCAGGTTCAATGACCGTGGTTGCGCCTATCACTGCGCTGGTGGGCACAGTTGTTCCTGTTGCTTGGGGTTTGGCAAGTGGCGAACGCCCTGGAGTTGTTGCATATTTCGGAATGGCAGTTGCAGTTCTTGCGGTTGCATTAGTAACCGATGCGTTTGGTATTCACAATGTGAAAACACCGCTCTCAATTGTGGCCATGGCGGTCACGGGTGGTTTGTGTTTTGCCGTTATTTTTATTGCACTCGACCACACATCACCCGACGCTGGGTTATGGCCATTGCTTGCGCTGCGTTCGGTGAGTGTGCCGCTCATTTTGGTGGTGGTGCTCAGTACGAAAAAGCCGCTGGTGCTGCATGGGGTCTCATTGAAATTTGCATTGCTGAGTGGTCTGCTCGATTCGCTAGCAAATGGTTCGTACTTGTTTGCGGCACGACACGGTTTGTTGTCGGTTGTTGCTGTTATCTCATCGTTGTACCCTGTGAGCACATTGCTGCTTGCTACCACCGTTGACAAAGAGCATTTACATAAAGCTCAGTGGGTGGGTGTGGGGTGTGCGCTTATGGCTTTGGTTCTTGTGAGCGCTGGATAACGGCTCGCGATTCGCGAGCAGCTGCTTTAAAAATTCCTTTGCTCATGAGGCTGAGTTCTTTGGAGCGACGCTGTTCGTAAATGTCTGAACGTGCTTCGTGCACATGGCCGTTTTCTGGTTCGGCCCATGCGGCAAAGTCGATGAGATGGCAAGCCATGCGGAAGTCGCCTTGGGCAAGTTCGTGTTGAGCGCGTGCAACAAGTGTGTTGACTCCACCAGATAGTTCAGCAATCACTGCGCCGAGTTGTGCGTCGGGTGATGGCTTGAGTCGTGATGGTGCTCCGTCCCACCAGCCGCCATAGAGGCGCCAAATGTTGTGCACCACAAACTCGGGTTCGTCGTACATGGGGCGCAAATAGGGTTTGTTGAGAACATCTTGTGGTACCGACACGCTATGAATGATGCTGTCGAGCGTGGCGCCGTCGTTCATCATCACCAGAACTTCCGACACCAATGTTTCGAGTGCACTTGCAATGTCGGTGAGCACTATTTCAATGCGCTCTTTGCCGTCTATAGGTAAGCCATGTGCGGGGAGAAGAAGCTCTGGTTTCTTTGCTGCCATGTCGCGCAGTGCTTTGGCCCATTCGAGTGGGTAGCGCTGCACTTTTTGTGGGTTGCCAGCATTGGGGAAGTTCCAAATGAGGAAGTCGCCCGCCATGATCCATTTCTTGTCGGGAACCCATGCCCACAAGTGGTCGTCGGTTTCACCAATGGCGTGGTTGAGTTCTACTGAATGGTCGCCAATGTTGAGAACGTATTGCTCGCGGAACGATTCTTGAACTTCTAAAACGTCGGGCGGAATGAAGTGGTTCTTGTTGCCGCCCAAGCTGTATTGATGCTCAACGCGAATACCGCCAAATTGTTTGGCGTTAATGAACCTGTTCCAACCATCGGTGTCGCGGTAGCGCTGTACGCGTGGCGCAATGTTTTCATGACCAATCACACGGGGGTTGGGTACGCCTTTTGCCGCAGCGGCAGCTGCAAATGCAGGGCTGCCGCCAATGTGGTCGGCATGGCCGTGTGTGTAAATGAGATGGCTTACTGGAGTTGAGGTCCACTTGTTCAAAGCTTCAACAACGAGTGGGCCAGTTACAACACCAGAAGCATCGAAACAGGCAAGCCCTTCAGAAGTTTTCCACGCGACGCAGTGGCTGAAGCTTTCGACAACGGCAAGGTCGTCGGCAATTTCCGACAGTTCATTGCTCAATCGGTTGGTGGGGCCGGTTCCGGAGTCAACAACACCTGTGTCGATGATGTGACGTGAGAGTGCAAGAAGGTCGGCCATGTGCGTTTCCTATTTTTTAACTGCTGATGGTTCTTTAGGAAGCCCAAGCACGCGCTCGCCCAAAATGTTGCGCATCACATTTGAGGTGCCACCCATGATGGTGTAGCCAGGCCCGTACATGAGCCCCGAAGTGACGTCGTCCCACAACATTGCGTCGGCGCCAAATGTTTCAGCAACAAATTGGCCAACGCGCCATTCGTGTTCGGTACAGAAGCATTTCGTGGCTGCAGAAAAACCAGCAGGAGCTTGCTTCAATACTTCACGTACTACCAAGATGCGGCCAATGCGGTAATACATCTCGAGTTGCGCGATGGTTTGGCGCACACGTGGGTCGGAAGTGTCGGCACGTTCACGGGCCTTGAGATACAGCGCATGGTTCGATACCAAACGGTCAATGCCGCCGCGCTCGTGTTCAAGCTGACGCATTGTTTGTTTGAATGCGCCACCTTGTTCGCCCACCAAGTTTGCTTTGGGTACGCGCACGTTGGTGTAGAACACTTCGCAAAAGTGGCGGTTGGTGGTCATGTCTTGAATTTCGCGTGCTTCAATGCCGGGCGTATTCATGGGCACAACAATTTCGCTAATACCTGCGTGTGGTGGGCCGTCGTTGCTGGTGCGGCAAATGAGATAGCAGTACTGCGCAACGGCTCCGAATGAGGTCCAGATTTTTTGTCCGTTAATGACCCATTCATCGCCATCGAGAACTGCACTTGTTTTCAAAGATGCAAGGTCGCTACCTGCATCGGGTTCGCTCATGCCTATGCACCAGGTGTCTTCGCCCGACAAGATGCCTGGAAGAAATGCTTTTTGTTGTTCGGGCGTTCCGTACGCCATGAACGCTGGGCCCATTTGACGGTCGCCAAACCATGAAGCGGCAATAGGGGCACCTGCAGAAATGAGTTCTTCGCCAACAATGAGACGATCAATGGGTGGTCGTCCGCCGCCCCCGAACTCTTTGGGCCATGTCATGCCAATGAAGCCGAGCTCGCCAAGTTCCTTCGAGAATTCTTTGGAATACCCATTCATCCATGAGTCGTTGAAGCGGCCATAGCGGGCAACGGCGTCGACGGCAATGGCGCGGGCATGGGCACGCAGAGCATCTTGTTCGGGGGTCCAGGCGAATTCCATGGATGAATGGTAAGCGACCAGGCGCGCCCAGCCATAGTGGGGCTCAGAGGACGCCCGGGGGCCTCGAGCGGCTAATGTGTACAAGTACCGTACAAGTGACCGTTACCCGTTTGGTGGGTAGCGGGAAGAGAAAGGCCCCCAATGGCAAAGATCAAGGTGGACAACCCCGTCGTCGAACTCGATGGCGACGAAATGACACGCATTATTTGGCAGTTCATCAAAGATCGCCTCATCTTGCCGTACCTCGACATTGAACTTGAGTACTACGACCTCGGTATGGAATACCGCGACCAAACTGACGACCAGGTCACCATCGATTCTGCACGCGCCATTTTGAAGCACGGCGTGGGCGTGAAGTGCGCAACCATTACGCCAGACGAAGCACGCGTTGAAGAATTCAAATTGAAGAAAATGTGGAAGTCGCCAAACGGCACCATCCGCAACATTCTTGGTGGCGTTGTTTTCCGCGAGCCAATTATTTGCAACAACATTCCTCGCTTGGTTCCCGGTTGGACCAAGCCCATCGTTATTGGCCGTCACGCACACGGCGACCAGTACAAAGCATCCGACTTCAAAGTGCCTGGTGCAGGAACAGTCACCATGACCTACACGCCAGAAGATGGCAGTGCGCCAATGGAACTTGAAGTTGCCAAGTTTGGCAAAGACGGTGGCGTTGCAATGGGCATGTACAACTTCAACGACAGCATTCGCGACTTTGCTCGCGCGTCGTTGCGTTACGGTCTCGACCGTAAGTACCCCGTGTACATGAGCACCAAGAACACCATCTTGAAGGCATACGACGGCCAGTTCAAAGACCTCTTCGAAGAAGTGTTCGTGAACGAGTTCAAGGCCGACTTCGACAAGGCTGGCATTACCTACGAGCATCGCCTCATCGACGACATGGTTGCATGCGTCATGAAGTGGGAAGGTGGCTACGTATGGGCATGTAAGAACTACGACGGCGACGTACAAAGCGACACCGTTGCACAGGGCTTTGGCTCACTTGGTCTCATGACCTCGGTTCTCTACACACCAGATGGCCGCACTGTGGAAGCAGAAGCTGCTCACGGCACCGTCACTCGTCACTACCGCGAACACCAGAAGGGCAACAAGACATCAACTAACCCAGTTGCATCAATTTTTGCCTGGACACGTGGTTTGGTGCATCGTGGCAAGCTCGACAACAACCCGAAACTCATCGACTTCGCAACGAAGCTCGAAGAAGTGTGTGTGGAAGCAATCGAAGCTGGCGAGATGACAAAAGACTTGTCCATTCTCATCTCGAAAGATGCTCCATGGCTCACCACTGAAGGTTTCTTGGAAGCACTCGATACACGTTTGCAAAAGAAGATGGCCTAATCGTTATGCGCGCAGTTGTGCTCACCGAGTTTGGCGGGCCAGAAGTACTGCGCTTTGCCGATATTCCCGTACCGCAACCCGATGCTGAAGAAGTGTTGGTTGCGGTACGGGCAACGGCATTAAACAGGGCCGACCTCATGCAACGCATGGGGCTCTACCCGAACCCGAGCCCAGTAGAACACGATGTTCCTGGCCTCGAATTTGCTGGCGTAGTTACAGCAATTGGAAGTCGCGTTCGTGAACACGCTGTTGGCGATGCCGTGATGGGCATTGTGAGCGGTGGCGGTTACGCCGAGTACTTAGTAGTGCACGAACGTCAAGCAATGCGTGTGCCGTCGAACATTTCGGTGAACGATGCTGCGGCAATTCCTGAAGTCTTTATTACTGCATGGGATGCACTTGTGGTTCAAGGTGGTCTCACCAGCGGCCGTATTGCATTGGTGCACGCAGGTGCATCGGGCGTTGGCACAGCCGGAATTCAAATTTGTAAAGCAATTGGTGCGCGCGTTGTGGTGACGTGCTCCACCGGAAAAGTGCAAGCGTGTAAAAACCTTGGCGCCGATCTTGTTATCGATTACACCACGCAAGATTTCGTGGAAGAAGTAAAGAAGTTCACCGGCGGCAAAGGTGTCGACACTATTCTCGACGTCATTGGCGGCGACTATGTTGACCGCAATATTGCATCGCTTGCAGTGAAGGGTTGCATTGTTCAAGTAGGAACCATGGCCGGCCCACCACCAGCCATGAACTTGGGTGGGCTCATGTTCAAGCGCGCACGTCTTGTAGGAACAGTGCTGAGGGCACGACCACTTGATGAAAAAATCGCTATTAGCCAGCGCTTTGCAGCTGAAATGCTGCCGCTGTTTGCAACAGGCGCACTGAAGCCAGTCATCGACTCACGTTATGAATTCTCCGATATCGCAATTGCGCATGAGCACATGGCAAAAAATGCCAATGCCGGAAAAATTGTGATTGATATCTCGCGTTAGCGAGCAGCGATTTGAACGAATTGACGTTCTGCTGCACCGGTGTAGCGCTGGCGCGGACGGCTGATCTTTTGCTCTTTGTCTGACAACAATTCAGCGTAGTGAGCAAGCCAACCAGCGGTACGTGGAATAGCGAACAATACGGTGAACATGTCGGCAGGGAAGCCGAGTGCTTCGTAGATGAGACCAGAGTAGAAGTCGACGTTGGGGTACAACTTGCGTGAGATGAAGTACTCATCGGCAAGTGCCGTTTCTTCAAGCTTCAATGCAATGTCGAGCAATGGGTTTTTGCCAGTGACTTCAAAAACGTCGTATGCAGCTTTTTTGATGATGGTGGCGCGTGGGTCGTAGTTCTTGTACACGCGGTGTCCGAAGCCCATGAGCTTGCCTTTGCCGTCTTTGACCGACTGTACGAAGGCAGGAACATTGTCGACTGAACCAATTTCTTGGAGCATGTGCAACACAGCCTCGTTGGCTCCACCGTGAAGTGGGCCATAGAGCGCCGATGCGGCTCCTGCAGCAGCTGAGTATGGGTCGGCATTGGAAGATGCAACCACGCGCATTGCAGTGGTGCCACAGTTCTGCTCGTGGTCGGCGTGCAAAATAAAGAGAAGATCCATAGCGCGGGCAAGTACTGGGTTGACCTTGTAGTCGTCACCCACCTTGAACATCATGTTCAAGAAGTTGGCGCCGTAGCTGAGTGAGTTATCGGGGTATACAAAGGGGAGACCCATGCTGAAGCGGTATGCCATGGCAGCCAAGGTGGGCACTTTGGCAATGAGGCGCAGCGTTTGGCGGTCGAGAGCTTGTTTATTGAAAATGTCTTTGGCGTCGTCGTAGAACGTGCCAAGAGCAGCGAGAGATGAAACGAACATGCCCATGGGG
>Ga0194048_10000782_pt1 | contig 15577 bp, 10 predicted proteins | sample JunL225m_MetaG_FD_161685 | JGI IMG/M metagenome (GOLD analysis project Ga0194048, IMG submission 161685) | Anoxic zone freshwater microbial communities from boreal shield lake in IISD Experimental Lakes Area, Ontario, Canada - Jun2016-L222-5m | ecosystem: Environmental > Aquatic > Freshwater >...
GTCCATGAACGCGGAGTCGCTGATACTGGTGACGCCACTTGGGATTGTGATGCTCGTCAAACTCGACGCGCCCCAGAACGCGGAGGCGCCGATACTGGTGACGCCACTTGGGATTGTGATGCTCGTCAAACTCGACGCGCCCCAGAACGCCTCGCTGCCGATAGTGGTGAGACTGCTCGACCCTGAGAAAGTGACACTCGTCAAACTCGACGCGCCCCAGAACGCGGCGTTGCCGATACTGGTGACGCCACTTGGGATTGTGATACTCGTCAAACTCGACGCGTTATAGAACGCGGAGTCACCGATACTGGTGACGCCACTCGGGATGTCTGCGGTACCCGTACACGTGGAACCGTTGGAGACAACGTTATCGGTGATCGTGAACGAGCCCGTCGTACACGCCACCGTCGACGTCGTCGCCTGTGCGCTCCCAACATGCGCAGATCCAACCAGTACAAACCCGACCGTGAGGATCAACGCGACCCGTCGCAACACTCGGCCCGGCAAGGAACCACAACCAGATACGACGTTCAGCTGACTCGTCACCAGAGAATCCTCAACACAAGGTTGCGTCAGAGGCTAAACACCCAGGGGGAGTGTGCCGAGTCTGTGACTGCGAGCTGATTCTCGCTGTCGCGAATGCTACCGGAACGCCCTTCAGCGCGAGTGGTGGAGTGACACGCGACCCCAACCGTGTCGCGCCAGAATGCGATGCTGAGATTCCCCACTTTTAGTGGACTCAGAAAACGTTACGTACGGCGGGACCGGGATTCGAACCCGGGGCCCTGGCACTGCTGCCGGGCGGCGGTTTTCAAGTTTTCACCGTATTGGTGCTACGAGACGCGTTGTGGGGTATAAAACCTCCCGCGAAAACCTCCCAAAGCCGTTTCGGTACTGGTGGGCGCTACCGGACATTCCGTATTCAGCGCGCCTCAGGTTCCCAATGGCGTGTGTTGATGTCGCACCCCGTTCGAGAGGACTGGGGAAGGCCAAGAAACCATCAAATCCGTGATGCGCGAAGCCGACGAACCGCTATGCAAGTCGAGTCGCAGGTGTGCTCTTTGGGCGTACGGGTAAGGGTACGGCTAGGTGGGCGTAAACCTTGACAGACCAAGTGTCAACACTTTATGCTCCCGCTGTTGTTACACACCGGTGGGACGATAGTGCGGGGTGGGTTGAGTGCCCGGCGCAGGAAGCGCGCGCGGTTTCACTGGCAAAGATCACTGCACTACCTCGACCAGTTCTAAGCGCGGCACGTTCTCTGAATCGGCGGCTTAGCGAAAGGAGTTTCCAATGGACCAACTCGTGTTGCGTGACGCTCGAATGCTCGTCTCGTCCTTTGTCAAGATTCAACCAGGGGAGAAGGTGGCCGTCTTTACGGAGCCGGCTCGTCGTCACGAGGGCGAGGCGTTCGCGCTTGCCGCCGAAGAGGCGGGAGCGGATGTCATTGTCGTCGACATCGGCCGGCAGGTTGCGGATTTGCTTGGAGGAGAAGAATTCTTCATTCCGCCAGCACCACACGTCCTGGGAATCATGGAGGGGTGCAATGTGGGCGTCTTCGTTGTCGACGAAACGTATGCATTCCGTCTCGATCACAAGCTCGCCGGGGTCATCTCGACGAGTGAGGATCGATCATTCTTTTCGATCGATCCAGGAATGGGCACGTGGCGATTCACTGCTGCCGATGTCGCTGAGGTAGATGAGCGCTGCGAGCGCCTTCTTAAGGCGATGGAGGGGGGAGATCGCATCCACCTGACCACGCGCAAGGGTACGGATCTCCATCTTTCGATCAAGGGTCGCGAGTGCCTATACGTATCCGCGGTGCCGTGGCGCGGCCTGCACTCGGTCTACCCGATCCCTCTCTGGGGAGAGCTCAACTGGGCTCCTATCGAGGACTTCACGTATGGAACTGTCATCGTCGATGGATTGAGCGAGGCGACTGAGAAGCTCAAGGATGTCGCGGGCCCCGTCATATTCACGATCGCCGATGGTCGTATCAACGATGTAAGTGGCGAGACTATCGACGCAGAGGAATTTCGCGCAGTGACAAAGTACGACGAGAACGCCAATGTTATCGGCGAATTCGGCATCGGCGCCAACCACAAAGCCCTCGATGCGACGCAGAGCGCCAAGGCAAAACTTGGCACTATTCATCTCGGGCTCGGCGAGAATGGCTTCTACCCAGGTGGACAGAATCGCAGTCTCGCCCATATTGACGCGGGGGTACGTGACGTGACCGTTTCAATCGACGGCCGAGTAGTGATCCAGGACGGCGTAATCGTCGCCTGAAGCGGACCGTAGCTGGTGCCGCGTACAGGGAACCTGCACGCGTGTCCCTCTCATAGCGAAGGGATACGCGTGCAGGGTTTCGGTGCCGGGGGGATAGCTACCCCTCCGACACCGAGTCACTCTGTCTTACTGCTCGCCCCACTCCGGGGTGAACTTATCTACGTTTTCCTTGGTCACGATCAGCGGCTGATCGGGCGCCACGGTCTGGAAGTCGACGCCAGTGTTTGCGATCGCCTTGCCATCGACGGCGTCCTGGACCATCTGTCCGACAACCTTGCCGGCGGTTAGTGGCCAATACGCCACAGTTCCATAGACGGTACCGGCCTTAATGGCGTCGATCATCGACGTGCTGCCACCGAGACCCATGACCTTGATCTGGTTCTCCTTGCCGGTGTCCTTGATGACGGGAATCGCCGCAAGGGCGTTTGTGTCGGCCTCTGCCATGAAGACATTCAGGTCGGGGTTGGCGGCGATGACGTCCGGAAGCGTCTTCGCGGTCTGCGCGATGTCGTACGCGCCCTCGGTGATTGCGACGAGCTTGATGCCGTCGGCCGCACCGTTCTTCTTGACCTGATCGATGATGGCTGCGCCGAGCGGATCGGCCCGTGCGGCAACCTCGAGAGCAACGTTGCACTGCGTCATACCCTTGCAGGCGTCCTGAAGACCCTGATAGGCCTTCTCTGCCTGACCTTGGACCGTTCCAGCGACCGTCCCGACGACTCCGGGCACCTGGATGTCGAGGGTATTCGGGTTATCTCCCACTGGAAATTCAAGGGCTACCACTGGGATGCCAGCGGCTCTTGCCTGTGTGACGCACACCGCTGCAGCCGCATTGTTCACCGGCTGGAGGACGATTGCATTAAATCGCTGAGACGTGAGTGCGTCCTCGCACTGCTTAAGCTGCTCCTGCTGATCGAGCTTGGCGTCGAACAACGTGACGCTGCCGCCGTTCGGGCTGATGACGCCTTCCGTTCCAGCGACCTCTTGGGGAATGTAGAGGCCGTCATTGCTGTACGTAAGCCATGCGACATTAGCCGCCTTGGCTGTGCCGCCTCCGCTGCTTGTTGCGGACGACGAAGACGAACTGTCGCTGGACCCGCAGGCCGCTGCGATGACGGCGGCGATCGCGACTACAGCGGTCGCTGCGGCGATTCGCGAGAGTCTCGCAAATCCCCCCATCTGGTGGTCATTCATGTAAATCTATTCCTTTCTTCTCATTGACGTACTTGGTTCCCGATCAGGGGAGCCGTTGGTTGCCGGCGTGTCGCGACTACGTGCGACTGCGCCGTGCCCACGCGTCGGCGCCGACGGCGAAGACGATGATCCCGCCTGTGATCACCTGCTCGTAAAGCGGATCGATGCCGTTCAGGTTGAACCCGTTGGAGATCATGGCGAGTACGAATACTCCAACCAAAGTCCGCCAGATCGCGCCTTCGCCGCCGAGCACTGAGTTGCCACCGACGAGAATCGCGGCGATCGCGGTGAAGACGATCGAGCCGCCGACGGAGTCGTTGACCGACAGTGTTCGGCTCACGACGATTAGGCCCGCGAGTCCCGCAGCGGTGCCCGAGAGCACGTACCCGAAAGCTACAATCCGATTGACCGAAACGCCGGACAGTCGCGCGGCCCGAACATTGCCGCCACTCGCGAAGATGTGTCGTCCTACGATCGTCCGATTGAGCAGGACGGCACAGGCGACGGCAAAAACTATGAAGATCGCCGTCGAGCTCTTGATGCCGAAAAGTTTCGTGCCCGCTAGGTCGACGAAGCTCGCATCCGCGATGATGATGAGGCTCGCTCCGCTGAGAATCGTCGCTAACCCTGCGAAAGCGAAGGAGGTCGCGAGTGTTCCGACGAAGTGGTTGACCCGGCCGACAGTGCATAGAAGCCCGTTGATTAGCCCGAGACCGGCTCCTGCTGCGAGACCAGCGATGATCCCGACCTCCGGGCCAGCGGCGTTCGTGGCCTTCGCGCCGACGATCGCTGCAACCGCGAAGATGGCACCGGCTGAGAGATCGAAGCCACCGGCGATGATCAGCACGGTTCCGGCGCACGCAATGATGCCGACGGCTACGGACTGATCTAGGACGTTGCGGAGGTTCTGCCCGCTGAGGAAGTTATTCGTTGTCAGCGACAGCACCACGAAGAGGATCACGGCGAAGGCCGCGATTCCGTAGTCGCGGCCCAACTTCAGGAAGTTCCCGACGCGCTTCGACGCAGTCACTTTCTGGGGTGGGGTGGTCGGATCAAGGGCGAGTCCGCTCACGGCTGTGGCTCCATTCCAAAGGCCGCCTGGAGAATGGCTTTCTCGGTTGCTTCGGCGGCCGGCAGGTTTGCCGTAATCCGCCCACGGTGCATGACTACGACGCGATCTGCGAGCCCGAGGATCTCCTCCAGCTCGCTCGAGATGATCATCATCGCCATGCCGTCCTCTGCAAGTTCGCGGATCAGCTCGTAGATCGCGCGCTTTGCGCCGACGTCGACGCCGCGAGTAGGTTCATCGACGAGCATGACGCGGGGCTCGAACATCAGCCACTTTCCGAAGAGCACCTTCTGCTGGTTGCCGCCGGATAGCGTCGACACGACAGATTCGCTTCGTGCTGTCGGTACGGAGAGCCGCTCGAGCGTCGTTGATGTGGCCACTCGATCGGCTCGCGAGCGGACGAAGCCGCCGCGGGCGTGCCTCCGCAGTGCTACGAGCCCGATGTTCTCCCGGACGGAACGGAGCATCATTAGGCCGTCGTCCTTGCGGCTCTCGGGCACGAGCGCGATGCCGTGGCGCACGGCATCCTTCGGCGAGCGAAGACGTATTGGCTTCCCGTCGATGAGGACGGACCCGGCATCAACTGGATCGGCGCCGAAGAGCGCGCGCGCCACCTCGGATCGTCCACTGCCAACGAGTCCCGCAAGACCGACGATCTCACCAGGTCGCAGCGCGAGATCGATGCCCTCAAACCGCCCGATGCTCGTGAGGCCTCGGGCCTCCAAGGTGGGGTCGGTATCCTTGAGTGGCGCGACCCTTGGTGGGAAGGTGATTTCCAACGAGCGCCCGAGCATCGCGTTGACGAGTGATTCCACGCTCTCGCCGCTCGCTGGCGTCGTCTGGATTACGAGTCCGTCGCGCATCACCGTGACGGTGTCCGCTAGCGAAAGTACTTCTTCGAGGAAGTGGGAGACAAAGATGATGGTCGTGCCTGCGTCGCGCATCCGGCGGATCAGTTCGTGGAGGTGCTTGGATTCATCACCATCGAGTGCGGCGGTCGGTTCGTCCATGACGATCAGTCGCGCATCGCGTGCTGCGGCACGGAGGATCTCGACCTTCTGCTGATCTGCGACGCATAATGCTCCCACAATCGTCTTGGCGTCGAGGACAAAGCCGGTGCTAGCCGTCAGCTCTTCGAAGCGAGCAGATTGGGCGTTCAAGTCGAGCATCCCGTGTCGAGATGTTTCGTTCCCGAGGAAGACGTTGTCGAGGACAGAACGGGCCGACAGCATCGCGAGCTCCTGATCCATCATGGCAACGCCAGAGTCGATGGCTGTCCTCGGCGAGTGGAGGTGTACTTCTCGCCCGTCGAGAAGGATTTCCCCAGCACTCGGCCGGATGACGCCAGCGATCATCTTTCCGACGGTCGACTTGCCCGCTCCGTTCTCACCAACAATCGCATGGATCGTGCCGCGACGGATCGTCAGATCGACGCCGCGAACCGCGTGCACGCCTCCGAAACTCTTTCGCAGGCCACGAACTTCCATAATCGGGATAGCTCCCGGCTCACTCGTCGTGTCGGCACCCATGGACTCCATCTCCAGTGTCAGGTTTCCATCACCCCGACCACCCACTGTTTACAGATAATCGACCCTTTTGTCAAGTAAATCCAATAAAAATGGGAAGTATCACGATAAGTGTTGACAGTACGACCGTTAAATCCTGCGTGTCTGAGGAAGTCCGGGGGGACGGTTCGGCGGCGAGAAACAGCGACCGACGCCACATCTCGCCTACTCGCAAAACCTAAATCGGCCGTCAATCAACAGCGGCGCGCGATTCTCAAGCGGTTTGCGTCTAGTCGTGTGCGCCGTTAATGCCGTACGGAAGGAGTGCGGCACGGATTGCTCGCGGCTCGTACTCGGGTGCCATGTTCGAAAGCACGGTGAGTGCCGTGCGGGAGACATGGCGAGCGTGGAGGTAATGGGCACGGGGGACGTCGCGCGCCTCGACTGCAAGAAGGATCTCCCGGTGGTCGCCGTGAACGTCGGTGTGATTCTGACCGTATAGGCGGTAGTACGGCTCGGAGCGTTCGGCAAGCGAGATCGTCAGTTCTGTAACCACGGTTCCGGCACCGCTGGCCAAGGTGGCGTGAAAGTTACGGTGGGCAATGCGCCACGGCAAGTCGCCCTCCTCGACATCTTTATCCATTTCCTCGAGCAGTTCGTTGAGGCGCTCCAGCGCCTCCGGCGTGCGGTTGGCGGCCGTCAATCCGGTGCCCAGCGTCTCGAGAGAAATTCTTGCGCCGTACAGCGAATCGAGACTCGCGGGGTTGAAGCCGGTCACTCGCGGACGCTGATCGGGCTCCGCAGTGATGAGTCCCTGTTCCTGTAGTCGGCGAAAGGCCTCGCGCACGGGACCGCGGCTCACGCCGAGCATCTGCGCCAATCCGGCCTGCGAAAGGACGACATTTGGCGCGAGCTCGCCGGTCACGATCATCTCACGCAACTGCGTGTGGACGTCGACAGCAAGGCGACGAGGGCGAAGGCTAGGGCGATCGTTCACCGCGATCTGCGAATTGAGCGTCATGTGAGCGTGTTCCGTTAGGCCTTTACTCATTCAGGGATTTAAGTGTAGACACTATGACGACCCGGCCGGAGCGAGTGCGGGACGATAGCCACCAAACATCCGTACGAACGGCTGGTGCGGGGGATCAGTGCCACTCGTTCCGGCCGGGAGACGTTACACGGAGTTGTCGCGTGCGAGCGCAGTGCGCAGCGCGTTGCCGAGCACCTCGCGATGATCGCTTGTAGCTGAGGCGGAGCGGAACACGACGTGGGAGTCCGGCCGCACGAGGACGGCACCATGATCGTCGTGTCCGCGGAGCGTCGCCCATGCGCCGTCGGCATCAAGATTGTCTGTGTCCGCACCGACTGCGTAAACGTCGATGGCGATTGCCAGTTCGTCGCTGAGTGCCACTGCTGCGACGACCCAGTCTTCGCCGCGGGAACCTACGAGGAGTGTGAAGCCATCTTGGCGCATGAGGTGGTGAGTGCTCACCCGTTCATCCCCGCGCACGATCCATGCGTGCGGAACACGGTGTCCCGGTCGCGCGTCTTGGACATGGACCTGTCCGCGCGGGCAGCGAGGGGGCGCCTGGCTGCCGTCAGGGGTTACGGCCGGGCTGTCGGCGTACTCGAATCCCAGCTCGACGTCAGCCTCTCCGTATTCCCACTGGAGCGTCTCGGCATAGTCGCCGAGCATCGTACGACGCGCCTCGCCTGCGAGGCCCACGCCAAACAGCGCTTCCAGTACACCACGATTCCACTCGGTCGGTGCCCCGGGGATGAGGCCGAAGCCAGCGGTGGCGCTCATGTAATTGAAGAAGTGAAACGTCGCCCATTCGACATTTTGGGCGCCGACGGGCCTGCGCTCGACCTCATATGAATCGAGAAGCGCTGGTGCCGCCCTGGCTGCGACCACGGCGGCGAGCTTCCAGCACAGGTTGGCGACGTCCTGGATGCCCGTGTTCATCCCCAGGCCGCCGTTGGGCGAGTGGCGGTGCGCTGCATCGCCGGCGAGGAAGAAGCTGCCGTCTCGGTAGCGGTCGGCAATGGCGCTGCGGATCAACCAGTGGCTGATCTCTAGGACCTCCATCTCCAACGACGGGAGCTTGAGGTGGCGGCGGACGTCGGCGATAGCCTGTGCCTCGTCGTAGGACTGGCGTTCGCTCTCCGCTTCAACTGGGAGGGTGATCAAAAGGTGCCATTCCTCAGAATTCCTTCCCCAGCGGTTGGGCCCCATGGCGACGATGTCGGACATGACCATGCTGCCGTCAAGCTGCGGATCGACGAATAGTCGATGCAGGGACTCGTCGTCCTCGAAGACGTTCGAGAGATCGGCGCGGAAGTGCACGCTGATCATGTCGACAAACGGGTCGGGGCCGACCATCTCGACGCCGAGGGCGGGACCGATCGTGCGTCCGCCGTCTGCAGCGATCGCGTATCGCGCGCTTACGCGCACCGTCGTTTCGCCTTCACGATCGAGCACATCAGCCCAGACACCGTTGGGACCCTGACCGAAGTCGACGACCTCGTGCCCAAATAGCACGCGTCCGGGAGTGCGCTCGTCCGCATGACGGCGAAGCAGCGGCTCCATGAGCTTCTGGTTGAGATTCCCGAACGGGTACGGGGTCGACGTCGCGTAGATGTCCGCAAGCGCTCCTCCGCCCCACGTGTCGCATCGGTAGAAGAGCTGGTTGTCCCATTTCTCATCACCGCCGAGGCTGGTGTGCCACGTGGCGGCCGAGAAGTTTTCGTTGGGGGTACCCGCCGCATAAACCTCGTCGGCGATGCCGATACGGTCAAAGATCTCCATCGTGGCCGGGTTGAGAATATGGGCCTTCGGCAGCAGCGACGTTCCCGGGTGCCGTTCGACGAGGAGGAAGTCAACGCCGAGATCTCCGAGCAGGAGCGCCGCCGTGAGACCTGCGGCGCCCCCGCCCACGATCAGGACCTCGACCTCGCGGTCGACGTTCGTCTCTGCTCCGAACATCGCGGACTAGCCCTTCGTGTTCTGTACGACAGGGGAGAAGAGCGACGAGCCGACGGCGTACTCCGCGTCGGTCGAGCCCAAGATCCTGCGCTCGCGAACGTACGGCAGCGGGTTGGTCGGGTCGTCGCTGTCGATCTCGCGCGCGAGGCGGTGGCCGCTGAACACGGCCTGATGGATCATGTCCGGCGCGACGGCATCGCCGATCTCGTAGACGGCCTTGATCCCGGCGTCGTCCCACTCGTCCTGCCGTGCCTGCAACTCATCCCAGAGCCCGGCATTAGGCACGCGCTGCGTGACCATGACGATGCTATCGACGTCCAGCACTTCCTCGGCGTCGGTATGGAAATCCATGATTGTCGCCGCGCCGGGCTCTGCCGTGAGCAGCAGATGCTCGAGAACGATGCGCACACCGGCTTCGCGCAGTTCGCGATTGAGGCGGGGCCACTCGAGCGTGAACATGCTGTACGGGCTGACGGTGAACTGGGTTGTGACCAGTGTCACCTCCTTGCCCTCCGAGCGCAGTCGTGCCGCGAGGCTGTGTCCCATGAAATAGCCCTCGGCGTCGTACACGAGGACACGGTCGCCAGCCTGCTTGCCTTCGACCATGATCTGCTCTGGGGTCAGGATGTGCGGTTGATCGGCGCCCGCACCTAGAAGGGGCTCGGACATGAACGGTCCCCGTCCGTCGCCTGTCCACGTCGCGCCCGTGGCGACCACGACGATCTCGGCGCCGTACTCGAGCACGTCGTCGGCAGTCATCCGCTTGCCCGGGATGAACTCGACGTTCTTCAGCTTGTTGATCTGGATCTGGCGGTAGTTCGCGACACGGCCCCACTCGCCAAGGCCGGGGAGTTTAGAGATCCAGTTGATGCTCCCGCCCATCTCCTTCGCGGCATCAACGAGGTGCACGCGGCGCATGTCGCGCTTGCCGAGCACCACTGCACACTCCATACCCGCTGGACCTGCGCCAACGATGAGCACGTCGTTGTCGCGATTCTTGGCGGGCGTGAATCGCTCGGGGTGCCAGCCGCGGCGGAACTCCTCGCCGGACGTCGCATTTTGGGTGCAGGCGATGCGTGGGCCGCCCTGCTCCCACTTGGAGATGCAGATATTGCAGCCGATGCACTCGCGAATCTCGTCGAGACGGCCTTCCGCGATTTTATTGGGGAGGAATGGATCGGCGATCGATGGACGCGCGGCGCCGATTATGTCGCACTGCCCATCCTGAATGATCTGGACCATGGTGTCGGGGTTCGTGAAGCGGCCGACATTGACGACCGGCTTCGTCGTATGCTCCTTCGCGCCCATCGTGTACTGCCGCTCGTGGTTCTCCGGATGGGTGCGCGACGGTGCCGCGTCCTCACCCCACGAGAGCGTGTTAGGGCCGACGTTGAGATCCCAGTAGTCCACCAGGTCGTCGAGATGGGAGATGAAGTGGAAGCCGTCCTCCTTGGCGGTCACGCCGAGGTCGCCGAGGCCGAACGGCGCCGGCAGCGAGTCCACGCCCCAGCGAATGCCAACAGCGCAGTCATCGCCGACCGCTTCGCGCACGGATTCGGTCACTTCGCGGGCAAACCGTGCCCGATTCTCAAAACTACCGCCGTACTCGTCGGTCCGGTGGTTATACGCCGGGAGCATGAACTGGGAAAAGAGCGTGTGCCCGTGCGTCGCATAGAGCGTGATCAGATCGAACCCTGCGTCACGGGAGCGGATTGCCGCGTCGACGTACATCTGGCGGATCTCGCGGATGTCCTGCTTCGTCATCGGCTTCGCAGTGCCCAGCGAGTTGAAGTCGGTGATTCCCTGCGAGGGCGCCCGGCGCGTGATGCGACTATCGGGCGACACCGGCTGATCGCCGTAGTAGAGCTCAATGCCCATCAGCGAGCCATGCTCGTGCACGGCATCAGTAGTGCGACGGAGGTTTCGTACGTCGCTGTCGTCCCAAATCGTCACGGTGACGAGCGGGCTGGAGTCGGCCTCGGGCGCGATGGTGCAGGCCTCCGTGAAGATTGCGGCCCAGCCGCCCTCCGCCTTCATGGCACGGAACTGCGCCTGGAAGTCAGGGGAGTCCGAACCAGCACCGGTGCACTGGGGCACCTGCCAGAAGCGATTGCGCATGGTCTTCGGGCCGACCTTGATGGGCTCGAAGAGGATGTCGTACTTCGGATCTCGCGCCATCTCAGGTTCCTCTCGGTAGGTGCGTCATGGGTTACCCGTCCGACGCTCGGGTGTGCTGGAGGTGTTTTGTCATCGTCGGCAAAACTGTCAACAGTTGGAGTTTAGTCATGGAGGTCCGCCGGTGTCAACAACCCTGGACGTGGTTTGGGCGTTCGCCCAGAGACTCGAATCAGTCGACGATGGCGACGGGCATGGAGGCGATACCGTGGTCCATGTTCGAAGCGAGGCGTACCACCGGACCAGTCAACGCGAGCCGTGGAATGTGGTCCAGCAACTCCTCGAGCATGATGCAGATCTGCAGCTTGGCGAGGTTGGCGCCGACGCACATGTGGGGACCGCCGCGACCGCCGAACGCACAGTGGGGATTCGGAGTGCGGCCGACGTCGAATCGCAGCGGATCCGTGAAGACGGTCTCGTCGAAGTTCGCCGATGCGTACCACAGTACGACTCGGTCGCCAGCGCGAATCACCTGCCCGGAGAGCTCGACGTCTTGGGTGGCGGTGCGCCCGAACGACAGAGCAACGGATGCCCAGCGGAGCATCTCTTCGGCAGCGGACGGGACGAGAGTGCGATCATTGCGCAGGCGCTGCCACTGTTCAGGAGACTCCACCAGGGCGAGCATTCCATGGGTGAGGGTCTGCCGCGTGCTGTCGCTGCCGGCAATCGCGAGAATTTCGAACATTTGCCCGATCTCAGTGTCCGTCAGGCCGCCTTCGGCCGGGTTCTGCTTCGCTAGCCCACTCAGTAGGTCGTCGCCAGGATTCTCGCGCTTGGCCGCGACAATCTCCTGCCCGAACGCGGCGATCTCTTCGACTGCCTGCTCCAGCGCGGGCACGCCGCCACCATTGGGGTCCTCAGCGTAGAGGGCGGCGATCGTCCAACCGACCATGCGGTCGATGCTGACCTCGTCGGTGGGTGCCCCGATGACATGGTTGAGCGCCCTGATCGGAAGCTCTCTTGCGACGTCCCGGGAGAAATCAAACTCACCCTTCTCGACTGCGCGCTCCACGATCCATCGGGCCGTAGCGCGTAGGTAGGGCTCGTGAGTGTTGACGGCCTTGGCCTGAAGTGGCCGCAGGATTGCCTGGCGTAGCCGCTTGTGCTCGGGCGGATCCGTCGTGACGATCGAGGCGGACATATCGGGTCCGTGATGGTTGGGATCGCCGATCCCGACGCCGCCGACCTGAGACGAGAACGTTGCTGTGTCCTTGGAGACGGCAAGGACGTCCTCGTGTCGCGTGATGCACCAATAACCGTGGTGGGGACCCGGATACCATGTGATCGGCTGGTTGTTTCGCAGCCCGGCGAATAGGTCGTGCGGTATGCCCCGCGCGAAGATCGGGGGCTCGAGTTCCATGCCTTCGAGGGGCAGGGCGGATGGGAGGCTGGTCATGGGAGCACTGGTCCTCGCGAGCGGAAGTGTTGACACTATGCAGGCTGTGGGTGGTTGCGTCAACCCCCCGCTGCCCTTGTGCTATAAACTGTTAACAGTTATGCTCCCGCAGCAACGCTTACTTCCGACCCTGGAGTTATTGGATGAACCGCATCGTTTCCTACGACGTCGACGGAACGCTGCGTGCTGGCGTGGACCTCGACGGAACTGTCGTCGATCTCGGCGCCGTGGGCTGGGGTGATAGCTCGCCCACGTCGGTCAAGGCGATGTTGGCGAGTGGGTCAGGGGCCGCGGATCGCGCGATCGAACTGGCTGTCAAGGCGCTCGCCAGCGGCGCGGTCGAGGGGCGTCCGCTGGATGATGTTGTACTCGGTCCGGTCGTGCCCGATCCTGACAAGGTGATCTGCGTCGGTGCGAACTACCGCGCCCACCTCGATGAGTCTGAGTATCCCGCGCCACCGTTTCCCGAGGTGTTCGCGAAGTACCCGAACGCGCTGATCGGTCACGGGCATTCCATTCCCGTCACCCCGATCTCCTCACAGATCGATTACGAGGGCGAGCTCGCCGTGATCATCGGGCAGCGCTGCGAGAACGTCTCGCGCGAGGAGGCTCTCTCGTTTGTCGGCGGCTACACACAGGCGAATGACATCAGTGCTCGCGATGTGCAGCTCCGTGTCAGCCAGTGGGTTGTTGGCAAGTCGTTCGACGGGTTCCTGCCGCTTGGCCCGGCACTGGTCCCGGCGTCGCAGGTCCCGGATCCGCAGGATCTGGAGCTGACGACACGCCTTAACGGCGAGGTCATGCAGAACAGCAGCACCTCGTTAATGATCTTCGATGTGATCGACATCGTCGTCTATCTGAGTTCGATGATGACCCTCGAGCCCGGCGACGTGATTTGCACCGGCACTCCGGGTGGCGTGGGCCTGTACCGCGATCCACCGGTCTTCCTCAAGGAGGGCGACGTGATCGAAATCGAGATCGACGGACTGGGCCTGCTCAGCAATCCGGTGCATAACAAGAAGGTGGGGTAGCGGGCGTGATCGCCGACGTGGGACATATCGCCCTGCGAGTCCCGGACGTCGATGTCTGCGTCGACTATGCGCAGAGGATCCTGGGACTGCGCGAGGTTGAACGGGTAGGTGGCGCTGCGAGTCTGACGTGCGATCAGCTCCGAATGCGCGTGAGGTACCTCCCCGGCGATTCGCCCGCATTGGATCACATCGGACTGGTTGCAACCAGTCGCGGCGCACTTGAGGAGCTTGCCGTCCGCCTCGGTCGCGCAGGTATCGCGACAACTACCGAGTCGCTCGGGGCCGGGATCGACGAGGCACTCCGGTTCTACGGACCGGATGGGCACGCCTTCGCGGTGTACGCAAAGCCGGTGCGCGATCAGCCCGACTGGTATCCGACGGCGGGTCTGCGACCGACGCGTTTCGGCCACATCACGCTGACGGCTCCCGACATCTCCGTGACGGAGGAGTTCCTCGTGGAGATGATGGGCTTCCGCGTCTCGGATCGGATTGTTCCGGGAATCGGCAGCTGGCTTCGGTGTTCCACAGAACACCACGTCCTTGCGGTGCTGCAGGGCCCGGTGGGAGGACTGCATCACTATGCCTTCGACGTTGAGGACCTCGCAGGGCTGGGACGGCTCGGCGACTTGCTCGCCGGGCACGACGAGCGGCTCATCTTCGGGCCTGGTCGGCACGGGCCCGGCAACAACCTCTTCACTTATCACCTGGATCCGGCCGGAATCTGCGTCGAAGTCTGCGCGGACATGCAAAAGATATTCGACGACGAAACCCATGTTCCCGGCGCGTGGCCCGCTACGGCGGAGACGGAGAACCTCTGGGGCGCGCTAGCTCCGGACGGGTTCGACGATCTCTGTGCTCCGAACGCAGCTAGCATCTCGCCGTGAGTGACGACCCAACTTATCTAGCGAGCCAGGGTGACGTCCTTTGGGCGCGCGAAGCCGATCTGGAGGTTCCCCAATCCGAACCGCTCCCAGCGACAGCAGATGTCGTAGTTGTAGGGGGCGGGTTCACCGGCGTCGCGGCTGCGCGTGAGTTGAGATGTAGGGGGCGCGAGGTCCTCGTCATCGAGCAGGGCACCCTTGGGTTTGGCGCAAGCACGCGCAACGCCGGGTTTGTCCACGCCGGTGTGCGTCGCAGCCTCCCGGAGCTTCGCGAACAGTTCGGTGACGAGCTGGGAGCGGCGCTCTACGGCGACACGGTCGCGGCGCTCGAGCATGTCGCCGACCTCATTGACGCAATCGGCATCGACTGTGATTTTGAGCGACGCGGATATCTGTATCTCGCGCAGCGTCCACGAAAAGCCGAGCGCCTGCGACGGGCTCAGGCGTCACTCGCGGAGGCCGGACACGAATCGCTTCTCCTCGACAGCCAGGCGGTCGCCGATCAGGCCGGTACGGACGGCTATGTCGCCGGTCTCCTGCTCAACGGTGCCGCCTCGATGCATCCAGCCAAGTTCCTGGAGGGCCTGATTTGTGACGCGCACGATCGCGGCGCGCAGTTCGCGGCGAGGACTCGCGTCACGGGATTGGAACAGCGGCCCTCAGGCGGCGTTGTCGTCTCCACCTCCCGCGGAACTGTCATCGCTCGGCATGTGTTCGTCGCGACTGACGGCTATACGGCTGGTCTCCTGCCGTTTCTGCGTCGGCGGGTGATTCCAATCGACTCCTTCATTCTGGCAACGGAGCGCCTGTCGCCCGAACTACAGGAGCGCGTCAGCCCGAGTGGGCATCTCTGCCTCGAGACCAAGAACTTCCTCTGCTACTGGAGGCTGTCTACCGAGGGCCGGCTGGTGTTCGGCGGGCGCGCTAGTTTCGCACCGACCAGCGTCGAGCGTGCATCGGCTTGGCTGCAGCAGCAGCTGCGTCGCATCTATCCGTTCCTTGATGGGGTCGAAGTCGAGGCCGTGTGGGGTGGAAAAACCGGCTTAAGCTA
>Ga0194048_10000783_pt1 | contig 15560 bp, 18 predicted proteins | sample JunL225m_MetaG_FD_161685 | JGI IMG/M metagenome (GOLD analysis project Ga0194048, IMG submission 161685) | Anoxic zone freshwater microbial communities from boreal shield lake in IISD Experimental Lakes Area, Ontario, Canada - Jun2016-L222-5m | ecosystem: Environmental > Aquatic > Freshwater >...
CCAGAAATTAAACCCCAAACACCCGTGTTGGTATCCGTTGACCAACCGGAATCGTAATCAGCCGATGAAAGTTTCTTCAGCACCGTTCCCGTTGCGCCACCCGGAGGCACACCAATTCCGGGGTCACCTTGGATGCCTTGGATGCCTTGGATGCCTTGGATACCTTGGATACCCTGCGGGCCGGGGACGCCAATGGTCACCGCAAAGGCGGCCTGGTCGTTGATGCTGATCGTGAGAGCCATTAGGAATTGTTAGGGGTGACGTTAGGGATGATGGCCAGACGGACGGTTTCCGAATAAAAGACCACGCCTCCTTCGCTAAACTTGATATCCCAGTAAGCCGTGCCAACGTGCCATTCCTCGGTGACATCCGAACGCATCGTGAAGACGGTCGGGCTGTTAAGGGTAATGTCGAAATAGTGCTTCTTATTGCGGGCGTCGAGCAGCGCGGACTCGATGGCCACCCCCGACAGGTCTGCTGGCCAGCCGGCTTCGGGGGCATAGGTGGCGACCCCGTTGAAAGTCTGCCCTTTCTTGAAATCAATGGTAGTGCAGGACATGGGTTCGCCGTTTGGGTTTAGCCGTATGTCAATCCCCCCTAAAATGCCCTAAACCCGCTTACCGGGGGATAGTATAGGCCACCACATCGTACCACCAGTTGTCTGAATTGATGGTATAATCTGTTAATGCACCAGAACTAAAACCAGATAAAAGCGTAAGGTTTTCGATGTAGGGATCGAAATGGGCATCCTTGGCTATTGCGTAAATGTTGTCGGGTGGAGTATCCTGCGGCATAGATGGACCAAGCCATCGAAGCCCTTGCTGGTAGGGGATGGCCAGCTCTACTTGGTGAAGGATGTATTGGACAACATCCCACTTCTTGTCCGTGTCGTTCCATCCAATCCAGGCCACCTTTTTGTAGTCATAACCGATGTGGCGCGGAAGGACATAACCATTCCACTCATCAGATATAGACGATGATGTAGTCGAATACTCTGGCAAAGGTAAGATGTGATTTGCCCGGCTGTTTTGAGTCGGCTTAAAAACCGCCGTAGCAGCAGCCGATCCAGCGGCAAACACCGATAAAAATGGGCGTTCTTTATCTTGGATTCTATTGGTATCATCCCAGTACATTTTATTAAACCAATCAATCTTCGAGACTGTGACATACCAAGTGTCCGAGCCGCCGTCAGCGGCGTTCTTAATCTGAATGGCCGCATCATTAGCCATCCACGGAGAATTGCCAGTTGTGTCCGTCCCAATCTTGTAAGACCCATTAGGGTAAATGGAGTAGTCCTTGATGATGCACTCATTGCTGAATGTTCGGTTATTAGTTTCGTCTAGACGGGTAGTATCATCTAATTGAGTGACGGTCGCCGGACCAAATGGGAACTCGCTCCAGGTGTAATTGCAGATGCCCCGCGCCGTGCGGAGGAAGTACTTGATTGTTTCATCTTCCTGCACCTCTGGGTAGACCTGCACCGTCCACGGTAGGACATAGTTATTACCGATACCATCGGTTACATCTTGCGGTAACGCATAGACCGCCCCACCCGTGGCCGTATTAAACTGGATATCATTGGACATCATCGTCCGGGCTTGATCGATACCCGTGCCGAGCTTGTTCAGCGCGGAGGCATAGACAGGTTCGCCACTTGAGAACGAGCCGCCCGTGGAACTACCGTTGAATCCAGAGATAGACCTCATACGCCTGGCAATAATGGATAGACATCCTTATCCCATCCAGAGATGCCGGAGAGCATAAGGTCGGCTGTAACTTTCCAAGTAGCACCAAAACGCTCGACAGAGCAGTTCGTGATGAGGAATGATTTATTAATTTTTGCTGCCCACTCTTCTGTATAAACAAATGACCCTCCGTATCCCGAAGAAGCCAAGTTCTTATATGCTGTTGGTAGGCCATAAAGGCTTCCATCGTTTACCCAGCCAACATACGAAGCATAAGTAACGGCTGCTACCTCGGTTGAGACATAGAACAAAAGACGAAGGGTATTGGACGGCTTGTAGTAGTTCTTGATGCCGGCCTTAATGTTGAGTGGGTCGGTAGATTTCTGGGGAGGAAGGAAGCCGACGAACTGGAAGCCTTGTTCTGCCCCCTGGGATGCCACATAGGGACGCCAGAGTGCGCGGTTAGGGTTCGTGGTCGTATTATTGTCCCAGCCGTTACCAGTCGGGAAGCCAGCCATTGGACTGCGCGCAGACAATCCGCCAGACACCATATTGATTTTAAGGAAGTTAGGGTGATGCTCGATGGCTTCCGAAGCCGATGATCCAGTCATAACCACCTGCGTTTCAGTCTTTGTACCGCTGCCAAACGCTGGGTCGATGCCGGCGAAGTCCGCAGTAATCATTAGAACGCCACCCTTCTCGACCACCATGCTGGCCTTCCAAACTCCCATATTTTGATATTTGGTGTCGACGCCCGGAACCAATGTGGACATCAGAACGCCCTTGGCAAAGGTCGTTGGGAAATCGTTCATTTTGGTCACGTCCCATTTGAACTTCACCTGTGCCTGGAGCAGGCCGAAACCATCCGCCTCGACGGACCATCCTAATTGGAATTGAGGGTCATCTGTTAGCGGATTGCCGTACTTGATTTGAGTGCTAGAAGGGGTCATAGTTATTTGGCGTTGATGTTTTCCGGCGTTGATGGACCCATGCCGGTTTCGAGTGCGAGCATGGTTTCAAGGGTATTGGCGGCGCGATCGGTGTTATCCTTGATGGCGTCTAGGGGGGTAAAGGAGATGGCACCGAAGATATCGCCACCGCCCATCTGCTGCATCTGGGAGGCCGCATTGGCCGTAGAAAATCCAAAGGGATTCAGCTTCTTACCTTCGCCTCCGCCAGAGGCTTCTTCGTATCCTTTGCCAAATAATTTCTTTTCTTCATCATTAAGAAAAGCAGTCATCTTCATTAATTTTTCTCCTCGCTGTAATGGAGACGAAGAAGGACTAGTCAATTTTTCTGCCAGTTTGCCTGCTAGTTCTGGGTTAGCCTTTGCCAATACTGCAATCATAGCAGTAATTGGACCATCAATGAAACTGTAAAGTTTATCCGCAATTTCAGAAAGTCCAACAATCATTACAACTTTGAAATTGTGCCACCATACATTCCAATCATCTCCTAGGCGTCCAAGGGTAGAAATTTGTTCTTGAGTGTTGGAAAGATACCGAGATTTATATTCGTCGATGGCTGCGGCACCGAGCTTGATGATTGGGAGTAACTGCTCGAAGGATGAACCGAACAACTTGTTGCCATAGTAGGCCAAGGTGACTGCGTCTGTTCCGGCATCATGGGCAGCAGCAAGTGCCTTCATACCAGCAATAGCATCAAAACTTCCGTCGGCTACTTGATCCATTCCTACGCCAAGTTTCACCAATAAGTTATTAACTTCTGAACCTTTAATTCTGGCATCAGCCATCCGCTTGTTAAACTCATTCATAGAATGAGCAAGCGTATCAAGGCTCACCCCACTTGCTTCGGCTACTCCTTCAAGTTTTTGAAGTTCGGCAACGGAGACTCCGGTTGCGATGGAAAGATTGCGGAGCTTGGTGGCATAGGCAATCAGTTCCTTAACATATTCTCCAACCTTGTTAATGAATTGACCGAAAGCGTCGATGAATTGACCAATGGCTAGGCCAATGGGGCCAGCAATCATCCCTCCAATACCAGCCGCGCTACTGAACTTATCGGCTGTCTTCTGGAACGGGTTCTCAATCTTGGCTGCACCTTTGCCAACGGTCTTGCCAGCATCACCGATGCCTTTCTCAAGTTCGGAAAGGTCTGCTCCAATGGTTACAGTTAAATCGGCCATTTTAGTTGTGGTTCATTCGTTTCTTGTAGGCGTCAATTCGATCACCAAACTTTTCCAATTCCTTTTCCTCGTCGGTAGAAAGAATATCTACTTTTGCACCTTCGTAAATGGCATGAGCGATGGACATCCAGACGGCCTCGCCTTCCGGCATTGTCCAGGCTTCCTCTAGGCTGACTCCGTTTCGCATAAGATTAGCGATGCAAGCCAAGGGCATCGGCATTTTTTCTGAATTAATTTGTCCTTCTTTGTTTTCCTTTTTCCAAAGCTTTGGATACGAGCAGGACAACTGGATGCATCCGATGATGCGTCCAATAGAATAGGCCAGTCTTTTGCGACTGCAATTAAGCAGCATCAAATGCAATTTATCTAGTAAGGAAAGACGGTCAGTCATCTTTTCCTTATCATAGGTAGACATTATGCGAACCGCCAGAACAACGTCAATGGGTCGGAAAGTCTTTCCCATTGGATTGAGAAACGGAGAGCCAATGGCCTCCAGCGCAACCCGGTGACGAAGGCAGAAGGCACGAAGTGTCCTGCCGCAGACCTTATCTTGGTTGGGCAGGACAGTCGTAGCCTGTAAGTATCTAGCATCCATCGTGGATGCCGCCTTATTAGGCGATTTCTTGGTACTTGACGCCCTTAACTGAAACCTTGCGGAAATCCTTGTTAGTACCCTTATCGTCGATGGACTTTAAAATATATTGACGTCCACCATAGGTAAACTGATCACCATTGGAAGGAAGGGAATCAGCAATGAGAAGGACTCCGTCGATGGTAATCTCGAAATACTGATCATCAAGGCGATCCGTAATAACACGGCCATGCTCGTCGGCTACTTCGACATCGAGCTTAAAGGTATCGGTGATGGAGTCCGACTGAACCGTCATATAAGTTTCAGTTCCGCGCAACCCGAAGAAGTGTGCTACTCCGTAATCAATTTGGGTATCGGCCATAGTCGTATGGGTTTAGCCAAGTGTCAAGGGGCGGGCGGAAGGACGCCCCAGACAATGAACTCGATGACATTGCCGTACCGACGCTGGCTCATGCCCTCCTCGTCGTTCTGAATCCAAAGACTGTACAATATGCCATCCGTGGTAGGGTTCCAGAGAGCCTGGAGGGCTGGCACATCGACCATTGCCCCGATGACCTTGGCGACCCGTTCCCGGTGGGTTTCGAGCGTCTCGTCATCCGCGCTGGAGTAGACATAGACCTTTAGGACGGCGGTATAGTTGCCAAGGGTGTTCGAGCCTAGGTCTGGAACGGTATTGGATGACTCGGCATGGGCGATCACGATGGGCAGGACACGAATCTCGTCCGTGACGCCCTTGTGAACAGCCAACCCCGGAAACTGGGTGGTGAGATAGCCGGCCACCTTCTCTTCGAGGATGGTTCGGAAGCTGAAGAAGGGAGTGGTCATTATTCGGTAGTGTTTTCTAAATTGAATCCGCCTTGTAGGCGACGGATGACCTCTTGAAGTTTCCCGTGGTTGCGCGCACCTTTAAGATGGTTAAGGATGGCCACTCGAATGGAGTAATATCGATGGTTCATTGCCATCCGCATAAAGTGATAGCCTTGGCTGTAATTTCTTCCAAGGCTTGAGCCGAGGGTGACAATGGGGTCTGGGCCAGTCAGCCTTGGACGGTAGATTGAAGATGAGTTACCTTGCCCAGCAACCCAAGCAGCCGTTGGCATTTTGCCAAGTTGTAGGCCAGCGTAATACCAGCCAGACTTGAGTTTCCCTACCCGCTGTTGGACGCCCTTAATATACCGCTCAACGACTTTCCAGTTGTCCACATAGGTAATGGCAATTTTGTCGGACTCTTTGACCTTGTATGAAGGTGATCCTCGCTTTTGTAGATGCAGGCTCTTTACGGAAGATTCATTGGTACCAAGCATAAACTTGCACTTGGGTGACCCATGTACTGCTTCAACGCGCTGGAAATAGTCGAACTCGCCTTGACCAATTATTCCCCGAGTTGCCAGCATCTTGAAAATGTATTCGGGCTGGTGGGGGGCTGGGAGTTTTAATTTCTCGGTCATCCAGGCGTTTAGGACACCCATGTTGTTACTTGCAGCAACGCCCGATGCCGGAGCTTGGGCCAAGGGCGCGAATATCCTGCGGACATCTCGGCTGACAGCGTTTCTACCTTTGTCCCGTGCTTTGTTTCCGAAGCCACCTTCACCCCCCTTGCTAGTCTGCGGTTCTTTACCAGAAAACGGAGGCGTGTAGTCGCACATATCCTTGGCAAAGAACCGCGCCTGTTGTTTAACAATTTCAGCCATGTCTTTACGCATGACCATTGCATAAATAGAAAACGACCTAGCCAAAGTTGTATAGTCCACCTTGACGCCCTTGGCGACTGTGACCACTTGGGCCATTACTGCACCTTGGTCTGGACCTTGCAGATCACCCAAGCGGAGGGAGGGCGGTCCGTGACGGTCATGATGCGGTACTCTTGGCCTTCGTAGGCCACGACATTGCCAAAGGCCACCAGCCCCGGATGCGCGGCAGCGTCGGTGCGGAGGAACTTGATGTCGAAGGATGTGTGGTTCATGAAACCGCCCGTTTCCAAGTCCTGCATCACGGCCGGCTGGCTCATGAGGGCATTTAAGGCTACTGGGCTGCCCGCTGGGACGTTTTTAACGGTCACAGGCTTGGGTATCTCGGAAAGGATCTCCGAGGCGTCTAAAGCCCATTCGTCCGTGATTCCCGACATGGGTTTAGCCCATTGTCAAAAATAAGAAACCCACCCCCCTTGGCAGAGGAGTGGGCTTCGCATTGTCGCTTTGGGGGATTTTAAACTCCCCCGAAAGATTACACGAACTTGATGCGCTGGAGGGCAGCCGGATTACCGACAGCCGAACCAACGAGCCAGAGAGCCGACATATTGTGCTGACCGGCCTGCCAGTTGTACCAGTAGCGGAGAGCGAAGGAGAACTTGCTTTCTGGGTCCTGGACAACCATCTGCTCGCCACCGCCCGTGGTAGGCGTAGCAGGAACACGGGTCACGATGACCAAGCCTTCCTTGCAGGAGGCAATACCGTTGAGACCTTCGTCGTAAGCGTCGCCGCTGGAGGGGAAACCGTTGTACTCGCTGACGCTGAAACCGTGGAGGTTCTTGCTGATCGAGTTGTTCTGGATGACGTCGCTGTTACCATACGAGAACGTCTGGGCAACGGACGGGTCCTGGACGAGCTGGCCCATAGCGTCGGGAGATAGGAGCAGTTTACGACCGATGTGAGGCAGGTTAGCCTTGGTGAGGTTCTTCGCAGCGTTGGCAACGGCCACACGGGTGAAGTTCGAAGGAACGCCGCTGTAAGCGACTTCGGAGAAGTTAGCGGCGGTGACCTTCGAAAGGACGTCGTCGAAGAGGGACTTCTGGACGGCGTTGGCGATAGGAGCGAAGAAGAGGCGACGCAGACGCTCAAGGGAGAGCGTGGAGGCTTCGTAATCGGTGAAGGCGACATCGACATACTTGAGGTCGGCGATGGTCACAGGAACATCCGTCGAGGTAGCCGAAGCAGGCACGAAGCCGGCAGACGGGTCGAAGGTGGTGGCGCTGAACGCAGAAGCGTAGCGGGTGTGGACCGTGGTACCACGTTCTGCAACGTAGTTACCGAAGTCGGTCACGGCGATCTCGGTCAACGGAACGAGTTCCGGAACCAAGGTGCGAAGGGATTCTTCGGCGACGAGCTGGAGGGTCAAGCCCCCGATGCTGTTAGACATATTAGTGAGTTAGGATTGGGTGAGAGAAAGATTAGCGAAGACCAGCGGCGCGCAGGATAGCGGGACGGTTCTTGCTGTAAAAGTCGGAAGCCTGCTTGGCGTCCTTCTGCTTGAGAGCCACCCACTCCTCGGAGATCTCTGCGTCGCTTTTCGAGGCGGCGGCAACTTCAGAGGGGGTGACTTCAAGGGGCTGGACTCCAACGGAGGCTGCGATGTGCGCGGCCTTCTTGGCTGCGGACTCTTGAGAGGCGGTAATGGAAGCGGCCTGGGCTTCGGCCTTCGCACGAAGTTCATCGGCGGCGGCGAGCTTGGAGGACAGGTCGGTCACCTTGGCGGTGAACTCGGCAAGCGAAGCGTCCTTGGCGGACATCGCAGCAGTCATTTCTTCCACCTTGGCGGAAAGGGAGGCAACTTCGCTGGCCTTGGCTTCAACCTCGGCGGTCTTGCCGGTGAAGGCTTCCTTCAGCGAATTAAGGCGTTCTTCGAGCGTCATGGGTTTAGCCAAGTGTCAAACCTTCGATTTGGTCGGGTCGGTCTGGATGGGTTCGACGGAAGGGTCGGCGGGAATCTCGTCCTCGTCCTCGTCTTCGTCGGAATCCGTGCCGTCCGGCTTTTTCTTCTTTTTCTTCTTCTTGCCGTCGGAGATAGGGGCAACCTCGTCCTTGTCGCCCTGCTCGGGGGAGACATCGGCGGCTAGGGAGTAGTTGGCAGGGCCACCCACGGGGACTTGCTTTTCAGCCCGCTCGTAAATGGCGTATTCCTCGGGGTCGATGGCCATGAGCAGATCGTCGAAGGTGTTCAAGAGTCCCGAGACGAGGTTCTTCTCGGCACCCTTCTTGCCAGACCAGCATTGACCCTGCATATCGGCCACATCGGCAAAGGTGCGGACAGCCTTGACGTCGCCGATGAACCATTGGTGCATTTCGTCCACGTCGTCCTGGAATAGTTTACGCTGCTCGGGGGTCATCGAGGTGCCGGTATAACCAGCCCCCTTGGCCCAACCAGCCTTGATGAGGTCAACCGTGATGCCTTCTTCGGCATAGGCGGCCTTCATGTCGTAGATTGGAATGTAGACCCCAATGGAGCCTACGATGGACGAAGGGCTGACATAGACCTCGTCGCATTGGCTCATCAGCCACATCCCAGCGGAGCAGGACTGTTTGCAGGTCCAACCGATGGTACGCTTTTTGCAGGCGCGGATACGCTGGGCCATCTCGGGCACTCCCGTGACGGTGCCACCGGGGGTGTCGAAGTCGAAGATGATAATCTCGACGCCCGGGTCACGCTCGGCATCTTCGAGCATCTCTTGGATGTCCTCGACATCGGTCGCACCCATCATCTTTTCCAGCTCGGTAAGTCCAGACCCGATGACGCCCTTCACGGGAATCACGGCGATGTCACCAGACTTGATGAGCATGGGGCGAGGCCCAAAGAGCATCTCCATCATGTCTTCGAGGTCGTCTCCCGCCTTTAATTCGGTCGGGGAGAGTTCGGCCACCTTGTCGAGATATGCCTTCGCCTTCGCCGGCTCGATGAGCATCGGCATGAAGGTCTTGAATGCGTTGGAAAGGGCGTACATAAATTATTTGGTGGTATTGGGGTCGTCTGGATCGGCGTCTTCTTCGTCGTCTTCCACAATCTTGGCACCGTCGTCCATCATCGGCTTTTCGGGCTTCTGACCGACGGAGGCGTTGATGTCGGCGGGGGCGACATTCTGGGGCTTGTAGAGCAGGGACAGCGGGACATTGAACTCCTCGGAGAGGTCCATGAGATACCGCTTCTCGGCGGCGTTCTCGCGCATCTTTTCCTTGGGGTCGAGACCCTCTTCGAGATAGTTGTCCGTAAGGCTCTTGAGGCCGGATTCGATGTCCTGTCGATTCTGCTGCGAGTCACGGCCAGCGTCGACGGTGACACGGCGGGGAGTCGTCCACGAAACATTGTACCAGTACTCATTGGATGGCAGGTAGCCCTCCTTGATTGCCGTACCGATGACATAACCCCAGATGGGGGTAAGCATCCGCTGAACCATAATAGCCTGGCGATGTGAGAACTTGCGATCAGCCTTTGCGACGACGAACCGCATAACCGCGCCGCCCGCCTTCGTGGGATTGGCCACGAACTCGTAGGGGAGCATACCCGCCAGCGAGTCGCGCTCAAGGTGTTCAATGAATCCGTCGAAAGTTTTGTTCGGACGGTTTGACTCGAAGGATTCCAGTTTCTCGCCGGGAGCCAGAGCCAAAACCTTACCACCGAGGAAGGTCGATGCTTCGCTCGGGTCGGTCATGCCATCGCCGTAATCCTGTGGCTTCATCCCAAAAGCCTCGAAGTCGCTCTGCGAACCATCGAAGTTAGGATTCTCACGGGTGATTGTGCGAGAGATATCACCGCTCGTCTTGACTGCTAATTTCTCCAGCGAAAGAATCTCCAGCATATCGACCAGATTATTGATCGAGTGCTGGAGGGGGCTATAAGCCCGCGCTCCCGAGGCCAGCTCTGGCTCGAACAAGTGAATGACCGCATTGGCAGGGACGAGACGGCTTGAGCCGTCAGAGCGGATTACGTTGTAAGAGATAGGCTGACCGTAGGGACCAAAAAGGATGCCGTCCACCATGCCCGGAGGCACTTCGTTATTGGACGAATTACCGACCCGGTGGGATTCGATAATCTGGATGCGGGGTTCGCCACCGGGTCCACGGGTCTTGATGATGAAGACCTCGCCGTCACGATCCATCAATCGGCAGCAGATGTGCTGAACCTCGAAGAATGAGAAGCGACCCGTGATGTCGCAGGAACGAGACCCCCAGCGTTTGAAATAGGATTCGGAATCGTGGTCCCACATCTCGTCGCCAGACTGGGCTTGAGGTTTGATACCGTTTCCAACGGTGTACATGGCCATATCGGCCAGCACCTGTCGGATAAGACCCGCATTGAGTTCCAACCAACGCATCTTGCGCGTGGTCTCCATGCGGTCGAAGACCGTCATGGTCTTCTTGAAGTCCTGCGGCCAGGAGGACCAAATCCAAGAACGCTTGTTGCTGAACTTGGCGGACTCGAAGTTCGAGAAGATGCCCGGGCCGCTACCGCCACCCGACGCCTGCTTCATCGGGGCCGCATTGCGGGCCACCGTAGGCGTCTTGGGTTTCTTAACCTGCGGGAGGGCAGGCTTCTTGGCGGTGGGCTTTCGCATTAGAATCCTCGGAAGTTATTGAGCATATTGATCACCCGCACACGGTCGATTGAACCGTAGGTCTGGGGGTCTTTGACCATCAGCGCGTAGCGGGCCTCGACAAGGACGGTATTGATGTCCATCGGGAAGCCTTTCACCACGGAGGTGCCGGAATCGGCGTATTCCATCATCGTCTTTCCCTGTTTGAGGAGGGCCAATGCGGCGGCAACGATGTCCTTGATGTCGCAAATCTCGAAAATGAGGAATACTCCTTGAGGGCGTGCCATTTGGGTTTAGCCCTGTGTAAAAAGGGTCGGCTGACCCCACCCATGAACCTGCACAAGAGCCACCTGTGTTGTTTCCAATAGGGCCAGCCGACTTGCAACCAGTCTGCCGCTGTTAGTATCTCCGTCAAGGGGATTCGACGACTTTCTCGTCGGGTTTGGTTTCCTCGACCTTTCCGTGCTTGTTCTTACCGCGCCCGATGAGCTTGGCCATCATTGCCGGGACGAGTCCCATGATCTCTGCGTCCCAGAGGTGATTCGCACGGTCGCCGATGGGCAGCCACACGGCTTGGCCGTTAGCGGACTTGGTGCGATGCTCGGACTGCATTTGCTTTCGGTACTCGTCGCCGGCGTCCTCGGGGTAAGTGTGGTGACCCGCACGGCGGAGGCGGGAGATGGAGTCCTTGAAGTATAGATTCGAGAACAGGTAAAGTTTGCAGGAGGTCTGGCCGACTTGGATGACCTTGGCTCGGGCGTAGGGGCGATAGGCCACCTTGATGCCGTAGGGAGTCTGGATACGCCAGGGGAACTCGTTTTGGCCGGAACCTTTGGTGGCGTTCCAAGCGAACCGCGCACACATTCGGTAGACGGTATCGGTGTTGGGTCCGTCACCCGAGTCGACGAACACGAAGAAGTCGGAGACGAGTAGTTTCTTCTGGGCGTCCCGAAGTTGGTCTTCGGTTTCGCAATAGCCCCATTGCACCATGCGGGACTTGCCGTCCAAGGCCCAGGCTCGCACAATCCAGTAGAAGCCCTTGCGCTGAACGTCAACGGACATGAAGCGGAGTCGAGCGAACTGTTTGGCCTTGGTGTATTCTTCCTTGAGCGGAGGTTCGGCCAGTCGACTGTCGACCATGAAGCCCTCGTCGTCCCATTGGTCGAGCATCTTGTAGCCCTGCGGTAGCACTTCGCCACCGCCGTCATCTGGATCGTCAGACCAAGAAAGTGCCAGCCGCTTCTGTTTAAACTCACGGCGCGAGACATCGTCACCGTGTTCCTCGAAGGCTTGCTTCGCACGGATGGCCATCTCGGCGAGTGTTCCCCAGTCCAGACCCCATTGGGCACAGAGCGAGTTCCAATGGAAACCGACTACTCCCTTGGGAGCGTTTTGATTCATCGGGATGTACTCGCCCGTAAGGTTCAGCTCGCTACGCACCTCGAAGGAATCCTTGAACCGGGTCTTGCACGATTTGCACTCGTAGGTGCAACCCGCCTTGACCTTGTCGATGTTCCACCCGTTAGGTTCACGGGCGTCTTCGGGGTAGATGAGTTGCTCCCACTCGTAGGGCTGGCGCGTCTGGCACGAAGGGCACTTGAATGTCCATTCACGGCGGTCGGACTGATTCCACAGGTCGGTGATGTCGTCGCCTTCGACGCCACCCTGCGAGACGAGCAGCGACTTGCCCTGCCAGATGAAAGCGGTACGACGGGCGAGGGCTTCGTTGAGGTGACCTTTGGGCCAGAGCCAGACTTCGTCACCGCCGAGGAAGCGGATGGAACGACGCTGAAGGTTCTTCTTGTTGTTCGCACCCAGCACCCAAACGGTGTTACGCTCGAAGCGGGTTTTCTTCCATTGGTTACGCTCGGCTGCTTCCATCTTGGCCAGAGTGGACGGAGTGGCTTCCCACATCGGGCGTAGACGATCCTTCTGCCAGTCTTGCGCGTTATCGTCGATGTCCTGGAGCAAGAGCGTCGGGCCGGGCGAACGGGCAGGGATGAAGGTCGACCACAGTTCCAGCAGGGATGACTTCCCCATCTGCACGGCACCTAGCACGACGATGGTGGTAATCTCTGGGTCGGTCAACGCCCGCAGGATGGGAGCGAGGAACGGAGTGGACTCCACTCGGAACGGTCCGGGCTGGGGCGAGCCTGGCACCTCGCGCACGTTGGCTTCCAACCATTCGACGATATCGCCTTCGGGGTCGGGAGTCATCATCGCACGGATGTGAGCCTCGAAAGTCTCGACTGTCTGCGGGTCGATAATCACTATATATTGTTTTTAATTCTTGCCTCTGAAATGGCTACATACTCCTGACTTAATTCAATTCCAATATAATTAAATCCCTCCAAGACAGCAGCTTTTCCTGTTGAGCCTGATCCATTAAAAGGGTCGAGAACTGTGCCGTTTGTCGGAGTGATGAGTCGGCAAAGGTAACGCATTAGTTCGGTTGGCTTAACTGTTGGGTGATTGTTTTTGCTTGACAGGAATGGCCTATCTCCACGTTCAGGAATTGCCGCACCTTCGTTTCTCCATTCTTTATCTGGGAGGTCTTTGCACCCGTCGTTTCGATCCTTCTTGTTGGCTTTCGGGCAATAGAAAAAACGGGCCGCAGAACCTTTGTCTCCATAACCGGGTTTCTCATCTCCGTAATGTTCAGCACCAAACCCGCCTTCGAAAGCATTTACATTACCAGAGCGTCCACCTTGGGATACGCCTGTTTTCGGAAACAAATCCAGCACCTGCTGTGACCCATCGTGAATTAGGTTGGCTGGGAAACGACCTTGTGGTGCGCCTTCTACGCAATCCATACATTTATCAAGAAGTTCGGTAGCGTCGTCATTTCCGCACTCAACGCAGACTCTTGTCGCGTCTATGTTTATTCCTCCTACTCCCCACTTAATGACATTGTTTGCCACGGTTCCATCAATCGGTTTGCGGGCTAAACAGATAGGTTCGTGCGCTGGCTTTAATGCCGTTCCCCAGCCATCCCAAGGCTTCGCCTGATCGGTTGTCGGTTCCCACTCTTTTAGTTGCCATGTTTTCTTTTCACCGAGTATGCCGTTATTTACGCCTTTTAGGTCATAAGACTCGCCACCTGTTTCTTGCTCAGTTTGGCGAAGTTTGCGGGAAGAAGAACCTCCGCAACGAACTTGGGCATCTATTGCTTTTGCTACATTAAGGGACTTAGGAAAGCCAGAACCATAGACCCACATAATCTGGTCACGGACTTCAAACCCAGCGTCCTCAATCGCGCACGTCATTCGGTGATAGGTTCGCGAGCCGCTGAAGGCTAAAATATGCCCGCCAGGTTTAAGGACTCGAAGACACTCTTTCCAAAGGGCCACGTTGTAAGCGATGCCAGTCGAATCCCAAGACTTACCCATGAAGCCTAATTCATAGGGCGGGTCGGTTACTATGGCGTCGATGGAGTTGTCGGGCAACGTTGGTAAGATGTCGAGGTTGCTTCCAGTATGAATGATGTAACTCATGGCTATTCGACCTCATCTACGGAGTCTTCATCACCAGAGTCAACCTCAATGGGGTCTTCGGTGTCGCCTTCCTTCACGACGGCTTGTTCAGCGTAGCCGGCGGCATTGGAGAGTCGCTCCAGCATCTTCTTCACCTCGTCGTCGATAGCCTTCATTGCTCGACCCGGGTTGTCGGGGTTGACCCTCGACGCCAGTTTCGTGCCGAGCTGGGAAACCTCCTCCCGCACTTGCGCGAACACTCGACCGAACCTTTCAATGGCGGTCTGGGTGCGGATGTATTCACGGCTGGCAATCTGACGGGCTTGGAGTTCCTTCTCCAGCGTGACGAGAGTCTTGAGCAACTTGTCGTAGGTCGCATAAGACTTGCTGGCGTCGGGCGAGTTGCTCCCCAGATCGTCGAGGTACTGCTGATAGGCCATTGACTTGAGTTCCCGCTGACGCTCGACCGTCTCGGTAAAGTCTTTATCGGGGCGGACGCTCGAACCCATGCGACCGGCACCCCGCGCCATGTACCACGCCTCGGCAGACTCGATGGAGTCGATTGGCATCCCTTGATTGATGAACTTATTGATGGCCTGCTTGGTGACGCCGAAGCGTCCCGCCAGGTCAATGGGGCGGACTTTGTCAGACATTAGATTCAATGTCGTACAATGGTACAAACACTCCTTTAATTTTTCCGTCGAACATAGCCTTACGGATGGATTCGGTGTTTCCTTTGCCGTAAGCGATAAGGCAATTCGGCGCACCTGCTGTTCCAGACTCTTGTCCGTTCACGTCGCAGAACTTCAATCGTCCCTTGAAGAAGAAGATCGAATCTGCCTTTCCCCAGACGTTCGGGAAGAAGGTCGAGGTTTCAGTGCGAGAGAAAACAAGGGCGACGCCGTTGCCGTGCATGGCGAGTTTGGCCAGCCACTTCTTCGTCTCGGTTCCGTAGGGAGGATTACACCAGACACGCCCATGCCAATCTTTGGTAAGTCCGTCATCCAGTTGCGTGTAGTACGAAACCGCCGTATCCCAAGGACGGTTGATCGGAGAGCAAGGGTCTAGGTCAAAAGGTCCGAGGGAGTCGGTGATGTACCTCGGCGTCAGCCACTCGTCGTGGCCTTTGGTCTTCTCATGTGAGAAAGCCTTGCTCACTTCTTCATCCTCCGGGCGTTGGAGAGCTTGCCACAGGCGTAATCCGATTTCATGTAGATGCTCGGTGGCAGATTCAAACGACGCTGGATGGTCTTCACTCGGGCGGACACGGCGGCGCGGGTGAGGTTGTGCTGCTCGGCAACGGCTGTCATCGTGGGCTGGTCGGGCAGACCGAGAGCCAGGCGGAGGCAGGTGGCTTCGAGCG
>Ga0194048_10000784_pt1 | contig 15556 bp, 10 predicted proteins | sample JunL225m_MetaG_FD_161685 | JGI IMG/M metagenome (GOLD analysis project Ga0194048, IMG submission 161685) | Anoxic zone freshwater microbial communities from boreal shield lake in IISD Experimental Lakes Area, Ontario, Canada - Jun2016-L222-5m | ecosystem: Environmental > Aquatic > Freshwater >...
CCCGCATTAGAAGGCGGCCCTACAAAGGTATTTTCATTCCGATGAAAAAGATTGGTCTTCTCTTAGTCGGCCACATCGATGCCGGAAGTCTTCATGTCGGTGGTGATTACCCCGAGCTATACAACGCGTTGCTTGCTCCATTAGATATCGAACTCACTACCTATCATTGCGATGAAGGACAGATGCCAGATTCTGTGAACGAACAAGATGGTTGGATCTGTTCGCCCAGCCGCCTCAGTGTGTATGACGATCATGCATGGTTGCGCGATGTTGAACAACTACTGCGAGATTTTGTTGCGTACGAGACACCATATGTTGGTATCTGTTTTGGTCATCAACTCATGGCACAAGCAATGGGTGCAACAGTTACCAAAGCTGACTTCGGTTGGGGCATTGGTGCTAAGCGCTACGAAATTGTGGAACCACAACCGTGGATGGATTCAACAACCGACATTGTTCTTGCAGCTAGTCACCAAGATCAAGTGCAATCACTTCCTGATGGTGCGCGTCTCATGGCGCGTTCGTCATACTGCCCAGTTGGTGGAATGTTGATTGGTGATCGCGCATGGACATTGCAAGTTCACCCGGAGTTCTCTCCTGCGCTGGCGGATAGTTTGCTCGCAACACGACTGGCACTTTTTGGAGAAGAAAAAGCAACTGCAGCTCGCGCCACATTGTCAGAGCCTCTCGATCAGCACCGGATAGCCGGTTGGATGTCTCGCTTTTTCCACCAGACATTATGACGCAACAAAAGATTCGTCTTAGTCGCGCGACCGTCGTTGACATGGCGGCAATCATTGCTGATTCCGAAGGTATTGACGCTGTGACACTGAGCCGAATAGCTGTCGATGCTGGCGTTAAACAACCTGCTTTATATCGCCATGTCACAGGAATTGAAGAGTTGTGGACTCTGTTGTCATTGCGGGCTCGGGACCTATTGGTGAAGCAACTCACAGAGGCAATTTCCGGCACCACTCGTGACTCTGCTGTTTTTGCAGTTGCTCATGCATGGCGTGGTTTTGTACAACAACACCCGGGTCTCTATAGTGCGACAGATCGTGTTCCATCTGTCGGAGATCTTGACATTGAATTATCGTTAACTCGTGTTGTGGCAGTACTTACACAATCACTAGATGACTACACACTCACAGAATCTCAACGCGCCCACTGTGCTCGATCATTACGCAGTGCGCTACATGGTTTTTGTGTACTAGAAAAAGATCGTGGTCACCCAGAACTATTTGCGCTTGATGAAAGCCTTAATCAGTTAGTTGAACTTTTCTGCCGAGGCATCGAAACGCTCGAGATTTAACTTGCAGCAGGGTCAGCCGGAATTAGTTTGGCCCACAACACATCTTCAGTAGGAATATTGCACTTAACAGATGAACCATCTGTTCCGGCAGTATCAAGTTCAGTACGTGCAAGATTTCGCACAATAGATAGTGAATCAGACAATGCAATTCGATTATCTTGCTGCATTGCGACAGCGCTAATACCTGAGTCAACGCTTCCCTCAACTTGCAGAGAAGACCTGGTCCAGTTCAATGCGTTTTGCCATGTGTCCAACATCGCCACAAATTTGTCAAGACATTTATTTGTGACTGCAGAAGAAACAAGGCCTGCTTTTGCAGATGAATACGCCAAAGACTGGCGCACTTTCAGGTAAGACGCTTCTTTTGTCGTTTCACTTTTTAACGCTTCATCAAGAATGACACCTTGTTGATCGATCGCAGCGCCGTAGGCCCACAAGTCATTTGCCCGTTGACCTAATAATTCAATTGCTGAAGAGGCATCAGCAACAGTGACTGACCACTCTTCCACCAATGCCACAACGCGAGCACCTCGACGTGTCTCACTGAGGTTTCGGTTCGTCGTCGACAAGGTTGCATACATGGCTGAAAAAGCAACCAACGCCGTGGTTCCGATTGTGACGGATGCATTGAACAACATCGACCGGTCGCGACGTTCTCCTTCGCGCTTCATAAAGCGCAACATTCCGCGCCACCGACGCTTCTCCGCTACTTCAATAGGCGTATCTGCTGGGGTGGGATCTGCGAGCAGATCACTCTCAATCGATGGGTCTGAGGTATCGGACATGCCTAGAGATTACAGAACCCTCAGGCAATCAAAGACCATCAGGTCCTAACTGACGTAGAAGCCCAGGTTCTTAGGTGCTGATGCCATCGTCCACGAACATGAAAGGGATCCTTCAATTGTTCCAGTCATATTGGAAATTGACCCTCCGTTCGATGCTGATCCCGTATTAGCAGGGCAAGGCGAAGGACTCGAAGAATCATCCCAGAAGAACATATAGGCCGTTGTAGCAGTGACATTGACCGCAATTGAAACCGCCGTTCCGGCAGCAAATGTACTCGAACATTCGGTCATGAAACTGGTGCACGTTTTTACAACACTTCCCTCCACCCTGAATTTGATAGTTCCGGTAACTTCACTCTCACTCATTGCGCCAGTAGGCCTGACCGTCAGTGCGTACTTGGGAACTGTTGTTGTCGTTGTAGCAGCAACTGTTGTGGTTGTCGCAGCCACCGTTGTGGTTGTAGCAGCCACCGTTGTGGTTGTAGCAGCCACCGTTGTGGTTGTCGCAGCCACCGTGGTGGTTGTCGCAGCCAGCGTTCCACTGGTGATGTGATTACCGATTTCAATTTGCACCGTTTGGTTGTACTGCGGAAAGCGGCTGTTATAGATAATTATGTCATGGAACATGTTATTGATGACTGACTGTTTTCGCAGTGACGAAGTAGACACATTGATATCCGAAGGAATTGTGGTCTTGAACACCACTTTGCCCGAGCTATTTGCTTGAACAGTTTGTAGCACTCGTGCCGGTGGTGAAATTATCAATTGCAACCACACTCCGGGCGTCACATTGGCCACAGTTATATTGACGGGATCTCCGACCATATAAGACACATCATTACGTAAAGGTGAATTTGCTGGTGCCGCAGGAACCGCCTTCAGAGCAGTTGCAGTCGGTGTAGTGGTCGGCTTTACATCAACAGGAGCAACAGTGGTGGCCACACTCGTGGCTGCAACTGTTGTCGTTGTTGCCTGGATAGTTGTGGTCGTTACCTCGGGCGCAGCTGCTTCACGCTCTGCAAGAGGCGCAAGTCCAGGCTTTACCGCTGTCGGTGTGAGATCTTTGGCAACTACGGCCTCAATATTAGAAAGATCAACATTAGAAGTCGTGCTCACTACCGCTCCGGTGTCTGTTGTAACGACCACTTGAGGAGCTTCGGCATTGGCTGTAATCGTCTTTGTTTCACCATTGACTGTTGCATCAACAACAATCTTGGTCGCATCAAAGTTGATTACTGTTGTATCTGCAGTTACTTGTGTAGCAAAGTTGTTCGCAGCGAGGGTCACGGTTGTGCCCGGGTCACTAGACGTCACACTTGTCTCAGTGAACTTAATCGGCTTACGCGCCTTCTTGCCTGTGGTCTGAATTTGAACGACTGATTTACCGTTTGAAATGTACGCAGATGCTGTTTCCGGCAATGTCAATTCAAATTCGGGAGTATCAATTGATAAGACGAATTCAGGAAGGCTGACAGTCTTGCTACACGAAGCACTTCGAAGTCCCCGAGCAGTTGTTCCGTCAATAGCATTTCCGTTTGATGGTGAGAATGTTCCGTTCTTGGTCTTGACTTGCCATTCAACACCAGTTGAACGAATCAGAAGAACTGACTTTGCAACAGTTGTCTTTGAGCCACAGAATGGGCATGTTGCGGACGTGCGGGCCGACATTGGCGTCAAGTCAATGTCGCCAGCTTTACCTGTCCATGCGCACTCATCTTTTTGTGGGTCTTGACCATTGAATGAAAAAAACCATTTCTTGGCAGCAAGGTCGAACACTACATAACGCTCTTTACCAGGCCAGTTTGAGTCATAGACCTTCACCACTGCAAGATCTTTTGAAGGAAACTGCACTGCATATGGAAGAACTGCGTGACCACCAGTTGGTGTGTAGAGACCCATGGAATAAGCCACAGATCCTGTCTTCATAGACGACACAAGTTCGTTCACTATGTCCTTGAGTGATTTCTTTGCCCATGAGTTGGTGGAGTCTTGCACTTCAGGCAAAAACTGTGTTGCAAATGCACGCATGATGCCATGCGTAACATCGCCAGCGTTTAACAAATCACCAGTAACCGGATTTTGTTTTGCATCAAAACGAGCTGCTGCTTGAACTGCAAGACCTTCACAATGGCCAGAGGCTCGAGCTTCGTTGACCATACGTGCCCACGCTGCTGCTTGAGTGGTGAGCGTGCAGGGTTCAGCTACCTCACCAACACATGCGGCCTTACCAAACATGGTCACTAAGTCTTTTGTATCAAATTTCTCAGCAGTGGCAGATGAGCCAAAGTTCGCAAATGTAAATCCGTCGGCTGTGGGCGACAACCCGGAGTCAGCTGGAGTCGCTACAACATCAGACGAACCACTGGATCCACCACTGCAACTTGCAAGAGTGGCTACTAATACAACTCCCGCGACAATTCGACGGGTACGGCTAAATACTGTTCTCATGGATTTTTTCCTAATTGGATTTTTGTCGACTAATTTTCGTAGAGTGCTTGAGGGTCTTACACCGACCGCTCAATTAGACCATATATACAGATAGAATTCAAGTACACGAGAAGAGTTTCACAATGGCCACTCCAAAGACATCTCCAAAACGCAGCGACGGCATCGAAACAATGGCCCGGCTCATGGTGCAAGCACGTATCGAATTGGCAAAAAATGGCGTCGACAATTTTGATCTGGAAGCTGTCCTTGAATGCGCAGAGGCTGCACGTAGTTCTCTGTACCACCATTTCGGTAGCAAATTTGACCTGATCTACACAGCGCAGTTAGAAGAGCTCACCGAGAGTCTTAATAACGACAATAAAGTTTTCCGGTTTCTCGTGGAATCAGCAGCGTCTGAAGAAGAATTCTTTGACAAATTGGCGGACCTCATGCGAGCCACGTCAACGAAGGAATTCGTAGAGTTTCGGCGACGTCGAATTCAGGTACTTGCCTCTGCAACACACAATGACAAACTTTCTGAAGCCATTCGAGCCGCGCAGGTGGACGGCAACCTCTATTTTACTGAGACGCTAGAAATCCTTCAGAAACGAGGATGGATAAACCCTCAACATGATCTCCATGCCACGACATACATGATTCAGGGTCTTCTCATTGGCCACATCATGTTGGACTTCTCTCAGTTGCCCGAATTAGAAGGTGGTTGGATTGATATTGCTATGGAGACAATCGTCAACCTGGTCGGTGGCTCAGAGAAGTTCCAAAGCCTCGCGAAGGAACCTAAAAAGAAAACAAAGTCTAAGTAATTTTCTATTTATTACTTCGGTGCTGAAGCTGACTTCTTTTTCAAGATCATCACAACTGCACCAGCAACGATGACAAATCCCAAGATGTACAACACTGTGTTGTTACTTGATGATGAATCAGATGACGCAGGTGCTTCTGTTGTTACCGGAGCTGTCGTATCAGCCGGTGCCATTGTTGTGTCAGCAGATGCCGCAGTGGTATCGGCTGGCGCCATTGTCGTATCAGTAGAGGCTTCTGCATGAACAAGAGCCTTTTCTGACACAACTTTTTCGCCGTTCTTCTTAATGACACGAAGCGAAAGCTTTGACGCGCTCTTTGGAATCTTCAATGCATCACCCTTCGCCAATGTCACCCATGTGCCACCAGCAACCTGATACTCAACAGTTGAAACATCGCTCGCTGCCACTGAAAAGCCCTTCAGCAACTCTGTCAAGTCAACAGCTACTTCAACATCGGTAGCTGGTAGCTGCACTTCAGTTGCGGTTGCATCAACAATCGCAGCCTTAGCAGTGTCATCAGCCACCGGCGCAACAGTTGTTGTTACTTCTGCGTCAACAGTTGTCGCTGTTGACGCTGTTGACGAATCAGTAGTTTCACCGGATTGTGCTGTTGTTGAATCCACAAAGGCCGCCGGCTTTTCAGGAAAAACCAATGTGACTGAGTCGCCAGTGATTGCACGGTCACCCGGCGCAGGTATTTGGCTAGACACTTTATTATCAAGGTCGCAAGCAGTATCAGTCGGTTCTAATGCAACAATAAATATCGCATCTTTCAATATCTGAGATGCATCTTGACATGTCATGCCCGTTACGTTCGGCACAACAGCCTGACCAGAAGTCATGACTCGATTACCGGTGCCATCTCTTGACACTGCAACAAACATCCCATTGCCATAAGTAACTGAACTCCAATGATTATTGACGGCTGACGTTTGCAAGGTCCAAGAAATCCCATCGGGACTAGTCATGACACCATCTGATGACACTGCAACAAATAAACCATTGCCATAAACAACGGACATCAATTCGCTGATTTGGCGAAGTTCTTGGTCCAAAGTTTCTAACGTCCAAGTAATACCATCGAGACTAGTCATGACATCATGTCTTCCGACTGCAACAAACATCCCATTGCCATAAGTAACCGATCGCCATAGGTCTTCGGACGCCGATGTTTGTAAGGTCCAATTGATTCCATCGGGACTAGTCATGACGCTCTCGTCGCAACTGCGATCACATACTGCAACAAATAAGCCATTGCCATAAGTAACTGAACTCCATTGCCTGTCGGGCACCGATGTTTGTAAGGTCCAATTGATTCCATCGGAACTAGTAATGACACGCCCTCCACTAGTGCGATTGCGATCAGACACTGCAACAAATAAGCCATTGCCATAAGTAACCGCGGCTAACTCGAGACGGTCAAAAAATCTTTTCATAAGTTTTGACGTCCAAGTAATCCCATCGGGACTAGTCATGACATCATCGGATGACACTGCAACAAATAAGCCATTGCCATAAGCAACCGAAATCCATCGCTGATTTGTGGATGGTGTTTGTAAGGTCCAAGAAATCCCATCGGGACTAGTCATGACACCATCTGATGACACTGCAACAAATAAGCCATTGCCATAAACAACGGACATCCATTCGCCGAAGGCCGGCGACGTTTGCGATGTCCAAATTGCAGCAGTTTCGAGCGTTGAATTCTTCAGGCGGCTGCCACCGCTTGAGTCTGATTCGCTACAGGCGGCAAGACCAATCAGTCCTACTGCTAATGCAATCCGAATAAACGACTTTTTGAAATTCATAATGTTCCTTACGTAAACAACTCGGCAGTTTTGAGATATAGCAATCAAATTAGGGGACCCTGTTGAGGGCTGGATTCAATTAGAACAGAAACTCAAGTGATTTACAATGCACCAGACAGTTGGGAATAATTCTAAGTATTAGTCAGTGATGCCATAAATAGAAATGGAGGCCGCAGGAAAATCCTGCAACCCCCATATCTGAATCTTCCATGAAGAGAAGAACGTTCTTTATTACTTCGGTGCTGAAGCTGACTTCTTTTTCAAGATCATCACAACTGCACCAGCAACGATGGCAAATCCCAAGATGTACAATGCTGTGTTGTTACTTGATGATGAATCAGACGACGCAGGTGCTTCTGTTGTTACAGGAGCCGTTGACTCAGCCGGTGCCATTGTCGAAGTATCAGAGGCCGCAGTTGTGTCAGCTGGTGCCATTGTCGTATCAGTAGAGGCTTCAGCATGAACAAGAGCTTTTTCTGACACAACTTTTTCACCGTTCTTCTTAATGACACGAAGCGAAAGCTTTGACGCGCTCTTTGGAATCTTCAATGCATCACCCTTCGCCAATGTCACCCATGTGCCACCAGCAACCTGATACTCAACAGATGAAACATCACTCGCTGCGACTGAAAAGCCCTTCAGCAACTCTGTCAAGTCAACAGCCACTTCAACATCAGCTGCTGGTAACTGCACTTCAGTTGCGGTTGCATCAACAATCGCAGCCTTAGCAGTGTCATCAGCCACCGGTGCAACAGTTGTTGTTACTTCTGCGTCAACAGTTGTCGCTGTTGCTACACCGGAAGCTGCAGGATACGTGAATGAGGCGGGCGTAAGTTTCGAGACGCCCCATGGTCCTAAACGCAACATACAGATATTGACAGTAGAACCTGGTTTGAATTCGCTGCCCAATGCCTCAGGTGAAAATATTTGACCGCCATCGATTGAACGAATAATTCGTATGTGATCAATAACCCAAGCTTGATCTAATGCGTTGGCCTTCATAAATGAAGACATTCCTTTCATAAATTCTGCCGGAGATAAATCTGCACTGCACGGAATATCTCTGTTGACATCAAAGAACAGAATTGTCTCGAATAACTCAATCTCGGCGAATTCGGCAGAGAGACTGCTCGACAGAGGTTTCCATCTGAAAAGTAGGCTTCCATCATCAGTCAGGGATGACGAGATCTCCGTAATCACTGGTGTTGTAGGTGTATCTATTGTGATTGGCGCAGAGCCGTCTGATATCGAATGCAAGGTCAGGTTGGAAGTCGCGACTACATATGTTGCTTTTCCGTTACCAAGTAGAAAGTTGGTTGAATAATCGACAACCAGCGGACTTGTATCTGAACAACCCACGTTGAAAAATTCTGGTCCATCTGTCTGAAAAGGTACTTCTTGAAATACGCAGTACTCAACCTGCGAATCAGCGATGGTAACTGCATCCCAAGACACCTCAACTGAATTTCCGTCTGCTGATATTTTCGCGCTCACATTTGTAGGGGCCGCAGGTTTATCTACAGAGCATTGGAAGTCTCCATTAGCTCTCGTTACCTGTACTGAGATTGGTTCTGCCTTGTCAGTGTCTGCAATTTTGGGTGTCAGTCTGAGATACAGATTAGTAGTGTTCTGCAACGTTGCTATGCCCCGAGTAATCAAGCAACTATCGATTGTCGCCTGCTCAACATTGTCTGTAATAGTGAGATTGCCCGAGATGGTCACAAATTCATCTGTTGACCATTCAATGTTGTATCCAAGTTGATCTTGTGCAGTTAAATCAGCAGAGCGTGTCCAACCGACCGCAATTCCTGCTGCACTGGAAGTTGCCGTCAACGCTGATGGTTGATAATCACTAATTTTTGTGGAACTAAAAACCAATGAGCCTTTCCACAAAGAATCGGTATCAGTGGGATACTCAACTAGCGGAGAAACATAATAATTCTCGGTATCCGAGAAGATTTTATCTAATTGCAAGTCTTGCAATGAAACCACTGCGTTGTCCTCGACATGGGCCATCGTGGGACCCGTACTCATTACCATTATCTGTATTGATGCTTTTTTAGTACTCGGTTTAACATCGCAACCCAAGGCCGCCGTAGTCTCTTGAAATCGAAGTGACAAAAAATTGACTGCAGTAAGATCAGTTTCGTCTCTGTGCACCCCTAAATGCGCGTCGACAGGACAGGTAGACCAAGTTGTCTGAGAGAAATCTTTACTGCCTTGCGAGACGGTTATTGGGCTGAGTTGAAAATTGCTAAAAGCATTGCTCAGGACGTAGTTGGTGTTATCACCTGAACCCTTTGCTTGATAGTTAACATCCATACTTATTTTGTATTCGTCATTTGCAATTAACTGGACACCTGCCCGATTAGGGACAAGAAGTGTTCCTTCTATGTGACTTGCGTTTGTGGCGATCGCGGAGTTTTTTTGGCGGTTGCTGCTTGAGTCTGATCCGCTACAGGCGGCAAGACCAATGAGGCCTACTGCTAACGCAATCCGGGTGAACGACTTATTGATTTTCATGATGTTCCTTATGTAAACAACTCGGCAGCTTTGAGAACTATCGGTCGAATGAGGTGGCCTTAACTGTTTGGGCGTTTCAATTAGAACATATTGTCAACTGATTTACAACGCACCAGTCAGTTGGAAATAATTCTAAGTATTAGTCAGTGATGCCATAAATAGAAATGGAGGCCGCAGGAAAATCCTGCAACCCCCATATCTGAATCTTCCATGAAGAGAAGAACGTTCTTTATTACTTCGGTGCTGAAGCTGACTTCTTTTTCAAGATCATCACAACTGCACCAGCAACGATGACAAATCCCAAGATGTACAACACTGTGTTGTTACTTGATGATGAATCAGATGACGCAGGTGCTTCTGTTGTTACCGGAGCTGTCGTATCAGCCGGTGCCATTGTTGTGTCAGCAGATGCCGCAGTTGTATCGGCTGGCGCCATTGTCGTATCAGTAGAGGCTTCTGCATGAACAAGAGCCTTTTCTGACACAACTTTTTCGCCGTTCTTTTTTGTGACACGAACTGAAAGTTTTGCAGCACTCTTTGGAATCTTTAGTGCATCACCTTTCGATAGTGCCACCCACGAGCCATCAGCAACCTGATACTCAACAGTTGAAACATCACTCGCTGCGACTGAAAAGCCCTTCAGTAACTCTGTCAAGTCCACAGCCACTTCAACATCAGCTGCTGGTAGCTGCACTTCAGTTGCGGTTGCATCAACAATCGCAGCCTTAGCAGTGTCATCAACTACCGGTGTAGGAGTTGATGATCCAGCAGCGAGATATTCAAACGTCGTTGAGGTACTTTTGCTGGAACCTAATAGAGACCACGCTTGTACATCAATCCACACTGTTGATCCCGGAACAAAATCAGGGCCAAGGTTTATAACCGGAATCGTATAGAAACTTGTTCCAGCAACAAAGTTCCCTACTTCGGGACCACGTTCTGTTGCGCCCATAATTCCCCAAGAAAGATAGGCAGCCTTGTTATAAACGCCAGTTGCTTGGTTATTAACCCACGAAACTTTTACGTCTTCTCCACTCAAGACAGCTTTTAGATTGGTTACTGGATCTGTTTCTGGAAACATGACATCCACAACGTCAGATGCAGGCGAGACCACCCCTGTATCTCTAATTGCTAGAACACGAAACGATCGTGCTTCTGTAAGTTCTAGAACGGTGCTGGTGGTGTCAATTCCACATCGCGCATCAGAAGCGTCACCTTTGAATGAATCACTAGAGCTTTCGACACAATATGAAATCACAGAATCCCCAGCATCTGCTGGCTTCTCCCATGAAATCGTGACACTCATATCCTTGAGAGAGAAATTCGCAACCACATTTGTGGGAGCAGCGAGAATCGACTCTGGACACACAAGGTTTTCTGCAGTTTTCGTCACTGTTACAACATTTGAGTAATTGCTGTCATTGTCGTCTCCGTCGATTGCGTACACCCTAAGAGAAATCTCATCACCAACGCCTAAATCATTTTGTTCGTTTATTTCACAACTAGGTACATCAGCGGCCAAACCGCCGGTGCTCAAATCGTATACAGAGTTCTCAAACCCATCCGTAGACCATTCAAGAATATGTATCGGTTGGTCAGATGGTGCAAGATCAGCAGACAGTTTCCAATTCGCCGAAATTCCGGATTCATTGGCTGTAGCTGTCAGATCATATGGCGCGTAGTCTTTGACCGGGCTCGAACTCAATGACTTCAGACTTATGGAAGCGTTCTGTGGATTTTTCTGAGTTTTCCCGTTGTTGTCTATCCAAGTATTTTGAATTTTCGTACTTGAAGATATCCTTCCATCTACAAAAACGTTGTTTTCCTGGAGACCGTCGAGGCCTGTCGAGAGAACATCCTTCAATACTGGTTGGCTGATATTTGTGGGAAGAGTGACCTTTGACCCTGATACCGAGAATCGTAGACTGAATGTTGCTCCCGTTGCTTCCACAGCGACCCCATTTGCGTCATACAAGAATTTCTTGCTGACCGGCACTGGCATCGCTGGCCCAAACATCCCTGGCCCAAAGTCGATGGTGGGGCCGCTCGGAATAGGGTTGCATTCTGCAGTAACAAATGAAGGGTTTGGCGCTTCAACGAATGCAAGGGTGATTTGACGTATATTCGTTGGCGGAGTTTGATCGTTCGTATTCACCGGTTCGAATGAGAAGCTTGACGGGCATTTAGCCCATTGTATTTTCGATAAGTCTTCTGTACCCAAATTGTTTGTGGAATTGGAGACGGAGAAATTACTAATGGCACTACGAAAATCAACTTCTGATGTCTGGGCTTTCCAGGCATCCGCGCAACCAGTCGTCGTAAAGACAATCGGAGTAACAGAGTTATCCCAACAACCAGTTGTAACTGCGGGCGAGCTGGCATTTGCATCTGCAGTATCTAAATTCAGATCAAAGGAAACTTTGTACCTGTCATCTGTTCTGAACGCGGCATTCAACGCATTATCGTTACTTGCAAAAATGGCTTGCGCAGTTCCGACATAATGCAGAACGTTTGTTGCGAGCGCTGAGTTTTTCTGCCGGCTACTACTTGAGTCTGAACCGCTGCAGGCAGCAAGACCAACAAGGCCTACTGCCAATGCAATCCGAATGAATGACTTATTGATTTTCATGATGTTCCCTTTGAGGCCGCCTACTAAGTGCAGAGCATAATTAGAACACAGATTCAAGTGATTTACTACTCTAACTAGATACACAAATATCCAAGTATGGGGCTACGTCGGAGTCTCGGGCGCAACCTCGTGGAATCCAGCTGAGTCATCTATCAATTGCAATCCCCTTGCAAAAGCAAAATCCCCTTGCAAAAGCAAGGGGATTTTTAGGTTTAATCGAAGTGGTTATTGGATTATGCGGGACGCTTATTCCGTGCGGCTACTGCGGCTGCAGCAAGAATCAAAAGGATCAGAAGAACCCACCAATAAGACAAGATGCCTGAGCCGCTTGAACTCGAGCCACTTGTCACTGTCTCATCTGTCTGGCTAACTACCACTGGAACTGTTCGATCAATCTGTTGCTTAATGACTGATTGTTTGCCGTTAGCTGCAGTGAGCCTGACCAACATTGTTTTGGCTGAAGACGGAAGAGGCAGATGCCCAACCACGGGGTTTACCCATGTGACTCCATCGGTTGATATTTCAACTTTTTCTACGCTCGATCCAGCAATAGTGAGATCAAGTAAGCCACTCACAACTTCTGGCGTGACAGTAAATGATTCAACTACTGGTGAAACTGAAATTGTTCCACCTGTTACTTCACCCACTGGAAGATCAGTGACACCACCAGTTATTTCGGGAAGAACGACTGTTTTCACCTTGTCATCAATGGGCTGATTCACATCATCTGGAGTCGGCGGGGTAACTGGCCGATTCAATTCTGCGAATACGTTACTAAATTTTCCGTCACAAGGATCTTGAGCTATAAACAAAGCACCCGTACTGCTATTCAAGGTCACCGAGTTTGATTCCTCAAGGAATAGATAATCCAGATTGTTCTCTAGGTACAAATGATCGGTTGATTTATACATTTGTGAAACCGCCCAAAAGTTATTGTTGCACTCATTTTTGCCAGTAACAGTTGCGTTGTCCTTATCAAGCAACACCGTAAACGGAGCAAATGATTTGGGAACATCACAAGAGGTGAGACAAACAGTGACCCGTGTGGTGAAAAATTCGATTCCATAGCTGACTGACACCTCTAGTTGATGCCAACCCGAACTCAGGTTGGACAGATCCGCAACCATCTTTGTGTCGTCGCTCTTGGTGTCAATGTTTTCTATCTCACCAAAAATTGGGGTGACATAATTGGACGAAATGAGAGGACACGTAACGATCAGCTTTGTATTCACCAAAGTCACGCTGTCGTTATTGCATGAATTCTTCGTCGGGGCTGCACCGTCAGACACGGTCACATCGACTTGACGCAAATCAGAAATGACGGTCTTATTTTCTACAACGAAATGAATCTTGAAGAGGAATTTATGAACACCAGGATCTAGTTTTGCGCTCCCTGTCCACGAATCACCTTCTACACCGATGTTTATATTGCGAACCATGTGTACATTATTTTCTTCATCAATTTCGGCGCGGCCGAAGAAAACCCATTGGTTTTCATACATTCCGAGACACGGATGAGTGACCCTAAAAGTCACTTTGTCATCTGCAGTTGGGTTCGTTGGTGAAAATGACACCGTCGGAGCAACTGTGCAATCGGTCTTGCTCGTCGCACTTGCCGAGGGTGCATCGGTAGAAGATGAACTCGTCGACGAGGACGACGAACTCGAACTAGTCGAGGATGATGAGGACGACGAACTCGAAGACGAACCTCCAGCCTCAGGAGTATTTAAAGAACTTACAATTGTCAAAGTGATTGAGTCACCTGTATTTGCATGATCACCTGGCACAGGTGTTTGGCTAGACACAAAATTTTGGTCGCCGCAGAAAACATTTGATGGATTTACTACAACCGTGAAAAGCGCAGCCATCAATGTTGTTTCCGCTAATTCACAGGTTTGGCGTACTACGTTCGGCACTACAGCTTGGCTAGACGTCATGACTCCGTTGCCCGTACCGTCCGACGACACTGCAACAAACAACCCGTTGCCATACGTAATAGAACTCCAGGCGTTGTTGGCGGCTGAAGTTTGCGAAGTCCAGTTGATGCCGTCTGGGCTGGTCATGACTCCGTCCGACGACACTGCAACAAACAACCCGTTGCCATACGCGATGGAACGCCAGTGGTTGTCGGCGGCTGAAGTTCGAGATTTCCAGTTGATGCCGTCTGGGCTAGTCATGACTCCGTTGCCCTTACCGGCCGGGGCCACTGCAACAAACAACCCGTTGCCATACGTAATAGAACTCCAGGCGTTGTCGGCGGCTGAAGTTTGTGAAGTCCAGTTGATGCCGTCTGGGCTGGTCATGACTCTGTTCCCATCACCAGACACGGACACTGCGACAAACAACCCGTTGCCATACGTAATAGAACTCCAGGCGTTGTTGGCGGCTGAAGTTTGCGAAGTCCATGTGATGCCATCTGGGCTAGTCATGACTCCGTTGCCCTTACCGGCCGGGGCCACTGCAACAAACAACCCGTTGCCATACGTAACAGAACTCCAGCTGTTGTTGGCGGCTGAAGTTTGTGAAGTCCATGTGATGCCATCTGGGCTGGTCATGACTCTGTTCCCATCACCAGACACGGACACTGCGACAAACAACCCGTTGCCATACGTAATAGAACTCCAGTAGTTGTCGGCGGCTGAAGTTTGCGAAGTCCATGTGATGCCATCTGGGCTGGTCATGACTCGGTCGCCATCACCAGACTCGGACACTGCGACAAAAAATCCGTCGCCATACGCGACGGAAATCCAGCGGTTATTGGCGGCCGAAGTTCGAGGTGTCCAGATTCCAGCAGTTTCGATTACAGAATTCTTTTGACGGCTGGTGCTTGAGCTCGAACCGCTGCAGGCTGCAACGCCAATGAGGCCTAGTACTAGTGCAATTCGAATGAACGACTTATTGATTTTCATGATGTTCCTTTTGCAGCAGTCCGTTGAATGCAGAGCATAATTAGAACATAAATTCAAGTGATTTACTACTCTAACTAGATACACAAATATCCAAGTATGGGGCTACGTCGGAGTCTCGGGCGCAACCTCGTGGAATCCAGCTGCGTCATTTATCAAAGGACATAACGCCAGCAAAAGCAAAATCCCCCTGCAAAAGCAAGGGGATTTTAAAATGGTGCGCTCGGCCGGACTTGAACCGACAACCTTCTGATCCGTAGTCAGATGCTCTATCCATTGAGCTACGAGCGCTTGTTATTAGGAAAATAACTCTACCTGTGAGATTTACTTCCAAGCACTCCA
>Ga0194048_10000785_pt1 | contig 15546 bp, 14 predicted proteins | sample JunL225m_MetaG_FD_161685 | JGI IMG/M metagenome (GOLD analysis project Ga0194048, IMG submission 161685) | Anoxic zone freshwater microbial communities from boreal shield lake in IISD Experimental Lakes Area, Ontario, Canada - Jun2016-L222-5m | ecosystem: Environmental > Aquatic > Freshwater >...
TTGTAGGAATTGTGGGCACGACCGTCGAGCGCTTAGGACCCGTCACGCCCAACAGTTTGACTTTACCGGTATCGACCAAAGACAAAGCTGAGGCGGTTGTGGTCCAGAGTAGTTCGACACGCCCACTCGCCACGTCGGTCATTCCGGTAGTGGTCAGTTTGTAGTCGACAATCGTAAAATCGATCTTGGCGACAAACTTTAAAATCATTCCAACAAAATGCGTCGCGGTGCTGCCTGAAGCAAAATTCAATTGGCCTGGTTTTTCTTTGGCGAGCGCAATAAGCTCTTTCATTGAGTTTGCGGGCAGTGCTTGGTGCGCCATTAATACGTTGCGTAAAGAACCAACTAAGCCTACAGGCGCGAAGTCTTTAGCAATATCAAGACGAGTGTCTTTGGTCACAAACTGATTGACGATACTGCTAGTGCTGGCGATCAAGACTGTATGGCCATCCGGGAGAGCACGTGCGACGTAGTCGGCGCCGATACCACCGTTAGCGCCTGCCCGATTATCGATCACCATCGGTTGACCAGAGGTTTCACTGACCTTCTGGGCAATGATGCGCGCGATGATGTCATTACCGGTGCCGGGACCATAAGGCACGACGACGGTAATGGGTTTCGTTGGATAAGTTTGAGCCGTCGCAACAATGCTTGTTGTTGAAAATAGAAGCGTAGCCAATACGCTGCTCAGGCGAGGTAAGTATTTTTTGAAGATCATAAGAGGTGAAGTCCCGTTTAAATTTTTAGTGTTCTTATATTTTTCTGGTTGAATCGCTTCGGCTTATTTCTCAGTCAAGCTGACACCTTGAGCGCCCGCTCTTTGCACAACTTCTTTTAACAACCCATTTTCTTGTATTTCTGTTGAAAAGCGCTGCAACAGGGGCAAGCCATCTGAACGACCTTTTGGAATGCCTAAGGCGATCCGTTCGAAGCCCCAGGCGCCATCTAAGACGATTGAACCGGGGACCTGCTTTGCAAGCTCAAACAAAATCCCTTTGTTGGTGCCGAAGGCATCGATCTTTGCTTGGTTGAGTTGTTGTGTGACCTCAGCAAGACTATTGATTGCAACGACCTTTGCCAGTTTCAAAATTGTGGGCAAGACGGTTTCGGAGGTGCTGCCACTTGAGACGCCGATCACAACGCCAACCCGGTCAAGATCTGCAATTTTTTGCGCTGCGCAGTGCGTGCCGATCAAATAGCTTTGCGCAGAAAAAAGAACTGCTTGAGCAAAATCCAGGTATTGAGCACGCGCTGGAGTGGCGTTGACCAAAGCCAGATCTATTTCATCGAGCTTTGCTGCCGCTAACACGTCGCCATTTTTTTCAAAGATCACCGGTTCAAACGGTCGCTCGATATAGTGCGCGAACGCGCGCCCAAGCTCAAAGCCTACGCCGTAATGATCCTGCGCGGTCGCACCGAGCATCAGAGATTGCGGACTCCCCGTGTAGACGCCGACGCGAAGTTTGCCCGAGGGTGCAAGAATGTGATGCATAAATTGTTTGCCAGGCGAGTATATAAGGATGCTTAGTTAAGCCCCAGGCTTTGTATTGGACGAGTTTACGGCACAAACGATTGCCTTTTAGTCGGTCGCTTGCGCTCAGGCCGTGGTTTAATTAATTCAGAAACCAAAAATATGAGGCTTGTTATGTTGATTCAATCACTTTTTCGTTCAGTCGCGACCTGTCTGCTGGTGGGCTGTGCGTTCAGCCTCGAGGCCTATGCGCAAGTTTCTGCGTCTGAGGCTGCCGTTTTAGCGAGTCCGTTGCGTACTGACCGCGATCGGCAGGCGGATGCGCGGCGCCAGCCTCTAGAGTTGCTGAAACTGGCGAAGGTGGCTCCAGGTATGAGTATCTTGGATATCTCATCAGGCGGTGGCTATACCGCGCAGGTTTTGGCCGTTGCTGTGGGATCTACAGGCAAAGTTTGGGCTCAGATTGCCAAGCCTGCACCCGCGCTTGACGCTCGATTGGCCGCTACGCCGCAGCCAAATTTTCAAATTCTGGCGCGTCCGTTTGATGATTTGTTTCCGTCAGAATTGCCTCGCGTGGATGGTGCAACCCTGATCTTGTCGTACCACGATATCGTGAATACGTCGACTGACCGTGCAAAGATGAATCAAGCCATTTTTAATGCGCTCAAGCCCGGTGGGTTTTTGGTTGTGATGGATCATGCGGCCAAGGCCGGCACCGGCGTGAATGATACGTCGACGCTGCATCGCATTGATGAGCAGGCGGTAGTGGCTGAGCTTGTGGCGGTGGGCTTCAAGGCCGATGCAAAATCCGATGCCTGGAGAAACGCGGCTGATACTCATGAGCTTCACTCAAATAAAATGGAAACGACAAGCGATCGCTTTGCGCTGCGCTTTGTTCGACCAAATTAACAGAGGTGACACGCGTATGTTTGGTAAAAAACCATCGTCGAAAATCGTTCGTTCAAATGATGAATCATTTGAAACTATTATTGCAAAATCCACCGAAATCCACGGTCAGATCGTGGCGACTCAAAGCCTGAGAATTGACGGCAGCGTGAAAGGCGATATTCGCGGATCACAAGGCGATGGGGTTAGCGTGGCGATCGGGTTAACAGGCTCGGTTCAGGGCAACATTTACGCCCAGCGTTTGATCGTCGGCGGTCGAATTATTGGCAATGTGTTTGTGACCGAAACCGTTGAATTGCACGATAGTGCTGACGTGCAGGGCGACATTACGTACAGTCAAATCAGTATTGAACCCGGTGCAAAAATTAACGGCCGCATGGTGAGCCAGACCAATGCTCAACAAGGCGAGCTGACGACCGAGGGTCAGCCTACTCTTGTGAACGCTGGCGCGAACCAGGCACTACCAGCACCTGCAGCGGATTAATAAACTGCCCGTTGCGTAAGATTTCAAAATGAAGATGTGCGCCCGTCGTGCGACCAGTCATGCCGACTTCGGCGATTTTTTGACCGCGCGTCACCATTTGTCCGGCGGCAACGTGGATCTTGCTTGCATGGGCATACTTCGAAACATATCCTTCCGCGTGTTTGATCTCAACCGTCAGCCCATAAGCACCGTCCCAACCTGCCCGCAGTACGGTGCCGCTCCCAGCCGCCAAAATGGACGTGCCCACCTTGGCAACAAAGTCAATGCCCGAGTGATGTGCGACGGTCTGGCTGATTGGATCGACCCTGGGGCCAAAGTTACTGTTCAAACCGAGCGCCATGGGCAGTGGTGTTCCAAGCGGGAGTTGCGTGAGCAATTGATAGCGGGTAGACCAGGTTTGTTGTAGTTCAACTGCGGTTGAGTTGAGCGCTGATACTTTGGCAATCGTTTGATCGAACTCGTCATCAAGATAGGCGTTGGGTGTGGATTGAAACTTTAAAGGGATCAAGGGGCCACCACGGCTCGATGGGTCGGACATTTTGTTTTTGATTGGTGCCGGAGCCGCCAGAGTCGCGAAACGTTCTTTGAGCGCATTCAGCTCGCCGATCTTGCCGGTCATGGCAGTCATTTGGTGGTTAAGCGTTTCTAGCTTTTTGCGATACAGCGCATCGATTTCTTTTTTTTCTCGACTGAACTGCATGCTTGTTTCTTTGAAATCGGTATGCATCAATTCAAGTTGATGTTCATACGAGGCGATGATTTCTTTTTGTTTTTTTTCGCGTTGGGCTAACGCGCCTGTTTGCGCTTGAATGAGACGTTCAAATTTCTTTTGATGTTCGAGTTCTATCGTATTTTGCTCGTCGGCCGTAATCACGTCACCCATGACGCGTGCCAATTGCGGTCTAACCTGCAAGGCAATGCGAAAGCCTAAAAAATGAATCCCAATCCCAAGCAAGACAAGAAAGACGCCCGTCATGACTGACCAGCGTATCAAGCGCTTGCGCGAGATATTAATTTTTTTGACGGCCGATGTTGACCCAGAAATCCAGATGAGTTGCACAGCAAGTGACCGATGTGTTGAGCGGACACAAAGTATACCTAGTCGTTGTGCAAAGATTTAAAAAAACCAAAGAATGCTGAAGAATATTTAGAGAATGTTAAAGCGCTCGTATTTAACAATCTACTGACGTAGTCTTCGGCAAGCTATTGATTCAAAACGATACGAGGCTCAACAGAGTGGTGTTTAAGGGGATCACTTGGCATGGAGCTGTAATTCTGTCGGTAGATTTCGATAATGTGTTGCGACTTCGCTGGGTGTGGTCAACCAGATTTGATCGCGATAAGACATGATGTGCTGCAAGGCTTTTCGCAGACGGGCCAGTCTAAAGGGCTGACCCATAATGAAAGAATGCAATGAGATCGCGCATACCAACGGTGAATCCACTGAGCGTCGTAGCATTTCTTCAAAATTTTCGACCATCATGTCGCAATACTCTTGGGCCGAATTGTGTCGATAGGCAATCGCAGGTTGGTCATTCAGTTCGATTGGATACGGGACTGACAAAATAGGTTTGCCCTTGCTCTTGACCCAGAAGGGTTGTTCATCACAGATGCCCCAGTCGAGTACGTATGAATAATCAGCCTCAACCAGCAAGTCGGTTGTATTCAAGCTTGGGGTCAAGTAAGGGCTCAACCAACCTTGTGGACGCTTACCATCCGCTTTTTTCATAAGCGCGGTCACTTCGTTGATCATCGTGCGCTCAGTCGCTTCGTCCATTTCGATTTGGCGTTCGGCGTTTGAGCGTCCATGCGCAATCATTTCGTCGCCGCGTGCGCGGTGGGCTTGTATCAGGTCGGGGCAGTGCGCATAATTTTCGGTGTTGACAATGACACCGACATTGAGCTTGAGTTCATCAAACAATTCGATCAGACGCCATTCGCCAATACGATTGCCGTACTCGCGCCACAACCAGCTGCGTTGACTCCAGGGTTGGGTTTGTCGATCCAGATCAACTCCGCATTGAACGCCATACGGAAAATGCTCGATATTGACAGCAATATAAAGTGCCAGACGTTTGTTGTCGGGCCAATTAAATTGCGGACGAGATTTAATGCCTGAATATTGAAAGCGATTATGTGAAGGTAGCATGGCGTTCTCGATATGGGTTTGACTCAGTTAGAAATCATGCTAGATTGACAAGACACACATTGCAAGTGATTAGATGGATTTGAAGATGCCGATTGCGATACCTCCTAAAGCTTATCAATGGCCCAATGATGCACATTTGGCACTTTCCATCGTCATCAACGTCGAAGAAGGTGCTGAAGCCAATATTCAAGATGGCGATAAGTATCCTGAACCCGTTGATGAGATGGGCATTGCCTTAAAGCACTCGGTGCGTAGTCTAATTAACGAATCCAATTATCAATATGGCCTGAATCGTGGTGCACCACGAGTACTGCGCTTGTTAGACCAACATCAGATCACCGCGACCTTCACGGCGTGTGCCTTAGCGCTTGAGCGCGCACCTGCGCTGACGCGTCAAATCGTGGCACTCGGCCACGAGATCACCTCCCATGGTTATCGGTGGGCGCATCAATTCAATATGACCGAAGAACAAGAGCGTGCCTATATTGTGAAAGCGCGCGACTCGATCGCGGCCACGACTGGGCAAGTGCCAGCTGGCTGGTTGTCGCGTTACCTGACAACGATGAACACGCGACGCTTGTTGATTGAAGAAGGTTTCATGTATCACATGGATGATCTCAGTGATGATCAGCCCTTCTGGGATCATGACCAAGGCCGCCCGATTGTGGTGATGCCTTACCAGATGGACAACAACGATATGAAGATGTGGGCTGAGCCCTCATATACCCCAGATCAATGGCTGAAGTACGCCATCGATAATCTAGACTGGGCCTTGGGTGAAGGCAGACATTCGGTGAATATGATGTCACTGGGTGTACATCTGCGCATCATTGGTCGCCCTGGAAGAATCTGGGCACTTGAAAAGTTTTTAGCGTACGCTAAAGAGCGCAGCCAAGAGCCGCATGGCCCTTGGATTACAACGCGCAAGGCGATCGCTGAACACTTCGCCAAGCACGTGCCCTTTAGTCTTTGACGCCTTCGCGGTCAACATAGAACCCGTTTTCTGGTGGGTAATTGGCCGTGAGCCATTGGGGGCCACCTTGCGCCACCCATACTGAAGCTGCTAGGCGTGCGACGACAACCAATGCTTGTAGGTCTTCGTCGCGCATCGTGTTGCGGGCCTGTGCGGCGACAATGAGTTGGCCGATGAATTGCCCTTGCCAGATTAACGGAGCAAAGACTGTTGAGCCCATCCGAGAAGATTTCAGATACTGGCGAAACGTGCCATGCTCGTCAGTATTTTTAAGAATTTTTTTGACTTTAGAGGCGTAGACCTGACCCGGGTGGCCGCCGTCAATGGGTATGCACAGACGCTCTTGTTCAGGCGGAAAACCAACGTTGCCACAGATCATGTGATAGCGTCGATCAGGCGTGACAAAGAACGCACCTGCTACAAAATATTGACGCTCGCCCTCTAACAAGGCGCCAGGCTTTAGATGGGCTGTTCGGTCGCCTAGCGTATCAAAACAACCTTGCATCAACGCACGCATCGCCAAGGTGGGATCTAGTGCATCGAGTGCGGCCTGACCGCTTTCTTCAAGCATGCTGAACACTTGATCGGTAAAAGTTTGAGTGGCTGGCATACGGGCTCCTTTAGCGACGATCGATTAGGCGGATGGGTTTTTGGCGGGCTTCAACGCCGGTCAGTGAAGCCAATGCCGTCGGGGCAACGAGGTCAATCTTCACTTCGACGCCCAGTTTTCTTTTAAGCAGTTCTCGGAAATACGCGGTCAGCGGCTCGGTGGCGCTCTCAGAGGTTTCAATACTCACCAGAAGGTCTTCCCGGCCCGAGCCATCGCGCGTCAGGGTGCACAGGTATTCGCCACTAAACCCTGGGGATCCTGCCAAAATCGATGAGAGTGCTTGCGGAAATACGTTAATGCCCCTGAGCTTGACCATGTTGTCGCTTCGACCTAAAAAGCCCTCGATGCGACGAAAGGGCAAATTCAGCTTTGAGGGGCCAGGCAAGAAACGCGTGACGTCGTGCGTGTTGAAACGAATAATCGGAAAAATATCGTCTGTAAATAAACAGGTGGCAATCAAGTCGCCTGGGGCCTCAGGCGCAGCAGGTTTGCCGGTATCGACGTCGCAAATCTCGATCCAGTGCGCATCTTCCATGACATGCAGACCATCGTGGTCTGAACCTTCTGCCGCGATGAGTCCGGTGTCGCCTACGCCATACCAGTCAAAGAGCTCGGCCCCTCCCCAGGCTGCGGATAACGCGTCGCGTGCATCTTTTGAAAGGTGTCCGCAGATCATTCGCAAAGGGATATCTCGACCCGGGACGAGGCCTTGTTCGTGTGCTACTTCGGCAAGGCGCTTGATGTAGTCCGCAAAACCAACAATCACAGTTGCACCAAAGTCGCGCATAAATTCGACCTGTTTGATCGAGGAAGTCTCGATTCCGGTGCCTGCTGACACAAATAATGCATCAGTAAAGTGCAGAACTGCCTCACGAATGTAATGGCCACCGTTAACTAAACCATGCCCATACACAGAGTGCACGACATCGCTCGCACACATCCCCGCCATTAAATAGGCGCGCGCGAGCATGAGGTTTTGTACTTCGCGTGTGCGCGGGCTATAGAGTAATGGTTGGGGTCGACCGGTGGTGCCGCTGGTTGATTGCAACACCATCGGGATGATCTTGCCGTCGACCGGAATATCTCGACCATGGTGATCGCCGAACGGAGGCTTTCGCTCGACGGAAGCCATGATTTCGTGTTTGCCAAAACTGGGCAACTTAGAAAGATCATCGAGTGACTGGATATCCGTTGCACGGATGCCTGCGTCACCCCAGAGCCGTTGGTAAAACGGAATTTGCCAGGCGCGTTTGAGTTGTTTGGCAAAAAGCGCTTCTTGCCAGGTGCGCAAGTTGGCAGGGCTCATCCCGACAAACTTGTTTAAAAAGCTCGCGCCGACCGGAAACTCGCTTCTAAGCGACTCGATGTTGATAGCGTCAAAGTAAGAGAGCGTTTGTGGCATACCGTTAACCTTGAAATGATTCAACAACTTTAACCGAGGACCAGATTGATTCAAGGGCAGGGCATTATTTTTTAGCCAAGGCTTTACCATCAGTGATTACCCCTATATTATTCAGCCAGAATAGCAGCAGCGAGCGCGTAATATGGCGCGGATGCTTTTATATCGGTCGAAATCTTATTCTCTGGAGGTCGCTATGTCGGTCTTGTCAAACAAATCAAATCCTCATGCAATTAGTCGTCGTCGCTTTACCCAAGCCGCTGCTTTAGGCGCGGGTTCTGTATTGTTTGCCCCAACGATCTTGCGTGCGCAAGGTACAGGCGTGATTAAGATCACGAACGTGCAGGGTATTACCGGCCCCTCAGCGGCTTACGGTATCCGCTCGCGCGACGGGGCCTTGCTTGCCCTCGACGATATCAACAAGCTTGGCTACAAAGATGCAAGCGGTAAATCTTATACCTTTGAAATGAGTACAGCCGATATGGCCAATGATCCGCGTCAGGCAGTGACGCTGTTTAGGCAGGCTGCGGGCGATGCCTCGGTCACCGCCGTGATCGGCCCCGCAAACTCGGTCGGTTTTATTGCAATGGTGCCTGTTGCAGCACAACTCAAAATGCCGATGATTGATGCTGGCTCTGGTGCGCCCGTTAAAGAATGGTCGACCTATGCGTGCCGGGTAAATCCTGTATCAAGCACTGCAGTACCGGTGGTGCTTAAAAAAGTGGTTGCCAAGCATGGCATCAAGCGTTTCGCTGTGATTTACGATCAAACACAAGATGCGCAGGCGGGCGATGCTGAGGTTGTGAAAACAATGGCGGCTTCGCTTGGCTATACCGTGGTGGCCTTTGAAGCTTTCAGAACGGGCGATCAAGACTTTTCAGCGCAGCTGTCAAAAATTCGTAGCACGAAGCCCGATGCCATTTATATTGCGGCTACAACAGGTGATGGCGTAAAAGTGACTTCGCAGGTGGTTGAGGCAGGTATTAAGTTGCCGATGATGACCGGGTTTGGCTCTTTTCAAGACCCAGTCTATTGGGATGGCACCAAGGGCGACATCAAGGGTGGTTACACCTTCTTGGCACAAGACTTACAAGCACCTACGCCCGAGCTCAAGAGCTTTCTTGATCGCTATAAAGCACGTTTCACACAATACGAAGCCACGTCGTTTTCGACCTATGGCTACGATGCTGTGTATACGTTATACGAAGCCATTAAAAAAGCCGGTAGCCTTGACCGTGAAAAAATTGCAGCCGCTTTGGCGTCATTAAAAATTACAACACCGCTCGGTACCAATGTGACCTTTAATAACCCACCTGATGGCAACAACAACAGTCCTTCAGTTGTCGTTATCCAAGTCAATGGGCGTGGTACTTACAGCGTCGTTGCATAACATGGGGTCATCGATCTTAGGGGTTGAACACCTTACCCGCAGGTTCGGTGGTCTTGTCGCTGTTAATGACATCAGTTTTGATGTTCAAAAAGGTGAAGTGTTGTCGATTGTTGGCCCCAATGGGGCCGGCAAGACCACGCTGTTTAATTTGATTACCGGCATTGATCGGGCTGATGCTGGCTCGGTCACGTTTGATGGTCAAAATGTGACAGGCTTTGCACCACAGCGCTTGGCAACGATGGGTATAGGTCGTACGTTTCAAAATATCCGCTTGTTCAAAAACTTGAATGCACTTGAAAACGTGATGATTGGTCGCGTGGCACGTACGCGTTCGGGTTTGTTCGACGCGCTGACTTGTTCGGCACTTGATCGTCGCGAGCGCACCGAGATGATTGAGCAGGCAGAGGCCTTGTTAGATTGGGTTGGCGTGGGCGCAAATCGGTTTCGGATGCCCTCTGAACTTCCTTACGGTGATCAACGGCGTGTAGAAATTGCGCGAGCGTTAGCCCTTGAGCCCAAGCTTTTAATTTTGGATGAGCCAACGGCGGGTATGGTTGCCCGTGAAGCCCAAGAGGTGATCAAGCTGATTGGTCGTTTGCGTGACGCAGGTGTCACCTTGATGCTGATTGAACACAATATGAATGTGGTGATGTCGACCTCAGATCGCGTAGTCGTGATTAGTTTTGGTCAAAAAATTGCAGAAGGCACGCCAGCAGAAATACGGGCTGATGAACGTGTAATCGAGGCCTACCTGGGCGTTGATGAAGACGAACCCGCGACGGCGACCGCATCATGAGCAAACCCTTGTTAAGTATTAAAGACCTTGCAGTATCTTATGGTGCTGTGCCTGCAGTTAATGGGGTCTCACTTGAAATCAATACAGGCGAATTGCGTGTGATTTTGGGGGCAAACGGTGCCGGTAAAACGACGATCATTAAGGCTATTCTCGGTTTACAAAAAGCGCGCCAAGGTAGCATCACCTTTAATGGTGATGTCGATTTGCTAAAACTGAAGCCGCATCAGATTCATGAGTTGGGCATTGCCTGGGTGCCTGAGGCACGGCAGCTTTGGAACACACTCTCTGTGCTCGATAACCTAAAGCTTGGTGGCTGGTGCGTCAATGACAAGAGTTTAGTTGACCAGCGTATCCAAGAGATGTTTGATCGGTTTCCGCGCTTGGCCGAACGTCGCGATCAAGTCTCAGGATCGCTTTCGGGCGGCGAGCAGCAGATGGTAGCTATTGCGCGTGCGTTGATCTCTGCGCCAAAACTGATCTTGATGGATGAGCCGTCCTTAGGGCTGGCGCCGTTGGTTGTGCGCGATGTTTTTACGCTTGCCCGTGAGATCAACAAGATGGGGATTTCGGTCTTGATGGTTGAACAAAATGCGCGTGCAGCGCTTAAGGTGGCGAGTTGGGCATATTTGCTTGAAACGGGCCAGATCATTGAAAGTGGCCTCGCCGCTGAGATTGCAGGCAAAGAGTCGGTGAAAGAAGTGTTCTTAGGTGGACACGCTTGAACGACATAGATTGTTGATCCGGAGAAATCGTGGACTTGTTTTTGCAGCAATTGGCTAATGGCCTCATCATCGGAAGCACCTATGCGGTGGTGGCGCTCGGTTTTGCGCTAGCGTTTACCGTGCTTCGCGTGATTAACTTCGCGCATCCTGAAATCTTCATGGTGGGCATGTTCGCAGGCTTGGTGGCCGGCGCTCAATTTCCAGCAGGCGGTTTTATTGGTGCTGTATTGCTCGGGGCCGTCGGTGCTGCGATCGTTGGGTTTGTGCTTGAACGCACCGTCATTCAGCCTTTGCGCGGCCGTGATGTGTTGTCGACATTGATTGGCACGCTTGGTGTCGCGATCATGTTGCAAAATGGTATGGCAATCATTGCAGGGCCCGATCCCGTTGCTTATCCAACTCTCTTACCGCGTCAGTCGATCGAGTTAGGTCCGGTCGTCTTAACGATCCGACAGCTTGCGAATTTTGGCATATGCGTCTTGTTGCTGGGTTTCGTGAGCTTCTACGTGCGCAAGACTAAGTTGGGGCGTGCGACCCGTGCGATTGCAGAGCGGCCCGATGTCGCGGCAGCCTTTGGTATTAACGTTGGGCTTGTGTGCTCGGTCACCATTGTGATCGCCTCTTTGATGGGTGGCGTTGCGGCTGTTTCGGTCGGCACACTCTATGGTTCAGCGTGGGCGTTCGTGGGCTTGCTGTACGGCTTAAAGGCGTTTACCTGCATGTTGGTCGCAGGCAATCGCTACTTCGAAGGGGTGATGGTGGTGGGCTTGGGGATTGGTGTAATCGAGGCACTCGTTACGGGCTATGTGTCTTCAAGTTTAAAAGATGCGGTCGCGTTCTTTGTATTAATCGGTGTGTTGTATTTTCGGCCGAATGGTCTGTTTGGCTCTTACTCACACTAAGGTATAGCGCATGTATAACTTTCTAGAACCTATTCTGATTTTCACATTGCTCAGCGTCATGCAGGTGCTGGGTCTGTACATTATTGCGATGTCAGGCCAATTGTCGATGGCCACTGCTGCGATTGCAGGCGTCGGCGCTTATCTATCCGCAATTTTGACGGTCAAAATGGGTTGGTGGTTTCCGCCTGCCTTATTAATGGCGGGCTTGGCGGGTGCCTTGGTGGGGGCGCTGCTGGCGATTCTGACCTTGAAGATGCGCGACTTTGTTTTAAAGCTCACAACGATCGCGTTCGGTGAGGCTTTGTCGGTGCTAGCCTTTAATTGGGAGTACATCGGCGGCGCAAATAGTTTTACCGGTATTGCCGCAAACACCACGATCACAACTTGTATTGTCGGTACGCTTGTTGCACTTTATGTGACCTGGCGCTTTGATGGCTCGCGCTTAGGTTTCGCTGCACGTGCGATTCGTGATGATCCAGTTGCCGCCACTGCGATGGGCGTGTCGTTGGCACAGTTGCGCACGATTACGTTCGCGTTAGGCGCTACCTTGATTGGTATTGCGGGTGCTATTCAAGCCAATTACGTTTTAGTGGTCAGCCCCCATGATCTCGGGTTTTTTGTATCGCTTAACTTTATTATTTTCTTGCTGTTTGGCGGCATGCAAACGATGTGGGGCCCGGTGCTGGGTGCAATCTTGCTGACGGCGCTTCCTGAAGCGTTGCGCTTTGCTAAAGAATATCGTTTGATTGTGTACGGCTTGATTATCGTGATCGTGATTCTTAAGCGGCCACAAGGTTTACTGTCGCGTACACCGACGGGTATTGAGAAACGTCTGTTCGGTTTCTTAATTCAACCTGCGCGCGCAACTTCGGCGCCAGCGCATGTGAAACATCAGTTTTCTGATGATCGAAAGTCATAAGGCGGGCGCGATAAGACAACTCTTAAAGCGCCCTTTCAATCAACTTAAGCAGCACCCCAAGGCTTAATCGCGGCCTTTAACTGTGCGTAACCATCTAAATAACGTGGGCGCTTTTCACCGAAGATTTTGTCAAAGGTGGCAAGTTGTGCATCGAGCCAGTCAGCTAATTGCTTATTACCGGGATTAGCCGCTTTGTAAGCCTCGTTGATCAACACAAAGTGAATGCGTGGATCATAAGGTTGCTTTTCGCCACCAACGGTTTCGTCACCATCGAGCAAGCGCAACAGCATTGCATCGGCCGAGCCCAGCGTCTGTTCATAGATCGGAGCGCCATGCACGCGATACATCACGCTGGTCATGTCTTTGCCGTTGGTCATGGTGTAACCCATTTCAACCCACAGTTTTTTCATGTCAACTTTGGCGCCAACGCGGTCGATCACGATTTGACCCCAGTCGCGCAAGACGTCAGGCGCATCGGCCATCAAGTCTGTCAGGCGGTCGCCGTCCAGGTCGGTTGCGTAAACGATGCAAGGGCGTTGACGAATCATGTCATGCAGCAACAAACCAAAGTTTGTGTCTGAGATGTGTTCGTAAATGTCACCGCCCCAGTTTTCCATGCCGGCTTTGAAGTCTTTTGGTAACAAGGCAACGATCGCGTCAACGTTCGCGCGGTGCTCTTCATAAGCGTCAACGGTGTACTGACGCTTGAGCTTGAACTTGGTGCCCTGTAACAACCAGCGCATGATGCCGGCGTTGACCGCGTCTTCTTGTGCTTGCGTTGGCTTGGTGGCCACGCGGCCGATTTGACCGGTTTCGTGAACCATCTTCAAGAACAGACGTGCTGCATACGCCATGCGGATACCCGGGGTGTTCATTTCAGAATGAATCACGCCCGTTGCGGGATCAACTTTGAATTTCTTTTTATCTTGCGAGTAAGGCAGGCCTGGCATAAAGCGAATGCTGGTGATGCCACCGTAAGGGCGTACGTTGCAATAAACGCCAGCAGCGGTGCGCAAAGGCGCATTTGCTGACTTGCCATTCACTACAACTTTTTTACCGCCTTCGTTGACCATAAAGTCGCCTGCGGTCGACCACTTCAGGGCGGTGTAGTCCAGTTTGCCAAACCACTCAAGTGAAGCGAGTTTGCTGTCGTGACGAAACTGCGCCATCATCGGAACGCCTAAAAACGGCAGGCCTAAGACATCTAGCGCCATCAGGGTGCCATTCAGGGCAAACATATCGGTGAAAGCATGGGCAACGGGTTTAACGCCGCCAGCGGTGCTGCCGCCTTCCCAGATGATTGCATCGGCGCAATCGGTCGGTTTAATGGCCGAGCGCTTATAAATGCCATCAAGCATTTTAAAGAGGTCGCCGTTTTGCTCTTCTTGAGCGATTTTCAGCAGATCGAGATTTTGTGCCATGAACGCAGAACCTTAGTCGTGGATGAGAAAAATGGTGAAAGGTAAGTAGAAATCCCTAGTAATGCGATTATCGCACTACTAGGGATCAGTACCAACCCGCCTGGAAATCAGCCTAAATATTACCCAAAATAAAGATATATTTAGTCTGCGTAGTCGTTGAGCTTGCGCGCAGGGCGCTCAGCTCATTTCAAAGCCTTTGTAGCCCTCGCTCGCCACCTTGTCGCAAATCGTGCGGTAGTGCGCAAAGCCACCCGCGTAAGGCATGAACACTTGTGGCTTGCCGGGCACGTTTGCACCCAGATACCAAGAGTGTTTGACCTTCGGTAGCAGGGTTGCCTGGGCAGCACGATCAACCTCTTTTTGCCAGGCTTCACTCGCAGCTTCGCTTGTTTCGACGCAGGTCAAGCCTTTTGCCTTCATTTTGCTGATGCAGTCGCTGATCCACTCGACGTGTTGCTCGATCGTGGGCGGCATATTGCTGAGCACCGAGGGGCTACCTGGGCCTGTGATAGTGAACATATTTGGAAAACCAGGTACTTGAAGCCCCAGATTTGTACGCGGGCCAGCACTCCAGTAGTCTTTTAATGTGCGTTTATTACGACCCACAATATCCAGTCTGACCAGTGACCCTGTCATGGCATCAAAACCTGTGGCAAATACGATGATGTCGACTTCGTATTCTTGCTCTGTGGTTTTAATACCTTTGGCCGTAATTTTTTCGATGGGCGCCGAGCGCAGATCGACAAGCGCAACGTTGTCGCGGTTGTAGGTCTCAAAGTAATGATCATCAATCGGTGGGCGCTTACCCGCAAATGGGTGGTCGATATCAGACAGGATTTCGCCCATTTTTGGATCTTTGACAATTCCGCGAATCTTTTCGCGGATAAAGTCAGCGGCAGTTTTGTTCGCTGCATCGTCGGTTAACAAATCACGATAAGAGGCTCTGAATTGAAAACCGCCCATTTCCCACTTGTCTTCGTAGGTCTTTTGCCGAATATCGGCAGGCGTCTCAACGGCTGAACGATCTTCAATATAGAAAGCATGACCGTTTGTATTCGAAGTCATGACCTTGTAAATATCGGCAGCGTGCTCTTTGGCGTACTTTTTGAACTCTGGGGTCAAGGGGTGGTGACGCGCTGGCAGGCTGTAATTTGCTGTGCGCTGAAAAACAGTGAGATGCTTGGCTTGAGCCGCGATGACCGGGATGGCCTGAATACCGGTTGAACCGGTGCCAATAATGCCGACTCGCTTGCCCGTGAAGTCAACGCCTTCGTGTGGCCACTGACCCGTGTGGTACCAGTCGCCCTTAAAGTCACTGATACCAGGGATTTTAGGCACGTTGGCGTTAGACAGGCACCCAACCGCGGTAATTAGGAACTGCGCGTCGTATTGCTCGCCCGTGTC
>Ga0194048_10000786_pt1 | contig 15518 bp, 15 predicted proteins | sample JunL225m_MetaG_FD_161685 | JGI IMG/M metagenome (GOLD analysis project Ga0194048, IMG submission 161685) | Anoxic zone freshwater microbial communities from boreal shield lake in IISD Experimental Lakes Area, Ontario, Canada - Jun2016-L222-5m | ecosystem: Environmental > Aquatic > Freshwater >...
ACACCCTCGCCGCCCGACATGAAGTACCCGTGCAGGTGGGTCTTCTCGTATGGGATCTGCACCTTCTCAACGGGAGTGGGCCACAGACGGAAGGCATGGTCGATGGCCTCACGGTGGTGGCGCCAGGTGGAAAGACCCCGCGACGGGTCCTTCGTACCCAACACGTAGAAGAAGCCGGTGCCGAGGTAGGTGGCCGCGCGCAGGTACCGGTAGCGCGCAGTCACCAGATCGCCTTGGCGCTCCGCGTGGTGGGCCTCCTTCAACAGGCGGTCCCCCACCGCAACCCACTCGTCAAACCACGAGTCGGGGTCGCCATCGGTGATGCGTGCCGCAGTTGAGGTGACCTCGCCGGCCTCGGCCAGACGATAGGCAACCGCTCCAATCGCACAGCGTGTGGCGAACTCGTAGCCCTCATCCTTGAAGAACATGTGGTCGGTCATGCGTCCATTTTAGGATGACGCGGAACCACACAGCCCTGGAAACACCCCCCTGCGTCTCGCGGTTGCAGGGAGGGTTTGCTTCAGGCGGTGAGTTTCGTTGCAGCCTCGGTCGCAAGGCCCCGTCGCTCGAACATATTGGCGAGCAGTGGCAGACCGGCCCCGATGGCGATGGCAATAGGAAGAACGATGGCGCTGAGTAGAACGGTGTGAGTGAGCAGCATTTCGACCTCCGGTGGATTGGTGATGCGGCCACCATGACCCCCCGCGAGGGGGCACCCCGCCGGGATCTCCTTCGGGGTCGCCCCACGGTTGGTAAAGGATTCTCCAGAACCCCCGACGCGGGACGGGCGCGCGCTGGCGCTGATCGCGCATGATCGTCAGTGCGGTTCGGCAGGCCAGTGCACGGTGATGATCTGAGGAGCGACATGGACGTACGACGGCTTGGCGACGGCACACCCGTGGGAGAGATCGCCCTAGGCGCAATGGCGTTCTCCAACTTCTATGCCGGTGGTGACGATGAGGCCGGCGTGGCCGCGATCCAGCGCGCGCTCGATGCCGACATCACCCTCATCGACACCGCCGAGGTGTACGGCATGGGGCACAGCGAGAAGATGGTGGGTACGGCAGTGCGCGACCGGCGCGACGAGGCCGTGATCGCCACAAAGTCGATCCAGGGTCACCCCGACTACCTGCGCCAGGCGATTGACCGCAGCCTCATGCATCTGGGCCTCGATTACGTGGACCTGTACTACCTGCACCGGGTCGATCTGGACGTACCCATCGAGGAGTCGGCGGGGGCGATGGCCGATCTCATCGCCGCGGGCAAGGTGCGCGCGTACGGGCTGTCGGAGGCCGCGGCCGACAACATCCGCAAGGCGCATGCCGTGCACCCGGTGGCCGCGTTGCAAACCGAGTACTCGTTGCTGGAACGCGCCCCCGAGGTGGATCTGCTGCCGGTCACCCGCGAACTCGGCATCACCTTCGTGGCGTACAGCCCGTTGTCACGCGGTCTGCTCACGGGCACCATCCGCACCGGGAGCGACCTGGACGAAACTGACTGGCGTCGCGATGTTCCGCGCTTTCAGGGTGAAAACCTCGCGCACAACGTTGCGCTGCTGGCACCGCTCGAGGAGATGGCCACCCGCATGTCCACCACCTCCGCAGCCGTGGCGATCGCGTGGCTGCTCAGCCGAGGGGACGACATCATCCCCCTGGTCGGCATGGGGAGGCCGAGCAGTGTCGAGCGTGCCCTCGAGGCGCGTGATGTGCACCTCACGCCAGATGACCTAGCGGTGCTCGATGCGGCGTTCCCCATCGGTGCGGCTGCCGGCACGCGCTACCCCGAGGAGATGATGTCGCGCGTGCACGTGTAAGGCGATTCGGCCCCACCGCCATATCCGGCTGGGGGGCGCGTAAACCCGCGGCGCATGCGCCCAGGGCAGTCCCGTCTATGCTCACTCAGCCACACCTTCTCGCGCGTTCACGCTGGGCGGGCGAACCTCCACCCTAGGAGCACAGTTGAACCTCCCTACTCGCCGTCTTGCCGGTGCCGCGGCCGTCCTCGGCCTTGCAGCACTCGCCCTGGCGCCTGTTGCCCAAGGCGCTCCCGCGACGGGCGCCGCTTCCACGGCCAGCACGCCGACGACCAGAGCCCTCGCCCTGATGCCCCTCAAGATCAAGGCAGGCCTCGACATCCGCATGTCGTACCGGCGCTACGCGCTCTGTGCGGCGAGCAACATCACCCCCAGCCAGAAGTCGACCTACATCAATGGCAGGAAGTACCAGGTGGGCACAGGGTTCTGTCCGATCGTTACGGGCTGGACGATCTACAACAAGACCCTTCAGGGCACGAGTCCGACCGTGAAGGGCCCCTCCACCATCTGGTCGAGCTTCGGGGAACCGGCCACGTTCCCTCAGTACAGCCCTGACACGGGTTGGACCGTCGCTGCCGGGACGGGTCGCACATTGGTTGTGGGCACTGCCCCCAACACGGGCATGGCGAACTTCTGGGGATTCCCCTGCGTCGTAACAACGCCGGTGACCGTCGGTGGAATCAGCTACCCGATGGCGATGTGTGCGGGTCCGCTCATGGAGAACATCAACAACGGCCCGGTATCCGCCGGTGCGACCATGGTCACAGACGCCCCTGAATCCGCGACCATCCCGGTCGGCGGCGTCAAGCTGAGCACCGGGTCGCTCGCCGGGATGGAGTCCTTCTTCCTGAACCCGTTCCCGCCTTCCTGAACCGGTTCACGACCGGCCTCGGCGCCCTAGGCGGCGCCGAGGCCTCCGGGTAGCAACCCCACCTCGAGAGGCCAACGATCACCTTCGGCTTCCCCCCTCAGCAGCCGGTGCTTGTCACCGTGCTGTTGGGGCAGGTGGTGTTGTTCCCCCATCTCCTTCCACGCCTTGGGTTCATGCAAGGCTCGAAGGCCCCGGGAATGGCTTGGGGGTACGCAAAGGGTGCGACGCTCAATTGGCGAGCGGGGGGGGCTCACAACGCGCTGGGAGAACGGTGGCGCCGCGACTGGGTTCTACGAACACCCCGCTCTCACGTTGGGTCGCACCGCAGCCATGCCACGAGATCCGGCACGGCTCCGCATAAGATGACCGCGTGGGCGCGTAGCTCAGCTGGTTAGAGCAGGGGACTCATAATCCCTCGGTCGCAGGTTCGAGTCCTGCCGCGCCCATTCGGAGCTACCCGAGGTTCCGCCACACCAACTGCGAAACGCCCTGGACGACTTCCGATCCCGGCCTGCGGTAGGTTTTTATCTCCCCGAACCGGAGTTGATGTAATGCGCGGACTAAACCTCATCGCCCCTGCCGTCGGCCTGCTGGCGCTTGCAGCGCCAGCAGCGGCGAGCGCAGCCATGGCCTACATCACGACACCGCGCGACGCCAAGGTGCAAGGACAGGTGATGGTCGCGAACGACGACGGTTCCGGCAGCGCGAGCACGACCTGAATGTGGCCGGCGACGAGTTCGAGGGCTACCTCGGATCAATCCTGCTCGTGCCGCAGAGCCCCGACGGACTGTGGATGTCGGTGGTGCGGTTCGACAACGATGCCCATCTCGCGGCATGGATCAACTCCCCGCGCCGGGCGGCGTTGCTGCCCGAACTGCGCGGGCAGCTGCAGGAAGACTTCCACCAGTACACGCGCAACACCCCGTTTGGATCCATCGTCAGGGTGGGAAGCAGCGGAACGGTCGTCACCCCGCAGTGGAAGACGGCGATGGTCGTGCTGCTGGTGCTCTACCCCGTCGTCATGCTGCTGTCGCGTTTTGTGGGTCCGCTGCTCTCAGACACCGGCGCCGACCCCGGCCTTGCCCTGTGGATCAGCCAGGTCATCAGCATGGGCATCCTCACCTACCTGTGCATGCCGTGGGCAACCCGCGCCTTCAGCTGGTGGCTCGACCCCCTCGACGGCGCGGATGTGCGCACCAGCATCAAGGGCGCAGGCATCATCGTGCTGCTGTACGTCGCGACCCTGGTGATCTTCCTCAGCCTGAAGGATCTGCAGTTCTGGGACTACGGCTGACCCAAGCCATCTGAAGGGCAGCCTCGGGTCGGGCTCAGCCAGTCACCGCCGTGCGCTTCGCGCGCTTCACCGTCACGTGCTTCACCGACTGGGCGATCACCGTTGACCCGTCCTTCGCCTGAGTGGTGAGCGTCCACTCGCCCGCGCCAAGGTTGGCCCTGCAGGTGTAGGTACGCACAGACCCCTTGGTGGTGATCTTGCAGTTGGTCACCACGCGCGCGGTGGCACGGGAGCCAAAGGCCATCTGGGCCATCTGCGAGGTGCCGCCAGTGGCGATCTGGACGACCCGCGTTGCGCCGTCGGGCACCGCGCCTGAAGTGGTGCAGCCTGCTGTCGGCGTGCATGTGGCGCGACCCGAAAGCGCGCTGGGGGAGGCTGCGGATGAGGGTGCGGCTGTGGCGGTGCTCGGCTCGGTCGGCGTGACCGGGGTGGGGCTTGACGCAGACGGGACCGCTGCAACGGCAAATGACGCGCTTGGCACCGATGCAGATCCGGTTCCCACCAGATTCGCCGCAGTGGCAGTGCAGGTGTAGGTGGCCCCGAGCGTGAGTCCGGTCACCGTGATGCTGCGTGCACCTGCGGTGTTGGTGGTTGCGGTGGCAGTTGCCCCACCGGTGGATGAGGTGCAGGTCGCGCTGTAGCTGGTCACAGGCGTGCCGCCATTGGAAAGCGGCGGGGTGAACGACACCGCGATGGTGGTCTCACCCGCGGCGGGCTGCGCCGCGCTCACGCCGGTGGGGGCTCCGGGCAGGTATGCGGGAAACAGCAACGGCGAGGCGATGGTCTCAACGCCTGAGGTGAGGCTGGATGAGACGCCGGATGAGTCGCCGCCGTAGGTCGAGTTCCCCCAGGTGACCACCGAGCCATCGGACTTCAGTGCCGCGAAGGCGTAGTAGCTCGAGAACACCCGTGTCACGCCGCCTGCGAGCGACGCCGAAACGCTGGAGGAGTTGCCGCCGTAGGCCGACTCCCCCCAGGTGACCACCGGGCCATCGGCCTTCAGCGCTGCGAAGGCATACCTGGTTGAGAACACCTGGGTCACGCCGCCTGCGAGCGCACTCGCAACGGCGGAGGAGTCGCCGCCGCGCGAGGCGTACCCCCAGGTGACCACCGAGCCATCTGACTTGAGGGCCGCGAAGGCGGAGGCGGTCGAGAACACCCGTGTCACGCCGCCTGCGAGCGCACTCGCAACAGCAGAGGAGTCGCCACCGGTGGTCGAAAACCCCCAGGTGACAACCGAGCCGTCTGACTTGAGCGCTGCGAAGGCGCGTTCGTTTGAGAACACCTGCGTCACGCCGCCCGAGAGCGCACTCGCAACGGCGGAGGAGTCGCCGCCGCGCAAGTCGTACCCCCAGGTGACCACCGAGCCATCTGCCTTGAGCGCTGCGAAGGCGGAGGCGGTCGAGAACACCCGTGTCACGCCGCCCGCGAGCGCACTCGCAACGGCAGAGGAGTCGCCGCCGTAGCGTGCGCCCCCCCAGGTGACCACCGAGCCATCTGACTTGAGGGCCGCGAAGGCGTCCCCGGTCGAGAACAGTTGCGTCACGCCGCCTGAGAGCGCACTCGTCACGGCGGAAGAGTTGCCGCCGGAGGCCGAGTCCCCCCACGTGACCACCGAGCCATCTGCTTTCAGGGCCGCAAAGGCGTACCCGCTCGAGAACACCTGCGTCACGCCGCCTGAGAGCGCACTCGTCACGGCGGAGGAGTCGCCGCCGGCGTACCCAGCCCCCCAGGTGACCACTGAGCCATCGGCCTTCAGCGCCGCGAAGGCATACCTGGTTGAGAACACCTGCGCCACGCCGCCTGAGAGCGAACTCGAAACGCTGGAGGAGTTGCCGCCGTTGTCCGAGCTCCCCCAGGTGACCACTGAGCCATCAGACTTCAGCGCTGCGAAGGCGGAGTCGGCCGACACCACCTGCGTAACGCCCGCAGCAAGCGATCCGGCTGCCGCCGGAGTGCAGCGGGCCGAGACGCAGTACTGGTTGCCGCCGTAGGTCGAGTCCCCCCAGGTGACCACCGAGCCATCGGCCTTCAGGGCTGCGAAGGCGCCCTGACCGCCGATCTGGTGGGTGCTGGTCGACGTGGACCACATCTGCACGTCGGTAGGCGGGATCGGAAGCCATGCGGTGGGGCCCATGCCCCCGGCGCCCTGTGCGAGCGCACATGGCATAAGGGCGACACACGCCGCGGCGGCGGCGGCCGCGCGAACGCTGCGGCGCGAAGGGGACGGGGGGCGCACCAGATCAATGCTCGCGTGAAGCACGCTGGGGCCGGAGGCCTTCGCGTCGGGGTCAGCAGGGTTCATCACGGGGCTCCGGAGGGTCGGTGGACTGCGACGAGCACGACGCTGCCAGCCAAACCGCGGGCACGAAGGGACGGACACGGGGCTACCCCCCTATCTGCCCATCACATAGGGGGCTACCACCCTGCCCAGGCGAAACGCGGCGACGGCCCGTCGTTCATGCACGCAAAACGCGCGCCGCGCAATTGGTGAGAGCGGCGCGGCGCTCAGCGCCTTGGGCCGCTTGCTGCGCTCCGCACGAGGGATGCGCACCTCTGGGCACGGGTTCACCTTGCATCCGCGGAGGCGTCCGCTGCTGCGCAGCTCATACACACGTCGGCGATCGCATCGGAGGAGCTCCGCCGCCTCATCCGGAGTCATGTACTTCGACGGCCGGGTGGGCATCTCCACGAGCAGAGCCCCCGGTATGGAGCACTCCGGCTGGCGCGTACGATCCCGGTGCGGGCGCGTAGCTCAGCTGGTTAGAGCAGGGGACTCATAATCCCTCGGTCGCAGGTTCGAGTCCTGCCGCGCCCATCAAGATCGGCATCCGTTTGGGTTGCACAATGCAAGTGTCTTCGTTAGATTGCGCAGTGCAAGTGAAACCCACCCGTTCGCTGAAAGAGGCATCGACATGGCAGAACGCGTTCTCGTCACCGGCGTTACCGGCTACATCGGCCAGTACTGCGCGGCTGAGTTGCTCAATGAGGGATACGACGTGGTCGGAACGGTTCGATCCCTGTCGAAGGCCGACGCCACAAGGGCCGCGATTGCGGAGGTCGCGCCGGTCGAGAACCTGACCTTCGTCAAGGCTGATCTGCTGTCCGACGACGGCTGGGACGACGCCATGAAGGGATGCTCGTACGTGCTCCACGTGGCGTCTCCCTTCTTCCTGGCCGAGCCGAAGGACGAGAACGAACTGATCGCACCCGCCGTCGACGGAACCCGCCGGGTGATCGACGCTGCGGAGCGCGCAGGCGTGCGTCGCATGGTGCTCACCTCATCCGTTGCGGCGATGATCACCGGCAAGCCGAGCGGCCGCTACGGGACCGATGCCTGGTCGGATACGAGCGCGAACATCGGTGCGTACCCGAAGAGCAAGACCCTGGCCGAGCGGGCCGCCTGGGAGGCTGTGGCGGAGAGCGACATGGAACTCGCCGTCATCAATCCGGGAGTGGTCTTCGGCCCGTCGCTCGGCGCAGAGATCGATGGTCAGAGCGTGGCCCTCATCACCGACATGATCGGCGGCAAGATGCCGATGGTCCCCGACATCGCCATGGGCGCGGTTGACGTGCGCGACGTGGCCAAACTGCACGTGGCCGCGATGACGACCACCGACGCGGCAGGCAAGCGCTTCATCGCCGCGACGGCTGAGCCCGTGAGCATGCGCGACGTGGCGGCGGTGCTCCGCGACGCCGGCTACACGAAGGCCCCGAAGCGAAAGGCCCCGCGTGTGGCGATCAAGATGATGAGCCTCTTCGACCGGGAGGCCAAGGGACTGCTTCCGCTGATCGGCAAGCGGGCCGCGTTCGACAATCAGGCGACCTTCGACATACTTGGATGGCAGCCGACGCCGATGGACGCGTCGCTCACCGAGATGGCAGCGTCCATCGCCCGATAGGAGGCGACATGGCAGCGGAATCGGAAGTTGGCGGCGTGACCTGGCGCTCGCCCTGCCCCGTCAGTTCCGGGCTTGACGTGCTCGGCGACAAGTGGTCGCTTCTGATCGTGCGCGATCTGTTCATTCACGGAACCCGTACCTACTCCGAGTTCCGTGAGGCGCCCGAGCACGTCGCGACCAACATCCTGGCCAACAGGCTTCGCCTGCTCACGTCGCTTGGGATCATCGAGCGCACAGACCCGGACGGGGTGGCCCGCAACAATGCCTACCGCCTCACCCCTCGGGGTGAGGCGCTGCGGCCGGTGCTCGAAGAGCTGGGCAAGTGGGCGCAGGACAACCTCAAGGCTCATCACGCGGAAATGGTCAACATTCTCTGACGCGAATCGTTCGGTCGCAGGTTCGAGTCCTGCCGCGCCCATTCGGAGCTATCCGAGATTCCGCCACACCAAATACGAAACGCCCTGGACGGCTTCCGATCCCGGCCTGCGGTACGTTTTTATCTCCCCGAACCGGAGTTGATGTAATGAGCAGACGGAACCTCATCGCCCTTGCCGTCGGCTTGCTGGCGCTTGCAGCGCCAGCAGCGGCGAGCGCAGCCATGGCCTACATCACGACACCGCGCGACACGAAGGTGCAGGGACAGGTGATGGTCGCGAACGACGACGGTTCCGGCGCGCGCGCAGTCGCCTCCGGGGAATTCGCTGCCATCTCGCCCGACGGCACGAAGGTGGCCTACCAGGATTACGGCAATTTCAGCCAGCCCCCAGACAGCAAGGCCGGGGTGGTGGATATCGCCACCGGTGAGAGCGCGCTGCTCACAGGCGAGGAGTGCATTGGCGACCTCATCTGGGCGCCGAACTCGCAACTGATCGCATGCCAGACGCAGTCGAGCAATGCCAAGGGGTATCTCAGCGGCAACGGCCTCGGGCTCGTCTCTGTGCCTCCCAGCCTCGCCGGGGTGGTCGGCATTGAGGTGAAGGACTACATCCCCGCCCGCGGCAACGCCGTCGATCGCAGCGTGGCCTTCTCGCCTGATTCCGCGAGCATCGCATTTGCCTGGCGGCGGTATTCGCAGGACGAGGGCGCCAGCAGTCTGTACGTCGCACCTGTTGCAACGCCCGCTGCGCGCAGGCGGGTGCTCGCGCGAGCCATCAGGCCTGTGTGGGGAGCGCCCGGCATCGCCGCATCACGACAGGCGAGCGTGCGCACTGATGTGAGGCTCGGGGGTGAGTCAATCTCCTTGATGACGATCGTGCCCACGCAGTTGTGGATCGTGCAGCCTGACGGCACGGGGGCGCGGCGCGTCACAAACTTCGGGTGGCAGGCGCAGGGATTCAACGCGGGGCTGCTCGCGGCGGCATGGTCGCCTGCAGGCACCCACATCGTCGGCACAGTCGGCGACGGTGCCGAACGCCAGCAGAGCCTCGCCACCATCAGCGTTTCCACCGGCAGGGTGCGACTCCTGATGAGGAAGACCACCGTGAGCCCGGTCGCCTACTCGGCTGACGGCCGGCGCATACTCGTCACCACCGGATTCAGGGGCCGCCCGCAGAACATCCGGGTCGTCAACGTGAATGGCGGCGCCCAGCAGACCCTCGTGGTGAACGCAGGCACAACATCGGTGAGCGCTGGCTGGAACGGCTGATCCGGAGTCGGTTCCGGGAGTGATTGACGCTGAGAGAACGTGGCGTCCGACGAGTGCCGGCATACCCCCGGTCGCACACACGGATGAGCGCTCCCTCCTTCGTCCGAGGTCGGGCGTACCGACACGTTCGCGAGGGACCCCTCGCTCGCGACTTCCCGGCGAGCGGTCGGCGAAACCCGCGCTGATGTTGAGGTGGGCATCCCCGGAGCGCTAAAGATGTACATCGAGGATCTGCACGAGCGCGGTCAGGTCCTCCCCAAACCGCGCAACGTCGGGGGGTACCTCGCCGCCTGGAGGCCCCAGCCTGCGGCCCCCCGCCTACTTCGCGAGCGGGAGGCCAGCCTTGTCGCAGTACACGGTGGGTGCCGCTTCAAGGTCAGCCTTCGCGAGCTGGTCCATTTGCACGAGCGTGTATTCCATGCTGACGGGATTGATACTGCCGCTCTCGCCTGAGAATGGCACCGCCAGCACCTGCACGGCGAGCAGTGCGGACACCACCAACACGGTGACTCCGCCCATCATCGACGCCTGGGCCAACCAGCCCTCGTCGGGATCTGCATAGAGCAGGACATATCCCACCACAAGGATGGCCGCGATCACCAGCAGCGCCCAGAGCAGCATGGGGATCTGCCCCTCGGCCACCAGCACGCGTCCCGACCGGCCGAGGTTGCGCTCGTTCGTAGATGCCCACCAAGCCGTCACTGGCTCCGCACCTGTGCTGGTGGCGTTCTGCTCCCTCACGCCCACGTCGTCGAGGCCCACCATCCAGGCCTCTGTCACCGGGCTGCGCTGGCCGTCCTGCAGCGACTGCCACTCCTGCGAGATCACCGAGCGGGCGTAACACATCAGCAAGCCCTGCGCGTCGGTGGCGCGGCCACCGCCGAAGTCGGCGGCGGTGCGGAACTGAGCCGTCACGGCCGCGGCTTCGGCGTCGGACCGAGTAGCGGCGGAATCATAGGTACCGAAGCTCAGGAAGATGATGAAGCCGAGCAGGATCGCGAACCCGGAGCCGAGGAACCCGAATACACTAGACGCGCCCACGGAGCCGGCAAAGCGCCCGCGTGAGGGCGAGTGGCGCCTCACCAGCATCATCAGGGCGATCATCACGACCGCGGAGATCACGATCACGCCGACTGCGAGCAGAGGATTCATTCGCCAGAACCTACCAAATAGACGGCGACTTGATGCGCGTGAGCGACCATCCCTTCCGAGGCGCGGGCGCATCACACCTCCACGAGGAGGGGGTCGGGATCTGCGCGTCAGATGAGGACCCGGTCGCCTGCGCAGTCGTCAGGAACTCAGCTGCTTCGCCCGAGCTCATGTACCTCGATGGGGCGGTCGGAGTCGCCACCAGCAGCGCAGCGTGTCATGCGATCTCGGCGAGAGTGGCATCGTCCAATTGAGTTGTGAGTGGCATATCCTGAATGTGGGATAGATCACTCCAGGTGTCCCACAGCCTCGCGGGAGACCCGGTCTATTTCCTAGTGGCCGTTCGGAACCTCTGTAGGCACGACACTTAGCCGGTGACCGGCAGGCTCTTCTTGCGCGTGACCGTCACGCGTTTCACCGACTGGGCGATCACCGTTGCCCCGGCCTTGGCCTGCGTGGTAAGCGTCCACTTGCCGGCGCCAAGGCGGGTACGGCAGGTGTAGGTGCGCACCGAGCCCTTGGTGCGAATCGTGCAGGTTGTGGTCACCCGCGCGGTGGCATGGGCGCCGGTGGCGATCTGCACCACGCGCGTTGCGCCCTTGGGCACCACTCCTGCGGTGGTGCAGCCGTGCGCTGGCGCACACGTGACGTGCCCCGGAAGCGAGCCGACTCTGGTGGGTGTGGCCGGATTCGATGGCGACGGGATCGCCGAGGTGCCAAATGCTGCGCTGGGTACCGATGTGGATCCGGTTCCCACCACATTCACCGCACTGACGGTGCAGGTGTAGGTGGCCCCAAGAGTGAGTCCGGTCACCGTCATGCTGCGTGCACCTGCCACGTCGGTGGTTGCGGTGGCAGGTGCCCCACCGGTTGATGAGGTGCAGGTGGCGCGGTAGCTGGTCACCGGGGTACCGCCATTGGAGAGCGGCGGAGCGAACGACACAACCACGCCGGTCTCACCCGCGGCGGGCTGCGCCGCGCTCACGCCAGTCGGGGCTCCGGGCAGGTATGCGGGAAACAGCAACGGCGAGGCGATGGTCTCAACGCCTGAGGTGAGGCTGGATGAGACGCCAGAGGAGTCGCCGCCGTAGCTCGAGTTCCCCCACGTGGCCACCGAGCCATCTGCCTTGAGCGCTGCGAAGGCGTACCCGCTCGAGAACACCTGCGTCACGCCGCCTGAGAGCGCACTCGTCACGGCGGAGGAGTCGCCGCCGTAGCTCGAGTTCCCCCACGTGACCACCGAGCCATCTGCCTTCAGCGCTGCGAAGGCGTACGCGGCCGAGAACACCTGCGTCACACCGCCCGAGAGCGCACTCGAAACGGCGGAGGAGTCGCCGCCGTAGCTCGTATCCCCCCACGTGACCACCGAGCCATCTGACTTCAGCGCTGCGAAGGCGCAGCAGCTCGAGAGAACGTACGTCACGCCGCCTGACAGCGCACTCGTCACGGCGGAGGAGTCGCCGCCGGAGCTCGTATCCCCCCAGGTGACCACCGAGCCATCTGCCTTCAGCGCTGCGAAGGCGTACGCGGTCGAGAACACCTGCGTCACACCGCCCGAGAGCGCACTCGAAACGGCGGAGGAGTCGCCGCCGTTTCGAGTGCGCTCTCGGGCGACCACCGAGCCATCTGCCTTCAGCGCTGCGAAGGCAGACCGGGTTGAGAACACCTGCGTCACACCGCCTGCGAGTGCACTCGTCACGGCCGAGGAGTCGCCGCCGGAGCTCGTATCCCCCCAGGTGACCACCGAGCCATCTGCCTTCAGCGCTGCAAAGGCGTACTGATTGCCGAACTGGTGGGTGCTGGTCGTGGTGGACCACATCTGCACGGCAGTACGGGGAATGGGAAGCCATGCGGTGGGGCCCATGCCCCCGGCGCCCTGTGCGAGCGCGCATGACATGAGGGCGGCACACGCCGCAAGGGCGACGGCTGCGCGAACAATGAGGGGCGAAGGCGACGGGGCGCGCATCAGATCGGTTCTCCTCTGAACCCGGGGGGCTGCACCGGGTGAGCGTTTGAGGGGAACGAGCGCATTTTTATTTTAGCGATGTTTTCCACCAGTGCCCTCGAGGTCGAGGACACCTCAGGCGATGATGCCCGCCGGCACGCTTGGTGCCGCCCGCGATCAGGGCACGGGCACATCGCTCAGCCGGTGAGCGCAGGGGACTCATGACGTGGCTTGGCTATTGCCTGAACCCCGGCCGATGCTGAGAATGGCCCACTCTCGCTGCAGATTGCACCGCAGCCAGGCCCCTCCCCTGCCGCTCTGCGCCGAGGTGCCCTTTGTTCCGCGTGTGTTCCCCAGCGCAGGCGGTACGCACACCCGGGGCGCGGTGGCCCCGGGTGTGCAGCGGTGCTTAGCCGGTGACCGGCAGGCTCTTCTTGCGCGTGACCGTCACGTGCTTCACCGACTGGGCGATCACCGTTGCCCCGGCCTTGGCCTGGGTGGTGAGGGTCCACCTGCCGACACCAAGCAGCCCATTCCCGGAATTGGCGACGGGCTCCGCCGTGCGCAGTTGGCCGCCGAGCGCACATACCTCGCCTGGTGGCGTACTGCACTCGCCACCGCAGCACTGGCCGTTGCCATTGGCCGCGTGCTTCCTGAGGTGCTCGCGACGGGCACCGCATGGCCATATGTTGTGGTTGGAACCGGGTGGGGCGTGCTCGCCGTCGCCATCGCCGTATACGCCCCAATTCGTCAGCGCTCGCTGCGGCGGGCCATTGACGAGGGTGGGTACGTACATCCCCACGCCGCGATGCTGAGTGCGTTGAGCATCGGTGGGATCGTCCTCACCATCGCGTGAGTCGTGCTCATCGTCATCAGTCCGTAAGGGCAACGCGAACGCGCGGTCGCCAGTGACGAATCATCCCATGGGGCTCAGTGGATCAGCCCGCGCTGCCGAGTTGAGGGGGGCATGAGCACACGACTGCTCGGTGAGGGCACCACCGTGGGCGCGATCGCACTCGGCGAGACGCGCAACGAGGTTGAGGTACTCATACGCGAGGCGTTCGAGGCCCACATCGCCTACCTCCGGCAGGAAGGTCATGCGCTTCCCCAACCGCGCAACCTCGCGGAGTACATCGCCGCCTGACTTGCCCAGCCAACCGCGCCCCGCCAGCCGATCGCTACTTGACGAGCGTGAACGACTGAGCACTGATGCAGCCCGGGTTCACACACGAAACCACTCTCTGCCCCGGTATTCCCCGAGGGCGACCGACGAGTTCGTTGACGTTCTGAATATCGTCACGCTCTCTTGCCTCTATTGGCATACCGCGTTACCCACGCGTGCGGGGACCGGGCCTACGTTGACTGCATGCCCAGGAAGGTTCGAGAGGTTCGTGCTGTGCTCTCCGCCGCTGGGTGGCGCCGGGTATCGCAAACGGGATCGCACGAGAAGTGGCGCAGCCCCGATGGCACGCGAACCGTGACGGTGGCCGGGAAAGACTCCACTACCCTGTCGCCCGGAACACTCGCGTCAATTCGACGCCGCACCGGATTGGACGGCTTGCGATGAACGAATACCTCATCATCTACGAGCGTGCAGAAGACGGCAGCTGGGGCGCATGGGTGCCCGACATCGACGGTGTCGTCGCTGCGGGCGATACCCGCGACGAAGTCGAGGCCCTTATGCGCGAGGCGCTCCCCGCGCACATCAAGGCCATGCGGGAGAACGGCGAGACGGTACCCGGACCCCAGAACCTCGCGGGGTACATCGCCGCCTGACCCAGCTGGCCGGACGCCGCCTCACTTGCCCAGCCGACCGCGCCCTGCCAGCAGATCGCTACTTGACGAGCGTGAACGAGTGGGTGCTGGTGCCCTCCGCATTCACGGGTGACACCATCACCTGGCCCCGCATTCCCTGATAACGACCGGTGCCGCTGGCCACCACGCGACCCGACGCCGCAAGCGCGCCAGCCGCAGCGGATGTGGCCCGCTGGTATGGCCCCACGGCGCGCAGCGTGCTGCCATCGCTGAAGGTGTACGTGGCGTCACCCACGTACCACTCGTACAGCCCGCCCGAGTAGAGGTACTCGAGCACGGAATCGATCGCGTACGTGCCAGCGGCCTCACCGGTTGGCGTCGTAAACGTGCCGCCCAGGAGTCGCCCGTTCCCCACGCCGCCCGTGCCACCGCGCTCCACCGTTACCGCCTTGCCCAGGCGCATGACGTAGTCCTCGCGTACACGCGGGGTGCCCTTCGCCGGCAGCGTGTAGGTGATGGTGTGCTCGTACTTGCCGTGGCTGCTCGAATGCGCCTCAACGCCGCGCGCGCCCAGATATGGCCCAGTTCCCCCGAGAAGCGGACGGGGGGCGCCACTGCGCGTCACACCCGCCGATTGCGCCACGATGCGGGGGCCGGATCCAAATGCCAGCGCCAGCGTGCTGTTGGCCGGCCGGCCGGAGGGGCCCGTCGGGAATTCATCGAACCCCATGGCAAAACCGCGGGGGTTGCCCTCGGGCGAGCGCATACCGCCGAAGAACACTCCCGCTCCCTGCGCAGATGGCATGAAGAGACCCGTGGTCACGTCAACGCTGGGTGCGGACTCCACGACCTTGAGGGTCGCGGCTGTGCTGGAGGCAGGGATGGCCACGGCACATACGCCAGCGGCAATCAGAATCGGGGTGGCAATTCGGAGGAAAGTCATGGCGCGATAGTACGGAATGGGCACTGCAAAGCCCCTGCACGCCGGTGCAGCGCGCACAGGGGCTTCGGGTCAGTTCACCTGCTGCAGCTGCGGAATCACCCAGGTGGCAGTCATCGAACCATTTGGCGGCTGAAGGATGCTCGCGGCCGTATTGCTGCCGGGAGTCGGGTAGTAGATGCGGAGCATGGCGCGGATCTGCGG
>Ga0194048_10000787_pt1 | contig 15517 bp, 15 predicted proteins | sample JunL225m_MetaG_FD_161685 | JGI IMG/M metagenome (GOLD analysis project Ga0194048, IMG submission 161685) | Anoxic zone freshwater microbial communities from boreal shield lake in IISD Experimental Lakes Area, Ontario, Canada - Jun2016-L222-5m | ecosystem: Environmental > Aquatic > Freshwater >...
TTCCGGCCACACTCCCGTCAGACCCCTCGCGCCGCCTCTGGATCGGCACAACCTGTGCAATGGGCGGAGTCGCGGGCTTAGCCGCTGCAGTTCCGTTTGTCAGCACTTTTGCGCCTTCCGACCGTGCCCGCGCAGCAGGCGCCCCCGTTGAAGTCGACATTAGTACGTTGGCGCCGGGCGAAATGCGCACCGTCGAATGGCGTGGCAAGCCCGTTTGGCTTATTCGCCGCACGAAAGAACAGCTTGATTCACTTAAACAAAATGCCGGTGAGCTGGCCGATCCAAACTCAACGCGCGCGGGCTATACGCCCGCTTACGCAAAAAACGAGTGGCGCTCGCGCAAACAAGAGCTTTTTGTTGCAGTGGGTATTTGTACGCACTTGGGCTGCTCACCCACCCCTAAGTTTGCAACCGGCGCGCAACCTAGCTTGCCTTCCAATTGGGATGGCGGCTTTTTATGCCCCTGCCACGGTTCAACGTTCGATATGGCTGGCCGCGTGTTTAAAAACAAACCTGCGCCTGACAATCTCGAAGTGCCTCCGTATCAGTATTTAAGCGACACCCGCATCGTTGTCGGGGTTGACGAAAACAACAAGGCCTAACGGTCTGTTGCTCACCCCCCACACCGTCACACTGAACAAGTAAAGGAACCGTTTTCATGGCTGGCCATAAAACCGTCGAAACGACCGGACTGCTAGGTTGGATCGACCAGCGCTTTCCGCTGACCTCCACGTATAAAGCGCATTTGTCTGAGTACTATGCGCCCAAAAACTTTAACTTTTGGTACTTTTTTGGCGCCCTCTCTTTACTGGTTTTGGTGCTCCAAATCGTCACTGGTATTTTTTTGGTCATGCACTACAAGCCCGACGCGCAGTTTGCGTTTCAATCCGTTGAATACATCATGCGCGAAGTACCGGGGGGCTGGTTTATTCGCTATATGCATTCGACCGGCGCTTCGATGTTCTTTATCGTCGTGTATCTGCACATGGTGCGGGCTCTGATTTACGGCTCATACCGTAAACCACGCGAACTCGTCTGGATCTTCGGTGTTGGCATTTTCTTGTGCCTGATGGGCGAAGCCTTTTTTGGCTACCTCTTACCCTGGGGTCAGATGTCTTTCTGGGGAGCCCAGGTGATCGTGAACCTGTTCTCGGCGATTCCGTTTATCGGCCCTGAACTCTCGATCTGGATTCGGGGCGACTATGTGGTGTCAGATGCCACGTTGAATCGCTTCTTCGCGTTCCATGTCATCGCGATTCCACTCGTTTTACTTGGTCTGGTTGTTGCGCACGTGGTCGCCTTGCACGAAGTGGGTTCAAACAACCCAGATGGCGTTGACATCAAAACCAAACAAGATAAGTATGGTCGTCCGCTTGATGGCATCCCGTTTCATCCTTACTACACCGTGCACGACATCATGGGTTTTATGGGATTTCTAATCATCTTTATGGCGATTGTTTTCTTCGCCCCCGAGATGGGCGGCTACTTTCTTGAGTTCAATAACTTTATTCCTGCTGATCCACTCAAGACTCCGCTTCACATTGCACCCGTTTGGTACTTCACCCCGTTTTACTCAATGCTGCGTGCAACGACCGACGACTTCACCTGGGTCTTGGCTGGCGCTGCGGTCATCGCTGCAATCGTCATGTTCTTGCGTAACAAAGGCCTCTTGAAGTTGCTTGTGCCCGTTGTGTTGTTAGGCGTTGCGGTATTACTGCGCTTGATCGACGCAAAATTCTGGGGTGTCGTGGCAATGGGGGGCGCGGTCGTGCTGCTGTTCTTCCTGCCTTGGCTAGATTACAGCCCTGTCAAATCCATTCGCTATCGTCCTGGTTGGCACAAAACGCTTTACGGTATTTTCTTTGCCAACTTTGTTGTCTTGGGCTACCTCGGCACTCAAGCGCCAACAGACCTCTTCAACCTCATCTCGCAAATTGGTACGCTCATCTATCTGGGCTTCTTTTTCTTGATGCCGGTATGGAGTCGCCTCGGAACCTTCAAAGCGGTCCCCGACCGCGTCACGTTCCACGCCCATTGAGCCTAACCTAATTTACGGAATGACCATGATCAAGAAGCTGCTTTGTGCTCTTGCCCTGTTAATCACTTGCAGTGCGGCCAACGCCTCGGGCGGAGAGTTTCCTCTCGACCGAGCACCTAACCGCATTAATGAACTGACCTCACTGCAAAACGGTGCCAAGCTATTTGTAAACTATTGCCTGAATTGTCATAGCGCGGCGTCAATGCGCTATAACAAACTCAATGACATCGGGCTCACCGACGAGCAAATTCGCACCAGCCTGCTATTCACCGGCGAAAAAGTCGGCGATCTCATGTTGGGCTCTGTTGCAGTCAAAGACGGTAAGCGCTGGTTTGGTGTGATGCCGCCCGATCTGTCAGTCATTGCGCGCGCGAAGTCTGCGAATGCGGGTCCGACGGGTTCTGATTACATCTATACCTACTTGCGCACTTTTTATCGCGACACAAGCAAACCTACAGGTTGGGATAACTTGGCGTACCCTGCCGCGGCAATGCCGCACGTGCTCTACGAGCGCCAAGGTCCTCGCGAAATGACTTCCGTGGTAATCCACGAACACGAGGCGCCAGGTGGCAAGGGTCACGCTTCATGGGAGCGCGTTACAACAACTTATGATGCATTGGGCTACTCAACAAGCAAAACAGAAAAGCTTACCAATTACCATGGCAAGGCCTCAACCGAGCACAAGTTCAAAGCACTTGATGGCTCGCGCACCTCTGCCTACGACAGTGATGTTGCAGATCTCACTAATTTCATGACCTGGATGTCTGAGCCAATCCAGCAAACGCGCAAACAAATTGGCGTTTGGGTCTTGTTGTTCCTGGGCTTGTTTTTTGTTGTGGCGTGGCGTCTGAACGCATCGTTCTGGAAGCACGTCAAGTAAGTTGTTTTTCAGGGCCAGCGTCTGCTTGACGCAGACGCTGGCCTTTCGCTTTTATTCGTATTTATTTTTAGGACGGAAATCCATCATGATGGTCCTCTACTCTGGCACCACCTGCCCCTTCTCACATCGCTGCCGCTTTGTGCTGTTTGAAAAGGGCATGGATTTCGAAATCCGCGACATCGACTTGTTTAACAAGCCTGAAGATATCGCCGTCATGAATCCCTACGGTCAGGTCCCCATTCTGGTCGAACGTGATCTGATTTTGTATGAGTCAAACATCATCAATGAATACATCGATGAGCGTTTTCCTCATCCACAGCTGATGCCGGCTGACCCGGTCATGCGTGCGCGTACCCGTTTGTTTTTGTACAACTTTGAAAAAGAGTTGTTCATCCATGTCGCCGCGCTCGAAGACCGTGCTGTTCGTGCCGACGAAAAGCGAATGAACGTCGCGCGTGCAGCCGTGCGTGATCGTCTCTCGCAGCTTGCGCCCTTGTTGCTCAAAAATAAATACATGCTTGGCGAAGAGTTTTCAATGTTAGACGTTGCCATGGCTCCACTACTTTGGCGCCTTGACCACTATGGTATTGAGCTTCCAAAAACAGCAGCGCCTATTCAAAAATATGGCGAGCGCATTTTTTCGCGTCCCGCTTATATTGAGGCGCTGACGCCTTCTGAAAAAGTAATGCGTCGTTAAGTTGCACTACGATGGCTGAAACTTCGACTAAACCGTACATGATTCGTGCTTTGCACGAATGGTGTACTGATAATGGCTATACGCCTCAAATTGTCGTCCGTGTCGATGCCAACACGCTTGTACCACCTGCGCATATTCAAGACGGCCAAATCACGCTGAACATCAGCGTGATGGCGACCAAAGGCCTCACGCTTGGTAACGATACGATTGAGTTTCAGGCTCGCTTCAATGGCGTCACTGAAAACCTGTATATCCCAGTCGGCGCAGTCACGGCTCTTTATGCACGCGAGACGGGTGCCGGCATGGGTTTCGAGGTTGAAGAACATCGCGAGCAAAATACGGCGGCCACAAATACCTCTACCGCGAATTTCGCTGCAGGTACGCAGACACAAAAACTAAACAATCCTGCGGCGCCAGCGGCTGTGAGCCCTGAAACGGCTGAGCCAAAGCGACCAAAGCTCACAATCGTGAAGTAAAGGCTTTTGTTTAGCAACCAACCAGTTGCGATAAATACTTTATAATTCCCGACGTTGTGATGGTGCTTGAACTTTTGCAGCACACCGCCGGAGTAGCTCAGTTGGTAGAGCAGCTCACTTGTAATGAGAAGGTCGAGGGTTCGATTCCTTTCTCCGGCACCAAGGTTTTAAATGGGTCACGCAAGTGACCCGTTTTCATTTGTGCCCTGCGTGCGGTTAAGGCCGCGTGCGTGTGGTTTTCGCGAGCTTGGTCCAGGGCAAGTCTGCTGGGTCAGCGGCCATCGGCCCGGCTGCTTTCGCCACCAAAATGTGCGAAGCGATCGGTGTGAAATCAGCCCGAAAATGAACTGAGCTTTTAACAACTAAAATTTTCATGGTCTCGGGATGCACCCCTAACATCCTAAATAGCTCGCGATCGAGTAATTGCTTTTTACCACTTGCCACTGCGATTAACACGCCTTCAATTTCCAGTAGGGCGCACAGCCCAAGTGCGATCGTTGAGCCCGTCATCATCGGGCCTTTAAGCGTGACCTTGCCATCAGACAGGGCTTTAACCTTAAAGCTTCCTTGCACCGGTGCATCGCTCGATTGCCCCGTAAAAGTTGGCACGGCCGTGCCCACTGTTGTCGTAATCGACGCGCCCAACCCGGCTTCATGGGCCATCTTTGCTGCCGCCGCATCAAAGAGCAAGCCGAGCGCGACCTTGCCCGGTAGACGTTTACCCGCGCCCTTTTCAAGCAAGGCACGCAACAAACCCGTCGTATTGCTATCGCCCCCTGCGCCGGGGTTATCTTGCGTATCCGCAATCACCACCGGTTTTTCGTTCGTCTCACCAAGTAAACAGGCCCGCTCGACCGCATCGCGCGCAGAAAAAATTTCCAGTTTCCACTGGGTCGGCTCGCTAGCCCTGGCATACAGTCGCTGCACTGCTGTTTCAGCGCGTTCTCCATAGCCCCACACCATCGGCGCGCACTCTGCAATATCAGAGGCCGGAAACGCCATGCAAAAGCTCAGACAAGTATCAAACTCACGATCAAGATCAAAGATTTCTTCATAAATCGATTTTGCAGGTTCGAGCCAAGTACTTTGTGCATTCAGCGCAAGCAAATAAGGCAGACGACGATAGGTCAACGGCTCTTTTGAACCACGTGTCAGGCGCCGCTTTAAAAGCCGTGCTGCCAACTCGCCGGTCTTGGCCATGTCAACGTGCGGATACGTGCGGTAAGACGCGAGTGCATCGGCCTCTGCCAGCATGCGATGGGTCACATTCGCGTGCAAGTCTAAACTCGCCACGATCGGCACGGTAGGACCAACGATCGCACGTATGCGCGCGATCAACTCGCCTTCTGTGTCATCAACGTGTTCGGCCACGGCGGCGCCATGCAAATCAAGATATACCGCATCAAAACCGCCCTGGCGTATATCCGCGAGAATTGAGTCGCTAATGCGCTCAAAGGCATCGCGCGTCACATGCGCAGAAGGAATCGCACCACACCAGGATCCTGGTACCAACTTCCATCCCTCTAGTCGAGCAGCCTCAATAAATCCACCAATCGGAATATTCACACCACGCAAACTATCGAGCATGGGTTGGCCTTTAATAAAGGCCGGAAACGACTCACCTCGATTAAACGCTGCCCAGTCAGCCTTTGTGGGCGCAAACGTATTGGTTTCATGCTGATAGCCTGCTACGTAAACTTTCAAGATCACACTCCATTCAAGCAAAAAAATACCCGAGCGGTTTTAGCTCGGGCGATTTTTTAACAGCCTCATCACGTTTCAACCGGGTGATGAGGCCATCACACAAACATCAGGCCAGGCGAACCATCAATGGCACAATCAACAGCGCCACAATGTTGATGATTTTAATCAGCGGATTCACTGCGGGGCCTGCCGTATCTTTGTACGGATCACCTACGGTGTCGCCGGTCACAGCGGCTTTGTGAGCCTCTGAACCTTTACCACCAAAGTGTCCTTCTTCGATGTACTTCTTGGCGTTATCCCAAGCACCGCCGCCGGTACACATCGAGATCGCGACAAACAGCCCCGTCACGATCGTGCCCATCAGCATGCCACCCAATGCTTTAGGCCCTAACAACAAGCCCACGGCAACCGGCACCACCACAGGTAAGAGCGATGGAATAATCATCTCTTTAATTGCGGCTGTGGTCAGCATATCAACGGCTTTGTCGTACTCGGGCTTGCCCGTGCCATCCATAATGCCTTTGATGTCGCGGAACTGGCGGCGCACTTCTTCAACCACCGCACCAGCACAACGCCCGACGGCTTCCATCGCCATCGCACCGAACAGGTAAGGAATCAAACCACCGATAAACAGGCCAATGATCACCATGTGATCAGACAGGTCGAAACTGACCTTCAACCCTTTTGACTCGAGCTCGTGTGTGTAATCTGCAAACAACACCAACGCAGCCAAACCTGCTGAGCCAATTGCATAGCCTTTGGTCACAGCTTTCGTGGTGTTACCCACTGCGTCAAGTGGGTCAGTAATATCACGCACCGACTGAGGCATACCAGCCATTTCAGCGATACCACCCGCGTTGTCGGTGATCGGGCCGTACGCATCAAGCGCGACAACAATACCGGCCATCGACAACATCGAGGTCGCTGCAATCGCAATACCGTAGATACCACCAAGCCAGAACGCCGAGTAAATCGCCGCGCAAACAAACAACACAGGGTACGCGGTTGACTTCATCGAAACACCGAGGCCTGCGATGATGTTAGTGCCATGGCCCTGGCTTGACGCTTGAGCGATGTGTTTAACCGGCGCGTAATCTGTACCGGTGTAATACTCGGTGATCCACACCAACAATGCCGTCAGCACGAGGCCCACAACTGTTGCTCCGAACAAGCGCATTTTGCCGCCGGTTTTAAAACCAAAGTCGGCCAACGCGTTATCAGGCATCAGCCAGTTTGTTGCGAAATAAAATGCCACCAAAGAGATCACACCGGCGATGATCAAGCCTTTGTACAAGGCTGGCATGACGTTTTTCATGCCTGGTGTGGCTTTGACAAACGAGCAGCCAATGATCGATGCAATAATCGAGATCCCACCGAGTACCAGCGGATAAATGACCGCTTCGGCTGTTGCCACTTTCACCATCAAGGCGCCTAACACCATCGTCGCGATCAAGGTCACCGCATAGGTTTCAAACAAGTCAGCGGCCATACCTGCACAATCACCGACGTTGTCGCCCACGTTATCCGCAATCACCGCTGGGTTGCGTGGATCATCTTCGGGGATACCGGCTTCAACTTTTCCGACCAAGTCCGCACCAACGTCTGCGCCCTTGGTGAAAATGCCACCACCTAAGCGTGCAAAGATTGAAATCAATGACGAGCCAAAGGCCAAACCGATCAGGGGATGTAGGGTCGCTGAAAGATTCCCAGCTTTACCAACCGACATCAAGTACATATAGAACAGGCCAACACCAAGCAAGCCCAAGCCCACCACCAACATACCGGTAATGGCGCCGCCTTTGAAGGCAACATTCAGCGCCTCATTCATGCCCACTGTTGCCGCTTGTGCCGTGCGCACATTGGCGCGCACCGATACATTCATGCCGATGAAGCCGCAGGCGCCTGATAACACAGCACCCACCACAAAACCGACTGCTGTCGTGTGATCGAGAAAAAGCGCAATCAAAATCGCAAGCACCACACCCACGACACTGATGGTTTTATATTGACGCGAAAGGTAAGCACTTGCACCTTGCTGGATCGCGTCAGCGATTTCCATCATTTTGGCGTTGCCGGTACTTTGATTAAGAATCCAGGACCTCACTACAAAGCCATATAAAACTGCGAGAACCCCGCAGCCTAGGGCGAAGTAGAGACCCAACTGAATGTTGCTCATGCTCGAAAACTCCTAAAGTGTATTGTCTTGAATCGTTTTTTTACGCGGCCGTCGGCCATTTGTGACACTGGAAGAACTAGCCCCGCTAGTATCTAACAAAACTTAAGTCAGAGGGGCGCTTTGTTTCTTTGTTAACATTAGGGTATTCACTAATCAACCGGCAGTAAAAATCCTTATGAGTCTTGACAAAGTCAGTGCAGGCAAAAAATTGCCCGAGTCCTTTAACGTGATCATTGAGATCTCAATGAACGCCGATCCGATCAAATACGAGGTCGATAAAGAATCAGGGGCTATTTTCGTAGACCGGTTCATGGGCACCTCGATGCATTACCCATGTAACTACGGCTACATCCCCAAAACCATCGCAGGTGACGGTGACCCTGTTGATGTGTTAGTGATTACTCCCTTTCCGGTTATCCCAGGCGTCGTGGTGCGCTGCCGTGCGTTGGGTGTCTTAAAAATGAAAGATGAGGCGGGCGATGATGCCAAGCTGCTGGCGGTGCCTGAAGACAAAATTTTGCCAATTTATAGCCACTGGAAGCAAGCCTCAGACATCAACCCGATGCGCCTGAACGCCATTCAGCACTTTTTTGAACACTACAAAGACCTCGAGCAAGGGAAGTGGGTCAAGGTTGAAGGCTGGGGCGGCGTTGACGATGCGCACAAAGAAATCCTTGAGGGATTAGCCCAGTACGCAAAAGAAACAAAATCACAAAAATAAATTAGCTTTTACAACGATTGATGTAATACCGCCGCGTAATCCTCTGCCGTTGGATTATGCGGACTCGTCTGATGGCAATGGTCTGCCATCACGCCTTCCCTGATCTTGCTAAACATATCCTCGGTCCCGTCCCTGGCGGCAAGACCCGAGGGCAGACCAAGTCGTTGATAAGAGTAGAATTTGCGTTCGGTTTCAGCGGAGTCCGGCAGTGACACAGACGTTTCGCAGCACTCTTACAGCCCTACTTGCGATCATCGCAACTGCAGTTTGGCTCACGCCGCTCGCGCACGCCCAAGGCGGACTTCGGTTCAACCCAGGCGGCTTTGCGCCGATTGCGCCGTATTCAACGCAAGGATCCATCCTGGATTTAATGCCGGCGCCGCAAACCGAAACAACCGCCGAAACAACCAAGACCGAGGCCACCTCTGACGCCGCCGCAGCGACACCAACCGTCGAAGCCTCAGAAAAAGCAGCCGCAACCATTCATCAAGGCTTGTCCCCCGAAAAGGCCAGTTCAGCAACGGGCCTTGCGCCTGTCCGAGGTGCGTCGTCCGCCCCCGCGGCAGTTGGGCCGAGCGTTTCGAACGAAGCGCCGGCATCCAACATCGCGCCGAGCCCCTACACAACACCCCGTAGCCCTGGAGGCGGCTTAAGAGTCAGATAAATGCCTGACAACACTTAGCCAAGTCAGATACCCGTCGTCCACTCTGTTTGCCAGCCGAGCAGTTCAGCAAGACGAGTAACCACCCATTGCGCTTCGCGTACGTTGACGCCCACGTCTGCAACCGTCAGTCCTTGATAGATTCTCTCAAGCACATCGGCCTGCGTAATCCCAAGCTCCCAAAATTTAGCGTTTGCCTGCTCGGTCAACATGCTTGCCATGTCTTCACAAAAATCATACCGCGCGTAGATCTCCTCTTTTGTTGCGCTCGGCTTCGTGCGTCCAGGTTCAACAAACAACGCGATGAACGAGGGCGGGATCACAATCTGATTGTCATCACTCATTGCGCGCGTTTACGCAGTAAATACTTTTGCGTGCCTTGCATCACGATCACATCATTTTGGTTGCGGATTTCAGAGTGCATGGTCAGCACGCCAGTTGTACGGTTCGGGATCAGTTCGGCCACCGTTAAGCTTGAGTACAAGGTATCGCCCACAAAAACAGGCTGCAAAAATTTGCTGCTCTGCTCAATAAACGCTTTAAGCGATTCTTCAACCATATGCGGAAACAAGCCAGCGCCTGCCGCCGTTTGAATCACGACCTGAAATCCATGCGCCAGCATATGCGGCATACCGTGGGCACGACAGTATTCAAGATCATAGTGAACGGGATGGTTATCACCGCTGGCAAGCGAAAACGCAGCGAACAGGGCATCGGTCATCGTGCGCGAGGGCAAGTTAAAGCGCTCTCCAAGCTCGAAGTCTTCAAAAAATCGTTGCGCGCACATCTGGTGTTTAATCATTATTCTCTCGCCATGGGCTGTCACCTGCATCTTGTCAGAACTTAACTCGAAAACCTCCTGCGTGCCAACTGACCGGGGCAAGGCTCACGATCACGCACCACCTCTGGTCTAGTCACGCAAAAAATTTTGCCAAAATCCCAGCTTACGCTTAAGCTCAACGCACCATTCGTCATAAAAGGTTTTTGCGATGTCGTCACCTCTTGAGTCCACGTCAATGACACACACCATTCGGCTTGCCGATGGCGCAGATCTGCGGGTGTTCGAACAAGGCGCTGGCACACCTCTTTTGCTGATCAGTGGTCTAGGCGGTGCCGCCGCTTATTGGGCGCCCTGCCTGCCAGCCCTCGCCGCGCAACACCGTGTCATTCGTCTTGATCAGCGAGGGATTGGCGCCAGCACCCGCGGCAAAGCTTTTTGCAGCATTGACCAGCTCGCCGACGACTGCATCGCCGTGATGGATCAACTCGCGGTTCAGTCTGCCATCATCGTGGGGCACTCGACTGGCGGCTGCATCACGCAAGCGATCGCGCTGCGTTCACCGCAACACGCCAAAGCCTGTGTGTTAACCGGCACATGGGCCAAACCTAATCGCTATATGCAAGAGCTTTTCAAGTTGCGCAAAGCTTTGCTACGCAGCGATCCCGTTGCCTATGCTGTTTCGGCAACGTTTTTTTCACATGAGCCAAGCTGGCTCAATGCCAACTGGAACGCGTTTGAGGCCGCCCGCGCAGCCGCACCTCTTAGCAAGGCGGCACAAGACATCGTGGCAGAGCGCATCGACGCCATCATGGCCTTTGATCGCAGCAGCGAGGTTGCAAAAATTACCGCGCCTGTTTTAAACATTGGGGCACGCGACGATTTAATTGTGCCTGCCTTCTTGCAAGAAGAGATTGCAACGCTCATGCCAGCCTCAACCTTACACCTGCTCAATGACGGCGGGCATTTTTTCCCGACAACGCGGCGCACACTTTTTACAGATGCGATTTTGCGCTGGCTTGACCAAACCTTTTAGTCAGACCAGCGCACGTTCAGCTTACGCCTGACGGCTCAAAAATGACATGAGCTCATTGGCGCAACGTGCGGCGTAACCGTCGCAAATGTTGTGCCCCGCCGTATCCACGTACACCAACTCAGAACCTTTAATACGCCGATGCATTTGCTCATACGCATCAGCGTGTCCGATCGACTCTTTGCCAGCCGCCACGATGAGCGTTGGGCATTTGATGCCCACAAGCTCTTCCATAAAATCGTGCGTACACATGTGTAGTACGAACCGCCCAATAAAGGCGGGATCATTTGAACCCGCCTGCTCAATAAACCACGCCACCAGCGCTGGGTCTGCCGTTTCATCAAACCGTTCGTGGATCGTATCTGACAAAAACTTTTTTAAACCGATTTGCTGGATTTTAGGAATCCAGGTGGGAGCATGACTATTTTTTAAGCCGGGTGTTGCACCATAGAGCGCCAACGTTTTTACACGCGCGGGGTACTGTAACGCCAACTGTTGTGCAACGTAACCGCCGGCTGAATTGCCCACCACATGCGCCTGATCGCAACCTAGGTGATCAAGCAAGGCCGCCGCATCATCGACCAAATGCTGCAGAGAAAACGCCTGGTCAGAATGCGGAATCGTCGACTGACCGTGCCCACGAAGATCCATGCGAATCACACGGTAATGGCGCGCAAGCTCAGGCACCCAGCTAAACCAACGCTGCGCGTTTCCCATGGCGGCATGCAACAAAAAAACAGTCTGGGGTTTGACCCAGGGCTGAGTGAAGTCGTCGACGTAATAAGCAAGCTTAAGACCATCGCGATTGAGATAGTGTTGCATAGCAGATCCTCTGTAGTGAATCGATAAAAGCTAGTTTCTTTATTGCGCAGAATGCGCGCAAACAAACGCCCATTAGTTTGCTTTAATGCCAGCTGTTTTAATCACCTGGCGCCATTTTTCAATTTCGGTATTCAACAATTTGGTATACGCCTCGGGCGGGCCGCCTGCGACGTCATACCCAAGCGCCGCGATCCGCTCTTTGATCGCAACATCGGCGAGCACTTGATTCACCGCCGTATTGAATTTGGCAACGACCTCGGGCGCCATACCAGCGGGCCCTAACATGCCCCAATGGCTACTGCAGTCAACACTAGGCAAGCCACTTTCAACAAAGGTGGGCACATTTGGCAGTGCCGCGTTGCGTTGGGCGCCGGTCAGCGCTAAGGCCCTTAACCGACCAGCCTCAACGGCCTGCCGCACAGAACTAATCCCCGAATACGTCAGTGGCACTTGCCCCGCTAAAACGGCCGACAGCGCTTCACCCGTCCCTTTATAGGGTACGTGGGTGATCGCCACACCCGAGGCAATATTGAACAGTTCGCCGGCCATGTGTGGTGACGAACCATTACCACCCGAGCCGTACAGCAGGCTTTCGGGCTTGGCTTTACCCAGGGCAATCAATTCAGCAAGAGTCTGCGCCTGCACAGAAGGATGCACCACCAGAATCACCGGTGCCACCGCCATGTGAACCAACGGCGTGAGATCTTTCATCGTGTTGTAGGGCAGCTCAGTACGTAACCCAGGGTTCACGTAAATCGATGAGTCCACCATCATGACGGTATAGCCGTCTGGTGCTGCCTGGACGACAATTTGAGAACCAATAATGCTTGAAGCGCCGGGCTTGTTCTCTACCACCACCTGCTGGCCGAGCACTTCAGACAGTTTCGGAGCAATCACTCGCGCCAAAATATCGGTACCACCACCTGGCGCAAAAGGGATCATCAGTCGGATCGAACGCGTCGGCCACGTTTGCGCCTGCGTCAAAGCGGTCGAAAACAGCAATAACAGGGCCAAACCCGCGCGAAGCGCCGTAAAACCGCTGAAATATCTCATATTGGGTGCCTTCCTTTCAATTTAAAACAGGTCGCGGGGCTTTACTGAATGACGCCCTCTATCTGCCGATAAAGATCAAAACACATTTAATCTCTGTTGTCATCCGTCATCCTTTCTCTGATAATCAGTCAATCCGCTCTTGGGGAATGGCGCGCAACACCTGTGTGCGCCCAATGGCTCTGCTTGGAATACAAAATATGATTCGCGCTGCAATCATCGGTATGGGCGTTTGGGGCCAAAATTTGGTCAATAGCGTTCAAGGCTTAAGTAAAGACATTCAATTTGTAGCGGGTGCCACCCGCACGCCAGCAAAGGCAGTCGAGTTTGCCGCCAAACACAATATTCGAATGCTCGACAGTTATGAGGCGGCTCTTGCTGACGCCACGATTGACGCGGTGGTCTTGGCCACGCCGCACTCTATGCATACCGATCAAATTGTGGCGGCTGCCAAAGCCGGCAAACACGTGTTTTGCGAAAAGCCGCTCGGTCTTGACCACGCCAGCACCAAGCGCGCCGCTGAGGCTGCAGCGCAGCACAACGTCATTTTAGGTGTCGGCTACAACTGGCGCTATCAGCCTGCACTGCAAGAAATTCGTCGCATGATCGACGATGGCCGCTTGGGTAAAGTACTGCACATCGAAGGTAATTTTTGTGGTCCAAGTGCCTATCGGTTTCCCAAGGGCCATTGGCGCCACGCGTCTGATGAGTCACCTGCCGGAGGCATGACAGGTCGCGGGGTTCATGTGATCGACGCGATGATGTACTTGGCTGGCCCAATCGATCGCGTCACCGCGCAAAGCAAGCGCCTCGCGCAAGACTTTGGCTCGGATGACACTACCTCAATGTTGTTGCATTTTGCTGGGGGTTCAACCGGCTATCTAGGCACGATCATCGCCACCGCAGAAACCTGGCGTATGCAAGTGTTTGGCTCAAATGGTTGGGTTGAAGTCGGCGATGTGAGTCACTTGCACACCTGGAATTTGACCACCTGTATGATTGATCGCAGCAATGTCACCAATAAGCAAAAACCGGTGACCACCAGTTTTCCGGAAACAAGTACTGAACGCGCTGAGCTCGAACACTTTGCATTGTGCATCAGCAAACAACAACCCCTTGTCACGCCAGAAGGTGACGCCGTGCGCAATGCGGCGGTTCTTGAAGCCATCATTCGTTCTTCTACGACACACTCTACCGTACAACTCGGGTAACTGACCCGAAGGGCTTTTATGTTTGCTTCGCTCACATTGACTCACTCAACCGCTCGGCTCGCACAAAATTTGGGTCGACTGCTGCTTGGGTCGCTCAGCCTCTTGTTCGTAAGTTCTGCCATCGCACAAACCACAGCGGGTACCGCCGCCTCGAACTATCCAACCAAACCCATTCGCGTCATCGTGCCCTCGCCACCAGGGGGCCCACCCGATCTCCTCATGCGCATCCTTGCGCCTAAACTTTCGACCTCGCTGGGTCAAACCGTTATCGTTGAAAACCGTCTCGGTGCAGGTGGGCTGGTTGGTACCGCCTATGTTGCCAAGCTTCCCGCTGATGGCTACACCTGGTTGTTTACCACCGCCTCACACACCAATATCCCGCCCTTTAACGAGAACGTCACTTACGACTCCGTCAAAGACTTTAGTCATGTCACGCTAGCCGCTCAAAACTTTGGGCAGGTATTAGTCGTCCCCGCCGACTCACCTGCCAAAACCTTTAAAGAGCTCATTGCACTTGCCAAGAAAAATCCAGGCAAACTCACCTACGGCCACGCCGGCCTAGGCACCGCAAGTCACATCCCTGCTGAAGTCATGAAAACAGCAACTGACACGGATATTTTGGCCGTCCCCTACAAGGGTGTCGCTGAAGCCACCAACGATTTAATCGCGGGTCGTATCGATATCTTTTTTGTTGGTACGCAAATCGCTCAACAGCATGTTCAGAGTGGCCGCTTGCGTGCCTTGGCCGTCACAGGGGCCAAACGCTGGAAGGGCATGCCTGATACCCCTACGTTGCAAGAGCTCGGTTTAAAAGAGTTCAACGTCGTGAACTGGTTTGGTTTGTGGTTGCCCGCGAATGCCCCTGCAGCCATCATCAACCGACTACAGTCCGAAATTGTTAAGGCCGTTGCACAGGCCGATGTCATCGCGCAATTCGATACGCTCGGACTAGAAGGGGTTGGCATGCCCTCAGCAGAGTTCGCGCGCTTCGTCGCCAAAGAGGCCGCTGCCGCGCAAGAAATCGCGCGCAATGTCGCCCCCGCAACCATCACGGTCACAACCACACCCGTCACTCCCGTCGCGGCACCTCAAAAATGACATCACCTCAACTCGAACCATGGCAGTGGCCTGACGCACACTGGAAAGATCTTGTGAATCATGTGCGCGCAGGCCGCTCGCTGCGCCCTCGCTTGTGGCCAGAAGGCGCGCGCTGTGCGGTGGCACTATCGTTTGACTCCGATCACGAAACCAACGAATTACGCGAGGGCGG
>Ga0194048_10000790_pt1 | contig 15488 bp, 15 predicted proteins | sample JunL225m_MetaG_FD_161685 | JGI IMG/M metagenome (GOLD analysis project Ga0194048, IMG submission 161685) | Anoxic zone freshwater microbial communities from boreal shield lake in IISD Experimental Lakes Area, Ontario, Canada - Jun2016-L222-5m | ecosystem: Environmental > Aquatic > Freshwater >...
GAATTATACAGAGACCCGACTGTAAATCCTGGAGTATTCACAAGATCATCCAAGCGCTGGCGCCAGTCCCGAGAAACAATCATATCACTGTCGAGAATAACCAGATAGGAATAGCCTCCTCTTAGAAACTCGTCGAAGCAGTAATGCGTATTCATCAACGGATGACCGTGTTTCTGACGGTGCCGAATAATATCGGCCCACGGAAACAGCGTCTTCAAGTCATTTTCCGAATATTCGGTGGATGCATCGTCACTAATGATATAGTCCGTATTGTCGAGTCGGAGATCACTGGCATGTAGAGCCGCCGCCGCAAGCTGAATAATGTTTCTCCTATTCCATGAAGGCGTGGCGATCAAAAATTTCTTACCGGAGGTCATTCCTATCAACGGATAGTAATTAGGAATGACATGTCTAAACGAGTGCCCAACCAAAAAATCCTCAAAACCTATCCCCCCTTTTTTATCCTTTATGCCTCTTCGAACTTCAGCTGCACAATCTCCCCCTTCTCATCACGCACCTCCTTCACGTTCCGGCAGATCACGTAACCCTTCTCCCATCCCTTGCAGCTCCGAAGGTCATCCAGACAGTGCGGCAGATCCGGCACCGCCTTCCCAAAGTAGCTGTGAGAGATCACCTTTCCCTCAAAGTTGTGGGCGAGGCTGCAGGCCGTGATGTAGTCCCTACCAGGCGAAGTCGGCAGCGTCAACGTGTGGCCCCGGTCCAGCACCACATTGAAGACGGAGTCGACGTTGGTCAGAACCGCCGACCGGATGTTGCGAGGATGGTTCCATGCACCCGACGACTCCCGAATCGGGTGGAACTCCGTGAGCTCGGCGGTCCCGAAGGACACGATGGCCTGGAGCGCCGTCACGTCGTAGCGGACCATGCAGACCACGTGAAAACCGCCGGCTACCACGTCTTCCTTCCGGAGGGCTGCCATTGTCTTTTCCGTGCCGTCATCCATCAGAACCAGCGTGGTCCCGAGAAAGCAGCCACCGCCGCCCACAGCAGGTGAAGCCACACTGGCGTCATTCGGATCGTAGCCTGCAACGCCACCACCGCCGCCTCCCCCGTAAGTGGTAGGCGGGGCGAAGCTCGCTTTCATCGGCGGAAGAGCGTCGTAGATCTCCACGCCCTTGGCAATTGCCAGGCGAGTCGCTTCTCCGCCATATTGCTTTCCGCCCTCGTCCTTGAAGTTCACCGCCCACTGGTTCCGGTGCCCGCAGATGACGCCGGGCAGATAGTGGCGGCCCCAGCGATGGTAGTTTTCGGGAGTAAATGCCTTTCCGACCTGCCCCTTGTACTTGTCGGCGTGGTACATGTCGGACACGAGGCCGGCGACGTAGGGCGTCTGCGGCAGCGCTTGGAGCTGAGCCAGGGTACTGAGAGGCGAGATGGCGGTGCGCAACCCTGTCTCGACGCCTCGGAGGAACACATCCCGGGCCGTCTCGTCTCCCCGCGGCGCCTCTGCACCCTCCTCCACAATGGCCGGCACCGACAGGGTGAGTTCGCCATCCCCGTCCACGAGGAAGTCCCTCGTCTGTCCCGCCTGGATGAAGCCCACAGGAATATGCATGGGGCCGAGGCGCATCGAGACGCCGACGTGGGTCACCGTCATCAGGTTGGCGAAGAGATGGATCGCCACCTGAGCCAGAACGCTGCCGTCCGGGATGTAGCTGACCGTGCCACCGCCAATCTCCGCCAACTCTCGGAGCATGTCCATCTGGAGAGCTTCGCCGTAGCCGTATCCAAGCGTGTGAAGCGTGAAGCGGATGTCGGGGTGCGCATCCTTCCATCCACGCAGAGCGCCGGGAATGCCCATCACCGGGTCATTCGACGGATCCGACTCGCCGTCCGTCTGGAAGATGATCACCGTGTTGGCTCCGGGCCGGTAGTTGGCGGCGACCAACTCCAGCGTCGCTTTGAGTCCCGCCCAGAAACTCGTGCCGCCTCGGGGCATGACCTGCGGAAGCTTGGCGATCGCCGCCGCCTTCCCGCCGGCCGTCATGGCCGTGGGACCCAAGTACGTCACGGGGCTCGTGTCGAAACCGAGAATGGCAAGGCGGTCCTTGTCCGTTAGCGAGGACGCAAGTGCCCGCACCGAGTGAACCGTGAGAGTGCTGCGGTTCAATAGAGAGGTGACCTCCACTGCCTCACCGGCCGCAGGGTGTTTCGGCTGCGTGGCGTGGCCGCCCATGGAGCCGGAGATGTCGAGGGTCGTGTACACGTCGAGAGGCAGAGCCCGTGTGCCATCGGGTACAGACAGTTGAATGTGCGTCACCCCTCCTTGAATCTTGCGCTTCAAGGCCCGGACGGGCGTGGGAGGAGGCGGAGGAGTTGCCGGCGCAGGTGCTGCCGGTGCTGCAACAGGCGCAGTCGCCTGCTCGATGATCGCCTTGAGATCGTAGTTGACCACGGGGCGCCATCTGGTGGGAAAGGGTGAGCGACACGTGGGGCAGGAGATTGAGCCACCGCTGGCGGCAGCAATGACGCCCTGGAGTGAGGACTGGTCAAAGGTGTGACCGCAGGGGGTCGTGCAGGGCTCCGTCATGATGCCGAGATGAATGGGGCAGTTGAACAAGGGGTTGCTGGACATCCTTAGTTTCCAAAGTTCTTACCTTGGGAACCAAAACTGGGGTAGGGTCAACTTTACGTGGTCAACTTTTTTTAGGGGGGTATGAAAGATATACTACCGTCTTCTTTTACTTCAGCCCTTGTTTTCCACGTCGGATCAATGTCACTTGTCTTTACTTTATTTCCTCCGTATGTAAACGTTAGTCTACCATCGTTGTTACGATATCTTACAAGATAATTGCCAGTGATCGCAAAAAATTTTGCCGCCTCTTCGGCCTGTTTTCTGATTTTTTTAGATTGTTCTTCGGGCATAGATTCTGGCACAGGTAAATGAGTCCCCCAGTAACTGAATGGTAACCTTAACGCATATCTATTTATATAATAATTGTTGCCACGACCGTCTTCCCAGTCTCCATCCTCGTCCGATGTTTTACGTTTATCAAATAGATATACATCAAAATTAGCTATCGGTGTCTGTCTAAAAATAGGATAAATACCAGCCATCTGATCAGCAAGGTCCTTCTTATTGTAAAAGCCTCCATTTAAAAGTGGGTCTTCTTCTTCTGACAAATCAAATTCAACAGCCCATTCTGATATTGGTATTAAAAAACAGGGGTCTTCTCCTTTAGCTGGCATTTGTAATATCCATCCAGTCGGGACAAGAAATGACTTTTCTGGTTCACTGCTATTCCATCCCTTTATTTCCCACATATAATCATTGCCAGAAAATTTCACCAATTTGTATGTTACTCCATTATTTCTCAATACGGGGAGTGCTACATTCTGATCAAATGGTTTGTGACTTTTGACAGCCGCAAGAACTCTTGATTTAAGGCCTGCAGCAATTCTACGGGCAAAATTAGCACCACGGCCCACAACAGTTTGTACAGGGCCTGTGGGCTCAGCACTTTTTTGTAACTGTGTTCCAGTTTGTACAGTGGGCTCAGCCCTTTTGTGTAACGGTTTTCCAGTTATTCCATCAATCACCGTTGATCCTTCGGGCACGGTCCATGCAGTTTCGCCAGCATCATTAGTATACCACGTGTCTGTGTTATCTTTCCAGCGTTTCCATGTAGCACCTCCTCTCTGTCTTAGTCTACGCCGGGATTTAGACCTTCTCTTGCGCTTCTGATTTTTACTCCGGGTTGACCGCATATCTATTATGGTGAGAGATTAAACTGTCGATCTCAGCGATACCAGCCACGAACATTTCGGGTCCAGACCAAGGAAGAATCCGTATTCCATGGCCCGTTCCATAATATTCTTGGTAACCTTCATCGAAGGAATCCTCGATGGATCCGCCGCATAGAAGGCGTTCATCGTTTCGGCGTGAGCCACGACCTTTGACGCATCAATACCGGCGAGATCATAGGACTTCAACGCCGTTTCCAGTGTCTCCGTAGATAAGAAGGGGCGACACGTACTCGGGCGAATGAGTGCCACGCTCGTACCATCCGGCTTGAATCCCACGAAATTTTTCCGCAGGGCCGCCACCGTTTCATGGACTCGTTCAATTTCCGATCCCTTGTACACCATGGGCTTGGCGTGATTTATTGTCTGGAATATGGCTACAGCTGCGTCGTGATCCTTGATGAGATAACGCCGCACCAAGACATCGAAATCCGCCGCATCGACAGTCTTTTCAAAGTATCGACGCAGAACTTCCTGGCGATGTTGTCCGTCGATGACCCGATTCACGGATTTTCCCTCCTCATCCGTATACGTAATCACCGAGAAAGGGCCCTGAATTTCCTTCGGCGACTTGATGGATGACTCCAGATCTCCAACATGAGCTTCGTCCATGGTCCGATTGGCTTCCCACACTGGAAAACGGCTGATAAATGCTCGGGCCGTTAACCGGTAGAGCGCGCTGCCATCGGTATATTGGAATATAGGCGGATTTGTCGTGGACATACTGAGGGCCTTAGTCGGCATAGGGCGGCCCGTCAAAATTTGACCGTGTATATACGTCATTACACTGAAACTCAATGGCTACTCCACTTGGTCTTACACTGTCAAAGGTAATGGATGAGGAAGGGAATAAGGCAAATGGCTTTACATTGACAAATTGTATGTCTGAGCTGATTGACAATAGTTTCGACGCAGGCAGTTTGACTGCAAGCTTCGCTACTATCCAATTTACTGATGGCTCCGCTGTTATGTTGGCTTTCGATCCCGGCCACGGTTTGGAGGATCCTTTGGCTCTCTATTCTGTTAGTAAATCAGTTAATAAGAAGCCGGAAGGATGCCGTGGTCTCAAAAATCGTGGTCACAGAGGTACTGCTGGTGCTCTGACGGGGCGGGAAGAAATTCTGTATATTTCCAAAGAAAAGGGAAAACAAGAAGCATCGACACTTCGTGTTGACTTCAAGGGCCTTTATACAGCCCTTGACAAGGCAAAGAATTCCCCTTCCCGAGACATCAATACGGTTGATGCGAGGGATTACTTCAAACCTAGTTCCTGCGAGGGCCTTACCAATAAACAGGCCAATTTCGTGATGATGTTGTATGAAAATACAATTCACGCAGATATCAAGGATTTTCTAAAGGGTGTGATGGAAAATTCGCTGGATCACTTCTTTATGATGGCAGTGAGCTATTCAAGTATGCCGGATGGGTATGAAGACGAAATGAAGGTTGCGATGCAATCTTTCCGTCGCACGTACACCAAGGCACTAGAAAGCGGGCTGCAAATTGCATACTACCCTTCGGGCGAGGAACCGATTATTCTTAGAGCAGAGGATGCTATCCCCTTTCTCGGAACAAATCCGGCTGAAATCGGCGGTGTAATTCGGTTCCATATTCCCAACACATCGTTTTCTTCAGAAGGGGTTATAAGTAGTTCAGACAATGTTGTATTATCCTTCACTGCTGGCGGTAGGACAATGTGGCTTCACAACATGAAATGGGCATCATTCGACTGTCGATTTACCGAGGGGGCCTCTACAGAATCACCGGCCGATATAGATGACTGGAAGGTAATTGCGGAAATGACATGGCGTGCAGCCGTGATTACTGGGGAGGAAGAGGAAAAACAGAAAATCGATAAGGTGGAGAAGGCACGAGGCGTTTCTGTTATCTTCGTTGACAGAGCTCTTGGCAATCCTATTCACAATGACAAGTGGGGTGCAAGACGTGACATGGGTGGTGTTCGCATCGAGTTAACGTGCTCGAGCCAGGTTGGGGCAGAGCTGTTCCTACATATCCAGTCACAGAAGAACACCATGAGTTTCGATATTCTTCATCCTGCGATGAAAGCGTTTCTGAACCTGGTGGTGGGTCGTACCATTATTAAGAAGTGGTCGAGTGATAGCGACAATGGAAGGAAGAGGACGGAGGGAGTCAGCGAATGGAATATTGATGAGTTCTGTCAGATGTTAGAAAACCCCAAGGCGAAGCGTGGGGAAGAGGAACACGAGGTCGTTGTAAAGGATGATACAAAGACAGTTGCGCAGCTCATGGGCCAAGGTTCTGAAGAGACAGATGGCCAGGTTTCCGTCGACCAGGTTTCCGTCGACCAGGTTTCCGTCGACCAGGTTTCTGTCGAGCAGGTTTCCGTCGACCAGGTTTCCGTCGAGAAGGTTTCTGTCGAGCAGGTTTCTGTCGACCAGGTTCCGGGCGCCCACGTAATTGAATTACAATTTACCAACTTGGCTGCCGGCTTCAAGCCCCAAGATTCAACAAAACAAGAAGTGGATTCTTATATCCGCATTACTCCTAAGTCAGAGAGAGATGTACTCGAGTTATTACACAGGGTATCTGAGCTGTATATTCCATACGAGTCAGATCTCGTGGACACTGCATGCACGACAAATGAAACCGAAATGACTATCATGTACAAGGCTCTACAGAATCTGCATGCCATGCTGGAGAAACGTGTGAATTCCCTGCCTTAAGAACTGCATAGCAAGCACTCAGCATCCTCTTTTTTCTCTACAACGGGAGCTTCCAGCGAGAACTTGATGGCCTGAACCGCCGACTTGGTCCGCAGATAATACATACCCGTCTTCAGACCCCGCTTCCACGCATAGAAGTGCATCGAACTCAGTCGGGCAATGGTCGGCTCCTGGACGAAGAGGTTCAGGCTCTGACTCTGACAGACGAATTGACCCCTGTCCGCCGCCATATCAATCAGCGTTTTTTGCTTAATCTCCCACACCGTCTTGTACCGGTCACGGATAGCGGAGGGGATCTCCATCAGACTCTGCACCGATCCATTGGTGGCGATGATGCGGTCCTTGAGTTCCGTCGACCACAGACCCACCGCCATCAGATCCTGTACCAGATACTTGTTCACCACCGTGAATTCACCCGCCAGAGTACGACGCGCATAGATGTTTGTCGTAAACGGCTCGATACACTCATTGTAGCCGAGAATCTGGCTCGTGGACGCCGTGGGCATGGGGGCGATCAACAGCGAGTTCCGCAGCCCCGATGTCTGAATCGTGCGACGAATACCGGCCCAGTCCAGCTTGTCACGGGTCTTGTAGTCGGTGGGGGCAAGGTTCCAGAGATCCGGTTGCAGGACACCCTTGGACGCCGGCGAGCCCGCAAAGGACGAGTAGGCCCCATCCTTGGCCGCCAGAGTCGCCGATGTCTCGAGTGCCGCATAGTAAATGTGCTCGAAGATCTCCTGATTGAGAGCGGCGGCCTCGGGACTCTCCCACGACAGACCGAGTCGAGCAAAGACGTCGGCGAGACCCTGGACACCGATCCCAATGGGACGATGACGCAGATTAGAGCGCTCCGTCTCCGGCGTCGGATAGTAATTGATGTCGATCACCCGATTGAGATTGCGAGTAATCACGGCGACGACCTGACGGAGACGATCAAAGTCGAACGAGGTGTCTCGGATAAAGTAGGGCAGCGCAATCGACGCCAGATTGCACACTGCCGTCTCATCCGGACTCGAATACTCGATGATCTCCGAGCACAGATTCGACGACTTGATCACGCCGAGATTCTGTTGATTGCTCTTGAGATTCGCCGCATCCTTGTACACCAGATACGGCGTTCCCGTCTCCGTCTGGTTCACCAGAATCTCGGACCACAGCTTCTGGGCCGGCACGGTGCGCCGAGCCCGTCCCTCTGCCTCGTAGCGGGTATAGAGCGCCTCGAATTCCTCTCCTACCACGTCGGCGAGACCCGGTGCCTCATGGGGACAGAATAGACTCCAATCACCGCCGGCCTCCACACGCTTCATGAACAGATCTGGCACCCACAGAGCGTAAAACAGGTCTCGGGCCCGCTCCTCCTCCGAGCCAGTGTTCGACTTTAGACGAAGGAAGGACTGGATATCGGCGTGCCACGGCTCGAGATAGATGGCGAAGCTGCCGTTACGTCGGCCCCCACCTTGGTCAATGTACCTCGCCGTATTGTTAAAGACACGAAGCATCGGAACCAGGCCATTCGAAGTTCCCTGAGTTCCGGCAATGAACGATCCCTCGGCTCGAATATTGTGAACATGGAGGCCGATGCCGCCAGCGTATTTGGAAATCTGTGCGCAGTCCTTGAGAGTGTCGAATATGCCATCGACAGAATCTCCCTTCATGGCCACGAGAAAACACGATGACAACTGGGGTCTCGGAGTACCGGCATTGAACAGAGTCGGCGTGGCATGAGTAAAGGCCTTGGAGCTCATGAGATGATACGTCTCCTTCGTCCTCTCCAGAACATCGGCGGAATCCGACAGATGGATGCCCAGAGAGACACGGAGCCACATGTATTGCGGCGTCTCCAGGATGGGGCGTTCCGTACCGTTGCGACCCCTCATGAGATAGGCCCGCTCCAGTGTCTTGAAGCCAAAGTAGTCCAGGAGATAGTCATTCTCCGGCCGGACCATTGCATCCAGAGCGGCGGAATTGGCCGCTACGAAGGCCGTCAGCTCGGCGGAAAGAGCGGGCATCGGCTTTCCACTGCGATCCTTGAGAGATGAGAGAGCAGTCACCGCCGCTGAAAAGGTCGGCGGTGCCGATTTTTGACAGTTGCTAATGATGATTCGAGACGCAAGAGTACCCCAGTCAGGATGCGTGGTCATGTAGGAAATCGCCAGACGGGCGGCCAACTCGTCGAGCTCCGTCGTGTGGATTCCGTCATGGATCTCGGCCAGAACAAGCTGGGTCAGCCGGGTGTAATTTACGGAGAGTCCCTCGGCGGCCTTGCGGATCCGCTCGAGAACCTTGTCGAACTGCACCGGCTCCGAGGTACCGTCACGCTTCACTACTGTCATGTCGAGTGTGTCGGACATGGTCTATCTGTCTGGCCGATTTTCGATGGGCGTCACCGGTCAAATTTGGCCGATTACAACATGTCCACACAGAGATGTCACAATGTGTAGGGCCCCGTGTTCAAATGGATATGACCGGGACCAGCTGGCGGAACACAGACTGTATCCCAGATATACGGCAACGGCAAGTAGAAGGGCAAGAGCTGCGGCTGGTATTCCCGTTACCGCCCGTGCATAATATACAGACATGATTGCGACAGCCACAATGGCCGCCTGATCCATCCAAAACGCCGGCATAGAAGTCTGTTCGAGTTTTGGCGAAGAGTGCCAGAGTACCGATGTCGTCATCAACAGAATAAAGAGACCGGCGTAGAATAATTTGTGTTTGTAAAAGGCATGTACGGCATTCGTGCCAAATACGAGTGACGTGATAGGTAACATGGGCCCTAATGGGTCCTGACAAAAGTTCTACTATAATAGTAAGAGGCATGTGTTATGTATGGATGTATATGGTCTCGATAATCCTGGTATCCCTGACTATGCTGTACTGGCTCCAGATGGACAAGGTCATTCGTGCCCATACTCCGAAACGGCGGATATCCGAGGGTTTCGTTGATTTTATCACAGCCCTCGAAGGTGCCTCGCTCGATGCGTTGAATCCCATGCCCGAAGGCGAGCAGGCCCTTCTCAAGGATTTCATCCGGCTCAAGGCAAAAACGGGAGTTAGCAATCTGTCGGCCAAGGGCTGTGCCGATTCCGACCAGTCCCGTCAACAGGAACTCGGTGGTCAATATGTCCAGAGGACGAACAATTACCGTCGGGATAACCCGGATAACTGTTCGGCACCTTTGTCGGACTTTGTTGGATCGATTTACGACCAGGGCTCTGTGGGCGTGACAGTGCCTTGTGATGGTGACTGTTAAAAAAAAATATATTTATAGATTATAAATGCCGACTGCATGGTTGTGGTACCCTAAGCCTATTTCTACGCCTGATCAAAAGTTAACATATGAGTGGCTATCGAAGGCCAATGCTGCCAACTATGTTAAGGCTTTAAGAGAAAACAATGAGGGTGAAATTGCGCGTCTGAATACACAGGCTCGGCAAATTTTGAAAGAAAATCCTGACCCCTTTGAAAAAATAGCATCATGGTGGGGGAAGAAGAAAGTGATTCAAAATCTTAGTAATGCTGGGTCTGCGGCTGTGAAAAGAGTTAACTCTATGAAGAGTGAGTTAGATGGAGTCAACCGGACTGGTACGCTTGCATATTTAGCTGGCAAGGGGGGGTCCCGGCGTAAGTCTAGAAAGCACAGACAGTCCAGAAAGTCCAGACAGTCCAGACAGTCCAGGCGGTCCAGACAGTCCCGGAGAAACTAAGTTCCCATCCATTTGACTTCCACCTCTGTCACCGGCTCCGGTGGTAACTCACGCAGTGACAGAACCTCCGCCCAGAATAATTCTGCCGCCGGCTTACCGACAGAAGACCACCATTCCTGATTACGTAGCACTGTCCTAGGATACCAGCCCTTGAGCCACCAGATCGTTGACTCAAGGAGTGGCAAAGGATTACCATTCGAATCTGTCGCCGGCTCCGGCAGACACGCATCCTCAATATCCTCTACCGCCTTGCTGTATCTGTAGACCCACGAGCCAGGATCATCCAGATTTCCATAAACGGCTAACAGACCCATCCACTTCGTTCCCTTCGGTATAACAACCGGATCCAGTGTCGAATCCGCATACACTCCGTCTAGCACGTATTGGCCGATCTGCGCTTCTACAAAGTCCACTGCGTCCAGATTACAGACCTCCATCTGTATCTGCATCTGGACATAGTAATCAAATGGAACATAGGTGCCCGGCTGTCGGGTCTTCGGCGCCTTTATTTCCAGAAGCCGGCCTGCCAAGGGCCCCGACGTCACGAGTCCATCCGGACTCGCCGAAAGCCACTCGTAGTCGGCATGTGTAAATCGTCCGAGGCTGTCGCACACCGTGCCGACACCCGCCAGTTCCTGTTCATAGATTTCACGCACAATCGGCTCGTAACGGTGTCCCCAGCTCGTGGCAACCATATCACCGTCGCCACTGGCGAGAGAGACCGGCGCCTGCGAGGGTCTGTCGCCCGCCGCCTCGGCCACCTTGGACCGCTGCAGCCGCCCTCTCGATCCTGTAAGAATCTGACTGAATTCTGACGCCGTTAGCCGATTGCGACGCTGACTATACCAGTCCGCCGAATGCTGCGGAGTCTGCGGTTTCGATAGAATGGCGCCGATTACCTCGGGATCAACTGCGGTGAGACCCTCGATCTCCACATCCCGATACGAACGAAACCAGTCGGCGGCGGCATCCAAGAGAGCGTCTGAGAGAGAATCAGAGGATTCGAGACCGAGCGATTCTATGTAACTCGATACTTCTTGACCCACTGCGGCCCAAACATCATCCGTCGTCTCTTCGTCATCGAAGAGACCAGGGTTGTAGAGTTCGGGAAGAAATTCGTCGCACCATGATGCAATATCTTCTTCGTCCATACCTATTATGACTGAGTGGTATCTACGTTTAAGCCGGTGGCTTTGACGACCTTGGCCTTTCGGACCGTGGACCGCACGGTCGTGGAGTCGATGCGAAATGTCTTTAATCCGCTGAGACCGACGCGTTCTTTAAGACCGCGGATACCGCTTATTGTCGCAGATACGGGGTCATAATCGACGGCAAGTTTTGTGTTAAGTTGCCTGGTCTCGAAGGCCTGTAGTACGGCGGCCAGAAGCGATGCCGTTTCAGCGGGAGATAGATCAGGATAGGAGGACACGAACTTGCGAAGGCGATCGAGACGGGCGCCCCGATCCAGTTTCTGCCACGGCTGATTGAAGGACACTTGCTCGGCGTTTAAGAATGCGTCTAGACTGTCTTCGGTCGCCTTTGCCACGTTGTCGCCGAGAAAGGGCCCTGTATCACTTTCGGGAGCCGGTGTAAATCGTTTACGTTGTGTCTTGTTACGGTTCATCCTGAGACTATATAGGGATCTACTGTTTAGACCGGGTCTAAAAAGAAGACGAAAAGAAGACGGATATGTGGGCCGATATTCGTTTCGTGTGTAGTCGTGGTATACTTAATTCTTGCACTGTTCATTCATCTCGGCCCGTATCAAGTTGCGGAACCGACAAAGCATATCTGGATTCAATGGTCTTGGCCGAGGGAGGGTCAATCTACGTATGCAGCGAACTACTCAGCTACTTCGTCGATTCTATTTTGCCGAAGATATCCGTCGAATTTTATCTTGTTACGGGAGACTCTGACCTAACAATGCCTAAGGATGGTCTCCAACCCACACAATTTACACGGCTCATAGATAATCGGCATTTACGAAAGTGGTTTTGTCAAAATACGCCTGTTCAGGATCATTCGAAAATAGTTCAACTACCGATTGGTCTCGATTATCACACTGTGGCCGCAAATCCTCAACATAAATGGATTATGAATGGCGAGGGGGCTATGCCCGCTGAACAAGAAAAGGTGTTGGAATCCATTCGGTCTGCAGCGGCTCCATTTCATGAACGTTTACCAAAAGTATTTGTGAATTTCGGTACGTTTGACAAATTTGGTGACAGGCGGTCAGCAATAATGGCTATACCCACGGATCTAATGACGCTTCGGAATCAGGCACCTCGGACTCTTGTATGGAAGTTCATCGCAAAGCACGCATTTGTTCTTTCTCCATTTGGAAATGGTATGGATTGTCATAGAACATGGGAGGCGTTGATCTTGGGCGCCATTCCAATTGTTCGTGGGCATCAGTTTGATGCCATGTTCACAGATCTCCCCGTTCTCATTGTTGATTCATGGGAAGATGTAACGGAATTGAAATTGGCGACAACGATTGAGGAATTCAAGAAGCGGGAGTTTAATTATCGGAAACTGGAACTTTCTTATTGGACTGAGCAGTTTTGTTCCAAGTAGTGACGTCGGTGGCGAAGCGATTATCAGGACTCTTGTCAGCGAGAATGAATTTGCCGGCCTGTAGATGGAGTTCGAGACCGGCGGTTATTCCGGAGCCCTTGGTAATAGGAGTTGGGGGTGCCTTGGCCTTGCGCATATACGGGTCTTAATAAGGGCGGGTTTAGACCGAAAATATATTTGTTAATGTTAAATGGGAAACACACGTAGTAGAAAAAATCGCAAGAGAATAACCAGAGTTAGAAAGCGCTACCGGCAAAAGGGTGGTGCGGAAGGATCAGTGATAGTAATTTGTCACAGTTCAGGGGCAGACAGTCTGATGAAAATACCAGACGGTATAACGTTAGTTTATCGGGGGGGATGGGGCGATTCTTGCTTTGCACCCGGGACCAGCCCGATGGAGGAATATGATTGGCTTCGTGGAAAATGCGGAGAGTTTGAATTGGCTGGTTCCGCTGTATCGCCTACTTCTTCCGTATTTGGACCAGCCTCTGCTGGAGGCACAAGCTATCCAACACAAACGAGAGTTTTTGGTCCCGGTAGTTATTTTCCCAATGCCAACTTGACGTTCAATAATACCTCTGGGACAGAACTTGTATGTTCCCCTTTTGGGTCACAGTTCGTTCAGCGCGGTACGAATATTAACATGAATATAACACTCTCTGATTACCTAAACAATCTTAAACAAAGATTATTGTCTCATGGTGTAACAAGTGCATATGTTCAATTAATATGTTGTCTGAATAATACCGCACCTGAGATATTATATGCAGCAACATATCAACAGCCTCTCCCCTCACCTCCGCCCTCACCTTCCCCCAGCATCGGATGGGCACCATCTCCTGTGAGTCATGTCAATATGCCCCCTCCTCCTGGATGGGGAAGCCCTCCTCCTGGATGGGGAAGCCCCTCTTCTTCTGTATCAGGAATGAACTCTGAGTATTAAATCTTGACTTTGGCACTTCACGGTGTTGTGAATAACCGGGACACTTCACATTAGGACCGTTTTGATCTGTAGGATCTGCGCCGGTGTTTTGCCTTTCTTGTAGTTCTAAACCTTCTCCGGCTACCACCTTCCATTGAACCACCCCCACCTCCGCCTCCTCCGCCTCCACCGCCTCCACTACCGCTCCTCGCTAGGTAGTTTGCGTGTGATTGTGTAAACTTTGTTCCTAAATTACGTCCCCACCTTTTTAATTGACCCGTCAAATACTCAGATAATTCCGGTAACGATCTTCCAGTCCTGAGTTTCCATGCGGCGTCTGCTCTTTCTTGACGCATCCTTATAGCTGCAGCGGCTGACCCTGAATTTATTCCAGCAGAAGGAAATATAACACCGCATGATGGAAAAATCAAGATCTGGAAATCTGTTTTGGAAAGTTTATCAAAAATACTACTGTATGATTCCAGGTTTATTTGACGGACACCCTCACCTCTTGGCCCTAAAATCCCGAATGATCCTTCAACAAGACGACCGGTTGCCTTTGTTAAAATTTCATCCGGCTCAGACTTGCCAGGTGTGTATTTGTAAAATCCCATCAGTTGTTCGGGGCCGTGTCTTAAAGATCCCTTCGGTCTATTAAGAGCATTGCGTTCTCTTCCACCATTCATAGTAAATATTTTATTACATATTTCACTGCCAGGTAAATATATATGACATGCAGCTAAACATGCTGCAATCTTAGCAGCTACTTTTGATTCATATTTATAGAGCAAAGGAATCCCGTGTAACCAACTCAATAGATCTTCTCTATTACCTAAGAGTGGCTCCAGTGCTTCTTTTATGTTCTTATAAAAACACACCTCATCTGGCCCAGAGAATTCTATCAACAGTGTATTTTTAGGGACTGTTATAATAAACTTTAGTGGGTCAGATTCTCCATAATATGACATCATGTAGCTACCATGTGTAGAACAGTAAAATAGCGGACATGTATCTATACCTGGATATTCTGAAGACAGGCGATATGTCGCTAGACTTCCTGCCATACTATTATATAGTTATAAAAATATCGGGTCGTGTTCAACCTTCCTCTATTTAACCTCGACCTATATAGAGGCCTCATGATATCAACTATACCCGACAATTGTGCGCTCCGGGCCCGTGTCGAATGGGACGCACGAGAAACCATCAACGCTCGTCTAGTATACGACACCCAAGTATCAGGTCCGAAGACTGTAACATCCGCCATGTTGGCCGCACATCCAACGAGGGGCGCCGAACCCTTCTTCCCCTCGAATTCACGAAGAGATAGGAATCTATATGTGACGTCGTCGTATTTCCCGGATTCAACCCAACTTCCCGCTAAAACGGGGCGTCAAGAAAGAGCCCGGTTGCCCGGCGCCTTCAATCCCTTCACCAGTAACCTCGACACGGATCAGAATCCCGCTGCCATAATCCGAGAAGTCCGCCTTTCCATCTTGGAAGATAATCGATTCGCCGCAGGAGATACAGATGCCCGTATGAATGAACGGGTATTTGTATATCATTCATTGTCAGCGGAAGAATCACGGGCTATTTTGAACATGCCACCAGTCGCTCAGGTGGATGTGTGGACCAGACAGAGCCAGTCGCTGACTCAATCGAATGCAACGACCACCGGAAGATCGAGGTGATTCACCGATTTCAGCGCCGATTGGCTCATCTCCTTCCTCTTACGGCGACCCGTGGATGACTTGGACTCCGGCTCCGCCTTATAATGCTCCTTAAAACTGACATTCATATCCTTCTCAATAT
>Ga0194048_10000792_pt1 | contig 15480 bp, 14 predicted proteins | sample JunL225m_MetaG_FD_161685 | JGI IMG/M metagenome (GOLD analysis project Ga0194048, IMG submission 161685) | Anoxic zone freshwater microbial communities from boreal shield lake in IISD Experimental Lakes Area, Ontario, Canada - Jun2016-L222-5m | ecosystem: Environmental > Aquatic > Freshwater >...
GCTCAGGACATCGCACCGTGGGATAACGATTTCAAAGCGGTCTACCTTCGGGTTTTAGACCGGGTGCGCGCGATTGCAGGCGGGATCGAAGGGGAACACGCGGCCCTGCCGCTGCAAGGTACCGGCCATTACGCCATCGAGGCAGCGGTGCGCACCTTCGTGCCCCAGGGCCGCAAAGTGCTGATCCCCGCGACAGGCCGCTATTCCGAAAGCATGATCCGCCTAACACGTGAAGCCGGACGCGTGCCGGTGGTATTCCCGATCGGCCCGAACGAACCCACCAATGCCCTGGCGATCGAAGCCGCGCTCGAGGCCGATCCATCGATCTCTCATGTCGGGCAAGTGTATTCGGAAACCGGCAGCGGGGTAATCCACGACGCCGTTGCTATCGGCGCGGCGGTGCGACGGGCCGGACGGCGGATGATCCTAGATGCCGTATCGGCGTTCGGCGCGCTCCCGCTGGACCTGTCGCAGCAGCCCGAAATCGACGCGGTTGTCTTCACGTCCAACAAATGTATCGAGGCTTTGCCCGGCCTCGCCTTCGCCGTGTCCCGCATCGACCGGCTGAACGAATGCAAGGGGCAAGCGGGCAGTTGGTCGCTCGATCTGACCGATGTACTGGCCAATAACGGGCGCCCGCGCTTTACCCCGCCCGCACAGATCGTCGCCGCGTTCGACAAGGCGCTGGACTTCTTCGATGCCGAAGGCGGACGGGCCGCGCGTTTGGCCCGCTACACCGCCAACGCCCATACGTTCTACGACGGGATGGTGCGCGCCGGGCTGACGCCGTGGTTACAGCGCGCACACCAAGGGCCGATCATCGTGGTAATCCGGGCACCGAACGACCCCGCTTGGAATCTGCAACAATTTGTCGATGCGCTCAAAGCGCGGGATGTTCTGATCAGTAATTTTTTTAATACGCCGACACCCAGTTTCCGCGTCGGTTGCATTGGCGCTATTGCCCCGGACGATATGTCCCGAGCAGTCGTGGCGATGGACGCGGCGCTGAAAGAAATCGGCATAACCCGCCGGGAGGCAGCATGTCCGTAAACCCAGACCTCGAAATTGCCCGCGCCGCCAGAATGCGCCCCATCGGGGAGATCGCGACGACACTTAATATTCCGGACTCAGCCATCGAGCCATACGGCAAATACAAAGCCAAAATCGGGCTGGAATTCGTTTCCTCGTTGGAAGATCGGCCGGACGGCGCGCTGGTGCTGGTCACCGGCATCAACCCGACCCCGGCGGGCGAGGGCAAAACCACCACCACCGTTGGCCTCGGAGACGCGCTGAACCGCATCGGCAAGCGCGCGGCAATTTGTTTGCGCGAACCGTCGCTCGGTCCCAGCTTCGGCATGAAGGGTGGGGCGGCTGGCGGCGGATACGCGCAGGTAGTCCCTATGGACCAAATCAACCTGCATTTTACCGGCGATTTCCACGCGATCACATCCGCCAATAACTTGCTGGCCGCGATGATCGACAATCACATCTATTGGGGTAACAGCCTCAATATCGACGAGCGCCGGATTTCCTGGCGCCGCTGCCTGGACATGAACGACCGGTCGTTGCGCTCCATCGTCGGTTCGCTGGGCGGCGTCGCGAACGGCTTTCCGCGGGAAGACGGATTCGACATCACCGTCGCGTCCGAGGTCATGGCGGTCTTTTGCCTCGCCCGTAACCTGGAAGACTTGCAGGACCGTTTGGGCAAGATGATCGTCGCGCAAACCCGCGACGGCAAAAACATCACTGCCCGCGACATCAAAGCCGACGGTGCGATGTCGGTGCTATTGAAGGACGCGCTGGCCCCCAATTTGGTGCAGACCCTGGAAGGCTCCCCCGCCTTCGTCCACGGCGGACCTTTCGCGAATATCGCGCACGGTTGCAACTCCGTGATGGCAACCCGACTGGGCCTGAAACTATCCGACGTCGTCGTGACCGAGGCCGGCTTCGGCGCCGATCTAGGTGGCGAGAAATTCCTCGACATCAAATGCCGACAGGCCGGGTTGAAACCGTCCTGTGCCGTGATCGTCGCCACCGTTCGCGCTCTGAAAATGCATGGCGGCATCGCTCGCAACGCGCTCGGGCCGGGAAATGTGGAGGCCGTGAAGAAAGGCATCGCCAATCTGTCCCGCCATGTCGAAAACATGCAGAAATTCGGTCTGCCGGTGGTGGTCGCAGTCAATCATTTCACCTCCGACACACAGGCCGAATTCGAAGCGATCCGGGAGGCGATGGCAGCCCAAGGCGTGGAAGCCATTTCCTGCACGCATTGGGCGCATGGCGGAGCCGGGGCCGAGGCGTTGGCACATGCGGTGATGAAGCGGATCGACAGCAAAGAAGCAGCTTACAAGCCGCTATATCCGCTGGAAGGGAAGCTTGCCGGCAAGATCGAAGCGATTGCCAAAGGGATTTACCGCGCCGACGGCATTTCAGTGCCCGACTCCGTCGCCCGCCGGCTGAAAACGTTCGAGGACGCCGGTTTCGGCGAGGTGCCGGTCTGCATCGCTAAAACACAATATAGCCAGACCTCCGACCCCACGATCATGGGCGCGCCCACCGGACACACCTTGCCTGTCCGCGAAGTACGCCTGTCGGCCGGTGCCGGCTTCGTCGTGGCGGTCTGCGGCGACATCATGACGATGCCCGGCCTGCCGCGCATTCCGGCGGCGGAATCGATCATGCTGAACGTGGAAGGCGAAATCGAAGGGCTGTTCTAGCAGTTCGTCATCGAGGCGACACGATCGTGCTGCTCGGCATCCCCGGGACAAGCACGGTCGACGTGCCATTACCGTTCGGGATCGCGATCGCGGCGCCGCCCGGCGTTCCCAGCATCTGGAAATAAGGGGTACCACCGAAAGTTACGCCCTGTCCGCCTTGCGGCAACAGATACATCTGTCCAGATCGTCCGGGGTCGGGAACATAAGGTGGCACCGTCGTCGCCGCGCTGCTCTGAGGCGCGATCTGCGCGAAGGCAGCAACCGTCGTCATCCCGACGAAAAGCGCCGCCGCGAGTCCCAACCGGATCATGCCGATACTCTCCGACGGCCCGCTACGCTCCCGGCTTGGAAGCCATCCGCTGAAAATGGCCGTATCTAAGGCTTAAATGGTGCGGACGGTCGTCTAAATCCAGCACCTCGGCCGTCGCGTTCGGATCGAACCGAATTTCCTTCTGCCCAGCGAGATGCACAATCCCGACCTTGGGATAGGGATAATAGAACTCCACAATGGCAGGGATGCGCATATCGACCCGCCAGGGCCGGATATAATTGCACGTGGTCGGCAACAGTTCGACCGCCAGCCCGTCTTGGTAAACCGACAGTCCCATCGCGATTTGGTCGGACGTGAACGGCTTGCCACCGTTCTTGAAAATGTAAGCTTGCCAGCGGCGCATCGCCACCCAATGCGGCGAATCCGCCCTTAGCGCGTACACGCCCGCATTCAACAATGCTCGGGTTCCGATATCCCGCAGCACTTTCAGCGGCAGGCCCGCGTGGCGGCCGTTCTTGAAATTGAAGGTCCGCAGTTGCGCCAACCCGCCGATGCCGCCAAACAAGAAACGCAGATCCACCTGCCGTTCCCAATATCGGCCGCCACCGGGCACGATCGCCAGGGCGCCGTTATGCTGCGCGGCGCCTAGCATGAGTTCGACCGCACGGTAATCTTGGACCCAGGTGTCGGCATCGAGCCAAAGAATAGTCTCGAACCCCGGGAATAGCCGGTCCAACCACAGCTTGCCGAAATTGGCCGCCAGCGCCGGACGTTTGCTCAAGGCGCCCGAAGGGAAGGATGGGTGGTCGGGCATCCGCACCACTGTGGCACCGGCATCCGTTAGAACCGCGACCTGTTCGACGGTGAGACCGGCGTCGATCACCCCGAAAGCCGGCGGCACACCGGGCGCGGCAGCCAGCAACGACTGGCGCAATTCCTCGATCAGCGGAAAATAGACCGAATCCCCGCCGGTAACGACGATCGCATCGCGGCTCATGGGCCGATGGGTCGAGTATGCATGTCGTATGATAAGGGGTGGCCTTCCCGTCGGTCCAGCCCACTCGGAGGGGGCATATCCCGCGAAACATGGCTGTTCCGCGCCGTTGAGGCACGATTAGGCCTCGCTTCCCGCCGCTGTTCCCCCTATGTGTGCGCCGCAACATTCCCGGCAGCCAGGCCCCCATGCAAATCCGCAACGTCGCTATCATCGCTCACGTCGATCATGGCAAGACCACCCTCGTCGATAAACTCCTCAGCCAGTCCGGCTCGTTCCGCGAACACCAGCAGGTGGCGGAACGCGCGATGGATCGCAACGACTTGGAAAAAGAACGCGGGATTACCATCCTGGCGAAGTGCACGTCGGTTGTCTGGAAAGACATTCGTATCAATATCGTCGATACCCCTGGCCATGCCGACTTCGGCGGTGAGGTCGAACGCATCCTCGGTATGGTCGACGGCGCCATCGTGCTGGTCGATGCGGCGGAAGGCGTCCTGCCGCAAACCAAGTTCGTGGTTGGCAAGGCCCTGGCGCGCGGCATCCATCCGATCGTCGTCGTCAACAAGATAGATCGCCAGGACGCTCGCCACGACGAAGTGCATGAAGAAGTATTCGACCTGTTTGCGGCGCTGGGCGCTGACGACAGCCAGTTGGACTTCCCGATGCTGTACGCCTCCGGCCGTCAGGGTTGGGCGGATAAAGAGATCGACGGGCCGCGCAAAGATCTGTCGGCGATGTTCGACATGATCGTCAGCCACGTCCCGCCGCCGACCGTCGACGACGACGCCCCCTTCGCCATGGTTGCCAGCATCCTGGAATACGACAACTTCCTGGGTCGCGTGCTGACCGGCCGCATCGAGCAAGGACGCGCCAAGGTCAACATGCCGGTGAAGGTGCTGCGCCAAGACGGCAGCGTTGTCGAAACCGGCCGCCTGACCAAGCTACTGTCGTTCCGTGGCCTGGAGCGCGTGCCCGTGGACGAAGCACAAGCCGGCGACATCATCGCCGTCGCGGGTCTGTCGGAAAGCACCATTCCCGACACCATCGGCGCGCCCGATCTGGCCGCCCCGATGAAGGCCATCCCGGTCGATCCGCCGACCCTGGCGATGACCTTCCGTATTAACGACAGCCCGCTGGCTGGACGCGAGGGCAAGAAAGTTACCTCCCGCCAAATTCGCGAACGCCTGTTCCGCGAAGCCGAGGGCAACGTCGCGATTAAAATCACCGACTCCGCCACAGACACCGACTCGTTCGAAGTCGCCGGCCGCGGCGAGCTTCAGCTCGGCGTGTTGATCGAGCAGATGCGCCGCGAGGGTTTCGAACTCGCCATCGGCCGCCCCCGCGTGTTGACCCGGAACAACCCTGAAACCGGTGCCCGCGAAGAGCCTTACGAAGAAGTGCTGTGCGACGTGGACGAACCCTACTCGGGCGTCGTGGTGGAAAAAATGAGCCGCCGCAAAGGCGAGATGACCGACCTCCGGCCGTCCGGCGGCGGCAAAGTGCGCCTTACCTTCAACATCCCGAGCCGCGGGCTGATCGGCTATCACGGCGAATTCCTGACCGACACGCGCGGTACCGGCATCATGAACCGGTTGTTTGCAGGTTACGGCCCGTGGAAAGGCAACATGGAAGGCCGTCGCAACGGTTCGCTAATCTCCACCGAGGGTGGCGAGACGGTGCATTATGCCCTGTGGTATATCCAGGAACGCGGCACCTTATTCGTGAATCCTGGCGAGAAGATCTACCAAGGTATGATCCTGGGCGAACACAGCCGCGGGTCCGATCTGGAAGTGAACCCGATCAAGGAAAAGAAGCTGACCAACGTCCGCGCCGCCGGTAAGGACGACGCCATGCTGCTGATCCCGCCCCGTCGTATCAGCCTGGAACAGGCGATCGCCTACGTGGAAGACGACGAACTCGTCGAAGTAACCCCCGCCGCGATCCGCATCCGCAAACGCTACCTCGATCCGAACGAGCGTAAGCGGTTCGAGAAGCGCGCGCAGGACGCAGCGTAAACCGCACTCGCCCTGAAAGCACCACCTGTCCCATCCGGCATTCCGGAGGGACAGGTGGTCGCGTGTCTAAGCTGCCGCTCCGGCCGTCATGCGTCGATCTCGAATGTCGAAGAATTTTACACATCGCTCGATTTTTATATTTTTGAATTCTCATAAGGCGTTCATTCAATTGATATTTTATCAGCGGCACAATTATTGCCTAAACTAAATTAGTAAAATTCAAGGCGCCAAAATGCAAAATACTCCCCGCACCGACCGCTCGGGCCGGTTGAAAACCGCACTGATGGGCCTGGCTCTGATGGTAGGAGCTCCGTCCGTCGCACAAGCTACGCCAATTGCAGTTACCTACAGCGGCACGATTTCCGGCGGGTCGGACTCCATCGGTGCGTTCGGCGGTGGCAGCTTAGTGGGGGCTTCAGTCACGTTCAGCATGGCCTACGATCCCGGCAGTTACAGCACCACCATTTTCAACTATGGCGGCGGTTCGAACGATATTATGTTCGGCGATACAACCGGTTCCTCCAGCGTGAGTATCGTGCTCACAACACTAGCGAACCAAACATACAGCTTCTCCCTCACGAGCGGTGGCGCGTATATCGGCAACGACTATAATTTCGTAGGCGGTGATGGCAGCAGTTCCAACCATGGAATCGGTGTCTACGCGCCGTTGGCGGGCCATCCATCGACCGAGGGAACCCTTCAGCCCACCGTCACCACCAGCACGCCGTGGGTCGGCGGCTCGAGTATCTACGCCGCACCGACGAACGTCACCGGCGCATCCTTTGTTATCGCATTCGATGCGGGATCCGGGAATTCCGACTCTTTCTCGATCGCCAACATTAGCGAAGGCACGCCGGTGCCGGAGCCTGCATCGCTCGCCATACTCGGACTGGGCGTGCTTGGGCTCGCGTGGACGCGCCGCCACCGCGCCGCCTAAACGACAATCTGTCCGCCCGCCACGACCAAGCGCCGTGGCGGGCGTCGGACGATCGCTTCGGCCACCGTTTCCGCGTCAACCAGCACCAAATCGGCGCGACATCCGGGCGTTAGACCGTAATCCGCGAACCCGCAGCCCGCCGCAGCGGCCGTGGTTACACATTCCAACGCCCAAACCAGCTCATCGTCCCGGCGCAGACCGTTGCGCAGGCCGATATGCATGGCACGGTCCAGCATGTCCGGTTCCCCGTACGGGGTCCAACTATCCCTAATCCCGTCATTGCCCCCGTAAATCGTCACCCCCGCCGCTCGGCAGGCCGCCAGCGTCGGCACAGCAATGCCGGCCGGCGCGGTGGTCGCGATCCGCATGCCCAAACGAGCCATGCGGGCCAGCAAGACGTCGCGCTCGGCGATGGGGAGCATGCCGAGGCAGAAGCCGTGGCTGATGGTCACCAGGCCATGCATGCCTAAAGTCTCCGTCCGTTCCAAAATCAACCCGAGGGAAAAAGCCCCCATCTCCCCCGCCTCGTGCAAATGGATATCCACCGGCTTGCCGTATTTCCCGGCCAGCCCGAACACGATGTCGAGTTGGCCCACAGGATCGCGATCGATCTCGCAGGGATCGATCCCACCCACGACATCCGCACCTGCCGCCATGGCAGCATCCATCAGTGCGGCCACACCCGGCTGGCACACGATACCGGATTGCGGAAATGCAACGATCTGCATATCCATCGACCCTGCCAGTGCGTCCCGCGTATGCAGGCTGGCGTGGACGTGGTCCAAGCCGATACCCGGATCGATGTCAGCGTGCGTACGCATGCGGGTCGTGCCATTCGCCAGAAAGGCACGGGCCAGCGCCAGCGATCGCGCCGCCGCATCGTGGTTCGTTGCCCCGCGCCACGCCCGCTCGTTAGCGATCCGGTCCATGCGGGTGGGACCGATCGTGTTGCGGTGCCACGGCCCGCCCCAAGTGGTTTTGTCGAGATGGGTGTGGCCTTCGATCAGGCCGGGCAACAGCAAAGCCCCACCCCCGTCGATGCTGTCCCCGCCGCCGGTATCCACGACAAACACCCCCCCGCGTATGTGAATATCGGTCGCGGGACCGCCGAGCGGGCGGACGTTGCGGATGGTCAGGTCGCTTGCAGCTTGGGCCATGTGCGGAGCCGTCCTTTGGATAACCGAAAAGGGATTGTCGGGTTGGGCGGGCCGATAAATCAAGCCGGATTGCCAATTCCCCCCTCGTCCTCTGTAGTGTGCTTAACTTCGCATATGGGATTCACCATGAAAGCTATCCGCGCCCATTGTTTTGGCGGACCCGAGGTGCTGCGGCTCGACGACGTGGCCGATCCCGTTCCAGGCCCGCAGGAGGTCGTTGTCGACATCCGCGCCACGGGCGTGAACCCGGCAGACACCTATATGCGGAACGGCACCTACGCGATCGTGCCGGCGCTACCCTACATCCCCGGCGGCGATGCGGCCGGCGTGATTTCGGCGGTCGGACCGGGCGTGACGGCGTTCGAGATCGGCGATTCCGTCTTTACCGGCACAGCTCTGACCTTCGACATGACCGGATGTTACGCCGAGAAGGTAAAGCGCAAGGCGAATGAGGTGCTGCCTCTGCCGGCGAATATCGGCTTCGCGCAGGCCGCCGCGTTCGGCGTTTCCTATACCACCGCCCACTATGCGCTATTCGCACGCGGCGGCGCCCAAGCGGGGGAAACTGTGTTCATCCACGGCGCCAGCGGTTCGGTGGGGACGGCGGCGATTCAACTGGCGAAACGTGCGGGACTGCGGGTTATCGGCAGCGGAGGGACGGCAAAGGGCCTGTCGTTGATCCTGGCCGAAGGCGCGGACGGCGCGGTCGACCACACGGCCCCCGGCTACCTCGACACGGTGAAACGCATGACCGACGGCAAGGGGCCAGCATTGATTCTGGAGATGTTGGCAAACGTCAACCTCGCCGCCGACATGGATGTTGTCGCGAAATACGGCCGGATCGTGATTATCGGCAATCGCGGCGACATTACCATCACCCCGCGCGTTGCGATGATGAAGGAACTGGATATCCGCGGAATTGCGCTATGGAACGCCACAGCCGAGCAAATGGGGCCGATCGTCGCGGATATTTTGGCGGGCGTGGCAACGGGCGCGTTACGCCCGATCATCGGCCGAGAGATGCCTTTAGCTGCCGCAGCCGAGGCGCATGTCGCGGTCCTGGAGCCCGGTGCCTACGGCAAGATTGTGTTGGTGCCCTAAGCAATTCGACGCTTGCCGCAAAACAGGTCGCAGCCAGGTTACCTCCGGCGCGACCTGCTTCGGGTTATGCGAAAGCGCGCAGTATCAGGCTAACTTAAGATTGGTAGCGGCGGCTTTGCCACGCTCCATCACCACTTCGTAGCTAAGCTTTTGCCCATCGTTCAGCCCTTTGAGGCCGGCGGCCTGCACGGCGGTAATGTGCACGAACACATCCTTACCGCCGTCCTGCGGCATGATGAAGCCGAAGCCTTTGGTTGCGTTGAACCATTTTACGGTGCCAGTAGCCATTTCGAGTCACTCCTTCCTAAAGCGTGCCCCCCCGACACGCGAACGGGATGGGGAGATGCGGTTGCGTCAGACCGATTTGAGATTGGTGGCAGCGGCTTTACCGCGCTCCATCGTGACCTCGTAGCTGAGCGCTTGGCCTTCGTTGAGGCCCCGCATGCCGGCGGCTTGTACCGCCGTGATATGGACGAACACATCCTTACCGCCATCGGACGGCATGATGAAGCCGAATCCTTTGGTAGTATTGAACCACTTGACAGTACCGGTAGCCATAGCCTGCGTCTCTCTCTGTCCTGAACACCGAGCACGAGCGCGCGGTGCGGTCGTCAACCGGGAATTTGGAGGTCTTGTGAGGCACCCGGCGGACGGGAGGCGCTGCAAGTCTGGCCAAAATGCGATTGCATTGCGATAGTTCGCACAGAAACGGCGCCGGGAGTCAATCGTGACAAAAAAAGTAGCGAACCTGAAGGGCAGGAGTCGATCGGCGAGCCAAGGCAATGCGGCCTCGATCGCACAACTCTGTTCTTACACGGTAGTCGACATCCGCAGAGTTGCAGTCGGTGCGTACGAATGATGCGCTGACCATACGGCAACGGCGCTTATAGTACCAATACGCTCGATGCGATCGCGTGAGCAAGAATGGCGATCACACACCATCAACATAGTCAGTATGCATAGCCTGACCATTTCACGGTGCGGTTATGGGGCTGTTGTCTGCGGTGCCCCAGAACTTTTCCTGGCTGATTTGGACGGCGGCAATGGATTCACTGCAATATTGATATGTCGCCATGTGACCGAGTCAATTCGAAGGTCAGACGGGGTGTCGATGCGATCCTCGGACACGACGACAACATATCGAAACGACTCCAGTTCCGTCCCAGCCAGCACGCCTTTCGTGTACAGTTTAGCCTGCTGACAGGCTTCTGTGAATTTCGCAGCCGAATTGTCACTCTTTCGGCAGATTTTCCATTCTGTCAAAACAAGCCCCTCTGCCGAACGTTGTATTTCGTCAAAATTTTCGATTTTATTTGAAAAAATGAGATCCGTGCGCTCACCCTCTCCAGAAACTTTGAATGCCCAGATACCGTGTGCCAGCAATTGCAATGCCCCGAGTTTCTCACATTCGATTTCGCCACGGCAAAATGCTTGCCGCCATTTTTGCCGTATTGCTTCATCGGCGACGATCGACCGTTGAAGGTGCGTGAACGCCCGTTCGGTTAGGGATCGAATACCCACCTGATAGTCGGTCATCAGATACGTCATCTCAGTCTCAAATGCGGACAACCTAATCATCCCCATCCAAGTAAGCTCCGGGTTCGTTCCCGAATTTTTCAAATACTCAGCAGCACTGCCACTACCTGTAGCATCATCGCAGCAGGATTGGATTACCTTAGTCGCTCGTGCGGAAAAATCACTCCGAAAGGTGTTCGAAAACCACAGCAAATCGGCGATGATTGTCTGCCCAACGCTGCCTAGGCGTCTTAATTCACCGCTGTCGCCGTTCTTGCCGCAAAGCTTGCATGCTTCGACGAATCCCTTGATCCGTGCTGCGAATGCTTTCCACTGTTCAAGGATCATCGATCACCCTCACATGCAGTTGAAATCCAAAATCTGGATATTATCCAGAAGAGGCTGCAACTATTTCAAGCAAAAAAGGGCGGACCTCGCGGCCCGCCCCCTTCTTCGTGCAACCGAACAACCCGGACTTAGAAGTCCATGCCGTCCATGCCGCCCATACCGCCCATGCCGCCACCGCCCGGCATCGGGGGGGAGGCCTTCACCGGCTTCTCGGCAACCATGGCTTCGGTCGTCACCAACAGACCGGCGATCGAAGCGGCGTCCTGCAATGCGGTGCGCACAACCTTGGTCGGGTCGATGATGCCGGACTTCACCATGTCCTTGAACTCACCGGACTGGGCGTCGTAGCCGTAGTTGTATTCGCTGTTTTCCAGCGTCTTGCCGGCAATCACGGCGCCGTCTTCGCCGGCGTTTTCGGCGATCTGACGCATCGGTGCGGTGATCGCCTTACGAACGATCTCGATGCCGACGCGCTCGTCTTCGTTCGCGCCCTTCAGCTTGCCAAGGATCAAGGAAGAGCGGGCCAGAGCCACGCCGCCGCCCGGAACGATGCCTTCTTCGACAGCCGCGCGGGTTGCGTGCAGGGCGTCGTCGACGCGGTCCTTGCGCTCTTTCACTTCTACTTCGGTGCTGCCACCGACGCGGATGATCGCGACGCCGCCGGCCAGCTTCGCGAGACGCTCTTGCAGCTTCTCACGATCGTAGTCGGAGGTGGTTTCCTCGATCTGCGCGCGGATCTGGGTGCAACGGCCTTGGATGTCGGCCTTCTTGCCAGCGCCTTCGACGATCGTGGTGTTCTCTTTCTCGATCAGGACCTTTTTGGCCTTGCCGAGATCGGCGAGCTTCACGCTCTCGAGCTTGATACCGAGATCTTCGCTGATCACAGTGCCGCCGGTCAGGATCGCGATGTCTTCCAGCATCGCCTTACGGCGATCGCCGAAGCCCGGCGCCTTCACGGCCGCGATCTTCAGACCGCCGCGCAGCTTGTTCACGACCAAGGTCGCCAAGGCTTCGCCTTCGACGTCTTCGGCGATAATCACCAGCGGACGGCCGGACTTCACCACTTCTTCGAGCAGCGGCAGCATCGGCTGCAGGCCCGACAGCTTCTTCTCGTGGATCAGGATGTAGGGGTTATCCATGTCCGCGATCATCTTTTCCGCATTCGTGATGAAATACGGGGAGACGTAGCCACGATCGAACTGCATGCCTTCGACGACATCGAGTTCGGTGGCAATGCCCTTGGCTTCTTCGACGGTGATGACACCCTCGTTGCCGACCTTCTGCATCGCTTCGGCAATCATCTTGCCGATTTCGGATTCGCCGTTGGCGCTGATCGTGCCGACCTGGGCCGTCTCGGCCGGGGTGGTGATCTTCTTGGAGCGCTTTTTCAGCTCTTCGACGACGGCCGCAACGGCCTTATCGATGCCGCGCTTCAGGTCCATCGGGTTCATGCCGGCGGCGACCGCTTTGGCGCCTTCGCGCACGATCGCCTGCGCCAGAACGGTGGCGGTGGTGGTGCCGTCGCCCGCGATGTCGTTGGTCTTCGAGGCCACTTCGCGCACCATCTGGGCGCCCATGTTCTCGAACTTGTCGGCTAGCTCGATTTCCTTGGCGACGGTCACGCCGTCCTTGGTGATCCGCGGCGCGCCGAAGCTCTTGTCGAGCACGACATTGCGGCCTTTAGGACCCAGGGTGACTTTGACCGCATCGGCCAGAATGTCCACACCGCGCAGCATGCGAGCGCGCGCGTCGCCACCGAACCGTACGTCTTTAGCAGCCATGATGAGATTCCTTCGTTAGGCGATTGTAAATGGAAGGGACGGAAGAAGCTTACTTCTTCTTCCCAGCGGTCTCGACGACGCCCATGATGTCGGATTCCTTCATGATCAGAAGGTCTTCGCCATTGAGCTTCACTTCGGTGCCGGACCACTTGCCGAACAGCACGCGGTCGCCGGCCTTGACATCGAGCGCCACCAGTTGGCCGTTCTCGTTGCGGGCGCCAGGGCCGGCAGCGACGATTTCGCCTTCCATCGGCTTTTCCTGGGCCGTGTCGGGGATGATAATGCCGCCGGCGGTCTTTTCTTCGGCGGTGATCCGCTTGACCACGACGCGGTCGTGCAGGGGACGGAAATTCATAGGATCGCTCCTGAGTGCGACTCAGCCACAAAATGCCGGCTGAGGGGTTGGGCCTGCCAACACCGGATCGGACCTTATGCAAAAGCACCCGACCGATTGTTAGCACTCCCCCCTGGGGAGTGCCAGCGATCTAGGCGCCGGGGCGTTGGGAGTCAAGGCGGACAGGGTGGAAAAAATCGCATGCCCGCCGACTGCGGCGCCTCTCTATATAGACGGCATGCCGTTGCCCAGCCCCAATTCCCGCCCTGTCGCCCTTTGGTTGTTCGCCGTGGCCGGGGCGATCCTGGTCATGATCGCCTTGGGCGGCGCCACCCGCCTGACCGGATCGGGCCTATCGATCATGGAATGGGCGCCGCTGATGGGCGCCCTGCCGCCCCTGTCCGACGCCGAGTGGCAACGCCTGTTCACCCTTTATCAGAAGATCCCGCAATACGATCTGGTGAACCACGGCTTCGGATTGGACGGCTTCAAGCGCATCTTCTGGCTCGAATGGGCGCACCGTCTGTGGGGCCGCACAATCGGGCTGGTCTTCCTGCTGCCGCTCCTATGGTTTTGGTGGACCGGTCGCCTATCCCGCACGCTCCGATGGCACCTCGCGGGCCTCTTCGTGCTTGGAGGCCTGCAAGGCGCTGTCGGCTGGTTCATGGTAGCATCCGGCTTCCTACCCGATTCCACCGCCGTCTCGCCCTATCGGTTGGTCGTTCATTTGGGGATGGCACTGCTGTTGTATGGCGCGATCGTCTGGACCGGCCTATCGCAACTGCCGCCGCCAACCCCAGCGCCGCCGGCTCCGCGATTTTTCGCAATATTGGTCCGCTGCGGAACCGTGTCGGTGAGCCTGACGATCCTGGCCGGAGGCTTCGTCGCAGGCCTGCACGCGGGCCTGACCTACAACACTTTCCCCCTGATGGACGGTCGCCTGATTCCCGCCGGCTACACCGATATGCACCCCTTTGTGCGTAACATGACCGAAAATGTCGCCGCCGTACAGTTCGATCACCGCCTGCTCGCGACCCTGACATTGGCGGTCGCCTTGGCAACAATCGCCACCGGCTGGCGCATCGCGACATTACGCAGAAGAATCGCGGCGGTCGGCGCGATAACGGCGCTGCAATACGGCCTCGGCGTTTGGACCCTGCTATCCGTGGTGCCGATCGATCTAGGGGTCGCGCATCAAACCGGGGCGGCCCTGCTGCTCGCCGCCTTCCTTGTATTGCTGCACGGCATGCGTGCCCGGTAGCCCTGGCCGCGCGCCCCCTGTATGAACCGCCACGAAACCTAAAACCTCGAGGATACCCCACTTCATGCGCCCTTCCGGCCGCGCCGCCGACGCCCTACGCGTCGTTTCAATGACCACCGGCTTCGCCCGCCATGCCGAAGGCTCGTGCCTGATTAAAATGGGCAATACCGAGGTGCTCTGCGTCGCCAGCGTCGAAACTCGGGTACCGCCCTTCCTGCGCAACACCGGCAAAGGCTGGGTCACGGCCGAGTACGGTATGCTGCCGCGCGCCACCCACACCCGCGGCGATCGCGAAGCCGCACGCGGCAAGCAATCCGGCCGTACCCAAGAAATCCAACGCCTGATCGGACGTTCGCTCCGCGCCGTGGTGGACCGCGAGGCGATGGGGGAGATGCAAATTACCCTCGACTGCGATGTCCTGAACGCCGACGGCGGCACCCGCTGCGCCGCGATCACCGGCTCCTGGGTCGCGCTGTCCCTGGCATTCCGCCACCTCGTAAAAATGAACATCGTCAAGACCGTCCCGCTGCTCGGGCAAGTCGCTGCCGTGTCCTGCGGCATCTACAATGGCACCGCCGTGCTGGACCTCGATTACGACGAAGACTCGAACGCCGAGGCCGACTCCAACTTCGTGCTGACCAACGACGGCGGGCTCGTTGAAATCCAGGCAACCGCAGAAAAGACCAGCTTCTCCGAGGCCCAGTTCAATGGACTGATGTCCCTCGCTCGCGCTGGCACCTCCGAATTATTCGCCGCGCAACGAGCGGCTTTGGGGGACTGAATGGCGCGTAAGCTCCAACCCGGCGCGAAACTGGTCCTCGCAAGCCACAACAAGGGCAAACTGCGCGAAATCGAAGCCTTGCTGACACCGCACGGCATCGACGTGGTCTCGGCAGGCGCGCTCGGCCTACCGGAACCTGTCGAGGACGCGCCGGATTTCGCCGGCAACGCCCGCATCAAGGCACTGGCAGCGGCGATCGCAACCGGGCTGCCGGCTTTATCCGACGACTCCGGCTTCGGCGTCGCCGCGCTGGACGGCGCGCCAG
>Ga0194048_10000794_pt1 | contig 15467 bp, 11 predicted proteins | sample JunL225m_MetaG_FD_161685 | JGI IMG/M metagenome (GOLD analysis project Ga0194048, IMG submission 161685) | Anoxic zone freshwater microbial communities from boreal shield lake in IISD Experimental Lakes Area, Ontario, Canada - Jun2016-L222-5m | ecosystem: Environmental > Aquatic > Freshwater >...
GCTCAGCAGCACGGCGGGCGGTCGCTGATCGCCCGGCCGCGGCCGGTCGAGAAGAGTGCGGGGTGCTCTCCGAGGCGCCAGGGGCCGCCGAGGTGGCCGGTCGAGTTCCATGACGAGCGCCGCCAGAGGAGTCACCGCTATCGGCATGTGCTGCCGCAGTCCCGCCGAAGACCGCCGCGCCTATGCCGACGCTAAGCGCGCCAGCGCCCAGCCACGCCGACATCCGTACTTCGCGAGACGGCCTACCAGCCATTCGATTCCCATCCATTGTCGACAGTCCGCTCCTGTCTACAACGGCTGTCTCCCGACCGGCCCGCAGCGTAATCGCCCGATACCCCCGCAGGGATGGGTGAAATTACTCGAATTCAGCGGCTTCCCTCAATAATCAAGGCATGTCCCGGGGAAGCGATCTGATCGGCCGACAGGCCGAGCTTGCGCAGTTGAGCAGGGTGCTGACCGAGGGTGCCGAGCGGGCCGTTGTGGTGTCCGGGGAGCCGGGCGTCGGCAAGACGGCGTTGATCGATCAGGTGTGCGCGCTCGCGACGGCCGATGGCTGGCAGGTGGTGCGGGTCCTGGGTGTAGAGGCCGAGCAGCCCTTCGCGTTGGGCGGGCTGAATCAGCTGGTGCACGGGCTGAAGCCTCACCAGGCAGGCCTGGACGAACAGGACCGCAGGGTGTTGGCGCCGATCCTCGGCGGCGATCCGAATTCCGTGGTGGCGGTGCTGCCCCTGGTGGCGGCGTTGCTGAACCTGTTGGAGTCGGCGGCACACACCCAACCGGTACTGCTGGTGATCGACGACGTCCACTGGTTGGACAGCGTCAGCGCGGAGGTCCTCGGGGCGGTGGGGCGTCGACTGACCCATCCTCGAGTCCGCATCGTGGCCGGGCGCCGGGTGCCACACGATTCGGCGTTCGCCAGTGCGGGCTGGACCGACGTGCCAGTCGCACCGTTGGATTCCGACGATTCGGCACGGCTGTTGGAGACGGCGGGGGTGCCGTTGACCGCGGCCGCACGACGAGCGATCCTGGCCGCGGCGACGGGTAATCCGCTGGCGTTGGCCGAACTTCCGCGGGGTGCTGATCAGATCGAGCACGGGGCCGCGACGCTGCCGTTGACTGAGCGTCTGGTGTCGGTGTTCGCCGGGCGGCTGGGACAACTCGACACGGCTGTCCGCGCCGAGTTACTGCGGGCGGCACTCGACGGCGTCAACGGTAGCGTCGGGTCTTCGACCCGGGCCCGGCATGTCATGCGCAATGTCAAACCCGCGATCACCGCGGGGCTTCTGGTGGTGGATCCCCTGGGGGAGATCGCTTTTCGCCATCCACTGGTGCGTGCCGCGGTCATCCATCAGGCCGACCCGCAGGACCGCCGCGATGCCCACCGTGACCTGGCCGGACTCTATGAGGATGTACTGGTGCGCCACGCCTGGCACCTTGCCGCGGCGACCACCGAACCCGATCAGCACGTCGCAGACCTGCTCGCCCGGGCCGCGAAGATGTCCATCCGCCGAGGCGGGCTTGCGGTCGCCGTCGAGTGGCTGCGCGATGCCGCCGAGTTGAGCACGGCCCCTAACCGCCGGACCGAATTGCTGGCCGACGCGGTCTTCGTCGCCGTCCGGGCCGGCCAGGTTGGCGGGGCGGAGGATCTGCTCGAAAGTACCGAGACTGGCGACAGTGAGTCGGCGCTCGCGGTTCTGGCGGATTCCTACCGTGCATTTCACACCCACGGCGAGGTGACCTCAACCCACCGTCGGGTCCTGGACGCCCTGACCGGGGCCGACGCACTCGACGACAAAACCTTGAACCGACTGGTCTACCTGCTGGTGTCGATCACCAACTATTCCGGTGACACCCGGCATCGGGAGCAGACCAACGCCGTCCTGATTCGACTGGAGGCCCGACTGGATCCGGCGGTCCTGATGTACCGGACCGGTATCGACGACATCGCCGCAACCGCGAACGCCGCCCGCTCGCGGCTGGGTGGGTATGTGGAGTCGCTTGCACAGGTGCCGGCGCAGCGGATGATGCTGTTGGCATTCCCGGCGCACTGTGTCGGCGCAATGGCCGACTTCCGGGCACCACTGCAGGAGGCCTACGCACAACTCAGCGAACACGGTGGATCCATCGATGCCATTGAAAGCGGGCGCGTCGTACTGATTGACCTGATAGCTACCGGGCAATGGGACCGGGCCGAGCAGATTGGGGCGGCCTGCCTGGAGATGGCGCAGCGGATCCCGGGCAGCCAATTGCGTCGGCACCAGTTACTCGCCGACCTCGGGGTGCTGGCCGCCGACCGAGGCGATGTGGAGACCGCACTGCAGTACGCCGCCGAAGTGAAGGCCTGGTCCAAACCCTTAGGGCTGCAACGGCTCCTGGATGCAGCAGACCGAATCGCAGTGCGGGTCGCCCTCGCCGACGCCGACTACGAGGCGGCGTATCGCGCGGCGATCAGGATCAGCCCGCCCGGACGCTGGCCGCTCCACAACATTCACGAGGTGGCCGATGACATGCTGGATTCGGTCGAGGCGGCACTGCGCTCCGGGCGACCCGAAGAGGCCCGTGCGCTCGCCGCCGAGTCGGTGCGGCTGAATCTGGCCGAGATCTCGCCGCGGGTGGCGGCTCTGACCACCGCGATATCGGCGATGACAGCACCCGATGCCGACGCCGGCGAGCTTTACCAGTCCGCGCTCACCCACCCCGGAATCGCCGATTTCCCCTTCGAGCACGCGAGAATAGCTCTGGCACAGGGCATGTGGTTGCGACGCGCGCGGCGCTACACCGAGGCACGTGCCGCGCTGGGGGTGGCAGAAGACGGTTTCGATCGCCTGGGTGCGCGCCCTTGGACGCAGCGCGCACGTGCCGAACTGCGGGCCGCTGGGGCCTCAGCCAAAAAATCCTTGGGCGGACCCGGTCCGCTGAGTGCTCAGCAGCGCCTGATCGCCGAACTGGCCGCAGACGGGCAGACCTCCAAAGAGATCGCCGCCCATCTGAGCATCTCGGCGCGCACCGTCGACGGCCACCTGTACCGAGCGTTCCGCAAGCTGGGCGTCACCACGCGCGCCGGGCTCAGCAAGGCTCTGCGTAACGCTCCCGAATCCGACTAGTCGGCGTTGGCCAACCGCTGTTTGAGCGACTCGAACTCATCTCGGATGCTGGTGGGTAGCTTCTCGCCGAGGAAGTCGAACCACTCCTCGATCAAGGGAAGTTCGGCCCGCCACTCTCCGGCGTCGACGCGCAGTGCCTCGGCGACATCAGACTCGGTGACGTCGAGCCCATCGAGGTCCATATCGCCGATCGCCGGCACGACACCGATCGGGGTCGACACGCCCTCGACCTTGCCCTCCACGCGTTCGACAATCCACTTGAGCACCCGGCTGTTCTCGCCGAAGCCCGGCCACAGGAATCGGCCGTCACCGCCGCGACGGAACCAGTTGACGAAGAAAATCTTCGGCAGCTTCGAGGAGTCGGCGTTCTTGCCGAGGTCGATCCAGTGCTGGCAGTAGTCGCCGGCGTTGTATCCCAGGAACGGCAGCATGGCCATCGGGTCGCGGCGCACGGTGCCAACCGTGCCTTCCGCTGCGGCGGTCTGTTCACTGCCCAGGGTGGCGCCGATGAATACCCCGTGTTGCCAGTCGCGAGCCTGCGTCACCAGTGGCACCGTCGTCTTGCGTCGGCCGCCGAACAGGATCGCCGAGATCGGCACACCCTGCGGATCATCCCATTCCGGCGCCAGGGTGGGGCACTGCGACATCGGGGTGCAGTAACGCGAGTTCGGATGAGCGGCAGGATGATCGGACTCCGGAGTCCAGTCCTGTCCCTTCCAGTCGATCAGGTGTTCCGGTTCACCCTCGAGGCCTTCCCACCACACGTCGCCGTCGTCGGTCAGCGCGACGTTGGTGAAAACGGTGTTGCCGCCGGCGATCGTCTTCATCGCGTTCGGGTTGGAACTCCAGTTAGTGCCCGGTGCCACCCCGAAGAATCCGAACTCCGGGTTCACCGCGTACAGCCGACCGTCCTCACCGAAACGCATCCAGGCGATGTCGTCGCCGAGGGTCTCGGCGCGCCAACCCGGGATGGTCGGCTGCAGCATCGCGAGGTTCGTCTTGCCGCAGGCCGACGGGAACGCCGCCACCACGTAGTGAGCCTTATTCTCCGGGGAGATGAGTTTGAGGATTAGCATGTGTTCGGCGAGCCATCCCTCGTCGCGGGCCATCACCGAGGCGATTCGCAGCGAGTAACACTTCTTGCCCAGCAACGCGTTTCCGCCGTAGCCGGACCCGTAGCTCCAGATCTCCCGGGTCTCCGGGAAGTGGCTGATGTATTTGGTCTCGCTGCAGGGCCACGCGACGTCGGCCTGTCCCGGTTCCAGTGGCGCGCCCACCGAATGCAGTGCCTTGACGAAGAACCCGTCATCGCCGATTTTCGCAAGCGCCGCCGTGCCCATCCGGGTCATGGTCCGCATCGAGACCACGACGTACTCCGAATCGGTGATCTCCACACCCAGCTTGGGATCATCCGCGCCGAGGGGTCCCATGCAGAACGGCACCACATACATGGTGCGACCGCGCATACATCCCCTGTACAACTCGGTCATCGTGGCGCGCATCTCCTCGGGCGCCATCCAGTTGTTGGTCGGACCGGCGTCGGCCTCACGAGCCGAGCAGATGAACGTCCGGGATTCAACGCGGGCCACATCAGAGGGCTCCGAGCGGGCCAGGTAGGAACCCGGCTTGTCCGGTGCACTCAGCGCGGTGAAGGTGCCGGCGGCCACCAGATGGTCGCAGAGCCGCTGATATTCCTCGACGGAGCCGTCGGCGAACACGACGCGATCCGGCTGGGTGAGCTCAGCGACCTCTCGAACCCAGGCAAGCAGAGCTGCGTGAGCGGTCGGTGCGCTGTCCAGACCGGGGATGGTCGCAGAGGTCATCGGTATCTCCCGCCTAAGTTCAGTGCAGATTAACGCAGGCGCGGTGCCCGTCGTTAATCGCTGATTATGGCCGATCGTCCCTGGGCCTGATCCGGCAACCGGCGTTCTGGCTCGCGGTGGCCTCCGCAGCCATCGCCGTCTCCACTGCCAGCATCTGCATCACCACCCGTTCCTCCATCGCCGTCCGCAGGCCCGCGGTCACCTCGGTGACCCAACGGTCCAGCGCGGCACGCTCGGCGGCGAGCCCGCGGGCTCGGATCACCCACCCGCTGAGCCCGATTCCGGTCAGCAATGATGCCGCCGTAATCGCCGCTGTCCAGGCCGGCGCCAGATCGGCAAGCAACCGGCCGAGGGTCAGTGCCATACCCAACCCGAAGCCGATACTGAGCAGGGCGGTCACCCGGTCGGCTCGAGCATGACCGAACTCTGGCAGGTAGGTCTCCAGCGCCGGACACGACGCCAGTGCGCCGTCGATCCAGGGGATGTCGATCCCGGCGATGTCGAGATCGTCGACCAGACGGCTCAGTGTCGCGTCCAGTTCTGCCACCGCCCGGGCCGATCGGCGGCGCACACCGGAGCAGAATTCGTCGACGCCATGTCGACTCAGCCCCGTCGCGTCGCGGCGCAGGTCGGCGCGCAACGATGCACAGGTCGCTCGGACCTGGCCGGTCAGTTGCACCCGCGCAACCCGCAGTTGCCGTGCCGCAGCGGCGCGTTGTGCGCGGGCAGCAGCTGCACGGTTACGATCATCGACTCGGGCTCGCGCGTGAGAATCATTGGGCATCAACTGATTTCGCGGCGCTCGCTGAGCACTCGCCAGTGCCACATCTAACGCATCGAGAAGCGGTTCCAGTTTCGATGGCCCGATATGCGGGTCGGCTGCGACGCCCACCCAGGACAACGCAGGCGACGCCGCCAGCGCCCGGTTTTCCTCGAGCACCTGCGGCCAGCCACGGTGCACATCGATTTTGGCTACCGCCGCCACCACCGCGTCGGTGCTCGCCGCCGCGACGTCGAGAAGGGCGATCTGGGACTGAGTCATCGGTGCGGCAGCGGAGACGACGAACACCACCGCGGCAGGCCGCTCACCACGGCCCAGGCTTTCGACGACGCGGTACCCGCCGCGTCGCTGCCGCAGGGCGTCGGCCACGCTCGTCGCGCCGGACAGTGCCGGGCCGATCACCACGATGACGTCCCGGCGCCCACTCACGGCATCGCCTCGGCCACTCCGCCGGCCTGCAGCCATAGCCGCAGCGCGCCGCGGGAGATGTCGGTACCGCAGCGGCGATGCAGGGCGGAGACCGGACCCTGCGCGTAGTGCCGCCAGCGAATGGCCCGGCGCAGGTGCGTGGCGCACCCACCGAGGGGGTCGACCGTCGTCGCCGCTGCGCCGAGGGGGTCGACCGTCGTCGCCGCTGCGCCGACGGGGTCGACCGTCGTCGCCGCTGCGCCGACAACATCCAGCGCGGCAGCCATCCGGGCCAGCGCAACGGCATCGCCGGCGAGGAACTCCGCCACCCCGGCGCCCCGCGGTCCGACCGCGGCATCAGCCAGGCGTGCCAGGGCGCCGATCAGTCGGCGGTAGCGGATCGGCGCGGCGGCCCGGTCGATCTCCTCGAGCACCGCCGATATGCCGCTGGCCTGGTGCAGCAGCGCCGCCAATGCGGGCGTATCCGCGCCGCGGCCCACCGCGGCCGCCGCGATCGCGGTACCGAACAGGTCCAATTCGGCCAGCAGCCGGTGCCGCATGCCCGGGGCCAGCCGGGCCGGGTTGGCACCCACGGTGCGCAGCGCGTCGATCAGGGATCGCTGTCCGGCGGTGTCGCGCGAGGCTGCGACCGCCAGCAGGGCTGCCAGTGGCCGGGTCGGCACCCCGGTGCGGCGCTGTAATTCCTGGCACCGTGCCGCCGCGACCGCCACGGGACCCGCACCGCGAAAACAGGTGAGATCGGCCTTATTCAGCACCGCCACCGTCGGCCGGTCGACCCCGGCGAGCAGGGCGACGTCGTCCGAGGTGAGGGTTTCGACAAAGACGTAGACGTCGACGTCAGAGGGCTCGCCCGGGTCAGCGAGCAGCGCACCGGCACCCCGCAGGGCCCGCCGCACCATGCCCCGGCCCGCGCCTGCGCGCCCGGTCACCGCCACCCGCACCGGTGCGCTCAGATCCGCCGTCAGCCGGTGCAGGGCCGAATCGTCGAGGACGGCGGCACCGGCACCGAGCAGTGCGGCATGGGGGTGCTGCGGCATCGCGCCATGGTGGCAGCCGCTCGGGTGGGGCGCGAGTCAGGTGGAAAGACAACTGTTGGGTATCAATCTGTATCTGGGTAGTGGTGCGCCGCAGTTCATGGGCCACCATGGATCAATGCACTCGCGCCAGGGCGGATTGAGCACGCCCGAGACCCCGGCGCATCGGCGGATCACCAGTTTCCGGTCCCGGCGCTCGACCATCACCGACACCCAGCAGGACGCCTGGGACCGGCTGTGGCCCCGGCTCGGCACCCTGGCCCGCAGCGGCGGCCCGGAACCTGCGGCCCGGCTCGACACCGCGGAATGGTTCGGCCGCAGCGCCCCCCTGGTGTGCGAGATCGGTTGCGGCACAGGAACGTCGACGTTGGCCATGGCGCAGGCCGAGCCGGATGTCGACGTGATCGCCGTCGAGGTCTACCGCCGCGGACTCGCCCAACTACTCAGCGCCATCGACCGCGAGGGCGTCGCCAACATCCGGATGATCCGCGGCGACGGCGTCGACGTTCTCGAGCATCAGATCGGCCCGGGCACCCTGACCGGGGTGCGGGTCTTCTTCCCGGATCCCTGGCCAAAGTCCCGGCACCACAAGAGGCGGCTCCTGCAGCCCCAGACCGTCGCCCTGATCGCCGATCGGCTGCGCACCGGCGGCGTTCTGCACGCGGCGACCGACCACGCCGGCTACGCCCAGCAGATCGCCGAGGTCGGCGACGCCGAGCCCCTGCTGCGCCGGGCCGGCCCCGGCGAGATGCTGCCGATCTCGACCGACCGGCCGATCACGAAGTACGAGATGAAGGCACGTCACGCGGGCAGCCCGGTGACCGAACTCCTGTGGGTGAAACGACCATGACCCTGATCCACGAGACCATCGACGCCCCTCCCGCCGTCGAGCAGGAACCGGCGACCATGCGGGTACTGCTGGTGTGGGACGCGCCCAACCTCGACATGGGCCTCGGCTCCATTCTCGGCGGCAGGCCGACGGCGGCCCACCGGCCACGGTTCGACGCCCTGGGCCGGTGGCTGCTGAACCGCACCGCGGACCTGTCTGAGTTGTATCCCGGGATGACGCTGGAACCCGAGGCGACGGTGTTCACCAATATCGCCGCCGGTAGCGCCGACGTCGTGCGGCCCTGGGTGGAGGCGCTGCGCAACGTCGGCTTCGCCGTCTTCGCCAAGCCGAAGGTCGACGACGACAGCGACGTCGACAGCGACATGCTGGCCCACATCGCCCTGCGGCAGCGCGAGGGACTGGCAAACCTGCTGGTGGCGTCAGCCGATGGCCAGGCCTTCCGGGTGCCGTTGGAGGACATCGCGCGCAGCGGCACCCCGGTCGGTGTGATCGGATTTCGCGAACATGCCAGCTGGGCGTTAGCGTCGGATACCTTGGATTTTGTCGACTTGGAGGACATTCCCGGTGTTTTCCGTGAGCCGCTGCCGCGCATCAGCCTCGATTCGCTACCCGAGCAGGGGGCATGGCTGCAGCCGTTCCGGCCGCTGTCCGCGCTGCTGACATCGCGACTGTGACCAACGGCAGACTGTGACACCGGCAGACTGGGACACCGGCAGACTGGGACCAACGGCGAAGCCGCCGCAGATGTGATGTGTAGTGAGGAGATCGCTTGTTCGCCTGGTGGGGTCGGACCGTTTACCGGTACCGGTACATCGTTATCGGTCTCATGGTGACGCTGTGTATCGGCGGCGGCATCTTCGGCATGGACCTGGGCAAGCACGTCACCCAGAGCGGGTTCTACGACGACGGCAGCCAGTCGGTGCGCGCGTCACTGCTCGCCGACGGCGCCTACGGACGTGATACCTCAGGCCATATCGTGGCGATCTATACCGCGCCGGACGGCAAGACCGTCGACGACCCCGAGTTCAGCAAGAAGGTCCTCGACAACCTCGCCCAGGCCCAGAAAGACCACCCCGACGAGATTCTGCGGTCGGTCGGCTACTTCAATAACCCCGAGATGCTGTCGAACATGGCGGATGCGAGCAAGAAACACGCCTTCATGTCGATCCAACTCAAGGGCGACGACGACGACACCATCCTGAACAACTACAAGTTGGTGGCCACCAGCTTCGCGATCCCCGGCGTCGACGTGAAACAGGCCGGCCTGCAACCGCTGGCCAGCGAACTGACCGGAACCATCGGTGAGGACCAGCAGCGCGCCGAGGTGGCTGCCATCCCCCTGGTCGCGGTGCTGCTGTTCTTCGTCTTCGGCGGTGTGGTGGCGGCCAGCCTCCCGGCCATCATCGGCGGCCTGTCCATCCTCGGTGCACTGGGCATCATGCGCCTAGTCGCCGACGTCGCGCCGGTCCACTTCTTCGCGCAACCCGTCGTGACACTGATCGGCCTGGGCATCGCGATCGACTATGGACTGTTCATCGTCAGCCGGTTCCGAGAAGAGATCGCCGAGGGCTACGACACCGAGGTCGCGGTCCGACGCACCGTGATGACCGCCGGGCGGACCGTGGTGTTCTCCGCGGTCATCATCGTCGCCTCATCGCTGCCGCTGCTGCTGTTCCCGCAGGGATTCCTCAAGTCGATCACCTACGCGATCATCGCCTCGGTCATGCTGGCCGCGATTCTGTCGATCACCGTGCTCGCCGCCATCCTGGCCGTCCTCGGCCCGAACGTCGACGCGCTCGGGGTTCGCACCCTGCTGCGGGTGCCGTTCCTACGCAACTGGCCGGTCTCCCGAAAGATCATCGACTGGCTGGCTGAGAAGACCCAGAAGACCAAGACCCGCGAGGAGGTCGAGAGCGGCTTCTGGGGCAAGTTGGTCAACCGGGTGATGAAGCGGCCCCTGCTGTTCGCCGCCCCCATCGTCGTACTGCTGATCCTGATGATCATCCCGCTCGGAAAACTGGCACTCGGCGGCATCAGCGAGAAGTACCTGCCGCCGAATAACTCGGTTCGCGTGGCGCAGGAGGAGTTTGACAAGATCTTCCCCGGTTTCCGCACCGAACCGCTGACGCTGGTGCTGCAGAGCGATAACGGCCAACCGGTCACCGATCAACAGGTCGCCGAGGTCCGGAACAAAGCGATGGAGATCAGTGGGTTCACCGATCCCGACAACAATCCCGACGCCATGTGGAAGGAACGTCCGTACCTCGACGGGGCATCCAAGGATCCGTCGATCCGGGTGATCCAGAACGGTCTGGTGACCCGCAACGACGCGGCCAAAAAAATCAGCGAGTTGCGATCCATCACCCCGCCTCGGGGCGTGGAGTTGTTCGCGGGTGGCACACCGGCACTGGAGCAGGACAGCATCCACAGCCTGTTCTCGAAGTTGCCGCTGATGGTGCTGCTGCTGATCATCACCACGACCATCCTGATGTTCCTGGCGTTCGGATCGCTGGTGCTGCCGATCAAGGCCGCGTTGATGAGCGCACTCACGTTGGGGTCGACGATGGGCGTTTTGACGTGGATGTTCGTCGAAGGCCACGGATCCGGGGTGATGAACTACACGCCCCAGCCACTGATGGCGCCGATGATCGGGTTGATCATCGCGGTGATCTATGGCCTGTCTACCGATTACGAGGTCTTCCTGGTATCCCGCATGGTCGAGGCGCGCGAGCGAGGCATGTCCACCACCGAGGCGATCCGGATCGGCACCGCCACCACCGGCCGGCTGATCACCGCGGCCGCCCTGGTGCTCGCCGTAGTGGCGGGCGCGTTCGTGTTCTCCGATCTGGTGATGATGAAGTACCTCGCCTTCGGTCTGCTGATCGCTCTGCTGCTGGACGCGACGATTGTGCGGATGTTCCTGGTGCCGGCGATCATGAAGATGCTCGGCGACGACTGCTGGTGGGCGCCACGATGGATGAAGCGGCTGCAGAACAAGATCGGCCTCGGCGAGATCTACCTGCCGGACGAACGCAAGCGGCCGGGCTACGGCGAGCCCGAGGTCGCTCTCGTCGGCGCCACGGTGAGCGCTGCCCCGGTGAGCGCTGCCCCGGCAATCGCTGCCCCGGTGGTCGACGCGCCCACGACGCGGTTCCGGACCGCCAAGGCCGACGACGGGCGGGATATCGGTTCCTGGCTCGGCGAACTGCGCAACAAGGCGCGGCGGACGGCAGGCGTCGCGCCGTCGGAGGAGCCCACCGAGGTGAGCGCCGGACCGTCGATCACGCCGGTGCTCACCGAGCACGTGATCGCCGAGGACGCCACCACCGCGATTCCCCGGCAGTCGCCGTCGATCTCCGCCGAGGCGACCCGGGCCATCCCGGTGAGCCGGCCGGGATCCGTCGACTCCGATGTGGCGACCGAACAACTCAACGCACGCGCCAAGGGCCGAGGCTAGACCGCGGGGGTATCCGGTTGAGGCGCCATGATCAGCGGGCCGTCGCCGGCTCCCAGGTGCGCCGCCTCGACGGCGGGGTCGGAAGCGGCCAGCACCCGGATGGCGCTATTAAGGAAGGCCAGTAGCGGCACGGCCAGCAGTGCCCCGACGATGCCCGCCACCACCGCCCCGGTGGAGATGGCCAGTACGATCGCCAACGGGTGGATAGACACGGCTCGACCCATCACCAGTGGCTGCAGGACGTGGGCCTCCAACTGCTGGACGGCGACGATCAGCCCGAGCGTGATCAGCGCGTAGATGAAGCCCTTGGCCAGCAGTGCCACCACGACCGCGATGAATCCGGTGAGCACCGCACCCACCAGGGGGATGAACGCGCCGAGGAACACCAGCGACGCCAGGGGCAGTGCGAGTGGCACGCCGATGATCGCCAAACCGGCGCCGATGCCGACGGCGTCGACCAGTGCCACCAGGAATGTCGCCCGGACATAGCCGATCAGCGATCCGAAACCGGCCCGCCCGGCATCGCGGACCCGGTCCCGGGTGTGCGCGGGCACAATCGTGGTCAGGTATGCGTAGATGTTGCGACCGCCGTACAGCAGGAAGATCAGGGTGAACAGCATCAGCAGTGCACCGGTGATGATCTCGGTCAGGGTGGCCGCGGTGGACAGCGCCCCCGTCGTCAGCTTCTCCTGGTTGTCGCGCAGGGCAGTGATCGCGGTGTCGCCGGCGTTGTCTATCTGCTCGCGGCTCAGGTGCAGCGGACCCTCGATAAGCCACTGGGTCGCGTTGTCAATGCTGCGGGTGACCTGTTCGACAAGACCGGGCAGGCCTGAAATGAATTGGCTGACAACGAAAGTCATGATTCCGCCGAATACCGCGAGCCCGCCCAGAAGCACCAGTGCGACCGCGAGACCGCGCGGCACACGGCGCAGATTCAGCCGATCGACCGCGGGGAGCAGCAGGGCGGTCAGCATGACGGCCAATGCCACCGGGACCACGATCACCCGCAGCTGCCACATCAGCCACAGCAACGCCGCCACCATCGCGGCAATCACCAGCAGCCGCCACGACCATGCGGCCGCCTTACGGACGAAAGGTTCAACCGCGTCGTCGGCCGACATGGGGTCAGCCTAACCCGGCCGCTGTCCACATCCCCGGCGGAAACACCCTGCACAGCTACCCTGAGCAGTGTGGCCCACGACGCGTCGTTTGGTTCCGCCCGCGAGGGGAACCACCGCGCCCAGTCCCGGGGAAAGTTTTGGTGGCTGCGCTGGGCGGTGCTCGGTGTCGCACTGATCGTGCTCGCCGTGGAGGCCACCCTGGTCTGGGACCAGTTGGCCAAAGCCTGGATGAGCCTGCTGTCGGCGAACCTGTGGTGGGTGCTCGCGGCGATCGTGGCGGCCATGGCCTCGATGCACAGCTTCGCCCAGATCCAACGGACGCTGCTGCGCTCGGCCGGCGTGACCGTGCATCAGTGGCGTTCCGAGGCGGCGTTCTACGCCGGCAACGCACTGAGTACGACGCTGCCCGGCGGCCCGGTGCTGTCGGCGACGTTCGTCTACCGTCAGCAACGACTCTGGGGTGCCTCGCCGGTGGTGGCGTCCTGGCAGTTGGTGATGTCGGGTGCTCTGCAGGTGGTGGGCCTGGCACTGTTGGGTCTGGGCGGCGCATTCCTGTTGGGCGCCAAGAACAATCCGTTCTCCCTGCTATTCACCCTCGGCGGTTTCATCGCGCTGCTACTGCTCGCCCAGGCGGTGGCGAGCCGGCCTGAGCTGATCGACGGTATCGGCGTGCGAGTCCTGGGTTGGGTGAACTCGGTGCGCGGCAAGCCCGCCGACACCGGACTGCATCGGTGGCGCGGGACGCTCACCCAACTGGAATCGGTGAGCCTGAGCCGCCGCGCACTGTCCGAGGCCTTCAGTTGGTCGCTGTTCAACTGGGTCGCCGACGTCGCCTGCCTGGCCTTCGCGGCCTACGCGGCGGGCGGGCATCCCTCACTGGCCGGGTTGACCGTCGCATACGCCGCAGCCCGGGCCATGGGTGCGATTCCGCTGATGCCGGGCGGCCTGCTGGTCGTGGAGGCGATTCTGGTGCCCGGCCTGGTGTCGAGCGGAATGACACTGCCGAACGCGATCTCGGCGATGCTGATCTACCGCCTGGTGAGTTGGATCTTCATCTCGGCGATCGGCTGGTTGGTGTTCTTCGCCATGTTCCGCACCGACGGTGCGCTGGACCCCGAAGTCCCGGTGGAAGAGCTGGCCGCCCAAGAATTGGCCGACCAGGAGTTGGCTGACCTCGAGGGTCGGCGTGATGAGCACCATGAAGACTGACAGGGCATCCACGACCCACACGCTGCCCGCACTTGCCGTCGATATTGCTTTCATCGCGCTGTTTGCCGCCGTGGGTCGACGCAATCACGCGGAGGGGTTGAGCATCGGCGGTGTCGCCGAGACGGCCTGGCCGTTCGTGGCCGGCGCGGTCGTCGGGTGGTTGATCTCGCGGGGTTGGCGTCAGCCGACGGCAGTGGTTCCGACCGGCATCACGATATGGGTATGCGCCGTCGCGGTGGGAATGTTGTTGCGCAAAGCCACATTTGAGGGAACCGCGGCAAGTTTCGTCGCGGTGGCAACCCTGACCATCGGGCTGCTGCTACTGGGCTGGCGGGCCGTCGTCACGAGGGTGAGCGGCCGCCGTCGCTAGGGCGAGGGAACGTCGAGGTCGTCGGATTGGCCGCAGCGGGCCTTCAGATCCACCAGTGGCTGGCGGATACCCGCCAGATCCGTCCGCACTGACGGGTTGGCATCGAGGTACTGCCGCACCGAATCGCGCAGTGTGTCGCGCGGCGTGCCTTCCAGTCCGGTGAAGAAATCGTTGACGTCGGGGTGAACGAACAGGTACGCCGATGTCCCGGCGGAGACGCCGGCGGCCACACCGGCAAGGTCCGCGGCGGTGCAGTTCGGTGGCGCGGCGAGCGCCGACGGCGCCATGCCGACAAGAAGGGCTCCGGCAACGGCGCCTGCACCGATCGAAACACTCATCGCGCGACCGACCTGACGGACAGTGATCATCTTCGGACTCCCTCACTTGACGTTGGGATCATCGTAGTGCGCGATGCCGGATCTCGACCCGAATGACACCGGTGGCGCTGCGGTAGGCTCGCAGCACGCACTTCGGGGCAATGCGGGGAGACCACCATCCAGCAGTTCATGATGCGCCTGAGCGGCAGTCTGCGCAGACATCGATGGCTGGTCTTCGCATGTTGGCTGCTGGCGCTGCTGCCGTCGATATACCTTGCGCTGACCCAGTCGAACCAGCTCACCGGCGGTGGTTTCGAGGTGGCCGACTCCCAATCGCTGCAGGTTCAGACCGAACTCGAAAACCATTTCCCACAGCAGGGTTCCTCGCCACTGGCTCTGGTGGCGGCGCCGCGAGCCGACGCGACCTACGACGATATGGCTGCGGCCGTAGCCGAACTCGAACAGGCGGCCGGACAGGTTTCCAGCGTCGAGGTGGTGGCCAACCCCGCGCAGCCCGAACCGGCGCCGGACCGCCCCTACGTGCTGTCGTTGAAGCTGGGTTTCAACAACAGCGGCGCGGTCGACATCGCCCGGCAACTGCGGACCACAATAGGAGTCGACGGCACCCGGCCCGGCACGACCGACAACGGCCGGGTTCGCCTCTACGTCATCGGGCAGGGCGCCCTCGGCGCGGCCGCGCAGAGCACAACCAAACATGACATCGCCGCCGCCGAACGGTGGAACCTGCCGATCGTCCTGATGGTGTTGGTCGCGGTGTTCGGCTCGCTGGCCGCCGCCGCGATACCGCTGGCGTTTGCGATCTGCACCGTCGCCGTGAGCATGGGCGTGGTCTATCTGCTGTCGACGGTGACCACGATGTCGGTGTTCGTCACGTCCACGGTGTCGATGTTCGGCATCGCCCTGGCAATCGATTACTCGCTATTCATTCTCATGCGGTACCGGGAGGAGTTA
>Ga0194048_10000795_pt1 | contig 15466 bp, 19 predicted proteins | sample JunL225m_MetaG_FD_161685 | JGI IMG/M metagenome (GOLD analysis project Ga0194048, IMG submission 161685) | Anoxic zone freshwater microbial communities from boreal shield lake in IISD Experimental Lakes Area, Ontario, Canada - Jun2016-L222-5m | ecosystem: Environmental > Aquatic > Freshwater >...
AATATATATAGAGGGCTTCTTGGTTATTGCTCGCGCAATTGCTAAGCGCTGACGCTGACCACCAGAAAAATTAGTACCGCCTTGTGCAACGGGTGCCTCTAATTTATCGCTGAGATCCTCTACAAATTCCCTGGCTTGGGCGGTTTCAAGTGCCTTCCACATATCCTCATCACTTGCATTTTCATCCCCGTATCGCAAGTTTGAAGCAATAGTGCCGCCAAAAAGAAATGCCCGCTGAGGCACCAATCCAATATTTTCCCAGACAGATTCCAAACCTTGATCTCGCAGATTAACTCCATCGATGAGAATCTCTCCAGCGGTCGGATCAATAAAACGTGGAATTAAATTAACCAGAGTTGATTTACCACTTCCCGTGCTTCCTACAATCGCAGTGAACTGACCTGGATTTGCGGTAAAAGTGATTCCGTCGAGAACCGGATGCTCGGCTCCGGGATATCTAAATTCAACGTCCTTGAATTCAATCCGGCCAGTGTTCGTAAGTGGTCTCTGTGGCGTGGCCGTTTCCATTACCGAAGATTGGGTTAGTAAAACCTCTTGAATACGTTCGGCACTTGCTGCCGCTCTTGGAATCATGAGTGACATCATCACGGCCATCATGACACTTGAAAGAATCTGCATAATATAGGCAAGAAAGGCGGTCAGATTGCCGATCTGCATTTCGCCCGTATCGACAAGCTTTCCACCGAACCAAATTACGGCAACGCTTGTTAGGTTGAGAATTAACATTAAGACAGGAAACATCACTGCAAAGGTTCTCGTCACACTAAGCGTAGTATTCATTAAATCTTCACTGGCTTCTGCGAAACGTTTCTCTTCAAATCTGGTTTTAACGAAGGCGCGAATTACACGAATTCCGCTTATCTGCTCGCGTAGAACTAAGTTAATTCGATCGATTTTGACCTGCATGATCCTAAATAACGGAACGATTCTTCTCAATAGCACCCAAATAAGAAGTGACATCAATGGGATAACAACTAATAGAAGTAAGGACAGGTGCGCATCGGTCTTAACGGCCATAATTGAAGCGCCAACTCCGGTTATCGGGGCGCTTAGCATCATCGTCAATCCCATAAACAAGACCATCTGAACTTGCTGTACATCATTTGTATTTCGTGTAATTAACGACGGGGCACCAAACTTATTGAGCTCGCGAGTAGAAAACCTCTCAACCGCTGCAAATACCGCACTGCGAAGATCTGCGCCGAAAGCCATAGAAACTTTGGCACTTAAATAGGCTAAGAGAATTGAGGCACCCATAACCAGTGCTGACGATGCCAGCATAACAAGGCCGATTTTCCAGATATATGAAATATCGCCCTTAGCTACTCCGTTGTTAATCAAGTCGGCGTTGAGATTCGGGAGATAAAGATTTGCGATTGATTGAACGAGAAGCAGGATTGAGATAGCGCCCACTTGATAGCGGTATGGCTGTAAGAAATCTTTAAGTAACTTTGTTAGCAATTAACTTCCTAACTCTGGCTTGAGCATATGCCATATAACCATTGCTAACAAGGAATTAAGCTTTCTGACTCCATGCGGTGTTGAGAGTTTCAATGAAATACTCGAGTGGTTGGGCCCCTGATATGGCGTACTTCATATCTACAACAAAGAAGGGAACTCCTGTTGCTCCTAACTGCGAAGCCAGATGCCTATCTGCGATAACTTCATCCTTAAATCGATCTGATTCCAGAATTTTCATGACTTCGACCTCTGCAAGGCTTATTGATGTAGCTATAGTGCAGAGATCTTGGTGAGAAAATACGGGTATAGAGTTTTCGAAATAACCAGAGTACATAGCCTCTAAAAGTTGATCTTGTTTGCCAATCGTTGCCGCCCATAAAAGCAATCGATGAGCATCAAATGTGTTGCCCGACAGGGTTTCATCCAGGTCATAGCAAAGGCCCTCACCATCTGCCACAGCGCAAACATTGGCCTGCATCGCCTTCACATCTTGAGGTGAAACCCGATATTTATCTGCCAATAGCTCTTTCGTGGGCATGGTTTCTTTAGCATCGGGCTGAAGTTCAAAAGCTCGGTGGCGAACTACGACCTCTTCTTTATGATCAAACTGTGACAGCGCCTTTTCTAGCCGACGCTTTCCAATGAAACACCATGGACAGACAACATCAGACCAGACATCAATAATCATTTAGCAACACTATCTCGAACCATGTGAATATAAAAACGGCCGGAATGACGTTGGCTTTCCTGCTTATGACCAGCATCGATAAAGCCAAGTGCATTATATGCAGCGATTGCACTGTAATTATCGGCCCAGACGCCAAGGCCCTGACGCTGCCATCCTTTCCCTACTGCATGCTCATCCACGTATTTAAATAGAGAACGAAATGAACCCCTGCCGCGGTATTGCGGATTACTCCAACATCCGCCAATCCAACATGTTGCGCCATGATCGCCATCTAAAACCTGTACCGACATCAGAGCGATATCGACTCCATCAATCGATGCGAGTAGATAATCCAAAGTTGTACATTTGTTTCGCCATTGTTCTTCATCGAACGCACTCTCAACCTCGAGTTGGCCACCGAATGCATTAGGACTCTCCCTTAAGGAGTCAAGACGAATCTTTCGTAACCGCTGCCACTGCTCACCTGTCAGCAGCTCAACACTGATATTCGAACTCATAGATAGATTCTGCCCTATGGAAACGAAATCATGTGAAGAGAAATTCAAATATTCCCCGCTATATACTTGGCACGTGGATGGATATGAGAAGGAAGTTCAGGAGCGTTGGGGCCAGAGTGATGCCTACCGCGAATCTACAGCGAAAACATCCAAATACTCTCATGCAGATTTCGCTTTAGCTAAAATCGACCAAGAGGCTGCGACCGAGCTATTTGTATATGCCTTTGGCAACTCTTTGGAGGTTGACTCACTCGAAGCCCAAGCCGCAGTGGCGGCCCACCGCGCAGCTATTTCTAAATGGTTCTATGACTGCTCAGTTCAGATGCAGAAAAACTTAGCGATCATGTATGTGACCGATGAGCGTTTCAAGAGGTATTACGACGATCGCGCACGAGGTTTAGCGCAGTATGTCCACAATGCAATCATGGCTCAATAAATAGCACTCTTAGAAATCGTTAAGACCCTCCCCTTTTAGAATCTTTGGGGCGCAGCGTTGAACTCGTGCCTCTAAAGTCTTCGCCTGTTTTGCAGCTACAAAGTGGAGGACATAACCGCGCCGCCTACCCGGAGTGAGCCTATTAAAGGCAACAGATAGGCCAGGAATCCTCTTTAATGCCACCAGAACCTCTTTCGGGGTTTCAAACTCTGCAGCCTTCTTGAACTCTACCTTTGAACCGGACTCTTCAACTTCAATCGCCTGCGCAATGTAGCCCTTGATGAGCCTTTCCTTTGCAACAATCTCTTGAACATTCGTAAATCGCAGCTGGCGCCCCGATTGGACATTCTCTGTCTGTTGAATGAGTAAGCCCTTGGGATCTTTCAACAGCGCACCTTTGAAGAAAGCTATTGCGCAGTAATTCTTAAAGCCGTGAAGCAAAATAACATTTGCATTATTTAAGGTGTAACAAGGATGGCCCCACTTCAAATCTTCGGTTAGCCCTGAGTCAAGAGCGATGGCTCGTAAAGCTTCAAACTCGGCTCGCCATTTCGTAACATTCTTTAAGTAGATATCAACCTTGCGATTCATAATGGTTAGTTTACCCAAACTATTGTGAGAACTATAGAGAGTTGAGTTTTTTCACAAAGTGGAAAAAGGGAATCGGTATTAATACCCCAGCTGCCATTAAAACCACCCACAGCTGCTCAAGATGTGCACCGATCAGAACTCCAGCCATTGCTGGCCCTACGATTCCGGAAAAGCCCCACTGCAAACTGATTAAGGCGCTAGCTCGGCCACGGATATGTTCGGGAGTTAACTCTTGAAGTAGCGCGGGACTTGTAGGCGCATGAACCATCTCGCCGAATGCGAAAATAAACTGACTAACACATAGTGCCACTCCGCTGACGAAAATCGGCAGGTAGGGTGAAATTCCTACGGCCAACCATGAGATCGCCCAAATTACTCCGACCGAGATGAGGGCTGTGTATTTTGAATATCGCTCGAGCGCTTTCAATACAAGCGGCTGAAATATAACTATCGAAATTGTATTAACTCCAAAAATAACGCCTAACCATTTCGGTGATAAGCCAAGAAACTGTGTGGCATATACAGGAATTCCCGACTGGAGCGGACCGTATCCAAATGTTAAAAGGATGACACCTGCGAAGGTAAGAACCGTTAAATCTTTACGCGAAAAAAGCTCACGATAACTTCCAGATTTAGGTTCATGTGCCTTTGCGATGTACTTACCGGCATGAGGAGTTTGAAGCCCAAGAACTATAAAGAGAAATAGCAGATATGTCAGACCATCTACCCAGTACATGATTTGAAATGAGAGTACCGAGTGTTCGCGAATGATTAACGATGAGAGCAATCCACCAATTCCAAGACCTAAATTAAGCAGCATGAAGTTGAATCCAAAAATCTTTGACCGATCTTCCTCAGGAGCCACACGCGTCAAAATCACCATCTGTGCTGGCCAGATACATTGACCGCCCAATGAGAATAGCGTCATTGAAAAAAATGCTTGCGCGTGGGTTGTAACTAGTGAAAATGAGAAGGCAGACAAAGACGCGATAATCAATCCAGGAATAATTACTTTCTTCGGGCCGATCCGATCGACGAGTGCTCCCAGCGGACCGGTGCCGACAATCCCAGTAAAAGCACCCCAGGCCATGAGCAGTCCACCAAAAGTTGTAGTAAAGCCACGTATGTCATGCAGATAGACCATCAATAACGAGAGCGTCATCCCACCCCCGATTGCATTCAGGGATATGCCCGTGATTATTCGCCGCGAGTGCGGATTGAGTATCGATGTGAACTCTTTAAAGGGCGCGAATTTGGAGGCCATTGCGCAAGTCTAGTCAAAGGCGGTGGCTGGAATTGATCGGTTTTAAAGCTCAATTACTTGCAGAAAAGAGGTAGTACGCACTTAATCAAACTTCGTAACAGCATATGAGTAATAGTCACGTGGAATATCGTTTTCTAGAAACAGAGCCCGTTGGATGCCTTCAAACTTCCAGCCAGCCTTATCGAATGCTTTGCGCATTGCGAGATTTCCCTCCTCGGTAGAACCCTCAAGTCGATGGCAGCCCATTCCAAAGGCATGTACGGCTCCAATTCGCAACGCCTGTGTACCGACTCCCTTTCCGCGGGAGTCGGCAGCTATTTCAATTCCCATCTCCCAGGCACCTTCAGGACGTGTCTTGTCACATTTACGAAGTTGAAAATCGCCGATTAACTCTCCATCGTTTTCGATCGCTAAATGAAGATAATGGTCATGCCAAGTGCTGGAATTTTCAAATCTTTGTCGAAAGCGCTCTCTTCGATCTGCACTATCGATCTCACGAATTTCGCAAGCTCGCTCAAACTCATCTGGTCTATAAGGGCGCAGGATGAGGGTCATTTCTTGGATCCACAGTTAGACTCAGTTGAATAGCATTCTGAAATCAATTCGTGAGTGCTAATTGGCATGACTGCATATTACTAAACCACATTCCTGAGAGTGCGCTAGCGGCCAAAACATAGAAAATGTCTTCATAGTCCAAGCCTCAACCCCCCAAGAGTGGGCGAAGTTCGACTCTCCTGTTGCAGGCTTTAGATCCATCAGCTGCGATTTGACGAGCAATCTCAAGGTTTGCCACCTCGATGATCCAGAAGCCACTAAAGAACTCTTTGGATTCAATAAAAGCACCCTCTGTAGCAATGCCCGACCCGTTGCGGTTATCGATAACTACTGCACTACTTGGTGAATCCATCCCGCATGCAAATAGGCGCGCGCCTTCGGTTTGAATCCTTTCATTGAACTCATCAATGGCCTTTATCTCATCAGATGTATGAGGAGAACGAGTTTGGCTATCAATCACGGAAATTAAGAATCTCATATAGTAATTATAGGTTCCATCCCTTTAAATTTACTCATTGGGAAAACTGAGTTTTCTTGTAGAGCTTACCCTTTACGTCGTATGTGACCCACGTTCCCGTCTGCGTACCGTTTTTGAAACTACCAGATCGCATGATTACTCCAGTCTTTCGAAACCATTCCCACTCTCCATGGAGTTTGCCCGCTTTGTATTTACCTCTGGCCTTTAAGACCCCATTTGGATAGAAAACTAGGTACTCACCGTTGGTTTTTGGGTACTGTGAATTAATCTGAGCAATCTTCTCTTTAAGAATTTTCTTAAGAAGCTGCTTTGGAAAAGCCTTTCCTAAATCAAAGTGAATTGAACCTTTGGTTTGGACGTAATCCCTTAACTCGTTTTCAAATTGTGCATTAATCGATCCGCTGTAAGGGAAAAGACTATTATGGTTTTTAAAACCATCGAATCCAATCACTGGTACACCTTCAATTACAAAGGTTGGTATCCCATATTTGATTACCTGCTCAGCAGCTGGCAATTCAGATGCAATGAGATCGCGTAAGGCCGTCAATAGCCCCCTTTGGGCAGGTGAGAATTTTCGCAAATGTGCCGAAACCTGTGCCGTAGACATTTGTAAATTATACGAAATTCCCGCATAAATCTTCAGTTCTATTGTAAATTTATGTAAAATATCCGCATGACATTTTCTGGTTTGAACTTAATTGGCGTATTAATTGCATTCATATTCTCATTTGCCAGCGGTGGCATCTGGTTTGGCCCTAAGACTTTTTATCCAGTCTGGATGAAGGCTAAGGGCATCGCATCAGGTCAATTGAGTACCAGTCAAAATAAGCCCGTTCTGCTCTTTGGAGGGACAATTCTTGGCGTTCTCATTCAAACCCTTACAGTGGCATTGATCATTAACTCACTCGGAAAACATGTTGACATTGGAATTCTTGATGGGGCCGGAGTTGGATTTGCCCTCGGTGTTGGAGTTTCGATGTTTTCATCTCTCTCCCACAGATTATTTGGTGGTGAGAGCTTGAAAGTCTGGGTAATTGAAACCGCTAACGATGCGATTAATTTAACCATTGCTGGAGCAATTATCGCTTTCTTTAATTAATAGGTTTTTGCTCAATCTCCTTCGGCGTATCTCCAATTCGACTGTTAGGATGAAGTATGAAGTTACGCATTGCACTTGCATTAGCCACTCTCTTGTTAACAAGTTGTAGCACTGTTGTGAACGGAGTTTCTACCGATAGAGTGGAAGCAGTCGCCGGCAAAGTACCCGCAACTTGTGAAATACCTGCAGTAGTAAGTGCATTTGCAACGCAAGTTCCTGGATCTAAATTTGTTCCAACTCATTGGCAACCTTCACCCAAAACCGATTTAGAAGCAGCTCTCAATAATCAAGGGATTGCCTGTACCTATGGAATTCAGGTAGCAGAAATTGGTGGCACTATTCTTTGGGCATCAAATTCCAAAAATGTATGGGATGAACGCAAGCAGTCATGGATTGATGCGGGTGAAACTCCAATTAATCTCCCAGGAATCGAAGAAACTGCTGCTTATATTTTGCAAGATGGGACTTCAGCCGATGAAATGCACGTATGGCGGATAAATCTGCTAATTCGCGGAGTGTGGATACAGGTCGGCGCATCCTTCTTGCAAAACCTTGATGAGGCACTTGCGATCATCAAGGCATCAATCGCGGCAATAGATTATTAGTAGTTTTTCAACCCTACTCCCATAAGCAGGGGTAGGGTTTAGCCATGAGCAAGAAGATTCACCCGCTAACGTTGCCTGCAATTGCCTTGAGTTTGATGACAGTGATTTCAGCTGTCGCTGGCCTCAACGTTGCGCTACCGTCTATTGCCAGAGATTTAGGTGCAACACAAACTCAACTAACGTGGATTGTGGATGCCTATACCGTTATTTTCGCTGGGTTGCTCTTACTCTCCGGTGCACTTTCAGATCGTTTCGGACGTCGAAATGGTCTTGTCTTTGGATTAGTTATTTACCTATCAGTTGCAGCATACGGCTTAGTTGTAAATAGCATCGGCAACCTAATCATTTTGAGGGCGGTAATGGGTGTTGGTGCAGCCTTTATCATGCCTTCGACTCTTTCAGTTATCACAGCATCATTTCCACGAGAGGATCGCTCTCGCGCCGTTGGCGTATGGGTAGGCGTGGCAGGTGGTGGAGCCTTCATTGGCCTATTCGGCAGTGCATTCTTGATGCGCTATTACTCTTGGCACTCTTTATTTGCAATGAACATGGTACTTGCTCTCTTAGGGCTCATTGGAGCACTCACTGTTGTTCCAAACTCCGCCGATACAACGGGTAAGAAACTAGATGTAAGCGGTGGTTTGATTTCAATAGCACTAGTCGGTGGATTGGTTTATGGAATTATTGAAGGCGCAGAGCTTGGCTGGAGTTCCACGCAGGCGCTACTTGGCTTCTTGCTCACTGGAATAACTCTGCCAACATTTATAATCGTGGAGCTTCGAAAAGAAGCACCTCTCCTAGACCCGAGATTATTTGCTAATCGAGGGTTTTCAATGGGGGCTCTGTCTATCCTTCTTCAATTTTTCGGCCAATTTGGTTTTATTTTTGTAGGTTTACAATTTCTACAATTCGTCTACGGATTTACCCCATGGCAGGCAGTACTGCGGCTGATGGTGGTGCCTCTAATAGTGTTGCCAATGTCTCGAGTAGCTGGTGTCCTTAGTAAGAAAATTCCACAAAAATATCTCGGATCGTTCGGTCTAACTTTCTTAGCATTCGGAATGTATGTATTTAGCACAATGTCATTTACCTTCTCTTACGTACATTTTTGGAGTGGCTTAGCCCTCTTCGCTTTTGGCATGGCCCTGGCCTCCACTCCAGCTACGACAGCAATCACTAATTCTTTACCAGCCGAAAAACAGGGAGTCGCCTCGGCTGTAAATGATGTCTCACGCGAGGTGGGAAGTGCACTTGGAATCGCAATCGTCGGGGCAATTTTAAATACTTCCTACCGAAGTGGGATGGCTGAGTCGGTAAAACTATTACCAACCGCACTTGCTGAAAAAGTATCGCACTCAATTGCTTTCACCAGCATGAAAGCGCCTGCGGGAATGGAAACCCAATTTGAGGATCTTAGACAAAAAGCCTTTGAGTCATTCAAACATGGAACTTCGCTTAGTATGCAAATGATCATGTGGGTTGCTATCGCAACCGCAATTACAATCTTCATATTTGCACCTAAGAATATCCACGAAGTCAGTTGAGAAGAACCTGCCTACAAGCCGGAGAGTACATTGTTACGCGTGAGGATAGGTTCGATTCCTAAAGTCGCCCCAAAGATTACTTACTTGGAATGGGGATCTCTTAGAAATTCACACCAGCTGGTGGAGTCGTTAGAAACACCTCGATATCCCAAATAGCAAAGAATGGTAGAGATTTAATATTCGACAGAAGACTAGATTCATCTTCACCAAAAGCCTCAAGAAATACCGTGCGCTTTGACATCGCTACTTTGATAAATCCAAGCTGACCACGTTCGGCTAATACTTTGGCCTGTACCTGCTCTGCTGGAATTAGCGCACGTATATCTTCGGGAGTTACACCCTCTTTGAATGTGGCAACGACAATATAACTATTCATTTGATACCCAAATCCTGTGAGACGTTATTACTTGACATATCAACTATATCTGATTTAATACTCCTGTGGCACAAAAGGGTATGAAGGATCTCGATTCCAAGGCCTGGAGAGCATTCCACAAAATCGGCACCAGCCTCCTTCCCCACCTTGGTCGACAAATAACCAATCACTCTGGAATATCTGCGGCCGAGTACATAGTGCTTATAGCTCTCTCTGAATTAACACTCCCAAGCGTGAACCTGAATCGACTAGCTCAAGGTCTTGGATGGGAGATTAGTCGCATGTCCCATCAGCTTTCCCGAATGGATGAGGCCGGCTTAGTAAAGAAAACAAAGAACCTTGAAGATTCTCGCTGCTTCGATGTTTCGATAACGGCAAAGGGAAGAAAAATAGCCGAAGCGGCCATTCCTTTGCAGTCCAAGGAAATCAACCATTGCTTTAGCCAGGTGCTAACGCAGGCTCAGATGAGGTCTTTAATAGAAATATCTGAAGCAATCTCAACTCATATGAAAGAAAATCACCCCTTAAATAAGAAAGTAGATAAATAAATGACAATCGCACTCGACATATTCGCAGCTTTGCTCGCATTTGCCGCTATTGGATCAGCCGTGTCAAAGCTTAAGAAGGTTCCAGATGTCATGGCAGCGATGGCTAAAGTTGGCGTTAAACCACATCAGATTCCCGTTCTTGCATTCTTGGAAATCGCAGGTGGGCTTGGAATTATCGCTGGTATATGGAACAAACCTCTCGGAGTATTAGCTTCTGCATCTCTGGCTCTCTACTTCGCAGGTGCGCTATTCACACACTTCTCACGCAAGCATAAAGTTGCAGATTTCGGGGCTGCACTTGGAATCTTCATCATCACATGCATCACGACCGCCTTAGAGCTCAAGCGATAAATGTAGGGTAAAAGGGACGAGCCTGTAAGCCCGATCGAAACCGTACAGCGCCACAGCGGATTCTAAATACAAACCTTCGAAAAGTTCGAAGCTGATGGGAAACTATTTTGATTCAGCAACTTCCTTGAGACGAACTAAAGTTTTCACGACGGCAATCTGAGTCCATGGATAAGATTTACGTAGGTTGAGCCAGATCTGTGCGATCCCCGGAGCAAAAGTGCCATCGAAGGTTTCAGTCACCTGGGTTGAACCGTTTCCAAGATCTACTAACTCGTAACGCCATCTCCATCGACCTAGATGTCGCCAGGCAATCAGCTCATCCTTTTTATACTCAACAACCATGTTTAGTATTCGATAATCAATGACAAGGTGCATCTTCATGCCGAATTTGGAACTCAAGATTAATTCATCGGGGCCGCTTACACTCGCTTTGATTGATTCGCTCCCATCAATCTCTTTATGTCTCTTAGGATTACTGAGAATAGAGAAAACTGATGATGGTTTTGCATGAATAATAATTCGAGCAGACTTAATCTTGGGATTGCCAGTTTCGAGAATCTCGGCGCGAACTTTGTTTTCAGCCATGAATAAAGTATAAAGAAGAGTCGCCCTATAAGACCAGGGAATTGGAAAGGGCCTCGATCTCTCGAGGCCCTCCCATGCATATCTGAAGCAGCTCTTTTGACCATTACCAATAGATCGAGCTTCGACAGTTAAGACTGTGGTGGAGGCGACGGGATTTGAACCCGCACCTCGGGTTTGGTAAACACGAATGCTGCCATTTACATCACGCCCCCAACACGAGAGCGAAGATATGGCTTGAGAATCGACCAGTTTGCGAAACTACAAAGTGATGTGGATAAAATGTAAAAGGTAACAAGCAAAAAGGACTTGGCTATTAACCAAGTCCCAATTACTACCAAACCCGTAGTGCAAATTAATTATGGCACATTAATGAAGTTACTCGCAGTAACTAAATGTAAAGAAGAGTCGCCCTATAAGCCGGAGATAGGTGGGACTTGTCTAAATGAGCGTCAATTTTATAATTTGTCCAAGATTATTTTCGTATTTGCCCACGCCATATGCGCCAACATACGATCTATTGAAATAGTCATACCTAAGAATACTGGAACTATTTTGAATTAGAAAAAGGTAATCGTAAGTATCGATTTCGGTCCGTTGACTCTCCTGCTGCAAGCTCGTTGAAATAATCATTTTGCTTTCGACGCTGCCAGTGATTCGCAGAGAGGATTCGCGATAATCCAGCGAGATTAGTTGGTTCACTAATGTCTGAAACGGCGGTCTGCAAATCAATCGGACTGTCGTGGTCGATGACGGAGGTAGCGATGACTAGTTCGTTACCATCGCGCAATATTTCGACAATTCGACCTTGTTGAGGCCAGTCAATCAATGAAGCCGTCATGACATGCCAAAAACCGTTCGTGCCCTCGGTGCCGACAAAACGAACACGATTATCATGATCGTGACCTGCAAACCAGGCAATGATCTGCCTATGTTGTAGTAGCTCTTCTTCCACTTCTTCTCGTACAACTTGGCGGTGGGCTCCCATAGGTGCGTAATCGTTAAAGAGACAATGCAGCGGATGATGTGAAAAGAGTATGACCTGTTGGGAATTTGATTCTTTCAGCAAATTCTTCAACCATTGGAATTGAATCTCATCAATCGATCCCTGCCAACCACCATGAATATTTACAGTATCAAGTGAAATCAAACGAAACTCTCCAAGATCGCGGAACCAATATTTTGTTCCACTCTCTGAATTCTCGCGAGTTAGTCCGTGGCCATCGTGGCCTTTATCGCTGCATGTTAAATGTAACTTTGCCCAATCTGATGGTTCGTTAAATCGACGCCTTGGATCGGCATTCTGTTCTCTAAAAGTTCCTCCGGCAGGACTTGCATAACTTGCGGGTCCAACCATCGACCAGCCACCAAAGACCTGAGCAAGATCTACATCTGGAGAAAGGGCTGTCAGACGCTTTTCCCCTGTTGCAATTGTTAAAAGTTCTGCGTTCGGCGGAACCGTCCCTTGTAGAAGTGCATCATGATTTCCATGAGTCGCAAACCATCTGTGAACTAAACCAGATGCATTAAATGGTTGTCTGAGTGCATCAGTCAGCCCTGGCACAGTTGGAAAACCATAGAGTGAACGTGGAAAGTCATCTTCGCACCCGGATGGTGTTCCTTCCGGATTCCAATAAGAGCGGTCGTATTTCTCTGGGTTTGCTTGTGCAACGCCTTCCCATTGATTTGTATCTCCGCTATCTGGATGAACTAATCCTCCATCCATGAGCGAGAAGTACCAATCCAATTCATTTGCTTGCGCATTATCAGTTACATCACCAGTAGCAACAACGAAATCGACTGGACGATTTGAGTGAACGCCATGCTTAATTGAATTAACGGTGCGAACCATTGACTCTAAAGTCTGTGTAGTAAGAATTTCTTGGGCTCGATAAGCACCAACGAATGGGACCATAGCTGACATCGGATTGTGGGGATCTGCAAATCGATCTGTAAGTTCAATTCGAGCTGGAGATTGCGCATCGCAAATGTGTAAATCTGAAATATGAATGAAAGTTAGTAATGATTGTGCCGCCGATGAAGGTGCATCTCCAATTAGCGACTCGCCTTGTGCAAACTCGAGATTAACCCAACCAAGTTCATTGGCTTCACTTCGAATAATCCTTTGGTTGCGAGAGTCAGACACGCTCTGCCATTACTTTATCACTTGAAATCTTAAATACGATTTTGTCACCGATCTCAACTTTTCGTACGTCACGACTTGCAATATTGAGATGAATGAGAGGCGCACCTTCAACAGCAATACCAACCTTTGTCATAGGGCCCAGAAATGACTTAAGTGCAACAATTCCACGAACTGCTTCATCATCGCTATCACTAACTAACTCAAGTGATTCCGGGCGAATAATGAGGTTAACCTTATCACCTGCAGAAAATTTCTCACCATTTTCAAATAATTTTACCTTTTGATTAAAAACCTTAGCTTTGTCTGCTGCAATGATTTCTGCAGGGATTCGATTAGCTAGCCCCACAAATGAAGCAACGAATGGAGTTGCAGGAGTGTTGTAAAGCGCGATTGGCTTGTCGATTTGCTCCAACTTTCCGTGGTTCATAACGCCAACACGATCGGCAATTGTCATCGCTTCTTCTTGGTCATGAGTAACAAAGAGAGTTGTGATTCCAAGTTCGAGCTGGATACGTCGAATCTCTTCGCGAATCTGACCGCGTACTTGTGCATCGAGTGCCGAGAGAGGCTCATCGAGTAAGAGCACACGTGGTTCAATCGCTAATGCACGAGCTAGTGCAACTCGTTGCTGCTGACCGCCAGAGAGTTGATGAGGAAAAGATTTCGCCTTATTTTCTAATGCAACAAGTTCGAGCATCTGAGCGACTCGCTTATTTCTAGTTACAGAATCAATCTTACGAGCACGCAGTCCGTACTCAATATTGTCGGCTACGGATAAGTTTGGGAAAAGTGAATAAGACTGGAAAACCATTCCCATGTCGCGAGCATTTGCGGGAGTGTCGTTATATCGCTGGCCATTCACAAGTAGCTCACCAGAAGTTGCCACTTCTAGTCCTGCAACAATTCGAAGAGCAGTTGTCTTACCGCACCCGGATGGGCCCAAAAGTGCAACAAGTTCACCCGGTTCGATTGTGAGGTCGAGTCCATCGAGTGCTTTGACTGGCCCAAAATGTCGGCTGACTCCACGCAGTTCAAGAGTGCTGCTAACGCGATCTTTCTTACTCATTCGTCCACCTCTACTTGTCGCGCACCCTTCTTGGAGAAAAGTGCGATTATTGATAAGAGTGCAATTGCGCCAACAAAACTAAATACAGAGATTGCAATAGCACCCAGAATATTCTGTTGCGCCGCGACAACAGTCCATGTTGGAAATGTCTCCCAATGCAATAGCGATGTAATCGTGTACTCGCCGATTGATAAGGCGAATGTCAAGAAGAGTGCGCCAGTGATTCCCCCGCGAATAGCTGGCACGATGACGCGGATAATTGTACGAATCCATGATGCTCCCAAGCTTCTCGAGGCTTCTACCAATGTTTTCAAGGCGACTGTTTGAAGGGAAGTATCAAGTGCGCGATATGTATACGGAAGTGCGATGATGACAAAGAAAAAGACCAATTCGTACTCTGAATTCTGCAGAAATTCTGGCATCGCAACTTGTGCGCCAATCGCTAAGGAGACGACAGGAATAATCAATGGAAGAATGCAAAGAAAATCGATAAGAGATTTAAAATTCTGACCCTTGAGATTGAGGTAGACCATTGTCGGAACCATTAAAACGAGATTGAGAACACCCGCTAGAACAGCAAGCTTCAAAGATGTAAAGAGATTGAGGTAAAAACCATCAGCGTGAATTAACCATTGATAGTTAACCCAGGAATGGCCCTTTCCGCTATCGCCTCTAAAACTGTAGAGGGCAGCTCCATAAAGAGGAACTACGAAGGTCAAGACTGCAAAACTTGAAGCGATAATGATTAAGGGCCATTTCAAACTAAATTTCTTCATCAATTGCGCCACTTTGCGGTTTTATGTTGCGCCCAGATATATCCAGCCATAGCAAAGGTTGCGACGACAATCATTCCGACTGCAAGTGCATCACCAAGATTTGCTTGATCTGAGATTACATTTCCATCAACCAGGGTGCCGATAATGATGGGTACAAGTGGGACTGTGCCAACCGTGAGCGCACGAGCTGTTGCATATGCCGAGAATCCGCCTGCGAATAATAAGAAGAATGCCCCGATAAATGATGGGAAGAGAATCGGGATTCCAACTCTTCGCCAATATGTGAGTGAGGATGCTCCGAGGCTAGTGCTTGCCTCTTCCCACTCGCGGCGTAAACCAGCGATAGCGGGCTTAAAGACAAGAACCATGAGCGGTATTTGAA
>Ga0194048_10000796_pt1 | contig 15444 bp, 18 predicted proteins | sample JunL225m_MetaG_FD_161685 | JGI IMG/M metagenome (GOLD analysis project Ga0194048, IMG submission 161685) | Anoxic zone freshwater microbial communities from boreal shield lake in IISD Experimental Lakes Area, Ontario, Canada - Jun2016-L222-5m | ecosystem: Environmental > Aquatic > Freshwater >...
AAATAAATGAGTGATTCAGCCGTAGCGAGTAAAACGAGCGGAGGACGAGGGAGTTATCCGCGTCGGCCTGGATAATTCCCCGATTTTTAGGCAATCGGGTCATAAAAGCCGACTTAGCATTTCTACTTTAAAAAGCGGCGGCTTTTTTGGAGTTTATTTGACCTTGAGGATTTGATGGAATTCACGAGTTCCTACAAACTAAATTCATAGGCATCGAGATCAAAGCAGTTTTAAAGCTCCTCCGGCATCAAGATATCGGCTTCAGTTTTAGCAAAGAAATTTGGTAAACCTTTGCCTTTTGCTTTCTTTCCCCAACCAAATCGATTCCAAGAACTCTTTCCAACTCCTTGAGCCAGATTTGTCGCCTCAAACCAGCAACCAGTTCTATCGAGCCTGTACTTAATTACGTACCCACTTAGTTCAAACTCAATAGATTTCTTGCGCAGCAAAAGTTTAGTTTGCTCTGCATAACGGAAAGCATGCCTAGTTCGGAATTCTTTAATAAGGGAAAAATAAGCGTCATCCCACTTCTGGTCAGCTATTAATTCACTTTCATCGCTCGAACTCATGCCTGAATTCTACGTTAATTACCGCAATTTACGGTGATGGTTTTTTCTGTCAAAACGTGAAGCTGTGAGGTTGAGAAGAATTAGGGAAAGAATGAAAAAGGGGCTCTTGAATGATTTGAATTTAGTCATGGGGCGAGGATTACAAGAAATCCCGACCAGCTTTTTCGTTACCCACAGCGAGAGTAAAACGAGCGGAGGATGTCCAGAGTTGTGGATTCTGCATCTGGCAGCGGTTCCAGGTGAATGAGCGAGTAAATAAATGAGTGATTCAGCCGTAGCGAGTAAAACGAGCGGAGGATGAGGGATTTGAACCCTCGAGACTTTCGTCTACGCGTGTTCGAGACGCGCGCACTCGGCCACTATGCGAATCCTCCGAGCGAATGCTACCTCTAGTTCTTTTTGGTTGATTTGCGAATATCCAATCCCGCCGCGATTGCTGGAACATCTAATTCTCCGGTTGCAACCCCTATAACAATTTTCTCGGCGGAATCAACATCGTTATAAATATCGTAGTTATTGAGTAAGCAGAAAGTTCTAGTAGCAGCCCAGGCCAGCCTCTTATTTCCATCAATTAATGGGTGATTGCGGGCGAGTGAATGCATTAAGGAGGCAGCTTTTAATTCAAAGCTTTCGTAAGCGTCATTGCCATACACAATGGTTTGGGGTCTGGCCGCGGCGGCTTCCAAGAGTCCGATATCCCTGACTCGAAAATCAGGGATAAGGGCAGTGCCAATTTCTAAGAGATCGTGAATGTCGAGAAAGTCGATTGCGGCCATTACTTAGCCAAGCGATCAAGTAATTCCTTGTCTTCAACGGCAATTTTAGAAATTGCATCCTTGAGCCGGAGTTGGCGCTTAGAGATGTACTCGTCGATAGCAGTAAGGGCGATTTCATGCATTGATGCTCCTTGAGCTTCAGCAACCTTCTTGAGCAAGGCGCTTTGCTTCTCGGAGAGCCTAAGTGTCATAGCCATGAATAAATGATACCACGGTGGTATCACTTATAAGTGAGCGGAGGATGAGGGATTTGAACCCTCGAAAGGTTGCCCTTTACACGCTTTCCAAGCGTGCGCACTCGGCCGCTATGCGAATCCTCCAGCAGGCTTTTTGGGCCCGAGAGGTAAGGGTATCGGAGGGTGGAAGTAGGATTTACCTAGATCCTCCGTGCGGCGTTACCGCACTGAACTCCCCCAGGGCAGGAATGCAGCAAGGGTAGGTGCGCTCTGATGGGTGTGCGGGGGATCCCTATAGCAAGACGTGAATATGGGCCACTAAGTAGATCGTTAACAGAACTGGATACGAGATGTCATTAGCTTTATATAGAAAGTATCGCCCCTCCACTTTTGGTGAGGTCATCGGGGAAGAGCATGTGACCGAACCGCTTTCGAATGCACTCGAGTCCGGGAAGATTCACCACGCTTATTTATTTAGCGGACCACGCGGTTGCGGAAAAACTTCTAGTGCTCGCATCATGGCGCGCTCACTTAATTGTGAAAAAGGCCCAACACCAAACCCTTGTGGAGTTTGCCAATCATGTACGGATCTAGTTGCGAATGGTCCGGGATCTATCGATGTTATGGAACTCGATGCAGCAACTCATGGACTTGTCGATGATGCTCGCGATCTTCGGGACAAAGCATTCTTTGCGCCAGTTCAATCTCGTTACAAGATTTATATTATTGATGAGGCTCACCAACTTGGGCCAGGCGCAGCAAATGCGTTACTAAAAGTTGTAGAAGAGCCACCTCCGCATGTTCTATTTATTTTTGCAACAACAGAACCAGATAAACTCATTAGTACCATTCGCTCTCGCACCCACCACTACCCATTTCGATTAGTACCACCAGGTGTTCTTGCAAAGCATCTTGAAAGTATTTGTGAGAAGGAAAGTGTAAAAGTGGCTAAAGGGGTTATTCCCCTTGTGGTTCGGGCATCTGGTGGCTCAGTTCGTGATGCACTTTCTGTGCTCGGTCAACTACTCGCCGGAGCTGGTAAAGATGGCGTTACTTATGACATCGCAGTTTCTCTTCTTGGCTATACCGATGGCGCGCTGCTCGATGAATCAATCGATGCAATCGCTGCTCGTGATGTATCAACCTTGTTTAATACCATCGATAAAGTCATCGAAGCTGGACTCGATCCGCGCCGATTTACTCAAGATTTATTGGAACGTATTCGTGATCTTATTGTTGTTGGCTCAACTCGAGGTGAAGCGGGCCATATTCTTCGAGATATTCCCGAAGATCAACTAGAGCGCATGAACGCCCAGGCCAACAACATTGGGGCTGCCTCGCTAATCCGTGCCGCCGAAATTGCACATGAGGGCCTAAATCAAATGCGGGGTAATTCTTACCCGCGTTTAGTCCTAGAACTGATTGCTGGAAAAATAATGTTACCTGGAAATGATGATGCTGGGCTATTGGCGCGAATCGAAAGAATTGAGCGAGGTTTATCAATTCACTCGCCAGCTATGGTGACTAGCGAGCCACAAAGTGAAATTAAGTCAGCGCCAATTCAAGAGAAGCAAAAAATGCAAGAGCCGGTTCACACAAAAGAGGCAACTGAGGTAAAACCAGTAAAAGCTGTGGCACCTGTTGCGCAGCCAAAGCCAACCGGACCCGTTGATATTGCAGCTCTTCGCCGCCTGTGGCCAGATGTTATTGAAAACGTGAAGAAGCGCCGCAGATTAACCTGGTCACTGCTTTCTGCCAGCGCCCAAGTTCTATCTGTTGATGAAACAGCGATCACGATTGGCATCGTTAACGTAGGAGCTCGGGATTCATTTATTCGCTCGGGTAGCGATGTCATTCTGCAAGGAGCGTTTGCTGATGTCGTTGGCCTTGATTTAAAAATTGAATGTGTTGTCGATTCTTCCGTCAACGCACCTGTGCACGAAAGAACCACGGAAGATCCATCGGATGCTGCTCAACTGAGTGGCGCAGAACTTTTGGCACGTGAGCTTGGCGCCAAAGTTATCAAAACAATCTCAGGCGAGTAGGCGGAATACATATGTATGAAGGTGCGATACAAGATTTAATTGATGAACTAGGACGCTTGCCTGGAATAGGTCCTAAATCTGCTCAACGCATTGCCTTCCATATTATTCAAAGCGAGCGCGTTGATACGACCAGACTGATTGATGTTCTTCGCACTGTAAAAGAGCGCGTGAAATTTTGTACTGAATGTGGAAATATGTCAGAAGAAGATCTCTGCCGAATTTGCCGTGACCCTCGCCGTGATAACACAATGATTTGTGTTGTTGAAGAATCTAAAGATGTAATGGCAATTGAAAAGACGCGTGAATTTCGCGGTAAGTATCACGTGCTTGGAGGAGCAATTTCTCCGATTGATGGAATTGGACCTGAAAACCTTCGCATCCGCGAGCTCATGGTCCGACTTGGTAATCCTGAGGTCGTCGAGCTCATCATTGCTACCGATCCCAACTTAGAAGGTGAAGCAACCGCTTCCTACTTAATTCGCCAGATAAAGCCGCTAGGAATCAGAGTCAGCCGGCTAGCCTCAGGCCTGCCAGTAGGCGGAGATCTTGAGTATGCCGACGAAGTGACGCTGGGAAGAGCGATGGAAGGCCGCAGACAGGTATAAAGTTCAACATATGAGACGCTAGGTGTCTTATTATTTGAGATAATTCTCTTTCACGCTTTTTGATATGGCACCCTTCTCTCATGGGACTGATTGTTCAGAAATATGGCGGCTCCTCCGTTGCTGATGCCGAAGGGCTCAAGCGCGTTGCCGCTCGCATCGTTGCAACTAAAAAGGCTGGAAATCAGGTCGTTGTTGTGGTTTCGGCCATGGGCGATACAACTGATGAGCTAATTGATCTTGCAAACCAGGTAACTCCTTTCCCAAGTGGCCGCGAACTAGATATGTTGCTGACTGCTGGAGAGCGCATCTCAATGGCACTGCTTGCAATGGCGATTTCAAATCTGGGACATGAGGCTCGATCTTTTACTGGATCACAAGCCGGTGTCCTTACTACAGGTACTCACGGCAAAGCGCGCATCATTGATGTGAAGCCTTCGCGAATTAGCGAAGCACTCGGTGAAGGCGCAATTGCAATCGTTGCTGGCTTTCAAGGAATTAATCAGGATACAAAAGATGTAACGACGTTGGGCCGCGGCGGCTCCGACACCACAGCTGTTGCGCTCGCTGCCGCACTTGAAGCAGACGTTTGCGAGATTTATACAGATGTTGATGGCGTGTACAGCGCCGACCCTCGCGTTGTATCAACTGCACGCAAACTTAAAACAGTTACATATGAAGAGATGTTAGAGCTGGCCGCGTCCGGTGCAAAAATTCTCCACCTTCGTTGTGTTGAATATGCCCGCCGTTATGACTTACCGATTCACGTACGTTCATCATTTTCAAATCAAGAAGGTACTTGGGTGGTCAAAGATCATCCGGAGGGAGATAGTGCATCAAACATGGAACAAGCAATCATCGCTGGAATCGCACACGATAAATCCGAAGCAAAGGTAACAATCGTCGGCGTACCTGATCGCACAGGTGTAGCTGCTCGTATCTTCCAAACAATCGCAGATTCAGATATTAATATCGACTTGATTGTTCAGAACGTTTCGGCAGCCGCTACTGGATTAACCGATATCTCCTTTACTCTTCCAAAATCAGATGGCGTTGAAGCAACCGCAATTCTCAATGGTATAAAAGGTGAAGTTGGATTTGCATCCCTTCAATATGATGATCAAATCGGCAAGCTCTCCTTGGTCGGAGCAGGAATGCGTTCACACCCAGGTGTAACCGCAACATTCTTCGCTTGCCTCTCGGAGGCGGGAATCAATATTGAAATGATCTCAACCTCAGAGATTCGTATTTCTATTATCTGTCGAGTTGAAGATATTGAGAAGGGCGTTAAAGCCGCTCACTCTGCCTTTGATTTAGATGCCGAAGGTGAAGCTGTTGTTTACGCAGGAACTGGACGATAAGACCATGACAAATAAAAATACGAAATTGCCATCACTCGCCGTAGTAGGTGCAACAGGAGCTGTCGGCACCGTGATGCTCGACATTCTTTCTAAGCGCGAAAATGTGTATGGCGAAATTCGATTAATCGCCTCAGCTAGAAGTGCTGGCAAAAAACTAATGTGCCGCGGTGAGTACCTCACTGTTGTTGCACTTTCACCAGAAGCTTTTGATGGCATTGATATTGCTATGTTCGACGTTCCAGATGAGATTAGCGCAGAGTGGGCTCCGGTTGCAGTTTCACGCGGAGCAGTTGTTGTCGATAACTCAGGTGCTTTCCGCATGGATCCGAAGGTGCCACTCGTTGTTCCTGAAGTAAATCCCAAGGAAGCACTCAAGCGACCAAAAGGAATTATTTCAAATCCAAATTGCACAACACTTTCAATGATTGTCGCGATGGGCGCGCTGAATCGTAAATTTGGATTAAAAGAGCTTGTCGTTGCTTCGTATCAAGCTGCATCAGGTGCGGGTCAACCGGGTATCGATGCACTGCGCGCACAGATTAAAGCTGTTGCGGGCACCACTGCTGGAGATGAGACAGGTGATGTTCGTACATTTGTCGAAGACTCATCACCATTTCCAGCGCCACTCGCGCTAAACGTAGTTCCATTTGCAGGCTCACTAAAAGATGAGGGTTGGTCTTCAGAAGAGCTCAAAGTTCGCAATGAATCTAGAAAGATTCTCGGAATGCCAAAGTTAAAAGTATCGGCCACCTGTGTTCGAGTCCCAGTTCTCACGACTCACTCACTTGCTGTGCACGCAACATTTAAGACCGAGGTATCACGCAAAGCTGCGCAAAAAGTATTAGATAAAGCTCCTGGCGTCGTTCTTTGGGATGAGCCAGAAAACCACAAGTTCCCAACCCCTAACGATGTAGTTGGTACTGATCCAACATGGGTCGGACGTGTTCGCCAATCCCTCGATGATAAGAAGTCTTTAGACCTCTTTCTTTGTGGTGACAATCTACGTAAAGGCGCTGCGCTAAATACTGCTCAGATTGCAGAATTAGTAGCTGCAGATTTTTCTAAAAAAGCTGTAAAGAAAGCTGCCAAGAAAAAGTAGTTTTACAGAACTGCTTCCATCGTAATCAAACTTGCTTCCGGCGGGGATGCCACTCGGATACGAGCAAATGGACTTGTGCCCATACCTGCTGAAACATTGAGCCATGGCTCGTTCTTAGTTTTTGTAATTCCGCGTGCACGCCAATTTGGTAAGTCACAATTTGTTGTGAGCGCCTTACTTCCACCCGGCCACGGCAGGCGGACCTGACCGCCATGTGTATGCCCTGCAAAAACACAATCAAGTTGATCTGCATTCATTGCATCTAAAATTCTAAGATAAGGCGCATGAGTAACCCCAATTGCTAGCTGAGCAGATTTTGCTGGCGCACCAGCTACTTCAGCGTAGTTATCGCGTGCTAGGTGGGCATCATCTGTTCCACGCGCTTCAATCACAGTTCCATTAATCGTCAAAAGCGCGCGGTCATGATTTATATTCTTCCATCTGCGCGCGGTCAATCCATCTGAAAGTTCTTGCCACGGTAATTCTGAACCAATTTTGCGCTTCCCATGATCTTTCATTAAATATGCAAATGGATTCTTAGGTTTTGGGGCGTAGTAATCATTTGAGCCAAATACAAATAATCCAGGGATGTCGAGTAAACCGCCTAACGCATCTAAGACAACAGGAACTGCCTCTTTATGAGCCAAGAAATCTCCCGTACTAATGACAAGGTCGGGCTTCAAATCAATCCAACTCTTGATATCTGCAATCTCTCGCTTTCGAGCGGGGGTTAGGTGCAGGTCAGAAAAGTGTAAAACGCGGATATCACGGTGGCCTGCAGGCAGAACCGGCAAGGTGCTCTCGCGCAAGACATAAGCCATAGCATGAGAAGATACGCCTTATGGGACTTAAAGAGAAACTCCATTCAGATCTAACTGAAGCGATTCGCTCACGAGATGCGCTCATATCCGGAACCATCCGGATGGTCTTATCCGCAATTACTAATGAAGAGGTTGCGGGCAAGGAAGCCAGAGTTCTAAGCGATGAAGAGATCATCACCGTACTTTCACGTGAAGCTAAAAAGCGCCGGGAAGCAGCTGAAGCATTTGCTGATGCCGGCCGCGCAGATAAAGCCGAACTAGAAAAGCAGGAAGGTGAAGTAATCGCTGCATATCTACCGAAGCAATTATCTGATGAAGAATTAAGTGTGCTCATTCAAGAGGCGGTCGCCAAGTCAGGCGCAGCCGGCCCACAAGATATGGGTAAAGTTATGGGAATCTTAAAACCACAAATAGCAGGAAAAGCTGATGGCGGAAAAGTTTCTGCTGCGGTTAAAGCAGCACTCAATAAATAACTAAAAACTCGGAGGCATCATGACAAAGTTTGAATACTCAACAGTTCCACTTCTTAGCCATGCAACAAAGCAGATTCTAGATACGTGGGGTTCTGATGGTTGGGAACTTGTACAAGTAGTTCCAGCACCCGGTACCGGCGAGCAACTAGTTGCATATATGAAGCGCGAGATTGCATAAATGTCAGTCGACGTTAGAGCTAAGTTAAAGGAGCTCGGATTAGAGCTTCCAGAAGCATCACTCCCACTAGCTGCATATATTCCAGCAGTACGCACCGGGAATTTAGTTTTTACCGCCGGTCAGTTGCCACTCGTTAACGGAGCAATTCCATTTGTTGGCAAAGTTGATGGTGGTGTTACGCCAGAGCAAGCTAAAGAGATGGCTCAGATTTGCGCTCTTAACGCAATTGCCGCTATCGGTTTAGTCGCTGATATCAATGACATTGAACGCGTTGTTCAGGTTCGCGGTTTTGTTAATGGAGTTTCTGGTTTTGTTGGACACCCTGGCGTAATCAACGGAGTATCTGAACTCTTTATTAAAATCTGGGGCGAAGAGAAGGGTAAGCATGCTCGCACAGCAATTGGCGTTGCAGAGCTTCCACTTAATGCACCAGTTGAAGTTGAAGTTGTTGTGGAGCTAGCGCGCTAGTTATTGACCTTGCTAGCTAGCGACCGCGTTTGGCTAAGCGCTCGTAATCTGTAACGACCACTGCCCTAGGTTCTAAACGAACCCAACCGCGTGATGCGAAATCTGCAAGCGCTTTATTAACTGTTTCGCGAGAAGCGCCAACAAGCTGGGCTAATTCTTCTTGAGTAAGGTCATGGTTTACGTGCAGGCCATCATCCTTCTGTGCTCCGAATCTGGCGCCCAGATCAATTATTGCTTTTGCTACGCGCCCTGGTACATCTGCAAAAACCAGGTCCGCAAGAACTTCGTTGGAACGGCGCAAGCGCTGTGCTAAACGAGCAAGCAGCTCAAGTGCAACTCTTGGATGTGCGGTCACAAGGCCGATAACTTGGTCGTGCGAAAGAGCAAGCAAGCGAGCATCAGTTACTGCAGTTGCGGTAGATGTACGTGGCTGCGGATCAAAGAGTGAGAGCTCGCCAAACATTTCGCCAGGCCCAAGAATTGACAGTAGGTTCTCGCGGCCATCCCCACTTGAGGTACCTAGCTTTAATTTTCCATCAATAACGACATAGAGGCGGTCGCCCTCATCGCCCTCTTTAAAGACGGTATTTCCTTTGGAAACCTTTATAGGAATCATTGTGCCGCGCAACGAAGCGGCCGATTCATCATCAAGACCGCGAAATAAAGGGGCTTGGCGAACTACTGCATCATCATTTTGTTTGGCCACGTGTGCAGATTACTCCGACTAGCCCTCACACCCAAATTCAAGGATTATTGGCTTTATGAGAGTTAGCGGTGAAAGCGAGCAGGCGCTAAAGCGTCGAGCTGGCTCAATCTTTAAAGCTATTAGAAAGCGCTATCCCGACGCTGACTGTGAATTAGATTTTGATACTCCATTTCAGTTGCTCGTCGCCACCGTTTTATCAGCGCAATGTACTGATAAGCAAGTCAATCTAGTGACCCCGCCACTTTTCAAGAAGTACCCAACTCCGAAAAAATTAGCATCAGCCAAGATTCTCGATATTGAAACAATGATTCGCCCGACCGGTTTTTATCACAACAAGGCTCGCAATATTCAAGCGCTGAGTCAGAAACTATTAACTGACTTTAATGGGCAAGTACCGGGAAACCTAGATGAATTAATTACTTTGCCAGGGGTAGGAAGAAAAACTGCAAATGTTGTGCTGGGTCATGCATTTGGGATTCCAGGGATAACAGTTGATACCCATTTTGGCCGACTTTCGAGAAGATTTGGATGGAGTGCATCAGAAGATCCTGAGAAAGTGGAACGCGATGTTATGAAATTAATTCCCGAGCACGAATGGACCAATCTTTCTCAACTTTTGATCTGGCACGGGCGTCGCATCTGTCATGCGCGCAAACCTGCCTGCGGAGCATGTCCGCTTGTCGCTCTTTGTCCTTCATACGGAATTGGTGAGACCGATAAGGTTGCGGCTATGAAGCTTGTAAAGCCAGATTCGGCATTGCGATGAAGCGCCTCGCTCTGGTCTGCTCGCTTGCTTTAATTTTGACTATGGCGAGTGTGCCCAATTCTCAGGCTCTCGCGCCAAGTTGCTCAGGCATCATGACCAATCCAGCAATCAAAAAGGGAGTTTTACTGCCTTGCTTGGATGGCAAAAGCTCCTTTATATATCAAGGGATTAAAGGCCCAGCCATGATTAACGTTTGGGGTTCATGGTGTGATCCTTGCAAGGAAGAGATTCCACTCCTGGTGCAAGTAGCAAAAACAAAGAAAATTCAGATTATTGGAATTGATGTTGAGGAAAAGAACAATGCTGCTGGTGCAAAGTTTGTGGCAACCCACGCAATGACGTGGCCTCAGCTTGTAGATTTAAAAGGAACGACAAAAGGCATATTTGGTATGGGAGTTCCGGTTACTAGATTTATTGATGCGAATGGCAAAGCCGTATACGAGAAAATCGGAGCATTCAAATCTTTTGCTGAAATCAAAAAAGCAGTGAAGCAATTCCTAGGTCTGACTGTTTAATCTTCAGATTTTGCCGTTGAAAGACCCTCTGAAATAAGTTTCATAACATTTGGATCAGCAAGAGTTGTGGAGTCTCCGACTACGCGATTTTCAGCAACGTCGCGAAGTAAGCGACGCATAATCTTTCCGCTACGAGTCTTTGGAAGTTCGTTCACAACCATAATCTGTCGTGGCCGCGCGATTGCGCCAATTTCCTTTGAGACATGCGCCTTGAGCGCCTTAGTAAGTTCATCACCACTTAGTTGATCAGCGTATTCAACGCCTCCGCGCAAAATAACGAATGCAACAATCCCTTGCCCCGTCATTTCATCATTTGCGCCAACAACCGCTGCTTCTGCAACTGCTTCATGTGAAACAAGTGCGGATTCAACTTCTGTCGTTGAGATGCGGTGACCAGAAACATTCATCACATCATCTACGCGGCCAAGTAGCCAGATAGCGCCATCATTATCAAGTTTGGCGCCATCACCAGCAAAATAGCTAGGTGAGAAACGAGACCAGTACGTTTCCTTGTATCGCTCCTCTTCGCCCCATACTCCGCGCAGCATCGAAGGCCAAGGCTCAGTAAGAACTAAATATCCGCCATGTCCATTAGCCAGTTCATTTCCTGCATCGTCATAAAGTTTGGCAACGATGCCTGGAATTGCGGCCATCGCACTACCTGGCTTACAAGAAGTAATTCCAGGAAGTGGTGAAATCATGATTGCGCCAGTTTCAGTTTGCCACCAAGTATCAACTATCGGACAACGTCCCTTACCAATGACATCGCGATACCACATCCACGCTTCTGGATTGATTGGTTCACCGACTGAACCTAATAAGCGAAGTGAAGATAGATCCGAAGCATTTGGATATTCATCGCCCCACTTCATCCATGTTCGAATGAGTGTTGGGGCGGTATAAAGAATCGAAACTTTGTATTTTTCGATGATTTCAAAGAGGCGACCTTTGGTAGGTGTATCAGGAGTTCCTTCATACATTACTTGTGTTGCGCCATTAATCATTGGTCCATAAACGACATAAGAATGTCCGGTCACCCAACCAACGTCGGCAGTACACCAGTAGACATCAGTTTCAGCTTTCAAATCAAAGACTGCTTTATGTGTGTAGGCAACCTGGGTTAAGTAACCACCTGTTGTGTGGAAAATTCCTTTTGGTTTTGCGGTAGTACCGGATGTGTAAAGAATAAAAAGAATCTGCTCTGAATCAAAGCTTTCTGCAACGTGCTCATCACTTTGGCGATCGACAATCTCGTGCCACCAAATATCGCGAGAGTTATCAAATGCTGTCTCTTGGCCAGTACGACGCACAACAAGAACATTTTTTACATTGGTCTGCCCTTTAAGCGCTTCATCGACTGCTGGCTTTAGTGCAAATGGTGCACCTTTGCGGTATCCACCATCTGCAGTTATGACAAGAGTTGCATCTGCATCTTGAATACGAGCTAGTAGTGAGTCGGCCGAGAAGCCACCAAAAACAACTGAGTGGGCAGCTCCAATACGAGCACATGCCAACATCGCGATTGCAGCTTCAGGGATCATTGGCATATAAATGGCAACGCGGTCACCAGCTTTTATGCCAAGTTCAAGTAATGCATTTGTTGCTTTCTTAACACTTTGTAACATTTGGGCATATGTAATTGTCCGAGTATCGCCAGGTTCGCCCTCAAAATAAAAAGCAACACGATCACCGCGGCCTTCCAGCACATGACGGTCTAGCGCGTTGTATGAGGCGTTAAGTTTTCCGCCAATAAACCATTTTGCGTATGGAACTTTCCATTCAAGAACATCACTCCACTTTTGAGTCCATGTAAGAGCGTTTGCTTGTTCAGCCCAGAAACCTAAGCGATCTTTTTCGGCGGCCTCATAAATACCTGGCTTAGCATTTGCCGCAGCAGCAAACTCGGGGGATGGCGGGAAGAAGCGGTTTTCGCTACCGAGATTATCAATCGATTCTTGCTGATTAACTTTATTTTCTGTACTCACTCGATGCAGGTTACACAACTCGACTTATCCCCACTAGAGATTTGCGAAAAAATTTAGAGTGGCTTTTTTGCGTACTTTCTGCCACATCTCGTAAAGAGTGAGATCGCAACAACAGATACTCCAATACAGAAAGGAGATTACGATGCTTGGATGGTTACGTTTAGCCGAGGCAGGGAGCCGGGTTCATATAGTTAGTACCTTGGTAAAGTTTGCTGGTCGAACAGCAAGGTTCCTCTTCCACTCAAACCTCGGGCTCATAGGGCTTTCAGCCCTTGCCGCTCGATTCGGGCTTTAAACCGCCCGCTTAGGCGCTCTCTCTAGGAGCGCCGGTTTTCCAATCCACCCCGAAATGTGGTGGGATTAGCCGTAAGGCTCACCGCCCAGTGTTGAGACTGGTGACGTTTTACTCACGTTCCAGTTGGCAACTAGTTATCAACTTGTTAGCTAGTACCGGCTCAACATATTTGGGAGATTTAAATGGCCATTGCAACCCCTGAAATTTATGCAGAGATGCTCGATCGCGCAAAAGCCGGAGCTTTTGCATATCCAGCGGTTAACGTTTCCTCTTCACAAACGTTGATCGGTGCAATTCGCGGATTCGCAGAAGCGCAATCAGATGGCATTATTCAAATTTCTTGGGGCGGTGCGGAATACCTTTCAGGTTCAACCGTTAAGAATATGGTCGATGGCGCAGTTGCGCTCGCTGAGTATGCACACGTCATCGCAAAGAATTACAACGTCAATATCGCACTCCATACCGATCATTGCCCAGCAGAAAAGCTTGATGGCTTTATGCGTCCGCTCCTTGAATTAGGCGCAGAACGCATCAAGAGTGGAAAAGGCCCATTGTTTAACTCACACATGTGGGATGGATCAGCCGTTTCGATGGCTGAAAATATGAAGATTGCTGATGAACTCATAGTTAAATCAGTTGCGGCTCACACAATTCTTGAAATCGAAATTGGCGTTGTTGGCGGAGAAGAAGATGGAATCGAAGCCAAACATGATGCAAAGCTTTATTCAACTGAAGAAGATGCAATCCTTACCGTTGAAACTCTGGGTAAAGGTGAGCGCGGTCGCTACATGGTCGCTGCGACATTTGGAAATGTCCACGGTGTTTACAAGCCAGGCAACGTGGTCTTGCAACCTAAGATTCTAAATACCCTACAAACTGCAGTTGAGAAGAAGTTTGGATATGCCGCAGGCAGCAAGCCAATGGATCTCGTTTTCCATGGCGGTTCTGGATCACTGCTCTCAGAAATTCGCGAAGCACTTGATTACGGCGTAATTAAGATGAATATTGATACTGATACTCAATATGCATTTACTCGCCCTATCGCCGATCATATGATGAAGAATTACGACGGAGTCTTGAAGGTCGACGGCGAGGTTGGAAGCAAGAAGTTATATGACCCACGTGCGTGGGGTAAAGCTGGTGAAGCTGGTCTTGCAAATCGAATCATCGAAGCTTGTTCAGATCTTCGTTCTAGCGGCACGTCGATGAAGAAGTAATAAAATATGCCAGCTTTAGTGTTGCTTGGCGCCCAATGGGGCGATGAAGGTAAAGGCAAAGCTACTGATCTGCTCGGAGATCGAGTCGATTATGTAGTTCGCTACCAAGGTGGCAACAACGCCGGGCACACTGTTGTGATTGGTGACCAAAAGTATGCGCTGCACTTATTACCTTCAGGAATTCTTTCGCCAAATGTAGTTCCAGTCATTGGTAATGGTGTTGTTATCGATCCATCTGTATTACTCGAAGAAATTCGTGGATTAAATGAGCGCGGCATTGACACTTCTAAATTGAAGATTTCAACGAATGCACATTTGATTACGCCCTATCACCGCACTATCGATAAAGTTTCAGAACGCTTCCTTGGAAATTCAAAAATCGGAACAACAGGTCGCGGAATCGGACCTGCTTATGCTGACAAGATCAATCGCATTGGAATTCGCGTACAGGATCTCTTTGATCCATCTATTCTTCGTCAAAAAATTGAAGGCGCACTTCGCGATAAAAACCAAGTACTTATCAAGGTCTTTAATCGTAAAGGTCTTGAAGTTGATGAAGTTGTCAACGAATACCTGGGCTATGCCGAACTTTTACGTCCTTACGTTTGCGACACTGTGCTTCTTCTAGATCAAGCTCTTCAAGCAGGAAAAACAGTTCTTTTGGAAGGCTCACAAGGAACGTTGCTTGATGTTGATCATGGAACTTATCCCTTTGTAACTTCTTCAAATCCAACTGCCGGCGGTGCCTCAACTGGATCTGGAATCGGGCCAACGAAGATTACAACCGTGATTGGAATTTTGAAGGCGTACACAACTCGCGTAGGTAGTGGACCATTTCCAACTGAGTTACTGGATGAAGATGGTGAAGCGCTTCGACGTATCGGCGGAGAAGTTGGTGTCACAACTGGTCGAAATCGTCGCTGTGGTTGGTTTGACGCGCCTATTGCGCGTTATGCAACTCGCGTAAATGGACTAACAGATTTCTTTTTAACAAAGCTTGACGTGCTAACTGGCTGGGAGAAAATCCCAGTATGTGTTGCCTACGATATTGATGGCGTGCGCGTTGAAGAACTTCCAGCAAGTCAGAGCGATTTTCACCATGCAAAGCCGATTTATGAATACCTTCCAGGTTGGACTGAAGATATTTCTAACTGCAAGAAGTTCACAGATTTACCAAAAAATGCGCAGGATTATGTGAAGTATCTAGAAAAGATTTCAGGTGCTCCAATGTCAGCAATTGGCGTTGGGCCAGGCCGCACTCAAACCATCGTAGTTAAGGAATTCATTTGAGAGTATTGCTGATTGGTTCTGGCGGGCGCGAACACGCCCTCGCAGCCGCACTCAATCGCGATCCGCTACTCGAAGAATTACATGTCGCTCCAGGAAATCCTG
>Ga0194048_10000798_pt1 | contig 15417 bp, 17 predicted proteins | sample JunL225m_MetaG_FD_161685 | JGI IMG/M metagenome (GOLD analysis project Ga0194048, IMG submission 161685) | Anoxic zone freshwater microbial communities from boreal shield lake in IISD Experimental Lakes Area, Ontario, Canada - Jun2016-L222-5m | ecosystem: Environmental > Aquatic > Freshwater >...
CCAAGGAAAGAAAAAATAGATATCCGCCAAATACTATACCAATAAATACGGTATGACTAAAAAATTGGAATCACTCTTTAATCTCCCGCCAACGGATGATCCTATAGATCCCACCGTGTCCGAAGCCACATCATTCGTCAATGAAAATAAAGATATTATCAGCGAAGTCAATGCTGCAATGGACAAGATTGATGCTGCATTACCCCGAGTAAAAGATTTGGACACAGGTGATGACGAGCTTGATGAGCTGGCCAAATTGGCACAGAGCAAAGCCGAAGATCTAATGGACCTAGGTCTCAATGTGGAGCCCCGTTTTAGTGGTGTTATATTACAAACAGCCGGTATAATGCTGGGTCATGCTATCACAGCTAAAACAGCCAAACTGGATAAAAAACTAAAAATGGTACAATTGCAATTGGCCAAGGCCAAATTAGATTACCAAATTAGAAAAGATGCTGGATCAGCAGTCGATCAGTCTATACCGGGAGAAGGGATTGTGTTTGATCGCAACGATTTGTTAAAACAGATACTTGGCAAGCAGAGCAAATGAGCCGATTCGACTAAATATTACTATAACTAAGGAATAAAAAAGTGTTAAAATCCTTCCAGACTTACATTTTTGAACTGAGCAAACCAAGCGAATTCCGCATCAAACTTGCCGGAATAAACCCCAAAGGCGAAGTCATGGAGCGAATTAAAAACGCTCTTGAAGCATTTCAACTTGAAAGTGTCAGTGCTGTAAAGAGCTTGCCAATACAAGAACATCGCGAATTCCCACAATGGGGTGGACCCTGCGAGTGTTGGCAATTTGATATCAAGGTAGCATATCCCACTACTGCTATAGCCATGCGTCAAACGATTAAAGAACGTGCCCAAATTAATGTAGATTGGATCTGTGTACGCAATCTAAACGAAGCCGATTATACAGACGAAGCTGAAGCCCGTGGCAAAGACCATAGCGGCGCCCTATTAGACGAAACCGAATTAAAAGATGAGCCAGACTCACAAGCACTAGCAGGTCAAAGCAGAATCGGCAGTTTGTTAAAAGAATTAGAAAGTCGTAAATTTAAATTTGCACAAGATAGCAAAGAAGCCGGCAAGGATACCAACACTGTACCGATGGGTACTACGAGCCCAATGTCCAAGCAAAATAAAATATCCAGCAGCCCAGTTAAAGGAAAGAACAAATGAGCCACCATGATGACAACCTATATACGATCTTAGGTAGATTAGCAGCACTACAACCCAAGCCTGAAATTAAAACCAGTAAAGAAATTGCGAAACAGATTTACGAAAGTGTCGAGGCTCGTGGTAGTATCCTTTCCGGTGTTGATACCGTACAAGCTCGTTTAGCAAAACAGTTCGCCATGGAAGGAGACGAAAGTAAGTTAGAAAAAGATCACTGTTCTGATTGCGATTGCTCGCCATGCCGATGCGAAAAATGCAATGAGTGTGGCATGTTAGAAAGTAAATGTCAATGCAAGCCGGATATGACGGAAGGCTCAAGGAGACCAGATTTTGCCTCCGGCATTGGTGATATTCATACTGTTTATGTGGACGGAAAACCAAAACGTAAATTTAAACGAGAAGATGATGCAATTGACTATGCTTCTGATTTATATGATCGAACTAACAATGTATCAATTGAAGTTCAGAATGGCGAAGGCGGCGTTGTGTGGTGTTTCGACGATGCCATGGAAGAATCCCAGCAGGGTGTGGCGGAGGCTGGCTTTCCAGGTGCTCCAGACGTTGAAATGCCGCCGATGAAGCCAAGTGGTGATCCACAAAGAGACAAACTTAAACAAGAGTACGTGGACTTGCACCGTGAAATTAAAAGTCTAGTTGACATTGCCTACGCAGGTGACGAAAAAGCCAAAGCACGAATTAAACAACTCAATGACAGAGCAGACCAAATAAGGGCAATTCTAGAACCTAGACAACCACCCAACGAATGGCAGAAAAAAACATATGGGTTTGATGACAACTGGAACAAAGTGAATCAAGGTGTGGCGGAAGATCAACTAGATGAACTAGGTAACACACCTGATGGACAAGCGGCACTCGGAGCCGTTGCGAAAAGAGGAGACGATGAGATTACTGCTTGGAATAAAAACCCAGCAAGCGGTTTCTCTGCTATACCAAAAGATGCATCTAAACATTTTAATGCTAGTGTTGCTGCTGGTCGCAGGCTGCATGGATTCGGGCCTGACCCATCGAAGAAAAACACTGTGCTTGCCCGCGATGCGATGCGTAGATATCATAATGGCGAGCCAATTACTCCAGAAGAAGTAAAGATAATTAGTAAATGGTATCCAGGTTTCAAAATCGATGAAGATCAGCAAGGCATGGCGGAAGGCGAAATTGCCAAGGTAAATGACGAATGGTTTAAAACAGGATCGTTTATTGCCGCCAAGATTGCAAACAAGAGTGAACCATTTAGGATTTTAAAAGAACCCGAAATTATTCACAGCCGCGAAGGCGATCTACCCGGTAATGTAGGTGACTATGTTATTGCTGGTCCTAAAGACGAAGCAACTGGTAAGTTTGAATATCTTAATAATCCTGAAACTTTTCATGAGTTGAAAACAGATAACGGTGACGGTACTGCTAGTCCCAAGGCTATTCCTAAACAGGTAAAACTAGCCGACCACGATGGTGTACTACATACCAGTTGGGGTGATCTGCAATACACAAAAGGTAATGATTATATCGTACGCCATGGTACCGGTGACTATGGTGCTGTAAAGCTAGATGCTTTTGCAAAAACATACGATAATCTCGGACAAGGTGTGGCGGAAGGTGATGTAACTACACATAAAGGCACATACGGAACTGAATACCAAGGCGAGCCGGATGATGATGATGATAAACCTAAACAAAAGGTTCCCAAAGTCTCAAATTCTAAAACTGGAAAAAAAGGTCGTCCCACAAAAGATGAAAAAGATACTTTGCAGGCTAAATTACCATGGGGTGGCAAGCCTCCTAAGGATACATACAAACCTGATCCAAAAGGTCATGAGCATAGAATGAGTGATGAACCACCTAAGAGTAGTCCAGAACGTGCCGCCTGGGATGAAAAACAAGCTCGTAAAAACAATCGTAAACCTAAGTCAATTAAAGAAGCAATTGATTCAGTTGAATGTCGATTAACCGAAGGTGTAAATCTTCTTGAACTCCTTAAAGAAAAACATCAAACAGTTGATGAGATGCTAGCTGAACTAAGTACCGATATTGCAAACTTCAAAGAATCTGGACATTGTTCAGAGCTACTAAAAGATTGTATGGATATCAAAGGTGCCCATAAAAAAGCCGAGCCGTTTACAGCACTTGAAATTGCTCCTGCACACGCAATAACTCCGGCGGCCACTAGACTACCACACGATTTTAACGCACCATCCATGGATCGTGAATTAAATGAACTTGCTAGATTAGCTGGATTGTCGGAAGATTGTGGCGACATGCCACCAATTGGTATCGCGATGCAGGATATGCAAAGTGAGCAGGACAATCTATCTATTAGCACAACATACAATAGTCGTGATGGCAAGAAAACTATCAGCGTGAATGCTGATGGCAAACAAGCCGAAGACCTGTTGCAAATGCTACGCATCGCTGGATTGGGTGGCGGAGAAAAAGCACAAGAATTACAAGCCCGTCCAGAAATTGAATTTGATAATATAGATGGCGAAATGTCAATGGTTCCGCAAGATGATATAGAAGAATTATCCAACGAACAATCACCAATGATCTTAGGTGGACATTATGATGCCGAGATGGACGAAGCTGAATTTGATGTGCCGGCTACGGAACCAGTTAATGGACCAAAACCAGAGTACCAGACAATGAGGCAAAGCACGATGGGTCCAGGCGAAGGTGATCCTGGTGAAAAAGCGATGCATCCAGATCGCCCAACTAACAACAACGGTGACAATGCGCTATCAACACCTCCTACTAGAGCACAAAAAACTCTGATAGCAGTATCAGCATTGGAATCTAAATTAGCAGCCGAGTACGAAAGTATTAAAAAAATCTAACTAAATGTTTTATAGCACAAAAAGCCCACTTTGGTGGGCTTTTTAATTTGCTGTAGCATTACTAATTAAATACTGTATGGACATACGCAGTCTTCCCATTGAAGAGCAAATTGAGTATTATCTTGGTAAAGACCGATTTCCAAACCTACATTGGAAACCCGAATTACCTGCGACGTGGACAATCCCCCCAAAACCAAGTGGTATGACGCTATGTAATCCTGAGTCTCACAATGTTTCTATATGGTTAGAGAATATAGAATATACTGTTAATAATCTGGGATATAGAGCAAATTTTGATTTTCACTTGGATGAACTAAAAATTAAAAATCTAATACTACTATTAGGAGATAGTGACACGTTTGCCAGAGGAGTACAATTTGATGAAATGTATGCAACAAAGATACAAAATGCAACAGACCACTGTGTAGTAAATTTAGGTATACCCGGATCTAGTTCGGATGCGATGGTACGCACTGGTGCTCAAGCAATTTTTGCACTTGGCAACGCAGTAAAACATGTTTGTGTATTATGGCCTGTTATATCGTTGCGTGAATTTGTGAGCAAGACATTTGTGTGTGGGATACACAATCATAGTGATCACTTACCTTACGATAAATGGTGGGATCATATTGATTGGGTAAGTAACAACTATAATTATCAAAAGAATAAAATCCTTATACAACAGACAGTAGAAAATGCTGGTGCAAAATATCATGATTTAATTATAAACAGACATGATAAAAAAGCACCAACCACCTACGTAGAATGTAAAGGCTCAGACACACATACATATACGGAGTTTGATAATACATCGCATACCGCAATTGCCAATTATTTTTTACGCAAAATTAATAATCAGCCTAGTTTATTTCAAACGATGCAGTCGTAGTTTAACTTGGTAAAACACAGCTTCCCAGCTGAGAAGAAGGTTCAAAGCCTGCCCGACTGCTCCAAACATATAAATACTACTATGAAACAATATCGATATACCAGTGAACATTTTGTATTACCCGGGGAAACTGGTGATGCAGATGCAGTTATGGACACAAATGATTTACGGGAATTAAAACGTCTCGCAGGTTTGTCTGATCTAAGTGAAAACTCCGAACCCGGATTGGTTGGTGGAAATATTGATAACGTACCACAGGCCCAGGCCACAGGCATCGTTAGCCCAGTTGGTAGTAACATTAGCTATACAGCAACAGACCGCAACGCATTACTGAAACAGTATTCTGCGCGTGCCGGCGATGACTTATGGTTTATTATTAATTTTACTAAACCAGGATTAAATGGTAGTGTTGAGGATCACATACAGCGATACCTCAAAGCCCACCCCGAAAAACGTCAAAAACGCCTGCCCGGTGAATTCTAGGCTGCTCTTAGTTTATTCCGACCCAGATATTGATACCACGAATCTTGTTTAACAACAAATGGCATTCGTTTCCATTGGTTAACTAAATTATAATAGTTGGGTTTATATGGAGCAACCTTGGGTTTAATTAACCTAGACCCTTTGTTATAATTACATGATTTACAACTGGTCACGCAATTCTCCCAGACCGACTTACCACCATTGGATCTTGGATTAACATGATCAATAGTTAAATCTTCAAAGTCAAATACATCCTCACAATACTGACATTTAAAAAGATCTCGCATGTACAAGTTATAGCGACTGAACTTTACCGATTTCTTATAATGAAAGTAATCTTTGGTCACGCAGATAGACGGAACGTTTATTGCCAAACGCTCGCTATGTATAATCCAATCAGGATATGTTTCTAACACCTGTACCCTGCCAAGATACGTTAATTTAATTGCATGTTGCCAATTGATAACGCTTAACGGAAGCACCGATATTGGTTCGTAATTGCTATTGAGTAAAAGTGTGTCCACAATTTTTGAAATACCAAAGTTATTAAAGGTTAAATATACTTATATGAGTAAAGAACTTGAAACAGCAATTATTAAGGCACCCTATAAACGGATGTCTTATACTGAACAGCAGATACACGAACTTGCTCGTTGTGCAGATCCGGTCACTGGCCCAAGTTATTTTCTAGATAATTATTTCTTTATCCAACATCCTGTGCGCGGTGCTATACAATATCACCCATATGAGTATCAAGTACGACTAGTTGATACTTATCACAATTATAGATTCTCTATCAGCCTTATGCCAAGACAAACGGGCAAATCAACCACGGCCGCCGGCTATCTGCTTTGGTATGCCATGTTTATCCCGGACAGTACCATATTGGTGGCGGCACACAAGTATTTGGGCGCACAGGAAATTATGCAACGTATCCGTTATGCATATGAAAACTGTCCAAACTTTATTCGAGCAGGGGTAACAAGTTACAACAAAGGTAGTTTGGACTTTGAAAACGGAAGTCGTATCGTAAGCCAAACCACAACAGAAAACACAGGTCGTGGTATGAGTATATCACTACTGTATTGCTTGGATGGTGACAGTGTTGTAAAAATAAGGAACAAAACCACACTGTTAGAAGAAGATATAACTCTTAGAGATTTATACATCCGAACATATACCCCAAATAACATAGTCGAGTGATGAGTTTGCATTTGTATAAATAATATTATGGATACAAAACTTACAGAATTTATTAAAAGAAATAAAAAACGCAATCAACATCTGTATGCGGTTGGAACTGTTGCTGGATATGACTATGTAGTCTGCCCCATTAGTGGTGAACGGTTAAACATGATTAAAGAAAATTATATAATCAAAATTTTAGGTATGAAGATAGAGGATTATCCACCTATTCAAAAAATCTGTGCAAAGAGAAAAGAAAATATTAAAACAGGGTTACAGAAAATTGACTCCAGCACTGGATTAACAAAATACGAACTTGGCCAATGCAAAGCACGAAATATATTAAAACAAGTTGATGTAAATGGAGTATCGGGATATGCCCGCAAAGGCCAAAAAACTCGTGCAACTCATATGAGTAATATAGATGAATTTGGTAGGAATGGATATTCGCAACTTGCAACAAAAGCTATTATTACTGGTAATATAACAAAAGCCAAACGGGGTCTGATACTAGATCCATTGACCAGGCCAGAATTTTATAGATATAAGGCAATAGTATCATATCTGACAGAGAAACATAGACATATACTAACAAGTGGATATGTAACTGGTCTTGCTGGAAAAGCAGGCGCGTATCACATTGATCACTCATATTCAATATTAGCAGGATATAAAAATAAGATTAGTCCAATAATCATTGGTAGTATATATAATCTGCGGATGATCCCATGGCAAGATAACTTATCTAAACATGCAAAATGTTATATATCAATTGATGAATTAATTGATAAAACAAATTATACAATAGAACAATCTGAATCAGAGTTTGAAGAAATTATATCAATGATACGATATGATTTAAAAAATGGTGTTCCTGTTACCGGCGGCAATCTCTTAGAGAGGTACTATGAATCAACATTATCTTACTAATACCGAATATGAGATTTTAACACCAAATGGGTGGGAAGATTTTGAAGGAATCTTCTGTAATAAGTTGGCACAAAAGCCGTCTCGAAAAATTATCTTTTCAAATAGTACATCTATTACAGCAACAAATGATCATAGATTTTTTATCAACAAAATAGAAACTAAAGTTGAAGATTTACAAATTGGTAATTATTTAGATTCAACTTGTGGCCGTTTAGAAATTTTAAAAATTGAAGATTGTGTATTAGATGATACATACGAAATCTTTAATGCTACAAATCACACAATAATAGCCAATAATATTCATTCGCACCAATGCGACGAATTCGCATTTGTAAGACCAACAATTGCAACAGATTTCTGGACTTCCATCACACCCACATTAGCAACTGGTGGTAAATGTATTATCACCAGCACTCCAAACTCAGACGAAGATCAGTTTGCACAAATTTGGAAAGCAGCCAACAAACGATTTGATGAACATGGTAATGAAACTGAACTGGGCATAAATGGTTTTAAAGCATTCCGTAGTAAGTGGGAAGAACATCCAGACCGTGATGAAAAATGGGCTTCCAATATGCGGGCACAACTTGGTGAGGAACGCTTCCGCCGAGAAATGATGTGCGAATTTATTATATACGATGAAACATTAATAAACCCATTGCATTTAGTTGAAATGGCGGGATTAGACCCGATTGAAAAACAGGGACAAATCCGTTGGTATAAAAAACCACAAAGGGATCATACCTATATCGTGGCACTTGATCCCAGTTTAGGCACTGGCAGCGATCCTGCGGCCATACAAGTATTTGAATTACCTGGTCTTAAACAAGTAGCAGAATGGAGCCATAATAGAACTATTGTGCAACGACAAGTAATAATACTAAAGGAAATTTGTCAATATCTAGCGGAAACAGTGGGTACTCAGAATAATGTGTATTATAGTGTAGAAAACAATACCCTGGGGGAAGCAGCATTGGTAGCAATATCGGAAATTGGCGAAGAAAACATCCCCGGTATATTTTTGACCGAACCCAATAAAGCAGGTAATATACGAAGACATAGAAAAGGGTTCACAACAACAAACAAATCTAAACTTGCAGCCTGTGCAAAATTCAAGAGCTTGGTAGAAACAAAACGAATACATATTGCCAGTAAACCCTTGATAAGCGAGTTAAAAACCTTTGTGGCAAGTGGTCAGAGCTATGCAGCAAAAATTGGCGAACATGACGATTTAGTGATGGCGGCCTTGTTAGCGATACGTATGATACAGTTATTACAGAATTTTGACGCTGGATTTGACACCGAACTGCGGGACAACATAGATAATTTTATAGAACCAATGCCGTTTATTATGGTCGGCGGCTTTTAATAATTACAACTAAATAGCTTATATGGCAAAAGAAATTGAAAATATCGCATCAGAAATTTTTGACAAAATACGGTCAAGAGTTTCCAACCTAAGTCTTGGTGACGAATCACAAAAAAATACGCAAGATCCTGCTAAAGCAAGATTTTTTAATTTTGAATATACAGATAAAGCCGGGACAAATTTTGGTCCAATATCAATAATCATCGTAGACGAAAAAAGTTTAAAATTTTTCTATGCCAAAGATATAAAAAACTCCATGGATCGCAAACAGCGAAAAGAATGGTACCAATTTATACGTGGATTTAGATTATTCACAAAACGTCATCCCACTCTTGACCGTTTTGATGCTCGTGATATTACAAAACCCGGATTAGATAGAAAAGATGTAAAACAACAAGCAAAAGTAGATGCAGTTGCAGACTCTAATGATGCACCAGTGGTTGAGAGTAAACTCTACGGCACTCCAGGTAGACCGTATAATAGTTTTGAAGATCAAGATACCACTAAAATATTAGTACGTCACGGCGACAAGGTCAATCCCGAAGTCCGTGGTGCCCGCACAAGACGCATAAAAGAAATTTTCCTTGAAACCGAAATTGGTGAACGTTTCCTCCTGGGGCATACTAATTTACATGGTGCCCGCGCAATGGCACAACATTTAAATAATGGTGGTCAAATACACGATGGGATCGCAGAACATATAAATGGTTTGGTCACTGAAATGAGCGCGATGAGTCGTTTTGTCCGTATTGCTGGACGTCGACAATTTGAAGATCAAGAAACTTCAGATATGACACATGCGGCAGTACAACACTATACACAACTCAAACGTAAATTGCGTCACTTAGCAAATAAATCTCATTACCAAACATTTGCAGATTCGTTTACCCCAGACGCTCCGTTTGAAGAAGATGTCGACGTTGATGCACTACGTGAACGATTTGTTAAAAAGATTTATGATGACCGTTTTACTGAAGCACTTCCTTTGGTATACAAAGCATACAAGAAATACAAAGCAGAAGCAGCAGGACAACTTGGTACAGAATTACAAGAATGGGCAGATACCATATTAGAAGATGATCAACCTGGTACCGACTTTGATAGAGCTGCTCTTAAAGAAAAAATGAAATCTCCGTGGCTTGCAGGTATGGATGGTATTGATGCTACCACCGACCTTAGTCGTATATTCCTTGACGCTGACATAAACGATTTACTTGTCTCCATCCAACGATATTCGGATCCTTCAAGCGGACAAGGTTCGGATTTTGATTGTCGTGTGCTGGTTAAACAATGGCTTAGTGGCCATATGCCAGAAGTGTTAGCTGATATAGAAATTGGACAGAATGACAGTAGTGATGCTCAAACAAACTTTGCACCACAAGTCAGTCCACAACAAGATCCATCAAGCGAATACGGCGCCTCCACCATGGATGAACCAAATGTCAACGAAGCAGTAGACAGTTTAGCGTTCATCCGTAGCTTGGCCGGATTAACAAGATAACACAAAATGCATTCAACCAAAAGGTACAAATTTGTGCCTTTTTCTTTGACAAGCTAAATACTATTATCGTATACTAGCAACTGTGCTCGTAATACGATTAGGCACATTTAAAGACCATCTTAATTTTATAAAGGAAAACATCATGGCCATGACATTAGCAGAAATCCGCGCAAAGCTTCAATCGCAAGATAATCGTACCAGCAACAATCAGCAAGGTGGTGACAACGCCATTTACGCTCACTGGAATATCGCAGAAGGCACCACAGCAAAACTCCGTTTCCTCCCAGACGCCAATCCAAAGAATTCTTTCTTTTGGGTTGAACGTGCAATGATCAAATTACCGTTTGCTGGCGTCAAAGGCCAGTCGGATAGTAAACAAGTTATTGTTCAAGTACCTTGTATCGAAATGTATGGCACAGGCGAACCTTGCCCAATCCTTGCAGAAGTTCGTACCTGGTTTAAAGAACCAAGCATGGAAGAAATGGGTCGTAAGTATTGGAAAAAGCGTTCATACTTGTTCCAGGGCTTTGTTCGTGAAAACCCAATGAGCGATGATAAAACTCCGGAAAATCCAATCCGTCGCTTTATTATTAGTCCACAGATTTTTAACCTTGTTAAAAATGCTTTAATGGATCCAGAAATGGAAAACCTCCCAACCGACTATGCAGGCGGTCTTGACTTTACTGTTAAGAAAACCAGCAAAGGTGGCTATGCAGATTACAGCACCAGCACTTGGGCTCGTAAGGAAAACTCTCTTACCGAAGCAGAAGCCGCGGCAATTGAGAAGCATGGGTTGTTTAACTTGGGCGATTTCTTGCCCAAGAAGCCAAGTGACGTTGAACTCAAGGTTATGAAAGAAATGTTTGAAGCATCGGTTGATGGACAACCGTATGATGCTGACAAATGGGGTGCATATTACAAGCCCTATGGTTTGCAAACTAAGGCTTCAGACCAAACTGCACCCGCTGCGGCGGTAGTAGCTCACGTTGAACCAGTTGTTGAAGAAGCAGATGTTCCGGCTCCTACAGCACCGGTCACAACGCCAAAACCTTCTAGCCAAAAAGCTGAAGATATTTTGGCACTGATCCGTAGCCGTCAAAAGCAACAATAGTAAGTAATGGTTAGGGACCTAGGTCCCTAACCTTCTTCTATACCTCTATACTTACATAAAAGGAATTAATATGTCACAACAACACGATCAACTAATAACAGCATTTGCCACATATCAAGCAGAGAACGAAAAGTTTACAGTCAAGGGAGTTAAAGCATCCGCTGCCCGTGCTCGTAAAGCATTGCAAGAGATGAGCAAAGCCATCAAAGAGCGTCGCAAAGAAATCACAGCAGAAAAAGAAGCATTGGCTACAAATTAACAGAGGAAAGAAAAATGTCAGGACGACCATTTGATGTTTCAAAATTTCGTAAAAGTATCACCAAAGCAATCGATGGTATCAGCGTTGGGTTCAATGATCCTACTGATTGGATTAGCACCAACAATTATGCATTGAATTATCTTATTAGCGGAGACTTCAATAAAGGCGTGCCACTGGGCAAGGTGACTGTATTTGCTGGCGAGTCCGGGGCAGGCAAGAGTTTTATCTGTTCGGGCAATCTAGTAAAAAATGCACAAGACGCCGGCATCTATGTCATTCTAATTGATACAGAAAACGCATTGGATGAAAAGTGGCTACACGCATTAGGAGTTGACACTAGCGAAAATAAGCTACTTAAACTTAACATGGCCATGATCGATGATGTTGCCAAGATGGTAAGTGAGTTTGTTAAAGAATACAAACTTATGCCCGAAGAACAACGTCCCAAGATTTTGTTTGTTGTTGATAGTTTGGGTATGTTAATGACCCCAACTGATGTTAATCAGTTTGAAGCAGGCGACATGAAAGGCGACATGGGTCGTAAGCCCAAGGCGCTCGCGTCATTGGTTCGTAATTGTGTTAATATGTTTGGTAATTTAAATCTAGGTCTAGTTTGTACAGCACACACATACGCTAGCCAAGACATGTTTGATCCAGATGATAAAATCTCAGGTGGACAGGGTTTCATCTACGCATCCAGTATTGTTGTTGCTATGCGTAAACTTAAACTTAAAGAAGACGAAGATGGTAATAAAACTACCACAGTAAATGGTATACGTGCCGCTTGTAAGATCATGAAAACACGCTATGCTAAACCATTTGAATCTGTCCAAGTTAAGATCCCGTATGAAGAAGGTATGAATTTGTATTCTGGCTTAGTTGACCTGTTTGAAGGTAAAGGTTTATTGGCAAAAGAAGGTAATAGCCTTAAATACACATTGACAAATGGTACAGTTATCAAGCAATTTCGTAAGGCATGGGATCGCAATGAGAATGAGTCATTAGATAAAGTAATGGCAGATTTTACTGCAAATCCACATCGTGTAACTGTAATAGTCGAACCTGAAGAGGAAACAGTAGAATGAACATTGATGTTGAAGTTTTAAGCGAATTGTATACTATCTTAAAACAATATATTCCACAAAAAGATCGCCAAGAAGCAGCCGATAATTTAATGAGTGTGATGGTTGATATGCTGGGAGATCAAGAACTTAGAGAGTTTGGGGGTACTGATAGCGTATTAACTCGCGCCCTTAAAGAGTATGTAGAAGATGCCGACAAGGATGAAGCTGAATACGAAGAGTAATTTAGAAGTTATTAAAATTCATAACGAACATCAGTTGGGTAGAAATTACTACTGTTCAATGAAATTTAAATATCTTAAAATTGATCTAGAGTCCAAGATGACATATAACTGTCATGCAGCTAAACCACATGTGGTAGATTTTAATTGGTTGAAAGAACATCCGGGGCAGATATTCAATACAGATATTAATGTTCAAGAACGTCAACAGATGTTGGATAATGTACGTAATGCAAGTTGCGAACAAAACTGTTGGCATGCCGAAGACCGTGGTGCAATTAGCCCTAGACTAGAGCAACATGGTGTGGAACAAACGCATACCAATATTAAACCAATGCCCGAGATTATAGATTTAACTATAAACGGAGATTGTAATTTAACTTGTTCGTATTGTTGTAAAGAGTTTAGCAGCAGTTGGCGTCGAGATGTTGTCATTGGTGGTGATTATCCATTACAAGATAACCGTTATCAAGCAAATAATAAAGATCGGGTATTGTTACAGATTAGCCAAGATACTTTAAAATCTACAACTCGGTATCAGATTTTGTTAAATGAAATAGCATCAATGACATCAACGTTAAAACAATTAACTATTACCGGTGGTGAACCGTTTTTAGATAATTCATTGATACAGACATTGACCAATTTAAAATTAAACCCCGACACGGTAATTGAAATATATACCGGGTTAGGGGTTAGTTTTACTCGATTTAAGAAAATTATATTTGAGTTGGAGCAACTGGCTAATGTATCGATTGTGGTCAGTGCAGAAAGTACCGGAGAGTTTTTAGAGTTTAATCGATTTGGAAATAAGTGGCAAGAGTTTTTGGATAAGGTTGATTTATTGAAGCGAAGTAATGTACAATTAGCATTTCAATGCACATTAACAAATTTAACATTATTTGATATTCATAGATTTTACGAAAGATTTAAAGGAACTAAAATTATACCAACATTTGCATACAGCCCCACTATGATGGCCCCATACGTGCTAGATCCTGCCAGTAAGGAACAGGTACGGGCCAACATAGTCGACTTACCAATAAATGTACAAACAATGATTCTAGATTCGATTAACACAACTCCCGCAGAAGAACAGCGTATAAATATTGGGAAATTTTTACTTGAGTTTGTTCGTAGACGTCCAACTTTAACATTGGATATATTTCCACAGTCATTTTTAACTTGGTTGAGAATAAGTAATGTGGTATAATAAGGTAGTAAGTGATTTAGGAAAAATTCCAGACTTCATTAATTATTATGAACAAGAATTAAATATAGCCAAATCTGAAATCAAAATTGTTGGTAATGTTGAAAAAAGCCTATCTAACCTACCGGGTATAACAGAACAGCGGTTCAACCAATTACAGGAAATTGAAGCAGTATTGGAATTTTTAAATATCCAACTACGTAAAATTAAACATAAGCATTATAAAAAGTATTTGGAAGCATATGCTAGAGCACTTACAAGTCGTGATGCTGAAAAATATGCCGAAGCCGAAGATGAAGTTATTGATATGGAAACTATTATAAATGAAGTTGCCCTATTGCGTAATACATGGTTGGGAATTATGAAGGGTATTGAAAGTAAAAATTTTATGCTTGGCCACGTGGTTAGATTACGCACAGCAGGCATGGAAGATGTGGTGGTATAATGGATTGGAAAGAAAAAGCCAATAAATTACTGGAGGAATTTGATCTATGTTGCAAGGCAAAACCCCACGACAATCCAGTTGAGGTTGAATTGGCCAAAATACATTGCCAACCTTTTGCATATCATTTAGCAACTCAACGATCTTGGGGCACCGATAACGAGATAGCAGAAGCCTGTTATAAACTTGAACCTAGATTAAAGCAATTTAAAGAAAAAGTAGTTATGGATATATTACACCATGAGTCTATTTAGAAACGCACACGCAAGTCATGACCATAGTCTAGAAGTATTGGACGTAATCTATGGATATGATTCGTTTTTAGATGGCATACGATCAATGGCCGACATGGGTTGCGGTGATGGCATGGATGTCAATTGGTGGGCAACATTAGCCACTCGCGAGGATCCACCGGAACCACGCAACATTAAGGTATATGCAGTTGACAACGACATTAAACAATTGGAACCAGACATTGCTGCAATCAGCAATGTTATACCAATTGATGGAGATTTTACTAGACATGTAGTCCCTGTGGCAGTAGATTTAATCTGGAGTCATGATAGTTTTCAATTTGCCAAGGATCCATTTGAGTGTTTGCGGGTTTGGCGGAACACGTTAAATGTCAATGGTATGTTACTATTAACAATACCACAATCTACATATTTACATAATAATAGATTGGTAGTATCAAATTATAG